>ERZ791569.945-NODE-945-length-13330-cov-5.084369_pt1 | contig 13330 bp, 10 predicted proteins | sample MGYA00509973_ERZ791569 | MGnify/ENA primary metagenome ERZ791569 (study PRJEB30046, sample SAMN00791902) | human gut metagenome | study: EMG produced TPA metagenomics assembly of the A metagenome-wide association study of gut microbiota in type 2...
CTCTGCGGAGGCGAGGAGGGGGCAATGAAAACAGACGAAGTCTGCGGTCGCCCCCCGACACCCCTTCGCAGTGCACACCCATGCGGCTTGATTTTCATCGCTGCAGGGGGAATCGCGCCTGCGGGCGCGAGTCGGGGGCTTTGCGGTCGCCCCCGACACCCCTTCGCAGCGCACACCCATGCAGCTTGACCGTTATCGTTGGTTGGGAGAAACGGAATTGTCCCCCATCTGCGCCACAATCCTTTCCACATGCCGACGCGCCTGATTTGCGAACTGCTCCGCCTGCTCCGGGGACTGCGGCGCGTCGCCCATCAGCCCGACAAATTGGCTGACCTTCAAGCCCAGCGCTTCCTGCATCACCGCGTCCGAACCCTGCGGCGCAACGAGGTAGTAGCACAGGAGCGAATCCTCCTGCCCCATGCGGTGCGCGCGGTCCTCCGCCTGTGAATGCACCGCCGGTGACCAGTCCAGTTCGCCAAAGACCACGCATGTCGCGCGCTGGAGATTGAGACCGCTTGCCGCGCGAAGACTGATGCACAGCACGTCCGTCCGCCCGGATTGGAAGCGGTCAACCGCGTTCATTTTCGCCAGCGTCGTCTCCCGCCCGGTGATGAACCCCGGCGAAAACGTCTTCAATTCCTGCTTGTAGATGTCCATCACCTGATGGTGGTGTGCAAACAGCAGCACTTTTTCGCCGCCGTCCAGCAGCGCGCGCACAAATTGGCACACATACGGCGCTTTCGCCACGCCCGTGGCCTGCCGCGCGTGCTGGCTGATGGATTCCTCCAGCATCGCCCGCTCCTGCGCCGAAAGCTGGTTGTCCTGTTTCCAGCGCAGCACGTCGCGCATCACGGGCGCCATCAGCTGGGCGTATACCTTGTCGTTCCAGTCCAGCTCCTGCACCAGCCGGCGCTTCGGCGGCAGCTCGCGCAGCACCTCCTGCTTCGTCCGGCGGAGCATCAGCCCCTCCCGCCGCAGGTACGCGCCGAGCAAATCGGGCTTCAGCACAAGCTGATTGCCGTAGCCGCTGCACCACTCGCGCGAGAACGACTCCCAGTCGCCTAAGAAGTGGTAGTCGAGAATGTTGATGACGTTCCAGATTTCGCCGCCGCGGTTGTAAATCGGCGTGCCGGACAGCCCGATAACGCGCTCGCAGCTTTCCGACAGCAGCGACGCGGCGGAGTACTTTTCCGTCCCCGCGTGGCGAAGCTCCTGAATTTCGTCGAAGATGACCGATCGAAAAGGCAGCGTCGGCAGCACGCTCTTCCACCCGCGCAGAAGCAGATAGTGCATGATGTACACGTCCGCTTCCGGCAGATCGTAGGGCTTCAGCCCACGGATAGTGTGCACGCGCGGCGCTTTGCCGTCCACCCGCAGGAAACGCAGCGTTTCCTCCTGCCAGTTGCGGGTCAGGTGCGCGGGCGGAATCACCAGCGCGGGCAATGAACCGGTGGAGGATAGAAACGCCAGCGCCTGCACCGTCTTGCCTAAGCCCATTTCGTCCGCCAGCAGGCATCGGTCATGGCTGCACAGGTACGCCAGCCCCTCCTCCTGAAATGGGCGGAGCGTGCCCAGAAACGCACCGTCGGGCGGGGTCATGCGCACGGGCATGGTCGATAACTTCGCCTGACGAACCGCGTATTCCCGCGCGCCCGTGACGGCTTTTTCCCACAACGCGCGGTCACTTGCCTTGATTTCCAGCGGGAAGCGCATCATCAGCCAGCAGAGGTCGCCCACCGCCCGCCGGTGCGCCGTGAACCGCGCTTCGCCGCGCCTGCTGCCCGCGCTGCCCGGAAACAGCCGCTTGCACACCTCCGTCACCGACGGGTCGCCCTTCACCACCCAGCACTTACTGCGGCGGTTGTAGCTCAGCGTTCCCAGCGGTGCGCCGGCGGGCGGGTACGGGCGCAGGTACGGCGGAAGCAGTTCCGCTTCTTCTTCATTCATAGTGCAATTCCCCACAGCCGGTTCAGGCATACGCACGAAATCGGCTTTCCGTGAATTCGATTGGGTACGGCGACTGTCCGCTCAGTCACAAGAATTAAACTGCTGATTTGCCCGCACGCGGCGTAGCGGGTCAGCTGCATCACAATGCGCTTGCGGTCAGGCTGTCCGCGCTTGATTTCGATGCCGATGCCGCCGGGGCACACAAGGTCGATGCGGCAGCGCGGGGCGAGCGGGACTTCGTGCGCACAGGGGAGGCCTGCTTCCGTCAAGGCGGCGCGCACGAGGTCGTGCAGGTCGTATTCGCCCTGCTGGATGGGGGCGCGGATGCCGCGCAATGCGTGGAGGATTTCTGCGAGAGAATCCGCCGCCGTGTTTGTTGGTGTATCCATTAGTAGAGACCCGCCATTGCCTGTGTCAGCTGCCCCATCGCGGACGCAACTTCCGCCGTTGTCGGGGCGGGGAGGGAGATGACGTATTCCAGATTCGTGATGGCGGACTGAATCGCGGAGTAGCGCTGCGCGTCGTTTACAATGTCCATGCTCTGCAATTGCGCGTAGGCTTGCGAAAGCAGAATCTTCGCATCGGGAATCAGCGTGTTCTCCACCATCGTGTTGCTGCCGGAGCTGGATGCGCTCGTGTGGTACGGGCAGGTGCCGCTTGCGCCCAAGACCGCGTAGCTGCCGAGGTACTCAATCAGCACATCCTCATATTCCGTGCCGATGAAGGAGGCCAGCGGGTGTCCCGACGGAATCGTCAGCACGCCGCGTGTGACCGTGTCCGGGCAGTAGGGGGAGGCGAGCAAGCCGCTGACGGAGCAAATCGTCTGCGTCGTGTGCATCTGGCAGGAAACCGTCGGTTCTGTGCCGGCTTTCCAGTAGTCCGTCACGACCCCGTAGCCCATTGCGTCGCTGCGGCAAGCGTCGGTGGCAAGCTGCCCCGATACCGCGCATGTCGTCACCTTCACCAAGCCGTAGTCGCTGGCGCTGCCCTCCAGAATGTCGCGGTTGGACAGCCCCTGATGAATCTTGCTCATGTAGCTCTGCCACAGCGGGGCGGCGGAGCGTGAGCCGGTGGATTTCGACGACAGCGCCTTGTAGTTGTCGTGCCCGACCCACAGGGCGGAGGAGTAGTAGCCCGTCATGCCAGCGAAGAAAACGCCCTTCTGGTCGGAGTTCGTGCCGGTTTTGCCCGCGACGGTCTGCCCCTTGATTTTCGCGTTTGTGCCCGTGCCGGAGGAAACCGCCTGCTTGAGCATGTCCACGACCATGTACGCCGTGGATTCGCTGAACACGCGGTGACGCTCCTGCTGCTGGTGGCCGTCCCAGATGACCTTGCCCGTGCTGTCGGAAATGCCGAGGACGGAGATGGGCTGCTGATACATGCCGCCGTTCGCCAGCACGCCGAAGGCAACCGCCATCTGCATGGGCGTGATGCCGCTGGAGCCGAGGGACAAGCCGAACGGCGTTGCGTCAATGTGCGCATCGTCAATGCCCATCGCGTGCAGGAAGGCAACGGAATTGTCCACGCCCACAAGGGTCATCAGCGCCTGCGCGGCGGCGGTGTTGTGGCTGTTGACGAGCGCCTTGCGCAGCGTCTCCGGGCCGGCGTAGGAGCTGCCGCCGTAGTTGCGCGGCCATGAATCCTGTCCGTTTGACCCGCGCCAGCCGGAAATCGGCAGCGGCATGTTCATCACGATGCTCGCGGGGGATGCGCCAAGCTCAATCGCGGGGGCGTACACGGCAATCGGCTTGATGGACGAGCCGACGGGCATGGTCATATCCACCGCGCGGTTGAAGGTCTTCATCGCCGTCGGGCGCGTGCGGCTGCCGACAATGGCTTTGATTTCGCCCGTGTGGTAGTCCACAACGACGGCGGCGGCCTGCGGCTCAACCGTTTCGTCGTATGTGCCGTCGGAATTGCGCGTGCGGTAGACCTTGTCCGCCGGGTCGCGCAGGGAAGGGTAGTTCGTCCAGTTTTCCAGCGTATCCTCGACGGTGGACTGAATGGAGGTGTCGATGGCGAGCTGAACGTGGTAGCCGCCGGTGCGCAGCTTGTTTTCCATGGCGTTGCGGTTGGCGGAGGTGTCCTCAAGGTTGTTCAGCTGCAGCAGAATGTCGATGACCTCATCCACCGCGTATTCGACGTAGTGCGCGTAGGCGTACATGCCGGTAGACATGTTCGGGTCTTTCTCCAGCACATGCGCGGTCGCCGGGTCAAGCGCCTCCTGATACTGCTCGTAGGTGATGTACTGGTTTTCGTACATGCAGCGCAGGACGTAGTTGGTGCGGTCGTTGGTGATGGCGGGGTAATCCACGCCCTCCTTCTGCCGCGTGTAGAAATTCCGGCGCGGATTGTAGTAGTAGGGCGAGTTGCATGTGCCCGCCAGCATCGCGCATTCGCGGAGCGTCAGTTCGCCCAGCGGTTTGCCGAAATATCCCTGCGCGGCGGTGTACACGCCGTAGTAGTTTTCGCCGAGGTAGATGGTGTTCAGGTAGCTTTCGAGAATCTGATCCTTTGTGTAGCGCGTTTCCAGCTGCATGGCGAGGTACGCTTCCTGAATTTTGCGCTTGTAGCTCTGCTCGGAGGAAAGGAGCGTGTTCTTAATCAGCTGCTGGGTGATGGTCGAGCCGCCCTGCGTGGAGGAGGAGGACAGGTTCGACACGAACGCGCCGACAATGCGCTTGATGTCCACGCCGTTGTGCGTGTAGAAGCGCGCGTCCTCCACGGCGATAAAAGCGTGCTGGAGGTATGTCGGCATGGCCTGAATCGACACCATGACGCGGTTCTCCGAGCCTTTGTATTCGGTGATGAGGTTGCCGTTGGCGTCGTAGATGAAGGAGGTCTGCGCCTGATCGTCAATCGCGGCGAGGTCAAGCGTCGGGGCAGTTTCCATGTACCCTTTCGCAATGCCGACCACCGCGCCGACTGCCGCCAGCCCTGCCACCAGCACCAGCACCGCGAAAATGCGGATGACGTTGACGGCAATCGACAGCACGAAGTTCGGCTTCTTCATCTCCGGCTTGAAAATGGAGCGCTTGTAGACCTTTTCCTCCTCCGGCAGCGCTTCGCTATCATCCGCCGAAGCGTTCCAGAAGTCCTCGTGCGCGAACATGTCCGCCTGCCCCGCAACTTCCACGGGGTCGTCGTCGTCCGCCCAGTTCGGGTCGTACTCGTCAGGAGAATCGCCCTGCGGGTTGTCCTGATAGCCGTCCTGATAGGAAAAATCGTCGTTTTCCGGCACAAAGTCCGGGGAATCGTTGCGTTTCTTCACTGCTTCAGCCCCTTTGCGCCGTAAGCGGCATGATGCGCGCCTCGGCGGAATATGAAGGAATGTGCTATTTCCGGCTTCACCCGCGCTATCGTGGCGCATTTTCATCCGAAAATAGCATAATCCGCAGAGCAAACAAAATTGCATCCTATATTATAGCACATATTCGCTCATCCTGCAACGGCAGGTCAACGAAAGGAGGATGCACCATGCCCCAGATAAACAACGAATCAGAAGCGAAAATTCCTGCAAAGCGCCGAAAATCTCCCCGGCGGCGGTGGAAACGCGCGCTGCTGCTGCTTGTGCTGATGACGCTGCTGATTCTCCGCGTCGAGCGCAACGTGACCGACGTCGTGCTGACGCTCTCGCAGGCGACGGCGCGGTCGCTGGCGATTCAGGCGCTCAACGAGGCTGCCTCGGAGATGCTCGGACTTGGCGTGCATTACGCCGACCTGATGACCGTCGAGAAGGACGATCAAGGGCAAGTGCGCCTGATTCAGGCGAATACCCCGGAGATGAACCGTCTGGCGGCGCAGGCGTCCCTGCTTGCGCAGGAAAGATTGACCGCCATGGGGCAGAAAACCGTCGTCGTGCCGCTGGGCAGTGCCGTCGGGCTGACGCTGCTGGCGGGCGCTGGGCCGGGCATCGCCGTGCAGATTCTGCCTGTCGGCTCGGTGCAGGCGGCGTTCAGCACCGATTTCACCACCGCCGGCATCAACCAGACACGCCACCGCATTTCCCTCGTCCTGACTGCGAACGTGCAAATCGTCATCCCGACCGGCGCGAAAAACGTGCAGGCCAGCACGCAGATGGCGATGGCGGAAAGCATCATCGTCGGGCAAGTGCCGGATTCCTTCGCCGAGGGCGGCAGCGACAACAGCATCATCGACCTTGCGCCGTGAGGGGGAATGGGGTATAATAGAACGGAAATCCCGCTGATTTCAGCAGAAAGAAGCATTACCATGCGCGTTCTCGACATTGACCTCGACTTTTTCCTCGCCGACTGCTGTCCTCTTGCCGAATTAGGACACCGCCCGTCCCTCCCCGGACATGAGCCGTGGGAAGCATCCGCCGTCCGCGCGTTTCTGGAAAACCAGTGTGGCTTGTCAAAAAAACATCCCACGCCCGGCAAAATCTTCGAGACGCACGACGGCGCGCTCCGCTTCTGGGAGGAGCAAATCGCCGCCGGACGCCTGACCGCCCCCTTCGATGTCACCCACGTTGACGCGCACAGCGACCTCGGCATCGGCTATCCCGGCCCGAACTTCGTGCTGTTCAACGTCCTGTCCATGCCCGTCCAAAAGCGGCTGGACTATGCCGCCTTCTATGCCCAGAAGAAGCTCGATGAGGCGAATTACCTGCTGTTCGCGCTGGCGATGCGGCGGATTTCGGCGCTGGAGAACGTGCGAAATCCGCGTTCGCGCCCGGATATTCCGTCGGTGCTGCTTGATGCGGATGGCAACATCCATCTCAATTCGCTGACCGCGCAGATGTTCGCCGCGAAAAACGGCGCAGAGCCGACCGTGCCCTTCCGCGTGTACGACGACTACCGCGATTTCCGTGCGGCGGGGGCGTATGACTTCGTGACGCTCGCGATTTCGCCGCGGTACGCGCCGAAGGAGGCGGATGGGCTGGTGGAAATTGTGCGTGAATATATTTTTTAAAAATCGTGATTTTAAGTATTGACAAAATAGAAAATATGCGTTATATTATAGATGGTTCTAATGGAATAAAAAACGACCAACGAAAGCAAAATAATGAGGTGGTGCCAATGGGTTAATTGTAAAGAGGACGGTTGTAGTGAATACGAACGACAGTTAAGGAGAAAAGGCATATGAAAAAATATATTGCACTGATGCTTACATTGATTTTAACTTGCACGTTTGCATCTTCTGCACTGGCTGTGACAGTGAAAGGACCTGGAAAAACGGTTACTGCGGCAACAGGAACCAAAAGCTCTGAAAGCGCAGAGCCTTATCTGACGGTGCTGGTTTTTTCGACATCTGGTGATGGATACTTCGTTTTCTGGGTAAGAAATAATTCAAATGATAAGCAAGTAACACCTGCGTATTATATTAATAGTCTTGGGACGAAATCCATCTATTATATGAGGAAAAGTCGAGATGCAGGATATGTGAAGGCTGGCGTTAGTTATTCTGCGCGCTTCAGAACGAACAAATCTGTTCCGGAAGATGCAGAAAGCACAATCCACGTGGGATTTGCGCCGTAAAATGCCATGTGTGCGGAAAAGCCTTTGACAGGGCGCTTCCGCCTACTTGTTTTTGCGAAAGGATGAGCAAAATGAAAAAATATGTTGCCCTAATGCTGATTTTCCTGCTGGGATGCAATCTTTCGGTTAGCCGTGCGGAAGAAAAAACACTGACAATTGCCACCAACAACTACTACGCGATGATGGAAACAATGGAACAATTTGAACAGGAAAGCGGCATCAGCATCACCTGCGAAAAGTCCGTAGACATCATGGACACGATTTCGACCGCCTACGTTATCAAGAATCCCGACATTGATTTGTTTGTTTTCACTGCTTACGACGGCTTATATACCCTCAAAAACATGAAATACTACGCGCCGCTAACCGGCAGCGCGATTTTGCAGGACGCTTTCCAGCATGTCTATCCCGCTCTGCGCCCCGTCTGCACGGATGACGATACGCTGATGGGCTGGATAATAGATGCTTCCCCGATGGGCATGATGGTCTTGACGGAATATCTGGACGAATGGGGAATGAAGTCGCCCGAAACCTTCGACGAACTGCTGGATGTGTGCAACGAAATTCTGGAAGAAGGGCTTCTGCCGGAAGAGACAGGGCTTCTGATGCAGGAATACACCCAGTCGGGCATGATGGACTTGTTCATGAAGTATTACATCATGACCTCCCTGCAGGAGGGACGCAGGCTGGACTTTACGGACGAAACGTTTCTGCATTACGTCCAGCGCATCAAGGACGAACTGCCCGCGGAAGAAGAGCCGCGCATGGCATTTGAAAATATTTTCATGATTCCGGGTGCTTCGTCCGCCCCGTCGCAGATGATTCAATTCGTGCCGCGCATTTTCCCGGAGCAGAACAGCGCGGTTGAAACGTATGTGACCATTGCTGTGGTGAACCCCTACGGCAAGAATCAGGAAGCCGCGATTCAGTTTTTGGAATACTGCGCGACACATCTGACAGATGGAAGTTACTTTATCTATGACAACCTGACCGAGCCGATTGAAAATCCGTCGATGGTGGCGCAGCTGGATGAACTTGCGGAAAAAATCGCACTGCTGGAACAGAAAGCAGATAAAGAGCGCGCGGACGAGGACACCCTGCGCGACTTGCAGGATCAGTACGCAAACATGGAGCAGTGGCGTTATTTCTCTTCGACGGAGGATATTGCCTACTATCAGGAGATGGCGAAATCGCTGTATGTGTCCGAGGGTTCGCCGCTGACGTATGATGACGCGCTTCAGGTGTTGGTGCAGCGCTATCTGAACGGCGCGTTTGATGCGGCGACGTTCGCGAAGGAATGCCAGAATCATGTGGAAATGATTTACGCGGAAATCGGCGAATAATCAATAGAACCAAAAAACCTCGCGGCATTACCTGTCGCGAGGTTTTTATGTGGAAGCAATGTGGATAACTCAAATCCCCGTTGCGGATTTCGCGGACGTGGCGATATTCTCCGCGTGGTCGCCAATACGTTCGAGGTTTGTCAGCATGTCCAGATAAATCATGCCGTTCTTCGCGGAACACTTGTGGTTCTTCAAGCGATCCATGTGGTGGCTGCGGAGGGCTTCGGTCGTCGTGTCGATTTCGTCCTCCACGCTCTCCACTTCGCCCAGCAACACATTGTCCGTCACCTGCGCCTTGAACATGTCAAGCGAGCGCTGCACCTGTGCGCGCACAAGGTTCGACAGGCTTTCCAGCTCCTGTACCGCCTTGGGCGAGAATTTCACCTCGTCCTGATTCTTCAGCTGCGCGGATTCGAGGATGTTCTGGCTGTGGTCGCCAATGCGCTCCATGTCGTTGACGACGTGGAAGAGCGAGCCGACCAGCTTCGTGTCCTTCTCGGACAGGTCAAGCCCCTTCACTTCCACCAGCGAATCGGTGATTTCGCGGTTCAGGTAGTCCAGCACGTCCTCGTTCCGCGCCAGCTCTTCGGACTTCTTCGCGTCCCACTCGTTGAAGCACTCCATCGCGCGCTGGAAGTTGCCCATCGCGATGCCGCCCATGCGCTGCACTTCGTTGAACAGCTGCGCCACGGCAATCGGGGGCGTTTTGAGCATACGCGCGTCAAAGTAGCGCAGCTTCATTTCCTCGGCGGTCGAGCCGTCGCCCTTGATCAGCAGGCACGCCAGCTTCTCCAGCCAGCTTGCGGCGGGCAGCAGCAGCGCCGTCGTCGTGACGTTGAAGAGAATGTGGACAATGGCGATTTGCAGCTTGAGATTGCCGGGGGAGAGCATCTCGACCCAGCTTGCCAGCGGCAGGCAGCAGGCGATGATGACGAAAATCACCGTGCCGATGACGTTGAAGAGCAGATGCACCGTCGCCGCGCGCTTGGCGGTGGAGTTTGTGCCCGCGCACGCCAGCAGCGCCGTGACGCAGGTGCCGATATTCTGCCCGAAGAGGATGAAGATGGCGCTGTCCAGCCCAATCAGCCCCTGCGCGACGAGCGTTTGCAGGATGCCGATGCTGGCGGCGGAGGATTGCAGGACGGCGGTGATGCCCGCGCCAATCAGCACGCCCAGAATCGGGTTGTTGATGGACGCCATCGCCGTCTGGAAGCCCTCCCACGTCCGCAGCGGCTCCATCGCGCCGGACATGGTGTTCATGCCGATGAACAGGATGCCCAGACCCATCGTGATGGTGCCGAACTGCTTGGCGGTTCTGTACTTGTCGGGAAGATTCGAGAGAATCAGCCCCAGAAACGTGAAGATGGCGGCGAAATCAATCTGCACAGACAGCAGCAGCGACGTGACCGTTGTGCCGATGTTTGCGCCCATAATCACGCCGACCGCCTGCGTCAGGGACATCAGCCCCGCGTTGACGAAACCGACGACCATGACCGTCGTCGCGGAGGAGGACTGCACCACCGCCGTGATGGTGATGCCCGCGAGCATGGCGAGGAAGCGGTTGCCCGTGACCATGCCCAGCAGCTTTTTCAGCCGTGTACCCGCCGCCTTTTCCAGCGCTTCGCCCATCAGCTGCATTCCGAACAGGAACAGCCCCAGTCCGCCGAACAGGGATAAGACATTCATAATCGTCATGATGGTTCGTTTCCTCCGAGCGTGCCGCAATGCAGCAGAATTCCGTCTGTGCGGGGAAAAATCGCATACGTATCTACTTTACCACACTTTGCGCTTGTTTTCAACTGAATTTTACATATTCATAGAGATTTTAGGCGGCTTTCAGCGGGGAAAAACAAAAAGCCGCCCCGAAAGGCGGCGAATGTCAAATTCGCAGCGGATGCCGCTTGGCAAATCAACATCTTGCGTGGAATGATCCCTGCGCCTGACGCACCATATGGTAAAACGTCCCTTCTCCGCTGAGCGTCACCCGCTTCACCGGCTCGCCCACCACCCGGAATCCTGCCTTCTCGTAGCAGCGAACGGCGCGCGTGTTCCATGTCCGCACTTCCAGATACATCGGCTTGCCCGGATACAGCCGCTGGGATAATACTATTTCCAGATTCAACTGCACCATCTGCTTGCGCCTTTTCCATTCTGGCGTCCGCTCATTCCACTTAGCGTAGCGCTGCTACGCTGCGTTTCATTCACGTTAGCCAGAATGAAAAATTCGCGGCGCATCTTGGTGCATTTTTATCTGGAAATAGTATAAATCCCACGCCAGCGCCGTCATCTGCGTGCCGTACCCCTGTCCGCAGTGGTCGGGATGCGCCCCGATGCCGAAAAACACCTCGCTGCCCTCATCGGACAGGTTCACGAAGCCCACCAGCGTTTCGCCATCATAAAAGGAATAGAAATTGTTTGCCGGATTCGCGAAACCGTATCCGTGCTTCTTCTGCTCGGCATACGGCGGATTGTTGTACATCGCGTATTCGCCGGGGTACTGCCACGCGCAGATGGTTTCCTTCTCGGCTTCGGTGGTCGGATGATACGTCAGCATGGGCGTTTTCCTCCTTGGGGATATTTCTGATTATGCAAAAAACCGGAGGCAGCCTGCACCGCCCCCGGTCAAATCCTCGATTATTGCAGCACAATGCCTTCCGCTTCCAGCTCCGCGCGGGTGCAGAGCCGCAGCGTCACATAGTTCTGCTGGCAGATGATGTAGCCGCCGCCTTCGCGCGTGTCCTTGTTCTCCAGCGTCACGATGCCCTGCGCGATGCAGTCGTGGTCGGCGCAGCTGGCGTCGGTCATCTCGATGCTCGTCTCCGTGACATGGATGATGTTCACGCACACGCCGTGAATCAGCCGGTAGTACCCGTCCTCCAGCAGCGGAATCGGCTCGTACGTCTTCGTGCCGACCGTCACAAGCAGGAACGCGACGGCTTCCGACGGGTCGCGAACCGCGCTTGCCATCGGGGAGGGCGCGATGCCGGGGTCAGTGCCGCGCGTCGCCGGGTTCAGCTTCGCGAAGCTCAGCGATTCGTTCGATGCCGCCAGAATCGCCTGCGCGTCGGCGAGGGTTTCCTGCGTCGTCGTCAATTCCGCCTCTGCCGCGGCAAGGGTTGCCTTGGTGGCTTCCAGCTCCGTCGTGGCGGCGGTCAGGCTGTCCTTCGTCGCAGCGAGTTCATTTTCCGCGGTGGTCAGGCTGTCCTTCGTTGCGGAGAGTTCGGCTTCCTTCGCGGTCAGGCTGTCCTTCGTCGCGGCGAGTTCGGATTCCTTCGCGGTCAGACTGTCCTTCGTCGCGGTGAGTTCGGCTTCCTTTGCGGTCAGGGTGTCCTTCGTCGTCGTGAGTTCGGCTTCCTTTGCGGTCAGGGTGTCTTTCGTCGTCGTGAGCTCGGCTTCGGTGGCGGTCAGCGCCGCCTTGGTGTCGGACAATACCGTCGTGGCGGCGGCGAGGGTGTCCTTCGTCGCGGACAGCTCGTTTTCGGTGGCGGACAGGCTGGTTTTCGTGTCGGACAGCTCCGTCTGCGCGGCAGTCAGCGTGTTCTTCGTCTCCGACAGATCAGCTTCCGTCGCGGCGAGCGCTTCCTTCGTGTTCTCCAGTTCATATTCCTTTGCCGGCAGGGATGCTTTCAGCGTGTCCAGTTCGTTCTGCGTGGTGGACAGCGTGTCCTTCACTGCCGCCAGTTTGGTCTGGGTGATCACCAGCGTGTCCTTCGTGGATGCCAGCGTGGTGTCGCGGCTGTTCAAGGCAGTCTGCGTTTCTGCGAGGGTGGCTTCGGTGGACGCGAGGGTGTCCTTTGTGGCGGACAGCTCGGTTTCGCGGTCAGCAAGCGTACCCTGCGTTTCGGCGAGGGTGGCTTCGGTGGACGCGAGGGTGTCCTTTGTCGCGGACAGCTCGTTTTCACGGTCAGCAAGTGCGCCCTGCGTTTCGGCGAGGGTGGCTTCGGTGGATGCGAGGGTGTCCTTTGTCGCGGACAGTTCAGTTTCGCGCTCAGCAAGCGTGCCCTGCGTTTCGGCGAGGGTGGCTTCGGTGGACGCAAGGGTGGTCTGGGTATCCGTCAAGGCGGCGGCGGTCGTGTCCAGCGTGGTCTGCGTGTCCGCGAGGGTCGCTTCGGTGGACGCGAGGGTGTCCTTCGCGGCGGACAGGCTGTTTTCGGTGTCCGTTAAGGAGGATTGGGTGGAGGACAGCGCGCTCTGCGTGTCCGTCAGCTGATTCCGGGTGTCCGTCAGCGAATTGTGGCTGACGATGAGACCGGCGCCAAGTGCGATGGAGGAAACTGCCAGCACGATGGCGGCAATCATCCAGATGATGGTCTTTTTCCGGGCGGCAATGGGACTCATAGCAATCCTCCTAACAAACGACGAAAATGGGCGGAAAACTTCCGTTTTTTCCAGTTTACCACCGTCGGGGGAAGTTGTCAATCTCGAATTTCGCGGAAGCACAAAAAACGCCCCTCCGCCGACAAAAGCAGAGGGGCAGGGGAAGGCGGATTAGGGCACCACCGCACAATTCGGCGGCGCGTCTGGCGATGTCTTTTCCGCCAT
>ERZ791569.955-NODE-955-length-13179-cov-4.738875_pt1 | contig 13179 bp, 7 predicted proteins | sample MGYA00509973_ERZ791569 | MGnify/ENA primary metagenome ERZ791569 (study PRJEB30046, sample SAMN00791902) | human gut metagenome | study: EMG produced TPA metagenomics assembly of the A metagenome-wide association study of gut microbiota in type 2...
ATCTGACGAAAAATCCATTCGCCAGCCGACCACCTCATTTGTGCGGTGTTACCCTTACTTCTTCAGTTCAATCCCTTGCCCCTTCAGCCGCGCAACCACGCCGTCAACAACCGCCTGCACTTCGTCGCGGGTGAGCGTGCGCTCCGGGTGCGAGAAGGACAAGCGAATCGTGATGGTCTTGCCGGTGATGTCGCTGTATGTGCCCAGCACGGTCACTTTCTGCACCAGCGGGGAGTTCTCCGCCTTCACCGCGTCCAGAATCGGCTGGCAGCGATTGACCACGAAGGTCAAATCCTGCTCCATGCCGGGGAAGCGGGACGGCTCGCGGTAGACGATGGGCGCGGGCGCGATGGACGCAAGCGCTTCCATGTCGATTTCGGCAAACACAATCGCCGCCTTCTTGTCGATGTTTTTGCCGACAACCGGGTGCGCCACGCCGATTTCGCCGAGGTCAACGCCGTCCAGCACGATGGCGTTCAGGTTCTTCGGATGCTCATAGGAGTGGGTCGCGGTCATTGCGTGGAAGGACAAATCCTTGTGCAGGATGTCGCTCACGGCGACGCACAGCATGTCGCGCAGGCGGAAATACAGCGTTTCCACGTTATCGACCTTGCTGAAGAGCGTCACGCACAGCTTCTTGTGCTCCTTCGCCAGCTTGTTCTCGTCCACGCCGTCGATGACGTGACCGATTTCAAAGATGCCGAACGACGGCGCATAGCCCGTGTTGCCCTTCACCTGGCACAGCTGGGTGGGAATCATGGAGCGGCGCAGCGTCTCGATGTTGGGGTTGGAGGCGTTGAGCAGCTTCACGTTGTCCTCAACGGCAATGCCGAGCTTCTTGTAGTCGTCGGCGTACTGCCAGATGTAGGAATGCACCTCGTGCAGCGAATAGCGCTTGACGAGGATGTCCTTCAATTTGTCCTCCACCGTCTTTTCGGTGGACATGCGAACCGGGTAGAGCGGGGATTCCGCCGTGTGCAGGTCGAAGTTGTCGTAGCCGTAAATGCGGGTGATTTCCTCGATGATGTCCGCCTTGATGGTCACGTCCTTCGTCGCGCGCCAGGAGGGGACGTCCGCGGTGAAGGAATCGCCGTCCCGCGTCATGCCGAAGCCCAGCGCGGTCAGCGTGTGCATGATTTCGTCGGAGGAGATGTTGATGCCGGTATAGCGGTCAACAAACGCCTTGTCAAAGGACAATTGCACTTTCGGATAGTGGAAGGCGTACTCGTCGGTCAGGCGGGAGGTGACGCGCATTTCCGGGTCGTATTCCTGGAGGAGCTTGACGAAGCGGGCGATGGCGACGGTCGTCATTTCCGGGTCAAGGCTTTTTTCGTAGCGGGCGGAGGCGTCGGTGCGGTGGGCGAGGCGGACGCTGCTCTTGCGGACGGACGCCGCGTCGAAGGTCGCGGATTCCAGCGTCAGGCTCGTCGTGTCATCGACGATTTCGCTGTCCAGACCGCCCATGATGCCCGCGATGGCAACCGGCTTGTCGCCGTTGCAGATCATCAGCGTGTTCGGGTCGATGGTGCGCTCCACCTTGTCCAGCGTCTGGAAAGGGAAGCTCTCCGGGAAGCGGCGGATGCGGATTTTCTCCACCTTGCGGCTGTCGAAGGCGTGCATCGGCTGCCCCATTTCCAGCATCAGGTAGTTCGTCAGGTCGGCGAGGAAGTTGATGTCGCGCATACCGCAGTAGTTCAGGCGGATACGCATCGCCATCGGGCTGACGTGGCGGTTGATGTTCTCCACCCGCAGGCAGGAGTAGCGCTGGCACAGCGGGTCTTCAATCTTCATGTCGATGGCGGGCAGATTGTTGTACGCCGCCAAATCCGCCACGGGCAGGGCTTTCAGCGGACGGCCGGACAGGGTGGAGAATTCGCGCGCCATGCCGTAGTGCCCCCACAGGTCGGGACGGTTCGTCAGGGACTTGTTGTCCACCTCGAAGATAATATCGTCAATGGGGTAGAGCGCCTTCAAGTCCGTGCCGCAGGGAACATCCTCCGGGATGACCATGATGCCGGAATTGTCGTCGCTGATGCCGATTTCCTTCTCCGAGCAGCACATGCCGTAGGACGTGTACCCGGCGAGCTTGCGCGGGCTGATGGTGATGTCGCCCAGCTGCGCGCCCACCTTCGCGAACGCGGTTTTCATGCCCAGCTGCACGTTCGGCGCGCCGCAGACCACGTCGGTCAGCTGCCCGTCGCCCGCGTCCACCTTCAGCAGGTGCAGCTTGTGGGATTCGGGGTGATTCTCTACGCTGACGATCTGCGCGGCGACAACGCCGGACAAATCCGCGCCCTTGTGGAAAATTTCATTCTCAACTTCCGCCGTGGACAGGGAGAACTGGCGAATCAGCGCCATTTTGTCAAGACCCGTCAGGTCAACGAAGTCGGAAATCCAGTTCATTGAGATCAGCATGTTCGTCTTTCCTCCGCATTACTCGTCGTCCGTGAACTGCGCCAGGCGCGTCAGGCTGCCGCTGTTCAGGTCGCGAATGTCCTTCACGCCGTACTTCATCATGGCAAGGCGCGTCATGCCCAAGCCGAACGCGAAGCCGGTGTACTGCTCCGGGTCGATGCCGCCGGCTTTCAATACTTCGGGGTGAATCATGCCGCAGGGGCACAGCTCCAGCCAGCCGGAATGCTTGCACGACGGGCAGCCCGTGCCGCCGCAGATGAGGCAGGAGATATCCAGCTCAAAGCCCGGCTCAACGAACGGGAAGAAGCCCGGACGCAGGCGGACTTTGATGTCCTTGCGGAACACCTCGCTCAGCATCGTTTTCATGAAGTAAATCAGGTTCGCGATGGAAATATCCTTGTCCACCATGATGCCTTCCATCTGGAAGAACGTGTTCTCATGGCAGGCGTCGGTCGCCTCGTTGCGGAAGCAGCGGCCGGGGAAAATCGCCTTAATCGGCACGCCGTCGTTCACCAGCGCGTCGCGGTAGCGGCGGTAGATGGCGTTCTGGGCGGCGGAGGTCTGCGTTTTGAGCAATTGCCCGTTGTCCAGATAATAGGTGTCCTGCATGTCGCGCGCGGGGTGGAACTTCGGAATGTTCAGGCTCTCGAAGCACTCGTAGTCCGTCACGACCTCGGCGTAATCCTCCACCGTGAAGCCCATCGACTTGAACACCTGCTCGCACTGGCGCTGCACCAGCGTGATCGGGTGATACGACCCGCGGGTCATGTCCGGCGGCATGGAGATGTCAAATTCGGGCAGAGCGTTGATTTCGCGCTGCAATTCCTGCGCCTTGAGCGCCTCCAGCTTTTCCGCCAAGGCGACGGTGATGGCGGTTTTCAGCTCGTTCGTCTCGCGCCCGACGGTCTTCTTCTGCTCGTCGGTCAAGCTGCCCATGCCCTTGAGCGCGTCGGTCACTTTGCCCTTGCGGCCGAGGTAATTCACGCGCAGGGCTTCCAGATCCACCATGTTGGCGATCTTCTTCAGCTCGGAATCAAAGCTGCTTTTCAGGGCTTCGATCTTCTCGTTCATTCCGGATGTTCCTCCTTACAGTTGGATGAAAAAAGCCCGTCCCATCGTTTGATGAGACGGACTGAATCCGCGGTACCACTCGTCTTGCGGCAAGGAAAAAATCCCGCTGCCGCCGCTTGATGGGCGATAAGGCTGCCCACGCCGAAAAACTCACGGGATGAAGGTTCACGCCGTGCGCCCTGCCGCCTCGCACCACCCGGCGGCTCTCTGATATCCTATTTCCTGCATTCGCCTGTGCCATCTGCTCGCGCCTTTTTCCTTCTGGCGTCCGCTCGTTCCACTTAGCGTAGCGCTGCTACGCTGCGTTTCACTCCCGTTAGCCAGCAGAAAAAATTCGCTTCGCATCTTGGCACATTCTCATTTGGAAATGGGAAGGGGACTTGCACGCGCTACTGTTTCCCGGTCATCGCTTCCAATATTTCGCTGACTTTCGTCGGCACGCTCTATCTTACCATAGCCGAACGACTTTTGCAAGCGGAAAAGCGAAAATAATGCGGAATGGAGGACGGAAACGCGCACCGAAGTAAAAATCTTTCCATCTTACAGGCGAACAAACCGTGAATTTTTCCGATTTATTATTTACAAGCCATTTTTTTGTGCTATACTGTAAGATGCGTTATCATGTAAAGCGCGATTCAGGCGCTTGCGTGAAAGTCCGCGCGCGGGAGGGACAAAATGCCCTCCGCACAAGGCGCGGCAGGGAACTTCGCGCACAATCGCGCGGAAGAAAGGAAAGGAAGCCGGATGAGCAACAGCCGTCCACCCTATGATGGCGCCGGGGACGCCGGACAGAATCCTCAGCAGCCCGGTTTTTCGCAGGGCAATTATCCGCCGGCGCAGGGCTATGCCCCGAATGGCGGCTACGCGCCCAATGATGCCTATGGTCAGGGCTACGCGCCGCAAAACGGCTATGGGCAGCCGCAATATGGTCAGCAGGGGTATGCGGATTATCAACAGCCCTATGGTCAGCAGGGATACCAGCAGCCGTATGGTCAGCAGGGATACGAGCAGCAGGGGTATCAGCAGCCATACGGTCAGCAAGGTTATCAGCAGCCGTATGGGCAGGGCTATGAGCAGCAGGGGTATCAGCAGCCGTACGCCCAGCAGCCTTATCAGCAGCAGCCGTATGACCAGCAGGGGTTTGTGCAGCCCGGCGGGTATCAGCAGCCCTACGAGCAGCAGGGGTATCAGCAGGGGTACAGCCAGCAAAATCCGCAGGAAACGGATTTGCCGCCGGAGCAGCAGTACGCGCAGTACACCCCCGACGGTCAGCGCGTGTACCCGACGTCGGGGCGCAGCGGCTTTCGGGTGCAGCCGGCGGCGCACAGGGAAATTCCGTGGGATACGATTGCAAAAGTATTGATGTTCGGCGTGCTGCCGATTCTTTTCATCTTGAGCATGGTGTTTGCGTGGACGGCGGTGAAGTGGATCGTCCTCGTCGGCGTGGTGGCGAGCATCGCCGCGCTGTGGCTCCGCGAGCTGGTTACGCCCAACGCGCGGCTGGTGCTGTCGCTTTTGCTGGCGTCGGCGGCGGTCGTCTGCCTCGTCAGCGCACTGGCGACGAACGCGGCGGACAATCAGAACCCCGCGCAGCCGAATCAGTCCGGTCAGATGCAGCAGGGGAGTACATCGGGCAATAACCTCGATGTCAACCTGACCGCGACGGACACGCCCAATCCCGCGCCCACGCCCACCGCGACGCCTGTGGATGACTCCGAGGAGTGCTACGCGCAGCTGCATTCCTTCTTCACGCTGTGGAAGAACAACGCCATCAGCCAAATGGTCAACCTGACGGCCCCGTCGTGGCGCAGCAGCATCAAGGGCGGCACGGACGCGGTGACGCAGAAGCTCTTCGGCGAGGTGCTGACCAATCGCACGCCCGTCAGCTGGGATTTTACGGCCATCACGGGCACATCGAACGACATCGCCCGCATGGTGACGGTGCGCGCCGTCATCAACAAGAACAACACCCTGGGCGAAAGCGTCTACCTGTGGAAGGTGCGCATGGTCAAGGAGGACGGCGTGTGGTACGTTGACCCCGCGACGCTGCAAAGCAACGAGCAGGAAAGCACCGCCACTCCGACCAACGCCCTTGCCACCCAGCCCGTGCTGAACACCAGCCATCCGGACTTGCTGATTTACTACAATCCCGAAGGCGGAACGTACTACCACATTGACCCGAATTGCGAATCGCTCAATCCGAAATACCGCCCGCTGTCCGGCGTCATCAAGTGGTCGCAGATTGAGGATTCCCCCTACGACCAGCTCGAACAGTGCAAACGCTGCGGCGCACCCCTGCGCGAAAAAAAGGACAACGCCAACTAAGTCAACATAGAAACCTACATATATTTAGGAGGACAACACGATGGACACCAATGCCAAGCTGTATCAAGACATGACGAAGATTCTCGTCAAGCGTGAGGACATCCAGAAAGCCGTTGCCCAGCTGGGGCAGGAAATCACCCACGACTATCAGGGACGCGATCTGGTGATGGTCTGCATTTTGAAGGGCGCGAGCGTCTTCTTCTCCGACCTCATCCGCGAGGTCGATTTGCCCGTGACGCTGGATTTTATGGCGCTTTCGAGCTATCGCAACTCCACCAAGTCCTCCGGCGTGGTCAATCTGGAGAAAGACCTGTCCGTGTCCATCAAGGGGCGCGACGTGCTGATTGTGGAGGACATTGTGGACAGCGGCAACACGCTGTTCTACCTCGGCAAGTATTTGATGGGCCGCGGCGCGTCCTCCATCCGCATTGCGACGCTGCTGGACAAGCCCGACCGCCGCAATCCCGAACACAACCTGACGGTGGATTACCACTGCTTCAAGATTCCGGATGAGTTCGTCGTCGGCTACGGGCTGGATTTCGCCGAGAAGTACCGCAATCTGCCGGATATCGGCGTGCTGGACAGCCGCGTGTACGGCGCGGCGCGCGAATAAATCAGCCGATTCTTCCCCAAATAAAGATAAAATTTTTGTAAAGATGGATTTTTCCGCACACGTCATTCGTCTATATGGGTATACGCCGCAACAGGCGGATGGCGCTGGAACGGAAGGAGGATGCTCGCATTGAAGAAGTCTCGCGGGATGTTCGGCTACGTCGCGGTTTTGCTGCTGATGGTGCTCACCATTTCGATGCTGTTCACCAACGGCTTTGGCAGCAATACCCGTGACCGCCGCATCACCTATCCCCAGCTGCTGACGATGATTGAGGAGGGGCAGGTTCGCTCTGTCGCCATCCGCGGCACGTCGCTGGTGGGCGTGACGACAACAACAACGGTCGCCGACGCGGATTTCCCTGACAAGAACTACGATTTTGAAACCACCATCGGCGCTGATTTCATCGTCACCGCGCGGCAAATGCAGGCGGCGAAGCTTAATAAGCCGCTGGACGAGGTGTCCGTCAAGGATTTGGCGTTCACCATCATCTACCGTCAGCCGCTGACCACCCCGTGGTGGTATGATTTGATTCCGCTGGCAATTTCGCTGGTGCTCTGCGGCGTGATGTTCTGGCTGATTATGCGCGCGCAGACCGGCGGCAACGGCAAGGTGATGAACTTCGGCAGAAGCCGGGCACGCATCCATGACCCGAACAAGAACAAGGTGACGTTCGCCGACGTCGCGGGCGCGGAGGAAGAGAAGGAAGAACTCAAGGAAATGGTGGACTTCCTGCGCAACCCCAAGGCGTACATCGACATGGGCGCGCGCATCCCCAAGGGCGTGTTGCTCATTGGCCCGCCCGGCACGGGCAAAACCCTGCTGGCCAAGGCAGTTGCGGGCGAGGCGGGCGTGCCGTTCTTCTCCATTTCCGGCTCTGACTTTGTGGAGATGTTCGTGGGCGTGGGCGCGAGCCGCGTCCGTGACCTGTTCGACCAAGCCAAGCGCGCTGCCCCGTCCATCATCTTTATTGATGAGATTGACGCGGTGGGTCGTCACCGCGGCGCGGGGCTGGGCGGCGGACACGACGAACGCGAGCAGACGCTGAACCAGCTGCTGGTCGAGATGGACGGCTTCGCAATCAATGAGGGCGTTATTGTCATGGCGGCGACGAACCGCCGCGACATTCTTGACCCCGCGCTGCTGCGTCCCGGCCGCTTTGACCGCACGATTCTCGTCAATTACCCCGATATGGCGGGGCGTGTTGCCATCCTGAAGGTGCACGCCAAGGGCAAGCCCCTTGCGGATGATGTGGATTTGGAGAATATCGCCAAGCGTGTACCCTTCTCCACCGGCGCGGAGCTGGAAAACATCATGAACGAAGCCGCGATTCTGGCGGCGCGCGGGCGCTTGAAGGCCATCAATCAGCAGACGCTGGTGGAGGCAATTTCCCGCGTGCAGATGGGCCCGGAGAAGCGCAGCCACAAGGTGACGCAGCGCGACAAGCGCATGGTCGCCATCCACGAGGCGGGTCACGCCATCGTCGGGCACGTCCTGCCCAACTGCGACGAGGTGCACCTGATTACCATCGTCCCGCGCGGGCAGGCGGGCGGCTACACGCTGTCCCTGCCGACGGAAGAGGACGATTTGCAGACTTACAGCCAGCTGATGGACTTCGTGGCGATGGGGCTGGGCGGTCATGCCGCGGAGCAGCTTTATCTGGGCGAGTTCACCACCGGCGCAACGAGCGACCTGAAAAAGGCGACGGAGGTCTGCCGCCGCATGGTGACGCAGTTTGGCATGAGCGAAAAGCTGGGCCCGGTCTATCTTGACGGCGATCAGGAAGTGTTCGTCGGCATGGAGTTCGGGCAGAGCCGCGGGTACAGCGAAGAAATGGCGGCGCGCATCGACGCGGAAGTCAAGCGCCTGCTGGAGGAATGCTACCAGAAGGCGGTGGACGCCCTGAGCGCCAACCGCGACCGCATGGAGAAGCTGGTGGACGCGCTGCTCAAGTACGACACCATCAGCCGCCGCGAGTTCGTCACCCTGATGGAAACGGGCGCGCTGCCGGATATTCAGAATGCCGACACCCGCACCACGGGCGATGTGATGATGCAGGATATGGCGGACGAAAAGAAGGAAGAAAATTCCGAAAAGTCCGCCGAAACGCCTGAAAAGAGCGCCGAAACGCCTGATAAGACGGCGGATGCGCCCGAAAATCACCCAACTGACCCCCATGAAGCCTGATTTGCACACCCACACCACTTCCTCCGACGGGCTGCTTACGCCCGCGGAGCTGGTGGCGCTGGCGGACAAGCACCGCGTGACGCTCCTGGCCGTGACCGACCATGACACGTTTGACGGCGCGGCGCAGCTGCTGGGAAAACCCACACCGATGCCGATTCTGCAAGGTGTCGAATTGTCCCTGCGCGATATGCCCGGCCTGCACCTGCTCGGCTACGGGCGCGGGACGGATACGCCCCTGCACCGCACGGTTCGGGCGCTGTCCCAAATGCGGCTCGGACGCGCGCGGCAGATGGTGGAGAAGCTGAACGCGCTGGGCTATCCGCTGGATTACGACGAAATCGCCCGCGAAGCCAAGGGCAGCGTCGGTCGGCCGCATATCGCCCGCGCGATGGTCAGCCACGGCTATGTGTTGGACACGCGCGAGGCGTTTGACCGCTTTCTGGCGGATGGCGCACCTGCCTATGTGGCGGGGGAGCGGCTGAGCATGGCGGAGGCGCTGCCGCTGATGCAGGAAAGCGGATTCGTGCCCGTTCTGGCGCACCCGATGGAGCTGGAGAAAACCGGCGCGCTGCTGCGCCACCTGCTCGGCGTTTGGCAGGAGCAGGGCTTGCGGGGCGTTGAGGTTTACCACCCGTCCGCCGGACGCGCCACGCCCCTGCTGGATTTGACCGCGCGGCGCATGGGCTTTCTGGTCACCGGCGGCAGTGACTTCCATGGCGATGGCGACCGCCACGGCATGGTCGGCTGCACCGCGCCGATGTGGGCGAGGGCGGCCGATGATGTGGAGAAATTGCTGCAAGCAGTGGAAGCTGCTGAAATCATGTGATATAAGATGAAGAAATACCGAATTGCCATCAGAAAGGGGTGCTGAAACCATGTCCGAATTCAACGACAACAGGCAGCCGCGCCGCCGCCGCACGCAGCTGAACGCGGCGCAGTATGCCGGGCAGCAGACGCTGGACAACAGCATCCCCCTTATCCGCACGGAAGACACGCCCATGCAGCCGACAAATCCGCCGCGCCGGAATCCGCAGCCGCCCCCGGCGCAGCAGAGCGCCAATCCGCCCATGCAGCCGATGAGTGCGGCTCAGCCGATGGGTGCGGCTCAGCCGATGGGTGCGGCCCAGCCGATGGGTGCGGCCCAGCCGATGCGTCCGCAGGGGATGAATCAGCCGGGGCAGGGGAGCCAATATGCGCAAAGCGGGCAAATGCGCGGCTTCCGCGGCGTGCAGGGGACGCCCATGCAGCCGCAGCAGGGCTGGAACAACGGCGTGCAGCCGCTCGATGCGGCGCACCAATTGGAGCAGTTCCCGTGGGGGCAGAACCCGACAAGCATGAACACCGGGCGCAATCAGCCGATTCGCGGCGGGCAGATGATGCCGAATCAGCCGATGAATCCGCAGCGCCCGCAGAATCCGCCGTATCCGCAGCAGAATTATGGCGGATGGCAGCAGCAGCCGATGTATCCGGTGAATTTTCCGCAGTATCCGGCGAACGGCAATGGCGGAAACGGCGGCAATGGCGGCGGCAATCATCCGCCGACGGGGCTGGGGGGCTTCAATCCGGAGCATCGCGAGCCGAAGAACGAGCCTATCCGCCGCAAGCCGTCGGGGCAAAAGCTGCTCAAGCGCATCCTGTTCTGCGCGTGCGCGGTGGCGGTAATTTGCGGGCTGGTCGCGGCGGGCGGCGCCATCAGCAATGCCATCCAAGAGCAGAACGAGCGGGAAGCACTGGTCGCGTCGGTCACGGCATATGACGACAAGTACGTCCCGAACGTGTATGTGGACGGCATCCACCTCGGCGGCATGACCCGCGCGGAGGCGGAAGAGGCGGTCACGGCGCACGCGAATCAGCAGCGCGACGCGTGGAAGGTGCGCCTGATGTACGCCGGTCAGCTGGTGAGGGAAATCACGAGCGCCGACCTGAACATGACCGTCGATGTGCAGGAAGCCCTCGACGCAGCGTGGCAGCCGGGGCACACAGAAGGCGGCATTGACGCGCGCAAAGCCACGATGGACGCGCTGGCGGAAAATCCCTACGAGGGGTATTCCGCCACGCCCAGCGGCGACAATGTGGTGATTGACAACATCCTGCTCAGCATCGCGCAGCAGGCGTACATTCAGCCGGTGGATGCGCATATTATCTTCGATTCCAACAATTTCAACAATCCGCTGACGATTCAGCCGGAAACGGTCGGGCGCTATATGGACACGACTGAGGCGAAAAATCAGGTGTACCAGATGATGTCGTCCTTGGTCAGCGGCGAGGTGGAGCTGACGACGCGCGAGCTTCAGCCGACCACGACCAAAGCCATGCTGGAGCCGCAGATTCAGCTGCGCGCGACGGCGTACACCCCGATTTCGACCACCAGCACGGAGAACCGCAACCTGAACATTCAGGTGGCGTTCGAGCGCATCAACGGCAAGATGCTTGCAGCGGGCGAAACATTCTCCTTCAATACGGTTGTGGGCAAGCGCACGAAGGCAAACGGCTTCTATGAAGCGATTGAGTACGCGTACGGCGATCAGCGCATGGGCTACGGCGGCGGCGTGTGTCAGGCGAGCACGACGATGTACCTTGCGGCGGCGAAGGCGAACATGACGATTCTCAAGCGCGAGCCGCACTCCGACGCGGTGGGCTACACCGACTACGGCAAGGACGCGACGGTATCCGACAACCGCATTGACTTCAAGTTCCGCAACGACACGAACAGCACGATTTTCATCGTCGCGACGGTGATGAAGGACAGCCGCTACGACAAGTCGCACAAGGTGTGCGTGGTGTCGATTTACGGCGAGAGCCTCGGCAAGGGCGTGAAGTACGAGCTGGAAACGGTGACGGTGCAGACTCTGCCCGCCCCGACCGAGCCGGAATACCGCAAGGACACGAACCACACCTACGCCACCTATGTTGACCAAGAGTACACCTACCGCAAGGCAACCGACGGCTGTGTGGTGGAAAGCTACCTGGTGAAGTATGTGGGCGGCGCGGAAACCGAGCGCAAGCTGATGTACACCGACACCTACAAGGCGAAGAGCGAAATCATCTACGTCGGCACGGTGGAGCGGACGGAAGAGGGGCAATGACCAGAGGCTTTGCCTCTGGACTCCAGCAGGGGCGCTGCCCCTGCACCCTGCAAGGGAGTTCCTCCCTTGACCCTTTCGCGCGATTGAGTTGGCGACTTTTTCAGGCTGCTTCCGCGTGTTAATTGGGGGAAACCCAAGGGCGAATGAAACGGGATGAAATCCCTACGCTTGACCCTTTTGCGCGATTGCGTTGGCGACTTTTTCATGCTGCTTCCGCGTGCTGATACGGCTTCATCCGCCGAAAAGGGGGATGAGGTCGTTTTTTTCTCCAAAACTTTGTGAAAGAAAATACAACTTGTGAAAAAACCCCCTTTTCTATTTCGGCAGAATGTGCTATAATAGGTTCGGTGGAAACCCCTACATTATTGCATCAGGAGGGAAAATCCAATGGCGCTTGTTACGACGAAGGAAATGTTTAAGAAGGCGTATGACGGCGGCTATGCGGTCGGCGCTTTCAACGTCAACAACATGGAAATCATTCAGGGCATCACCGAGGCGGCGGGTGAGCTGAAGGCTCCCGTCATCCTGCAGGTGTCCAAGGGCGCGCGCGCGTATGCCAATCACACCTATCTGGTGAAGCTGGTGGAAGCGGCGGTTATCGAGAACCCCGATATCCCGATTGCGCTGCACCTTGACCACGGCGACAGCTTTGAGCTGTGCAAGAGCTGCATCGACGGCGGCTTCACGTCCGTCATGATTGACGCTTCCTCCAAGTCCTTTGAGGACAATATCGCCCTGACCCGCAAGGTCGTCGAGTATGCCCATGACCACGGCGTGGTCGTCGAGGCGGAACTCGGCACGCTCGCCGGCGTCGAAGACGACGTGAAGGTGGAGCATGGTCAGGAAATGTACACCCATCCGGAAGAAGTCGAAGAGTTTGTGACCCGCACGGGCTGCGACTCGCTGGCGATTGCCATCGGCACGTCCCACGGCGCGTACAAGTTCAAGCCCGGTCAGAAGCCCCAGCTGCACTTCGAGGTGCTGGAAGAATGCTCCAAGCGTCTGCCCGGCTTCCCGATCGTCCTGCACGGCGCTTCTTCTGTCCCGCAGGAGTTCGTGAAGGAAATCAACCAGTTCGGCGGCAATATGCCCGACGCAATTGGCATTCCGGAAGAGCAGCTGGCGAAGGCGGCGAAGATGGCGGTCTGCAAGATCAACATCGACTCCGACATTCGTCTGGCGATGACCGCGAGCATCCGCAAGTACTTTGCGGAACATCCGGATCACTTTGACCCCCGTCAGTACCTGAAGCCTGCCCGCGCCGCGGTGAAGGCGATGGTCGCCCACAAGATTGTGGATGTGCTGGGCTGCGCTGGCAAGGCGTAATCAAGGCACAAAAAGGCTCTGTCGTGAATGCGGCAGGGCTTTTTGGTTATGGCAACACCGAGCAATTGCGAACTTTTCGGTTCTTCATGGAAAGCTGGGGGAGAAAACAAGGGCTTAGGCGAAGCGCCAAAAAGCTGCACGCGGAAGGAGCATGAAAGC
>ERZ791569.968-NODE-968-length-13051-cov-3.420899_pt1 | contig 13051 bp, 9 predicted proteins | sample MGYA00509973_ERZ791569 | MGnify/ENA primary metagenome ERZ791569 (study PRJEB30046, sample SAMN00791902) | human gut metagenome | study: EMG produced TPA metagenomics assembly of the A metagenome-wide association study of gut microbiota in type 2...
CGGAACTCCTTCTCGAAGGAGTGGCGGATGACGAAGACGACCTTGCCGAAACCGGCGCGGATGGCGTCGTAGACCGAATAGTCGATGATGGCCTCGTTATTGGGACCGACACCGTCCATCTGTTTGAGCGACCCGTAGCGGGAGCCCATGCCCGCGGCGAGTACCAGTAATGTGGGTTTTACCATGTTATTTTATCTGTTTATGACATTGGTTCAAAACATCCACAAAGGTAAAAAATTAAGCGCGCCCCGCAAAGGATTTATGCAAATTTGCCTATCTTTGTAGGGTTAACAAAGAGAAATCGTACCCGGAGAGATGAAATTTCTGAAAACCATACGGGCATGGTGGCGCGGCCTGTTCCGCAAACGCCGGTTCAACATGCTCAACGCCACGGACAACACCGAGGAGTGGCACATGCACCTCTCGCCGGCGAGTATCCTCGCGGGACTGGTGGCGTTCATGCTGATGCTCTTCATCCTCACGCTGTCGCTGGTGGCGTACTCCCCCATCCTGGAATTCCTGCCCGGATACCGCACCGAGGCCGACCGTTCGCGCGAAAGCCTCGTGCAGAACATCATCCGGCTCGACTCGATGGAGCGCATGATGAACGACATGCTGACCTACAACGAGAACATAGCCCTGATCATGGAGGGACGCACGCCCGTGGCGCGCGTGCTCGCCTCGTCGGACTCGTCGCGCATCAGCAAGGTGCTGGTGATGCCCTCGCACGAAGACTCGCTCCTGCGGGCCCAGATGGAGGGCGACGGGGAGTATGCCATCGCCCCGCGCAGCGAGGGGTCGCGCCGCAAGATCCGTGAGGCCATCGAACTGGCGACGCCCGTCGAGGGAATCATAACCGGAAAATTCGACATCCGGCAGGGAAATTTCGGCGTGAAGATCGCCGCGACCGCCGCCGACCGCATCACGGCCATCGACAACGGCACGGTGGTTCAGAGCCTCTGGACCCCGGAGACGGGTTACATCGTGGTCCTGCAACACGCCGGGAACCTGATCTCGGTCTACAAGAACCTCTCGCAGTCGCTCGTAACGACCGGCCAGACCATCCGTTCGGGCGAACTGATCGGCTACAACGCCGAAGTGCAGGACGGAGAGGTCCGGCTCTTCGAATTCGAACTCTGGAACAACGGCAAACCCGTGGACCCCGAGGGGTACATCGTCTTCTGACAAACGCATGAAACAAAGACTCGCAATACTGGGTTCGACCGGCTCGATCGGCGTGCAGACGCTCGACATCGTACGCGAGAACCCCGATTTTTTCGAAGTGCGCGTGCTGACGGCCAACAGCAACTGGCAGCGGCTGGCGGCGCAGGCGCGGGAATTCGACGCAGACACGGCGGTCATCGCCGACAAACGATATTACACCCGGCTGCGCGACGCGCTGGAGGACACCGACGTCAAGGTTTACGCCGGAGAGGAGGCCGTGGCGCATGTCGCCGGAGGCGGAGACACCGAAGTGGTGGTCAACGCCCTGGTGGGCTATGCGGGGCTGGCGCCCACGGTGGCCGCCATCGAAGCGGGCAAGAAAGTCGCGCTGGCCAACAAGGAGACGCTGGTCTGCGCCGGCGAGCTGGTGATGGCCGCGGCGGCAAAGCACGGCGCGGAGATCGTGCCGGTGGACAGCGAGCACAGCGCGGTGTTCCAGTGTTTGCAGGGGTGCCGGGACAGGAACGAGGTGCGGCGCATCTGGCTGACCTGCTCCGGCGGGCCGTTTTTCGGCAGAAGCTACGAGGAACTGGAGCATGTGACGGCGGCGGATGCTCTGCGGCATCCCAACTGGCACATGGGGCCGAAGATCACGGTGGATTCCGCCACGCTGATGAACAAGGGACTGGAGGTTATCGAGGCCATGCGGCTGTACGGCCTTCCCGTGGAGCAGGTGCGCCCGGTGATCCACCGGCAGAGCATCGTCCACTCGCTGGTGGAGTTTCGGGACGGCGCGCTGCTGGCGCAGCTGGGCACGCCGGACATGAAGCTGCCCATCCGCTACGCGCTGACGTATCCCCATCGGGCGGAGAGCCCGGATGCGCCGCTGGACCTGCTGCAGTGCGGCGCGCTGACCTTTGCGCAGCCGGACGAGACGGCGTTCCCCTGTCTGCGTCTGGCCAGAGAGGCCGCCGCCACAGGCGGCACGGCCTGCGCGGTGCTCAACGGCGCCAACGAGGCGGCGGTGGGCCTGTTTTTGCAGGGGAGGATCGGATTCAACGACATCGCCCGGCGGGTGGAGCACGCGCTGGCGCATATCGGGGTGCAATATCAGCCAAGCCTTGCGGATATACTGGAAGCAGACAGGGCGGCGCGGCGCGCCGTTACGGCTGAAAAGGAGTAGCACACATGGTCTTATATATCATCGCGGCCCTGCTGCTGTTCGGCATACTGATCGCCGTGCATGAGCTGGGGCATTTTCTGGCGGCCAAGGCCTGCGGCGTGCGGGTCAACGAGTTCGCCATCGGCATGGGACCGGTGCTATGGAAAAAGCAGCGGGGGGATACCCAGTATTCTCTGCGGGCTTTTCCGGTGGGCGGTTTCTGTGCCATGGAGGGGGAAGAGGAGGACTCTGACGATCCGGCGGCGCTGAACCGCCAGGGCTTTTGGAAAAAGCTGATCATTTTTGCCGCCGGCGCGGCCATGAATTTTCTGGCGGGGCTTATTATCATCTTCTGCCTGTATGCGCCGGCGCAGGGGTTCTATCAGCCGGTGATCTCCGGCTTTGCCGAGGGTTGTCCGTTGGAGAGCGCCGACGGCTTGCAGACCGGGGACCGGCTGGTGTCCATCGATGGGGAGCGCGTGTACATTTACAGCGACGTGAGCCTGCTGCTTGGCCTGAATAAGACTGGCACATTCGACCTGGTGGTGGACCGCGGCGGGGAGAAGGTGCGCCTGGACGACTTTGCCATGACGAGACAGACGTATACCGATCAAAGCGGAAATGCGTACAGCGGCTACGGAATATACTTCGGTGCGGCGGCGGCCACCTTCGGCGACAAACTGGCCTACACCTGGAACAATGCTGTGGATTTCGTGCGTCTGGTGCGGCTGAGCCTGCAAATGCTCTTTACCGGGCAGGCGGGCCTGCGGGATCTGAGTGGCCCGGTGGGGATCGTGTCCACCATGGTACAGGTAGGTGAGCAGGCGGAGACGACCCAGGCGGCGGTGGAGAACATCGCCTACATCGCGGCGCTGATCGCAGTGAATCTGGCGGTGATGAACCTGCTGCCGCTGCCGGCGCTGGACGGCGGGCGGATATTCTTCCTGATCATCAACGCGGCAGCCATGCTGCTGTTCCGGAAGCAGATACCGGCAAAATATGAGAACTATATCCACTTCGCGGGACTTATTCTGCTGCTGGCGCTGATGGTGGTGCTGGTGTTCAGCGACGTGGGAAAGCTGATCCACTGAGGAGGCGGGAACAGTGACAAGACGCATACAGGTGGGCGCGGTACCGGTGGGCGGCGGCGCGGCCGTAAGCATACAGTCCATGTGCAATACGCCCACGGAGGACGTGAACGCCACGGTGCGGCAGATACAGCGCCTGGAGCAGGCGGGCTGCGAGATCGTGCGTGTGGCGGTGCCCACGGAGGAGGCCGCACGGGCCATTCCGAGCATCAAGGCGGCTATACACATCCCGCTGGTGGCGGATATCCACTTTGATTACCGGCTGGCGCTGCTGTGTGTGGACGGCGGTGTGGATAAAATACGCATCAACCCCGGCAACATCGGGTCGAAGGACCGCGTGCGGGCCGTGGCCGACGCCTGCCGAGAGCGGGGCATTCCGATCCGTGTGGGCGTCAACGGCGGCTCGCTGGAGAAGGACCTGGCGCAAAAATACGGCGGCGTGACTGCCGAGGCGCTGGCCGAGAGTGCACTGGGACATGTGCGCCTGTTGGAGGAGTGCGGCTTCGGGGATATCTGCATCTCCGTGAAGTGCTCCCGGGTGCCGGTAAATATGGCGGCCTACGAGCTGCTGCACGAAAAGATGGACTATCCGCTGCATCTGGGCGTCACCGAGGCCGGCACACCGGAGATGGGGGTGCTGAAGTCGGCCATCGGTATCGGCGGACTGCTGTGTCGGGGTATCGGCGATACGCTGCGGGTGAGCCTGACTGCCGACCCGGTGGAGGAAGTAGTGGCCGCCAAGCGTATTTTGCAGGCCTGCGGTCTGCGGCGGACGGGGCCGGACCTGATCGCCTGCCCTACCTGCGGGCGGACGAAGTATGATATGCTGCCCATCGCCCGGGAGGTGGAACGGCGGCTGAAGAGCTGTGACAAGCCCATCACCGTGGCGGTGATGGGGTGTGTGGTCAACGGACCGGGGGAGGCCACTGCTGCGGATGTGGGCATCGCCGGAGGCAAGGGCGAGGGACTGCTGTTCGCCAAGGGAACGGTTCTGCGGAAGGTGCCGGAGGACCAGCTGGTGGACGCGCTGTTCGAGGAGATCGACAAGCTGTGACAAGAGATACGATAGGGGAGAAACATGGCGGAGAGAGTACCGTTTTTTACGCTGTTTGAGAGCTTTCAGGCGCCGCGGCAGCTGCGCCTGCTGCTGCACGATGCCTGCATTATCAGCGGCGCGCTGGATATGGCGGGCCGGACGCTGGAGGTGCAGGTGGAAAGCAGTGAGACACTGCCCCAGGCGGCACAGGACGCCCTGCAGCAGATGCTGGCGCAGCAGTATGATCTGCGGCAGGTGCTGCTGCATTTCTGCGGCACCGGCGAGCAAAAGGGCGACAACGGGGTGATCTGGGGCAAGACGATCACCGGAAAGCTGACGCCTATCGGCGAACTGAATATCAAGCAGGGCAGCGCTATTGTGGAGGGCCGGGTATTCAAGGCAGAGTGCTATGAGACGCGGCGCAAGGGAATGTGGACGCTGAACTTCAACATCACCGATGAGCGCGGCTCCGTGGCCGTGCGGAAGGCCATGGATGAAAAAGAGGCCAAGGTGCTGGGCGGCGCGATCAACGACGGGATGTGGCTGCGCCTGCAGGGCAAGGTGGAACTGACCTACGACGGGAAGGATATCCTGCTGCGGCCGGTGAATATTATGAAGATCAGCCACGCGGCCCGGCAGGACAATGCACCGGAGAAGCGGGTGGAGCTGCACCTGCATACGCAGATGAGCAGCATGGATGCTCTGACGGATGTGGGCAAGGTGGTAAAGCAGGCGGCAGCCTGGGGCCACCCGGCTATTGCCATTACCGACCACGGCACGGTGCAGGCATTCCCAAAGGCGCGGGACGCGGGCAAGGGGAAGATCAAGATCCTGTACGGCGTGGAGGGGTACTATGTCAATAACCTGGACGACCGCATTGCCGTACACGGTGCGCAGGATCAGGACTTTGACGACGAGATCGTGTGCTTCGACATTGAAACCACCGGATTGAAGGTACAGCGGGAGGCCATCACGGAGATCGGCGCAGTGGTGCTGAAAAACGGGAAGATCACGGATACGTTTCAGACCTTCGTGAACCCCGGCCGTCGGCTGACGCCGGAGATCATCGGCCTGACGGGCATTACGGATGCCATGCTGGCGGACGCGCCGCCGCCGGAGGAAGCACTGGCGGCGTTTTTGAAATTCGTGGACGGGCGACCGCTGGCGGCCCACAATGCGGAGTTCGACATCGGGTTTATCCGGGCCGGATGCCGCAGGGCGGGGCTGGAATTCGACCCTACGTACATCGACAGCCTCATCCTGGCGCAGAACCTGCTGCCGGAGCTGCACAAGCATAAGCTGGACATCGTGGCGGAGCATTTGGATCTGCCCGCCTTCAACCACCACCGGGCGTCGGACGACGCGGGGATGGTGGGGTATATGCTGATACCCTTTTTTGCGAGAATGCGGCGGGAGATGGGAATTTCCCGTCTCCAGGAGATCAACGGGCAGATGGAGAAGCTGCGGCCCCGGGGCGGCGGCAGCCGGCACCCCAAGCATATTATCATCCTGGCGAAGAACAAGCTGGGCCTGAAGCACCTGTATCAGTTGATCTCAGCTTCCAACCTCAAGTATTTCAAGCGTGTGCCCATTATCCCCAAGACGGAGCTGATCGCCCATCGGGAGGGCCTCATCATCGGTTCGGCCTGTGAAGCAGGCGAGCTGTTCCGGGCGGTGGCGGACCGCAAGGACTGGGCGGAGCTGAAGCGCATCGCATCGTTCTACGATTACCTGGAGATACAGCCCATCTGCAATAATATGTTTATGCTTCGCAACGGCGCGGTGCAGTCAGAGGAGGAGCTGCGGGAGTTCAACCGTACTATCGTCCGGTTGGGCCGGGAGCTGGGCAAGCCAGTGTGCGCCACGGGTGATGTGCACTTCCAGGAGCCGGAGGACGAGGTATACCGCCATATCCTGCTGGCCAGCAAGAAGTTTGCCGACGCCGACGCACCCCTGCCCATTTACTTCAAGACCACGGAGGAGATGCTGGCGGAGTTTGCCTATCTGGGCGAAGAGGAAGCGCATCGGGTGGTCATCGACGACCCGCGCGGCATCGCCGACCGTATCGAGAATATCGAGCTGCTGCCGCCGGGGCGGCTGTTTCCGCCGCGGTTGGAGAATTCGGAGCAGGAACTTCATGACAGAGTGTGGGACAAGTGTCACGAGTTGTATGGCGACGAGCCGCCTCAGCTGATCGTGGACCGGCTGAACGTGGAACTGAAAAGCATTCTGGGCAAGTACGACGTGGTGTATATGTCCGCCCAGAAGCTGGTGCAGCGCAGCCTGGAAAACGGTTATCTGGTGGGCAGCCGGGGCAGTGTGGGGTCCTCACTGGTGGCGTATATGTCCGGCATTACGGAGGTGAACTCCCTGCCGCCCCATTATCGCTGCCCCAAATGCCGCCATACTGAGTTCATCACCGATGGCAGCTACGGCTGCGGCGCGGATATGCCCGATAAGAATTGCCCGATGTGCGGGGCAAAGTACGCTAAGGACGGATTTGACATCCCCTTTGAGACGTTTTTGGGCTACGGCGGCGGTAAGGTGCCGGATATCGACCTGAATTTCTCCGGTGAGTACCAGGCTCGGGCACACCAGCACGCCATCGAGATGTTCGGCAAGACCCAGGTGTTCCGCGCGGGGACCATCGGTACCCTAGCGGAAAAGACCGCCTTCGGCATGGTGAAGAAATACCTGGAGGAACGGGGCGAGACGGCCTCCAACGCGGAGCTGGATCGCCTGACGCTGGGCTGCGTGGGCGTGCGGCGTACTACGGGGCAGCACCCCGGTGGGCTGGTGGTGGTGCCGGATGATATGGATGTGGAGGATTTTACCGCGGTGCAGCACCCGGCAGACGATGCCAACAGCGACACTGTGACCACTCATTTCGAGTATCACTGCATGGAGGACAACCTCCTGAAGCTGGATATGCTGGGACACGATGACCCCACCATGATCAAAATGCTGGAGGACCTGACCGGCGTGAACGCGCGGGCCATCCCCTTGGATGACCCGGATACCATGAGTATTTTCACCTCGTCCAAGGTGCTGGGCTTTGAAAATGACGAGATACTGGGGCCCACCGGCGCCGTGGCTATCCCGGAGTTCAACACCCGGTTCACCCGCGGTATGCTGATGGATACCATGCCCCAGGATTTCAATACCCTGGTACGGTTGTCCGGCTTCTCCCACGGTACCGACGTGTGGCTGGGCAATGCCCGGGACTTGATCGTGGGCGGCACGGCCAGCGTTTTGGAGACGGTGGGCTGCCGCGATGATATCATGTTGTACCTGATCTCCATGGGGCTGGAGCCGAAGATGAGCTTTAAGATCATGGAGGCGGTGCGTAAGGGCAAAGTAAAGAAAAAGGGCTTCGAGGACGGCTGGGAGGAGGCTATGCGGGAGCATCAGGTGCCGGATTGGTATATCGGCTCTCTGGCCAAGATCGGCTATCTGTTCCCTAAGGCCCACGCTGTGGCCTATGTGATGATGGCGTTCCGTATTGCGTGGTTCAAGGTGCATGAGCCGCTGGCCTTCTACGCTACGTTCTTCTCCATCCGGGCCAAGGCCTTCGACGCGGAGTACTGCTGCGCCGGCATGGATGCGGTGAAGCAGAAAATCAGGGAGATCGAGAACAATAAGGACGCCACCGACGTGGAACAGAACCTGCTGGTGACGCTGGAGGTGTGCTACGAGTTCTATCTGCGGGGCTTCCATTTTGACACCATTAGTATTTACGACTCCGATGCCACACACTTCAAGATCACGGAAAACGGCCTGCTGCCTCCCTTTGTAACGGTGCGCGGTCTGGGTGAGACGGCGGCGCTGGACACGGTGGAGAAGCGAAAGGGAAAAACCTTCATCTCTGTAGAGGAGTTCGCCACCATCTGCAACAAGCTTAGTAAGACCCATATCGAGCAGCTGAAGGCGCTGGGCGCCTTTGCCGGTATGGCGGATACCAGTCAGGTGACGCTGTTCTGAGACAGCCAAAAGCGCAAAAAAGAAGCACCCGCTCGGGTGCTTCTTTTTTGCACTTTATTCGGCTTTCTGTTTCACGGGGAAGTCGATCTGGGCCAGAAGAACGGCGGCGAACATCACGGCGCAGCCGATATATTCCCGGACGGACATCTGCTGCTTGAGAATAATGGCACCGGCGATGACGGCGAATACGCTCTCTAGACTCAGCAGGATGGTGACCACCGTGGGGTTGGAACCCTTTTGCGCCAGAATTTGCAGGGTGTAGCCCACGCCGCAGGAGAAGATGCCTACATACAGCAGGGGCAGGATGCAGCCCCAGATGGCGGCGAAGTCCACGTCCTCGAAGAGGAACATGCACACAGTGGAGATAAGGGCCGCGAACAGGAATTGCAGGCAGCTGAGCTTCACACCGTCCACGGTGGCGGTGAAGTGGTCGATGACAAGGATATGTATGGTGAAGCACACGGCGCAGGCCAGGATCAGCAGGTCGCCGGGGGCGAGGGAGAATTCACCGTTGATGCACAGCAGATACAGCGCGATCACGGACAGTGCCACGGCGATCCAGACGGGGAGACTGACCTTCCGCTTGAAGAACAGACCGCATACGGGAACCAGCACCACATACAGCGCCGTCAGGAAGCCGGCCTTGCCGCTGTCGGTACCGGCGACCATGCCCGCCTGCTGGAAGTTGGAGGCCATGGCCAGCGCCGCACCGCAGCACAGGCCGCCCAGCCACAGCTGCCGGTTGGCGGCCTTTTTCTCGGCGGGGGAGAGGACGGGGTTGTCCTTTTTCAGCTTGTCGCTGATGACGATGACCACCAGCAGCGCCAGCACCGCGATAAAGTAGCGGCTGGCATTGAAGGCGAACGCGCCGATGGAGTCGGCGCACATATCCTGTGCAACGAAGGCGGTACCCCAGATAAAGGCGGCCAGGATGGGGAAAACCACCTGCCGCATCTGATTGTGTTTCATGTCAGTGATGTCCTTTCTCTGTTTACTCTTTCTCTTTCGGTGTGCCGGTGTGCCATTGGAATTTGCGTTCCTGATGATGCAGCAGGCGCGTGATATTCTCCCGGTGGCACCAGATCACCAGCGCGGCGATCAGCACGGCCAGCGCCGTGTAGAGGAGGCTGCGGCCGCAGAAGAAAAATGTGGTGACGGGCATGGAGGCGGCGGCGCAGACGGAGCCGAGAGAGACGTATTTCGTCAGCAGCCACAGGGCGGCGAACAGACCCCACGCGATCAGACCGACGCGCCAGTCCAGCAGCCACACCAGCGTGCCGCCGGACAGGATGCCCTTGCCGCCCTTGAAGCCGAAGAACACCGGGAACATATGCCCCAGCTCGCAGCCGAGGCCGCCCAGCAGGACGCCCAACATCCAGTCGCCGGCCAGATAGTCGAAGGCTGCACCGCCAATCAGGCAGGCGATCACTGTTTTACCCATGTCGAAGAGGATGACGCCCAGTGCGTATTTGGCACCGTAGGTGCGGTAGAAGTTGGTCAGGCCCGCATTGCCGCTGCCGTGCTGCCGCACATCGTCCTTGATGATGAAGTGGCTGACCATTACCGAGCCGTTGAGACAACCTAAGAAATAGCCCAGCAGCAATATGACCAGTGAGGCCAGCAGTGTAGCGCCGATGAGATGGTTCAACCGTCGTCCTCTCCCTTCTGGCGGATAGTCAGCACGATGGGGGTGCCCTCCAGGCCGAACACGCTGCGGAGCTGGTTTTCCAGATACCGCTGGTAGGAGAAGTGGAAGAGCTTTTTGTCGTTGCAGAAGATGACGAAGTGGGGCGGCTTGATGCCCACCTGCGTCATGTAGTAGATCTTCAGGCGGCGCCCCTTGTCCGTGGGTGGCTGAACGCGGGTCTGTGCGTCTGCCAGCACACTGTTCAGCGTGCCGGTGGTGATTCGCATGGCCGCCTGATCGTTGACGTAGTTGATAAGCTCAAAGAGACGGCCCACCCGCTGGCCGGTCAGGGCGGAGATGAACAGAATGGGGGCATAGGGCATATAGCTCAGGTCCCGGCGGATGTCCTCACGCATACGGTCCATGGTCTTGCCGTCCTTTTCGATCAGGTCCCATTTGTTCACCACGATAATGCATGCCTTGCCCGCGTCATGCGCCAGACCGGCGACCTTGGTGTCCTGCTCGGTGACACCCTCCTGAGCATCGATGAGAATGAGGCAGACGTCGCTGCGCTCAATAGCCATGGTGGCCCGCAGAACGCTGTATTTTTCGATGTTGTCATCTACCTTGGACTTTTTCCGCATACCGGCGGTGTCGATGAAATTATATTTGCCGTACTGGTTCTCAAAGTAGCTGTCGATGGCGTCGCGGGTGGTGCCGGCTACATTGCTGACGATAACGCGTTCCTCGCCCAGAATACGGTTCGTCAAGCTGGATTTACCTACATTGGGCTTTCCGATAATGGCCACCTGTACCACGTCGGAGTCGTCCTCCTCATCCGTTTCAGGCGGAAAATACTTGATGCATTCGTCCAGCAGATCGCCGGTGCCGTGGCCGTGAACGGCGGAGACAGCCACGGGGTCGCCCAGACCCAAGTTGTAGAACTCATAGAAATCCGGGTCTACCGCGCCCACAGAGTCCATCTTGTTCACCGCCAGCACGATGGGCTTACGGCTGCGCTGAAGCATACTGGCCACCTCCTGGTCGGAGGCAGTCAGGCCGGTCTTGATATCCGTGACGAAGATAATGACGTCGGCGTTGTCGATGGCGATCTGGGCCTGCTCCCGCATGAAGGCCAGGATCTGACTGTCGGTGTTGGGCTCGATGCCGCCGGTGTCCACCAGGCGGAACCTGCGGCCCACCCACTCGCTCTCACCGTAGATACGGTCACGGGTGACGCCGGGGGTGTCCTCTACGATGGACAGCCGCCGACCGATGATCTTATTGAACAGCATGGACTTGCCCACGTTGGGGCGTCCCACGATCGCTATCAAAGGTAATGCCATAGTTTATCCCTCTCTTTCCAGCATGGCGTCCAAGAGGTCGCCGCCGTCTATCCCCACGATCTGCACCGGGCAGCCCAGCTCAGCGCTGAGACGCTCCACGGTGTAGTCGTCCAAAAATACGTTTTCGCCGTGCCGCAGCATGTGCAGCGGCAGCAGCACGCGCCCCAGATCCGGCACGCGCCCCAGCTGCGCCGACAGATCCTGACCTGTCAGCAGACCGGCTACGTCGATGGTGTGGCCGAAAAAGTCGTTCTCCACGGCGATCACCTGTCCCCGCAGGGCGGGGAAGTACGCCTTGGCCTGCTCCAGCAGGTATGTCATGAACGGCGCTGCCGCCGTGCCGGTGGCGATGGTAAAGGAGGAGGGCGCTTCGCCGTGCTCCTCCATGCGCATGGCGCTGAGGAAGTCCTGCTCCAGCGAGCGCAGCATACCCACGCCGTTTTCCAGCTGCCGATAGCCCTCGTAGTAGTCCTCCTGCGGCAGCTCCATGCCCGCACGGAGGAACAGTTCGTCAGCACAGAAGAACCTACGGGTGCCGAAGCGGCGCAGATTTTCCAGCCCGAATTCCTCGGCGATGGCAATGATGTCCCGGGCACAGTCCCTGTCCACGGGCCTTAGCTTGGCCAGACCCTGGCGGTACTTGGTGATACCCACCGGCACAAGAGAGCAGCTGGAGAACTGCCACTCGGTCAAGTCCCGCAGGGTGCGGCGCAGTTGGTCACCGTCGTTCCAGCCGGGGCAAACCACGATCTGCCCGTTCATGACGATACCGGCCTTGCAGAAGGCCTGGATATAGTCCAGCGACCGGGCGGCGTTCTTGTTGCCAAGCATGGTGCAGTGCAGCTGTGGGTCGGTGGCGTGGACGGAGACGTTGATGGGGCTGATGTGCAGGTCAATGATCCGCTGTGCCTCCCGCTCCGTCAGGTTGGTGAGGGTGATGTAGTTGCCCAGCAGAAAGCTCAGCCGTGCGTCGTCATCCTTGAAGTACAGCGTGGAGCGCATACCCGGCGGCATCTGGTCCACAAAGCAGAACAAGCAGTGATTGGCACAGGAGCGCATTTCGTCCATCAGATACGTGTCGAAGTTCAGCCCCAGGTCCTGGCCTTCGGCCTTGCGGCAGGTGACGTGCCGCACGTTGCCTGCCGCCGTTTTCAGCTCAAGGTGCGACAGGGGATCATAGCCGTAAAAACGATAGTCCAGCACATCCACGATGGGGTGGCCGTTGATGGATAGAAGCTGTTCGCCCACCTGAACGCCGGCGCGCTCCGCAGGGCTGTGCCGGTCGATGGCGGTGATGATGGTACTCATAATACGTCCTCACTCATGCAAAATGCGGCCTTATCCACAATAGGACATAATACCACATAATAATTAACTCATTATACCGTTTTTTGACGTGAGACGCAAGCACAATATAGTATAGCCGCCCATGAGCATAAAGTAAAACGATGGATTTTGATACTTCCCATGACAAAAAGTGTGGGAGCAGTAAAAAACAAGAGGGAAGCGGCGCTTCCCTCTTGCAAAGGCACAACAGAACTTATTTCGCGGCCACAGACTTGACGACCTTGACCTCGCGGCCGTTGTAGCTGCCGCACTCCGGGCACATTCTGTGGGGGAGATGCAGCGCGCCGCACTTGGCGCACG
>ERZ791569.989-NODE-989-length-12758-cov-2.667638_pt1 | contig 12758 bp, 7 predicted proteins | sample MGYA00509973_ERZ791569 | MGnify/ENA primary metagenome ERZ791569 (study PRJEB30046, sample SAMN00791902) | human gut metagenome | study: EMG produced TPA metagenomics assembly of the A metagenome-wide association study of gut microbiota in type 2...
AGGGGAGAACCTTTGATTGGTGTCACAGTGAGAGTGGAAGGAGAGAATATTGGAACTGCTACTGATATAAACGGTCGTTTCTCTTTGGAGGCTCCTGTGGGGGCAAAGGTCAGCTTTTCCTATATCGGTTATGTCTCCCAATCTCATACAGTCAATAAGCAGAATGTATACAATGTGTCATTGAGTGAAGATTCGCAGGTATTGGAAGAGGTAGTTGTAGTGGGATACGGTTTTATGAAACGGAAAGATATTACGACTGCGGTATCTGTCGTTTCCACGGCAGATATTGAAGAACGTCCGATTATGACAGCTGCACAGGCTATTCAGGGAAAGGCAGCCGGTATTCAGGTTGTACAGCCGTCGGGTATGCCGGGTTCCGGAGTGACAATCCGGGTGAGAGGAGCCACTTCGGTACAGGCATCCAATGAACCGTTGTATGTGGTGGACGGTTTGCCGTCGGATGACATTTCGAATATCAGTCCGAATGATATTGAAAGCATGCAAATTCTGAAAGATGCCTCATCGGCAGCTATTTACGGAGCACGTGCGGCAAACGGAGTAGTGTTGATTACGACTAAAAGAGGAAAGATCGGTGCACCGCAAGTGAAAATGAGTGCTTATGTGGGTTTCTCTAAATTAGGGAAAAAAATAGATGCGTTGAATACAGAACAATATAAAGACTTGATGAAAGACTTGAAAGCAGTTTCGGATGTTGCCCCCAATATCCCCGAAAGTGAAACGCGCTATGTGGACTGGACTGATTTATTCTTCGGTACGGGTGTCAATCAGAACTATCAGTTGTCTGTGGCAAATGGAACCGAGAAACTGCAATATTTTGTTTCCGGAGGTTATTCCGACGAACAGGGTATCGTGGAGAAAGCACATTTCAATCGGTATAATTTCCGTGCAAACCTGGATAGTGAGCAGACCAAATGGCTAAAGATGGCACTCAATTTTGCATATTCGCATACAGGCGGACAATGGGTGAACGAAAGCCGTAGTTCTTTGCGTGCCGGTTCCATCTTATCCGTTGTGAATACTCCTCCGTTTATGCAGAAATGGAATCCGTATGATCCGAACGAATATGACGAACAGGCTTACGGTGCACGTATTCTGAATCCGCTGGCTGCCAATGCTGCAGATAGTAACACGAATACAGACCATATAAATGGTTCACTCGGCTTCACAGTTGACATATTCAAAGGACTGAAGTTTAAAACCACTTTTGGCATTGAACTGACCAATGAACATTGGGACTACTATCTGGACCCGATTTCAACTTCGGACGGACGGGGCACAAAAGGACGTGTGGAAGAGAGTTTCTCGCGAAACTTTGAATGGCTTTTTGAAAACTTGCTGACCTATGATTGTTCATTCAATAAACATAACCTTTCTATTTTGGGAGGGGCTACCCAGCAGCGTGCACAATATAACGGTTCGTGGATGGCAGGTTTCGACCTGGCAGAGTCTTATCCCGATATTCATTCCATCAGTGCAGCCAATCAGCTAGATAAGGATGCTTGCGGTTCTTCTGCTTCCGCATGGACGCTGGCCTCTTTTCTGGGTCGTGTAGCCTACAATTACGACAGCCGTTATTTACTGACGGTTAACTTCCGTGCAGACGGTTCTTCTCGTTTTGCCCCGGGACATCGTTGGGGTACTTTCCCTTCTGTTTCTGCAGGTTGGAGAATTTCAGGCGAAAAGTTCATGCAACCTTTGCAAGACATTGTTACCGACCTGAAATTACGTGCCGGATGGGGTATGAATGGTAACCAAGGCGGTTTTGGAAACTACGCTTACATGGCTTCCATGAGCGTCAGTAAACTGCCCGTTTCGGAGGGAAACTTATATCCGGGACTTGCCATTAAACCCGGCTCGGCAGCCAATAAAGAACTGCCCTGGAAAAAAAAAAGCCAATGGAATCTGGGACTCGACCTGACCATGTTTGATTCCCGCTTATCCTTCTCGGTTGATGCTTACTACAAAAAGACCACCGATTTACTATTGACAGTCAGCCTGCCGGAGAATGTGGTGCCGAGCAGTGTGACAAGAAACGACGGTGAGATGGTGAATAAAGGTATGGAGTTCACTCTCTCTTCTCAGAATTTTAAAGGTAACTTTCAGTGGAATACCGATTTCAATATATCTTTCAACCGGAATAAGCTGACGAAACTCGGTTTGAATAAAGTCTATTATTATGCTGAAATGTACGAATCCAAGGAGAAAGCCGTCATCCTGAAAGAAGGTCTTCCGTTAGGCACATTCTTTGGTTACATATCAGAAGGCGTTGATCCGGAAACCGGAGATATTATCTATCGTGACTTGAATGGTAACGGTTTTATCGATCCGGAAGATCGCACTACTTTGGGAAATGCCCAGCCCAAGTTCATTTACGGTATGACGAATACATTTTCGTATGCCGGTTTCGACCTGTCTGTATTCTTGCAGGGAAGTCAGGGCAATAAGATTTTTAATGCATCGCGTATTGATATGGAAGGCATGACAGACTTTAGAAACCAGTCGGTTCGTGTGTTGGATCGTTGGAAACGACCGGGTATGATTACCAATGTCCCCCGCGTTGGTAATACAGAGAATAATCATAACTCCTCCCGTTTTGTAGAAGATGGATCTTATCTGCGCCTGAAAACAGTCACTTTATCCTATAATTTTCCTAAGAAATGGTTGAATAAGATACATCTGTCCAGATTGCAGGCTTACGTCACCGGACAGAATCTCTTCACACTGACAAAATACAAAGGATACGATCCTGAAGTAAATGCTTTTGGCGGAGACTCCGTTGCTCAAGGGGTGGACTATGGTACTTATCCTCAATCGAGGGCGGTAATTTTTGGTTTGAATGTTGAATTTTAATAGCTGCAAAAATGAAAAACATAATAAATTTAGTGTATGTCGTACTCTGTACATTAGTCGTTTCATGCAGTAGTTTCCTAGATGAGAAACCGCAATCGGATTTTATGCAGGAAGGTACCGGAACGGAAGATCAGGAGTCTAAATATGGAAGTCTGGCAGATGCACAGGCCGAGTTGCAGGGTGCGTATGAGAGTTTTAAAGCAGATATATTCCAGTCGGAAAATTATACTATTGGAGATGTGCAGTCCGATAATTGTTATATCGGCGGAGATGGTGTGGCCGAACAGGAGTTTGATTTGTTGAAACTGACCTCTACCAATTATAAAGTAGAACTGGTCTGGTCACAGTATTATTCGATGGCGGGCACTGCAACCAGTGTAATTGAAAATACGAAGATGATGGATCCTACTTCTACCGTAGCAGAAGAACGTAATCGTGTTATTGCAGAAGCCAAGTTCTTGCGGGCATGGGCGTATTTTGATATTGTCCGTTTATGGGGTGATGCCCCGATGGTGCTGGATTTGATTCCGACCATTACAGCCGAAAACCTCGATAAATGGTATCCGGTGATGTATCCGGAACGTTCTGCCACAGATAAAATATATGACCAGATCCTGGACGACCTGAATGAAGAAAATACCATTCGTTACCTGGTAAGCAAGAATAAAGGAATTTTCCAGGCAACCAAGGGAGCAGCCTATGCTTTACGTGCCAAAGTGTTAGCAACGAGAGGGGAGAAATCAACACGCGACTATACCAAAGTGGTTGAGGCTTGTGACAAAGTAATAGCAGAAGGCTATACGCTGGTCAGTAATTTTGACGAGTTGTGGCAACCCGATAAGAAATTTTCTTCAGAAAGCATCTTCGAAGTCTATTACACCTCCGATGCACCCAACTGGGCTTACTGGGTATTGCTGAAAGAAGATGACGGATCAGTAACCTGGCGACGTTATTGTACACCTACTCATGATCTGGTTGCTAAATTTGACAAAGAGAAAGATACCCGTTATGCATCCAGTATTCTTTGGAAATCAGTGCCTTATGATACCTATTGGCCGGCAGACAGTTACCCGTTGTCTTATAAGATTCGCGAGAAGACTTCCAATATCATTTTGATGCGGTTGGCAGATATACTGCTGTTGAAAGCCGAAGCACTGGTAGAGTTGGACCGCACCCCGGAAGCCATCCGGATTGTAAACAGCATTAGAGAACGTGCCGGTTTTGCTCCTTCTTCTTTAGATGAAAATATGGGGCAGGCTAGAGGACGTCTGGCGGTAGAGAACGAACGCCAATTAGAGTTGTATATGGAAGGTCAGCGCTGGTTCGACCTGGTACGCAATAATCGTTTGCTGGAAGTGATGCAGAAGCATAAAGACAAAGACGGCAGATTGCTGTTTGCAGGTTTGCAGGCTTTTCGGCAGTTGTGGCCGATTCCTCAAGGAGAGAAAGATAAGAACACCAATCTGACTCAAAATGAAGGCTATTAATGAAAAGAGGAACGTAAAACTTTAAAAGAAAAAATGATGAAACACAATAATCTGTTTTTATGGCTGCTGGGGCTGACTGTTTGTTGGCTGGCTTCATGCAGCGAAGAAGATGGCCGGGTGACGTATCCATATTCGTGTCCCGAAATATCGGAACTGCAATTCTCGACTACCGATCAGACTCCTGCTGCCGATTCTCTTTATTTCTCTGTAAAAATCCACGATCCGGAGACTCCTTTGTCTACGCTGGAAGTGAAATTGATGACAGGTGAAACTTTGGTCAGTTCGCAGTCGATCCGTACGAAAGGCACTGATGTTTCGATTGTTGAAAAAGGGATTTATATCCCGTTTGAAGCCGGACTTGAAGAGAATCAGGAAGCGAAGGTGATTCTGACAGCCATTAATGTGGAAGGTAGTGAAGTCACTCAAACATTTGATTTCCATATAACCCGTCCGCAGATTCCCGAAGTGCTTTATCTTCACTATAACGGTGAGGTGGTAGAAATGAACCGGAGTGAGGACAATCCTTACCTGTACCTCACGGAAGTTTCCGATTCGGAAGAGGGTTATCCGATGGAATTATCCGGAAAGATCTCTACCGCAGCATCATTGGACGATGCAAAACTGATTTGGGGAGCTGCTGAAGCAAGCAATACGGCAGTCCTTATTGAAGCGTCGGGACCCAGCTTTGCTTTTGATTACCGGGATTGGTTTGTCGAACAAATCACTTTCAATGTGATGACTTTTGAATTGGGAGTAGTCGGCTACCAAAAGAACCTGAAAATTAAAGAAACCGAGTTGATAGCCAGTGAGGGATTTTTCCGTGCACAGATTAGCTTTACGCAGGGGGAAGAGTTCGAAATGAGTGGATTTGAAGATGTGGAACACGCTTACAATCGCGACTTCTTTAGCTATAATCCGGATAATGGCAAGTTTACCTTCTTGCGCAAATCAGGGACCTGGGAGATTTATTATTCTTCTAAGTATAATTATATCTGGGTGGCACGGATGGGTGATACGGCTCCCACTTGCTTCTGGCTGGTAGGACATGGATTTACATGCGCACCCGTTTGGAATGAAGCATATAATAGTGGAGGCTGGAATTTGGAAGACATATCACAGTTAGGATATATTGTGCCAATCGGTGAACAGAAATACCAGACCACCGTGTATTTGAGTAACACTCATGAATGGGAATCCTTCGAAATTGAAATTTACAGCGATTTGCAATGGAATAAAGATAAAGGCATGCTACTGCAAGAGGGTTCATTGTCCGGCGATACGGATGGAATTGAACTGTCTGGTTCCAATGGAATAACGAGTGGCGACGGTTTCGTTCCCGGCTATTATCGTCTGACTTTCGACGCCTCGCAGGGAGTAGGCAAAGAAACTTTGCACATCGAACGATTGAGTGATTAATACCTAAAAGAATGATATCTAGAAAAACAGGAAAGCCTATGAGAAATATGCTATATACAATATGGGGAAGTCTGTGCCTCCTGCTGGTCATTTCCGGTTGTAAATCGACTGACGGGGCGAAAGCCCCCATGTCATTGACTTGGAAGATGGGAGCTGTGGAAGTACAGCCCGGTTACTATGAGAATTCATTTGTCCTGAAGAACATCTCAGATGTTCCTTTAGGAAAGGATTGGATCATCTATTATTCGCAGCTGCCTCGTGAGATTCTGCAGGAAGAGTCTGCTCCGGTCAAAGTGGAAGTGGTGAATGCGAACTTCTTCCGGATGTATCCGGCAGAAAATTTTCAATCACTGGCTCCGGGAGATTCGCTGACCGTCAAATTCTGTTGTACCAACGGATTGAAAAAAATGTCACATGCTCCCGAAGGCACTTACTGGGTGAGTCAGTCAGGCAGTAAACAAGGTATTCCTTTGCCTGTCGGACTGACCATACAGCCGTTGAAAGGAATGGAGACAGAAGACTGGTATCCCGCACCTGATAAGATATATGCTTCGAATTTGGCGTTGGAGATTGCAGCAAACAGATATTTTTCCGTCAGTGAAAGAAGCGGTACCGGCTATCGGCAAAGAGGGTTTTGCTATAGAAAATAAAGTAAAACTGACTTTCCATCCCGATTTTGCCAACGAAGCTGAATTATTGAAAGAAAAGCTGGCAACCATCCATGGCCTGGAAGTTGTATCCGAAGCACCGGTAACAGTTCATCTGGATTATTTGCCGGAACGGGAAACAGCAGTGAACGGCGAATATTATCGGATTGATACGGGAAACGGGCTGATAAATATTTCAGCTTCCACTTCACATGGCATTTTCAATGGGACGCAAACCTTGCTCTCCCTGTTGAAAGGTCAGGAAAAGCCGTTTCGTTTGGAAGCTCTCTCCATCCGTGATTATCCCGATTTGCCGTATCGTGGGCAAATGCTCGATATTGCCAGGAACTTTACGACTGTTGAATATCTGAAAAAGCTGGTAGATGTAATATCTTCTTATAAACTGAACGTACTGCATTTCCATTTTTCGGATGATGAAGGCTGGCGTCTGGAGATTCCCGGCCTGGAAGAATTGACATCGGTCGGCGCACGCCGGGGACATACCACGGATGAACTGGAATGTTTATATCCGGGCTACGATGGCAACTATGATCCGTCTGCAGCTACCTCCGGCAACGGATATTACACCCGTGAAGAATTTATCGATTTACTGCGTTATGCAGCTCAAAGACATGTGCGTGTGATTCCGGAGATTGAGTCTCCGGGACATGCCCGTGCGGCAATCGTGTCCATGAAAGCGCGCTATCATAAGTATGTGAATACTGCCCCTGAAAAGGCCAACGAATATTTATTAAGTGACGCACAAGACACTTCCCGTTATGTTTCCGCGCAGTCTTATACGGATAATGTCATAAATGTAGCATTGCCTTCTACATACCGGTTTATGGAAAAAGTGATTCGTGAGTTGATAGCCATGTATGAGGAAGCGGAGGTACCTTTGACTACGATTCATTTAGGTGGCGATGAAGTACCCGAAGGAGCCTGGATGGGTTCTCCTGTCTGCCGGACGTTTATGGATGAACACGGGATGACAAGTGCCCACGAACTGTCTGAATACTATATTACGAAGATGGCAGACTATCTGCAACAACATCATTTGCAATTCAGCGGCTGGCAGGAAGTAGCGTTGGGACATCCGGAAACAACCGATCGGCATTTGAACCAACTTGCAGCAGGAGTGTATTGCTGGAATACGGTTCCTGAATGGGAAGCGGATGAAATACCTTACCAGATAGCCAACAAAGGATATCCGGTGATTCTCTGCAACGTGAACAATTTCTATCTGGATTTGGCCTATGACGCTCATCCCGACGAAAGAGGTCTTTCGTGGGCGGGATATGTCGACGAGTCCAAGGGATTCTCCATGCTTCCATATAGCATTTATCGTTCTTCGCGTACCGATATGGCAGGCAATCCGGTCGATCCGGACATCGCGGGAAAGGGAAAAACGACTTTGACCGCTTTCGGAAAGGAATATATCCAGGGAGTGCAGGCACAATTATTTGCTGAAACCATCCGTGATTTTGAATGGGTGGAATATTACACCTTCCCCAAAATCCTCGGATTGGTGGAACGCGGTTGGAATGCTTTTCCCGCCTGGAGCACTTTAGCAGGAGAGAAAGAACGTCAGGCTTTCAATAAAGAACTGGGTCTGTTCTACTCCAAAGTGAGTGAGAAAGAAATGCCTCACTGGGCGTCCCGAAGTATCAATTTCCGTTTACCTCATCCCGGACTTTGCATCAAAGAAGGGCAACTCCACGCCAGTACTCCTATCCGGGGAGGTGAAATACGCTATACGACCGATGGCACGGAACCGACCCTTCGTTCGGAACTTTGGAAAGCTCCCGTAGCCTGTGATGCTTCCGTTGTGAAAGCGAAACTGTTTTATTTAAATAAAGAGAGTGTGACAAGCACTCTCAAAGTAGATTAATCCACAAAAGTAGATAAGTTATGAACTATGATAAGATAAAAAGAACCGGAATATTATTCTTGTTGGGAATAGGTGCGATCACATCGTTGTCGTGCAATGATAATGATAACGGGAACTACCCGGAGCGAGTGCCCACCCGCCTGTCGGTGATGCCTTTGCCGGAAAGAGTCGATTATAAAGAATCGGTTGTCTCTCTTCCGCAGAATGTAACAGTCAGCCAGAACATTCCGGCTTCCACGTCGCAACTGTTGAAATCCACCCTGGAAGAGAAACTTTCTCTTTCCGTCAGTGATGCCTCCAACGATCGTGCCTTTATCCGTGTGAAACAGGAATCGGATTTGGCAAAAGAGGCTTATCGGCTCACCGTTACCAAAGAGGGAGCCTGCGTTTATTATTCAACGGAAACCGGACTTCTCTGGGGAATCCAGACATTGAGACAAGCGCTCGAACAAGCAAATTTCTTCACTTCCGGAAGTGCTAAATATCTTCCGATGGTCGATATAAAAGATGCTCCCAAATATGATTGGCGCGGATTTCATATCGATGTAGTCCGCCACATGTTTACGGTTGATTATCTGAAAAAGGTGATAGACTGTTTGTCTTTCTACAAGATAAACAAGCTTCACTTGCATCTGACGGACGATCAGGGTTGGCGCATTGAAGTGAAAAAATACCCATTGCTGACGCAGGAAGGCAGCTGGCGCGACTTTGACGAATATGACAAGAGATGCGTAGAACTTTCCCAACAGGATTATAACTATGAGATAGATCCCCGTTTCGTGAGAAACGGTTCTCAATATGGCGGTCATTATACGCAGGAAGAGATGAAAGGTTTGGTAAGCTATGCGTTGGAAAGAGGTATCGATATTGTACCCGAAATTGACATGCCAGGTCATTTCTCGGCGGCTATCAAAGTCTATCCCGAGTTGTCGTGCACGGGAGAAGCCGGATGGGGAGAAGAATTCTCTTATCCTATCTGTCCCTCGCGTCCGGAGAACTATCAGTTTGTGCAGTCCATCATTGATGAGATGGTCGAGATTTTCCCTTCGGAATATTTCCATATCGGAGCTGATGAAGTGGAGAAAGATAACTGGGAACAGTGTGAAGTTTGTCAGCGATTGATGCAGCAGGAAGGTTATCAGAAAGTGGATGAACTGCAAAACCGTTTTGTGAAGATCATGACAAGCTATGTGAAGGGTAAAGGCAAGAAAGTGATGGGATGGGACGATGCTTTTCTTGAAAAAGAGCCGCAGGATTTGATTTATACTTATTGGCGTGACTGGCTGCCCGATCAGCCGGGAAAGATTACCCAGAAAGGTTATCCGATTATATTCATGGAATGGTCCCGTTTCTATTTGAGTGCAACGCCTTCAGACGAAGGATTAAGCTCTTTGTATAACTTCGAGTTCGAACCCCAGTTTCCCGGCATCGTGAAGCAAAATGTATTAGGTTTCCAGGCTTGTGTATGGACGGAGATGATTCCTAATGAACGGAAGTTTGGTCAGCACGTGTTTCCCTCTCTTCAAGCATTTTCGGAGTTGGCGTGGGGAAGTAGCCGTAACTGGATTGATTTTACCAATCGCCTGAAATGGCATGTTAAATGGTTGAATGCGAATGGATTCTATTTCACCAAACCGGGATTTCTTTAATCCCGGTACACTAAGAACAATATGAAATCAGAACGTTTACTTTCATTAGATATACTCCGGGGAATCACCATTGTCGGAATGATTTTGGTGAACAACCCCGGAACATGGGAATCCATTTACGCACCCTTGCGACATGCCGAATGGAACGGACTGACTCCGACTGATTTGGTCTTCCCGTTCTTCATGTTTATAATGGGCGTTTCCATGAGTTTTGCCTTATCCCGGTTCGACCATCATTTCAGTCGCAGTTTTATCATCAAACTGGTACGGCGCACGGTGATCTTGTTTTTGTTGGGACTTTTTCTTTCCTGGTTCTCGTTGGTGTGCACAGGAGTAGAACAACCTTTCTCGCACATACGTATTCTGGGAGTGTTGCAGCGGTTGGCATTGGCTTATTTCTTTGCTTCCTTGCTGATTGTGGGTGTCCGGCGTCCGGCAAATCTGGCATGGATCTCCGGGATCATTCTGGCAGGCTATTCCATCTTGCTGGCTTTGGGACACGGATTTGAACTTTCCGAACAGAATATTATTGCCGTTACAGATCGCACACTGTTCGGAGAAGCCCATTTGTATCGGGAGTGGTTGCCGGACGGCGGGCGTATCTTTTTCGATCCGGAAGGCCTGTTGAGTACCTTGCCGTGCATTGCGCAAGTGATTATCGGTTATTTCTGCGGAAATATTTTGCGGGAGAAGACTGAAATCCATCACCGGCTGTTGCAGATCTCCATACTGGGTATTGCCCTTTTGTTTACAGGATGGTTGTTGAGTTACGGCTGTCCGTTGAATAAGAAAGTATGGAGTTCGACTTTTGTTCTGGTGACTTGTGGTTTTGCTTCCTTGTTTCTTGTATTTCTCACTTGGCTGATTGATATTCGTAAAAAGCAGAAATGGGGATATCCTTTCCATGTTTTTGGTACGAATCCATTGTTTATTTATATAGTGGCCGGTGTGTTAGCTACTTTGCTGGAAGTAATTACGGTTGCGGGGAGTAGCTTGCAGGAGAAGATTTACACTTCCATTTGGAGCGTTCTTCCCGATGCTCATCTGGCCTCTCTGATTTACGCCCTTCTGTTTATCGGATTCAATTATCTAATTGTATGGGTGCTGTACAAAAAGCAAATATTTATAAAGATATAGATTGGATGAGATAGAATCTATATTGATAATATCAATGAAAAGAGGTGGGTACGGATGAGGTGTTCACCTCTTTATTTTTATTGAGTATGTTTTTGAAATACATCTTATTTCAGAGATAGCGGTATTTAAAAGCCGTCAAATGTTAGGTTAAAAATGTTTTTTTTGTACTTTTGACCATTACAAATCAGATGTAGCATGTTCATAGCAGACGACAATATATTAGGCAGACTGGAAAATGATGAAAAAGCATTTAAAGAATTGGTGGATGCCTACTATACTCCTCTCTGTGTTTATTCGGTACAGTTTACGGATTCTTTGGAAGTTTCGGAAGATCTTGTGCAAGATTTTTTCGTGCGTTTTTGGGAGAAAAAACTTTATCGTACAGTCAATGGCAAATTGAAGCAATATCTGTTTAATTCCATCCGTAATGCTTCTATTGATTATCTGCGTAAACATCAGTCTTTCGTATTTACGGAGATAGAAGAACACGTCTATATTATGGATGTAAATCCGGACGACGAAGTGCCGGAAGAGCAACTTGCACGGTTGCGTCATTATTTGCTGCAACTTTCTCCACAGGAATATAGAATATTGATGGAAGTTGTCGTACATAATAAAAAGTATAAAGAAGTAGCTGCAGAATTGGGGATATCTGTCAATACCGTTAAAACTCATCTTTCTCATGCATTGAAATATTTGAGAAGTTGCAAGTTTATTACTCTATTTTCACTTTTTTCTCTTTAAAGGCTAAAGTTTTTCACTTTTCCCTCACCCATTTTACAGTCTTTTACGTCATGGTTGTAAAAGAATGAATAAATATGTTATCAGAAGAAGAATTTATAGAATTATGCAGTAAGTACAAGACACACGAATTGACTGAGGCGGAATACCGGAAACTTCGGATGTGGGTGGATGGTTCGGAGGAAAATTATCGCTTCTTTTCGAACTATGTGAAATTATACAAGGCTGAGATGCGTGCGGAAACGTACCGACAGGCGGATCCGTCCAAAGGCTGGCAAGCCATCGAGCGTAAAAGAAAAGCTTATCGTTTGCGGCAACGTCTTTACAGGGTGGTTATTGCCGCTTGTCTGCTTACTGCTGTTATACTAGGTGCATTCTATTTCAATTCCTACGATGAGACTCCCGTTGTGGAGAAGTCTGTAACTTTGGCGGAGGTTTTTCCCGATCTGCCTAAGAATAAGGTAACATTGACCTTAAGTTCCGGTCAACAGATTGTGCTGGATAAGGACAGTGTGCAGGCTATTTCTGATAACGGTTTGGCAATAGCCAGCGGTAGTAATACCTCTCTTAACTATCAAAAAGTAGCTGCTAATAATGTATCAGTACCCCAATACAATACAGTGACCGTTCCCGAAGGGAGTACCTTTACGCTGACTCTTTCCGATGGAACGCAGGTTACGTTAAATTCCTCTTCTGTCTTTCGCTATCCTGTTACTTTCAAGGGAGACCGTTGTGTGGAGTTGATAGGAGAGGCCTATTTCGATGTGACACATGACGGAACTTCTTTTGTGGTGAAAGTAGATAATAAAGAAGTGGAAGTACTGGGTACCAGTTTTAATGTTTCCGGATATAGCAAGAAGAGTATGATTACTACTTTGGTGAAAGGAAAAGTAGAGGTGAAAAGTGGCGGGCGTAGGAG
>ERZ791569.992-NODE-992-length-12673-cov-5.007925_pt1 | contig 12673 bp, 10 predicted proteins | sample MGYA00509973_ERZ791569 | MGnify/ENA primary metagenome ERZ791569 (study PRJEB30046, sample SAMN00791902) | human gut metagenome | study: EMG produced TPA metagenomics assembly of the A metagenome-wide association study of gut microbiota in type 2...
ACGAAAAATCTGCTATGCTCGATGCCATGTTTTAGAATCGAATTAGTATGAGTTGGTCGCGTTATCTTGCTTTGCCTGCGTGTTTATCCTCGTGTTTGGAGTTCCTCTTTACTTTGACCCATATGTCCCATTTGTATCACTAAAAACGCTTTCCCCTGTCTTTACCCGCGACGTTGCCCGACGTTCATTGAGCTTCTCCAAAAACAGTTCCTCGTCAATCGGCAAAGTCACCGGATGCCCCAGCCACGAGGACAGATGAATCGCATTGGACAGCATCAGTCCGTTGATGCCCTCACGCCCGTCCGCGACCAGCGGTTCGCCGCGCAGAATATGCGCCGCAAACGCGTTCAGCACCGCCGGATGCTGCCCGTTCTGCCCGTCCGTCTCGACCTCGATTGTTTCGTAGGACGGCGCACGGAAGCCTTCCTGACACGTCGCGCACCATTCACGCTCGTCCATTTCCAGCTTCTTCATGATGAGCTTGCCGTCCTGACAGATGAGCGTCGCCTTCGTGCCTGTAATCTCCAAGCGGTTCGTGCCGGGGGCGTCGGCGGTCGTGGTGATGAAAACGCCCGTGGCGCCGTTCGGGTACTCGAAATAGGCGGTCACGTCATCCTCGACCTCGATGCTGTGCCACTTGCCCTCGTGACAGAAACCCTGCACCTTGCACGGCAGTCCCACCAGCCACTGCACCAAATCCAGCTGATGCGGGCACTGGTTCAGCAGCACACCGCCGCCTTCACCCGCCCACGTCGCGCGCCATGCACCGGAATCGTAGTAGAACTGCGTGCGGTACCAGTCGGTGATAATCCAATTGACACGCTTTAAGTCACCGATTGCGCCGCTGTGAATCAGCTCGTGCATCTTGCGGTAGGTGCAATTCGTGCGCTGGTTGAACATCATGCCGAAAGTCAGCTCCGGGTGACGGTCCGCCTCGGCGTTCATCTCGCGCACTTGCAGGGTGTAGACCCCGGCGGGCTTCTCCACCATGACGTGCAGCCCGTTTTTGAATGCTTCAATCGCCAGCGGCGGATGCTGATAGTGCGGCGTGGCAATCAGCACGGCTTCGCACGCGCCGCTATGGATGAGATCTACGCCCTCCTCAAAAACCTTCACGCCGGGGAGATTCTCCTTCGCCCACTCGCGGCGCGCCGGGTTGCGGTCAGCCACCGCCGTGATTTCGATTTCCGGCATCAAGCCGTCCAGATAGTTCTTGCTGTGACCCGTGCCCATATTGCCGACGCCGATAATACCCAATTTCACCTTTGCCATTGCTCAATACCCCATCTTTCTCACATTGTCATAGCTGCGCTTCAAGCAGTCAAACGCGCTTTCGCCGTAGCAGTCGTCCTGCTCGACGAGCATGTACTTCGTCTTGCCCAGCGTTTGCAGCTTTTCCAGAATCTTCGGGAAGTTCAGATTGCCCTCGCCGACGACCGCCTTGCGCTGGTCGAAGCCGTTCACGGACATGTCTTTCAGGTGGACGCAGGGGATGCGGTCTTGCAGGATGTCAATCCATTCCAGCACATCCGCGCCCGCAGCCTGCACCCAGTAGGTATCCAGCGTCACGCCCATCAAGTCCGCCGGCATCTGTTCCAGCAGCACGTCCATAATCCGGCGGCCGTCGCGCAGGCGCGTCCATTCCAGATTGTGATTGTGGTACATCAGCAGTTTGCCCGCATCGCGCATCTTCTTCGCGGGGGTCGTGAAGTCTTTCGCAAACTGGTCAATCCACTCCGCGCGCTGGTACTTCGGGTTCATCATGCCGATGCCGATGTAGTCGCAGCCGAGGATGTCATGGTCGCGGATGACGCCCTCCGGGTCGGCAATCATGCGATCCGGGTTCGTATGCGTCAGAACGATTTTCAGCCCGAATTCATCGCAAATGTCCCGCTGCGCCTGAACCGGCACATTGCCCACCGCCGACAGCTGCACGCAGGTATAGCCGATTTCCGCAATGCGCTTCATCGCCTCCCGGAAGTCCCACGTCGTCTGCATATAGTCCCGCACGGTAAATGTCTGCGCGCCCAGTTCCATTTTCATCTGAAATTCTCCTTTCTATCCCGTCAATGTTATTTCAGAAGCACCAATGCTTCATAAGGCTGCAAGGTGATGGTCTGCTCCGTCTGCTGTGTCCGCCCGGTGTTGGAAATCAGCACCTGCGCGCCCGCGAAGCCCGCCGGCATTGTCCATTCTCGCGTCTGCTCCTTGAAGTTGCACATCACGAGCAGCTGCGCATCATCCAGCGTGCGCGTATAAATGAACAGTGCCGGGTCGTCCTTTTCCAGCAGTTCATAGCGCCCATGCACAATCACAGGGTGCGCCTTGCGCAGGCGGATGAGCTTCTGGAAGTAGTAGAACGTTGAATCCGGGTCAGCCATCGCCGCCGCCGCGTTGACCTCCGTGTAGTTCGGATTGACGCGAATCCACGGCGTGCCGCAGGTGAATCCGGCATTCGGGTTGTCGTCCCACTGCATGGGCGTGCGGGCATTGTCGCGGCTCTTGAACAGCAGGTAGGGGAAAAACTCGTCGTGCGTGAGCGGCCCGTCCGTCACCCAGCGGCGATACCCGTTCAGGCTGTCAATATCCCGGAACTCGTCCAGCGACTGGAACGGGCAGTTCGTCATGCCCAGCTCTTCGCCCTGATAGATATAAGGTGTGCCCTCCATCATGTGCAGGCAGGTTGCCAGCATTTTCGCGCTGCGGACGCGCCACTGCGGGCGGTCATCGCCGAACGCGGACACGGTGCGCGGCTGGTCGTGGTTGCCGAGGAAGAGGCTGTTCCACGCCTTGCCGTGCAGCTCCGTCTGCCATTTGCTCAGCACCTTTTTTAGGAACAGCATCGGAATCTGTTCCGTGCGCCACGCCCCGTACTTTCCGGCGACGTCCACATGCTCGAACTGGAAGACCATGCTCAGCTCATGCGAATCCTCTCCGGCGTACTTCTGTGCCTCCTCGATGGTCACGCCCGCCGTTTCGCCCACGGTCATCAGGTCATAGCGGGACAGCACCCGCGCGTTCATTTCCTTCAGGTATTCATGCACATGCGGACCGTGAATGCAGTATGCGCCAAAGTTTCCATAACCGCCGACGGGGGCGTTCGGGTCATCCGGCATTTCATCGGGTTTAGAAATCATGCTTATGACATCCATGCGGAAGCCGTCCACGCCCTTGTCGCACCACCATGTCATCATGCGGTACACATCGTCGCGCAGTTTCGGATTCTTCCAGTTCAAATCGGGCTGCTGCGGCGCGAACAGGTGCAGATAGTACATGTTTGTTTCCGGGTCAAGCTGCCACGCCGATCCGCCGAAGCACGAACCCCAGTTGTTCGGCGCACGGCCGTCCTCTTTCGGTTCGCGCCAGATGTAGTAGTCGCGATAAGGGTTATCATTGCTCTTCCGACTCTCCACGAACCATGGATGCTGGTCGGACGAGTGGTTGACGACCAAGTCCATCACGATGCGGATTCCACGCCGATGCGCCTGTTTAAGCAGCTCATCGAAATCCGCCATCGTGCCGAATTCCGGCTGAATCGCCTGATAATCGCTGATGTCATAGCCGTTATCGACGTTCGGGGACTGGTACACAGGCGACAGCCAAATCACATCGATGCCCAGCTCCTGCAAGTAGTCCAGCCGCGACGTCACGCCCTGCAAATCGCCGATGCCGTCGCCGTTTGCATCCATGAAGCTGCGTGGATAGACTTGATAGACGACGGCTTCCTTCCACCATGCGTCCTTCATGACTGATTCTCCTTTTTCATTGCTGATAGACCCGCCGGGATAGTGACCGAAGCCGTTCGCCGCGCTGCTGGTCGGTATAATACTATTTCCGAATTCACCTGCACCATCTGCTCGCGCCTTTTCCATTCTGGCGTCCGGTCGTTCCACTTAGCGTAGCGCTGCTACGCTGCGTTTCACTCCCGTTAGCCAGAATGAAAAATTCGCTTCGCATTTTGGCGCATTCTCATTTGGAAATAGTATAAATCAGCAGCACGTTGGGGCGGCGAAAGGGATTCATAGGTTCTTCCTCCGCGGTATCAGAATTTCTCAAATGCCACGCCGTCGTCGGGATTCAGGACGCTGTTGTCCTTGATGTACTGTACAATCTCGTCCACATACCCGAACGCCAGCCCGACGCAGGTGTCCGCCGAGCCGTAATAGATGGCAATACGCCCGGTGTCCGCATCCTGAACCGTCGCGCAGGGGAAGACGACATTCGGCACGAAGCCGCTGACTTCATAGGGCATTTCCGGCGTCAGCAGATAATTCTCGCACCGGTACAGCACCTTCGACGGCTCGTCCCGGTCAAGAATCGCGCCGCCCATGGAGTACACAAAACCGTTGCAGGTGCTGGCGACGCCGTGGAAGAACATCAGCCAGCCTTCCGTCGTCTCAATCGGACACGCGCCCGCGCCGATTTTCACCGCTTCCCACCACATCGGGCCGCGGCTCATCACATGCCGGTGGCGTCCCCAGTAAATCAGGTCGGGGCTTTCGGAGAGGAAGATGTCCCCGAACGGCGTATGCGCGGAGTCCGACGGGCGCGACAGCATCTTGTACATGCCGCCGATTTTCCGCGGGAACAGCACGGCATTGCGGTTATAGGGGATAAACGGGTTCTCCATGCGCGTGAAATGCTTAAAGTCCTTCGTCTTCGCCATGCCGATAGCCGCGCCGTGGAAGTCCGTACACCAGATGATATAGTAAGTATCCTCCACCTTCACCAGCCGCGGGTCATAGGCGTAGTTAGGCATCCACGGCTCGCCGTTTTCGTCCACGAACTGCACGCGCTCGCGGTCTACATTCCAGTGAATGCCGTCCTTGGAGCGTCCCAGATACACATGCGGCACGCCATTGACCTGCTCGCCGCGCAGCACGGCGATATACCCATCCTGCCACGGCACGACCGCGCTGTTGAAAATGCGCCCGATTTTCGGCGTGGGATTGCGCCCCATGACGGGGTTTTCGGTGTAGCGCCACAGCACCGCACCTTCTTCAAGGTCAGCCGGGCGCTCCTGCCACGGGATATTCGGCAGGGATTGTCCATTAATTATCTTAATTTCGCTCATAAGGCTCGTCCTTCCTGCTTAATTTCGCGTTTTTTACAAATTTTCTCCGTTCGTTGCCATAACCTGCTGATACCAGTATGCGCTGTCCTTCAAAATGCGCTCCTGCGTCTGATAATTCACATAAACCAGACCGAAGCGCTCCTGATACCCATGCGCCCACTCGAAATTATCGAAGAAGCTCCAATAGAAGTAGCCCAGCACCGGCACACCATCCGCCGCTGCCTGCCCCAGCGCGCGCAGATAGCGGTGCATGTAGTCCTGCCGATTCGGGTCATGCACTTTGCCGTCCAGACTGACCGCATCGTGGGCATCCATGCCGTTTTCGGTAATCAGAATCGGCGTATGATAGCGCTCATAGAGGAAGCGCGGCCCCCAGTACAGCCCGTCTTCATTGATGGGCCATTCCAAGGCGTTATGCGGATGACCCGCCGGGTAGCGCACATGCTCCGGCTTGCCGTCCGCTCCCCTGCGCCACCACTGCCCTTGATAGATGTTCTGCCCGTAGAAGTCCAGCGGCTGATGGATGGTCTTCAAGTCCTCCTGCCAGCCGTCGGGAAGGTACTGCTCGTAGCCGACCAGCCCATCCGCCGGGTACTGCCCCAGCATCACCGGGTCAGAGAACCACGCAATATTCCACGCAGGTCCGACTTTCTCGTCAATAGGGACGGTGAAATACTCCTTGCGGGCGGCGGCGATGTCCTCCGGCGAATTCGTATACGGCACGCACGGGTCGCCGCATGGGGCATAGCCGACGCGAACGCCGGGAACGCACGCCCGAAGCACCTGAACCGCGCGCCCGTGCGCCAGCATCAGGTGATGCGCCGCGCGAACGATGTCCGCCGCGCAGCATTTCAGTCCCGGCGCGTGAACGCCCAGCGCGTACCCTGAACCAATGATGCACTGCGGCTCATTGATGGTGATGAAATCCTTCACGCGGTCGCCCAGCGCATCCGCGACGATGGTCGTATAGTTTGCGAACCATTCCGGCATGTCAGGACTCAGCCATCCGCCGCGCAGATGCAGCGCATAGGGTAAATCCCAGTGATAGAGCGTGCAGAAGGGGCGGATGCCGTTTTCCAGCAGGCAGTCCACCAGCTCGGAATAGAACGCAAGTCCCTTTTCGTTGACCGCGCCCGTGCCGTCGGGGAGGATTCTTCCCCACGAAATGGAGAAGCGGTAGTTGCGAATCCCCATCTTTGCCATCAGGCGGATGTCCTCGCGGAAGCGATGGTAGTGGTCAATCGCTACATCGCCGTTCGAGCGGTCTTTCACCGTGCCCGGTGCGTGCGTGAATACGTCCCAGATGGATTTGCCCTTGCCGTCTTCATTCACTGCACCCTCAATCTGATAGGAGGACGTTGCTGTTCCCCACAGGAAGTTTTTCGGAAACTGCATACTTTTGCCCTTTCTCCCTTACGGGATGTAATTCTTCCAGATATTCGCCGCGCGCGCCGGGTCGGACACAAACAGGAACCGATCCGGGTCTTCCTCGAACTGGCGGTAAATCGACTTGCCCTTTTCCAGCCCCAAATCGCTGTAATCGCGCGGAGGCTTGATGGTCAACTGACTGGTATGATAAGCGGGATTGGGTGTCCAGCGAAGTTTGCCCTCCGCCGTCAGCAGCGGAAACCACGCAATGCCTCCATGACGGCGGACGTCGGCGTACTCAAAGCCATAATCGCGGTCGCACCATGCGCCGAAAGTCAGCGGCTGCTTGGGGTCAGCGCTGATGGTGGCATGAACCCACCCTGGCGGCACAATCACCACATCGCCCGCGCCTGCCTCAACCGCGAAGCACCGTCCGGGGTCATCCTGCCCCGATTCCTGCATATAAATCACAGCTTTGCCCGTCCAAATCTCATAGACCTCAGGCGTAGACCACCCGCAATGTGCGGAAACCTTATGAATATGCCCCTGACTGCGGATGGGTTCATCGCCCAACTGCCCGGCGGCATACGTCACGACGCCATAGAGGAGCATCCGCTGCTGCATGGCGGGCAAGTCCTTCTTGCGCCCGACGTCCATCATGATGGCATAGACGTTTTCCGGCCCATCGCAATTCGGGTCGCGAAGGCTCTTGCGGACGCTGTCGAGCTTGCGGAACTCTGTGCCTTTATCGAAGCAGTCCGCCCCCAGCCGGAAGCCCTCATCCACCGACAGCGGCGTAATATCGAATCCGGGATCAAAATCAAGTTTCATGGTGTTTTTCCTCTTCTGATAATGATTGTGTGTGTCATATTGGACACAGAATCATTACTCGCGGCGAAAACCAAGCAGCATGGCAGTGTCCGCTGCGAGGGGGGCAAGGGGGCAATCGCAAACTTCGTTTGTTTTCATTGCCCCCTTGTCGCCTTCGCAGGCGCGAAATCCCCTGCTTGATAAATGTAGTTGTTTTTCCTTTTTTCAAAGTGGTCTTTGGCATAGTTCCAGAGGGCTTCCCGATCGCTACACCCGCACAAATGCTTTCACCGTCGCCAGGTTCTTTCCGATACTCTTCCCATACGGTGCAACCGTATACCTTCCCACCGCCGCCGGAACAATAAACGTCTCCGCATAGTGCACCACAAACGGCGCAAATTTCCCTTCCGGACTCTCTACCACCGCTTCTTCACCTTCCACCAGATTCAGCACATTCACGCTTCCGCCCGTCTCATGCTCCACCTTCCGGTCAAACCAGTGCCGCCGCGTCTCAATGAACTCCCGTTCGTGCAGCCCGGTGCGTTCCTCACGGATGCCCTCTTCCTCGTGAATCACCTCCACGCGGTTGACAAGATTTTTCTGCACCCAGTCTGTATCGCGGTCGAACTGAATGTTCTTCATGCCATGCGCAAGGTGAATCGGGCGCGGGCGTCCATCCAGCCCAAGGCGCCCCCAATCCCAGAGCTTGAAGGTGAAGATATAGGGCGTCGCGCTGATTTCCAGCACCATGCAGTCCTTGCCGGAGCAGTGTATTGTTCCGGCGGGAATCAGGAAGTGGTCGTGCTTTTTCGCCGGGATAACGTTGACGAAGCGTTCCGCGTCGAACTGCCCGGTCTGCTGACTGTCTTCCAGCGCCTTCTGGAATTCTTCCGGCTGAATGCCCGTCTTGCAGCCCAGATAGACATGCGTGTCAGCGTTTTCCACCGCGTCGAGGATGTAGTAGCTTTCGTCCTGCGTGTAGTGCATCCCGAACGTGTCCTGAATGTACTCGGTCAGCGGATGCACCTGCAAGCTCAGGTTTCCGCCGCCGATGGTGTCCAGAAAGTCAAAGCGAATCGGGAATTCCGTGCCGAAGCGCGCGTGAACCTTGTCACCCAAGAGCGCTTTCGCTTCCTCATGCACCAGATTGATGGCGGGTGTTTCCACAACGATGCCGTCCACATCCAGCAGGAGGCTGTTTTCCTCCGGCACGCCATCGAAGCTCCATGCGTAATTGGGCTTTTCCGGGTCAAGCCCGCAGACGGACTTCATCCACTGCCCGCCCCAGACGCCGGGGTCGAAATACGGCGCAACGCGGAAGGGCTGCGTGACCGCCTGTTTGAGCGCATCGCGGTAGCAGTCGCCGGTCATCATGCGGGGCGTCTCGGCGTCGTTGGTGTCCAGCAGGTAGTCAATGTGCGAATGCAGCGTCCGCTTATGGCGGTCGAGGACGCGCCATTCGATGAAGTAGCCGCGCTTATATTTGCGCAGCGGGTCTTCGCCGTAGTTGTCATTGAGCCAGTTTGCCAGTTTGCCGGAGCGGAAGCGCAGCTGGATTTCCCAGCGCGCCATGTCCGCATACACCAGCACATCGGGATGCTCGCACAGCAGCGCCGCGCCGACGCCGAACACCAGCCGGACACCATGCGCCAATGCGATTTCCTGCCGAAGCGCCGCTACCCGTTCCATGTCGAAGAACTGCTCAATGCGGTAGTGCGCCATGATGCCGAACACACGGTCATCGGTCAGGTGGTCTTTCAGCATGGCATTGACCTGCTCTTTGGGGAGCGTCGCCTGTGCCGTGCAGAAGACGCGCGACGGGTTCAGCTGCTCTGTCAGCGCGCTCAGCACGTCTGATTCCCACACGCCGTGATAGCAGTCCACGCAAACGACGGCGTCAGGCTTGCCCACAATGGCTTTGCGCAGCTGTGCGCCGATAGCTTCCCAGCCCTGCCATGCGCTGACACCCTTTGTCCGCACATGGAGGACAGGGCGCTTATCGTAATTGCTTTTTCTCATGCCTGCCCCTCCTGAACCAGCGTCGGGACGCCGCCGACGTTCATCAGCCGCGCGGTGAAGCCATGTTCGGCGATGGACGCATAGTCATGTCCCGCGTCGGACGGCCAGCACGCGCCGACGCGCAGGGGCGTATCGCCCGTATTGGCGAGGCGGTGCGCGATGTAGCCGGGGATATAGTGGAGGCTGCCGGGCTGCATCGGCTCGAACCAGCACTTGCCGCTTTCATCCATGAGGATGAGCGCGCCCGTGCCCTGAATGCACCAGTAATATTCGCCGCATTCCCGCCGCGCGTGATAATGTCCCTTGGTCATGAAGTATTCGCCGCCGACCTGACCGGGCATGACGTTGCTCGTGCCGAAGAACAGACCGCCGGGCGTGCCGTCTTTGACCGCCATATGGCCCTGAACTTCATAGACGATGGTCGCAGGGTTCATTTGGGCGCGGGCGGCTTCGTTCTGAAATACGTTTTTGAGGTCGCCGAGTGTCCGTTTGGATTCGCTGATATTGTCACCGCTCAGGTAGCCACTGAGCAGGTCAACCATCGTTCTGTTCATGGTGAGCTTTTTCTCCTTTGTTTGTACTGTTTCTGCATAGTATTGCGCTTTTGGAGCAGAGGGTTTCGCCTCTGCGGAGGCGACCAAAGGGCAATGAAAACAGACGAAGTCTGCGATCGCCCCTGGACTGCTTCGGATGCACATCTATGTTTATTGATTTTTTCCGCAGCAGGGAATTTCGCCTCTGCGGAGGCGGCAAGGTGCCTTAAATCAATACCGGCGCATCCAGCCCAATGCCGTCCACGGTCAAAATCGGGCGCTCGGTCGTGTGCGCGGTGAAGTCGTCGAAGCCGATGCGGAAGCGGCGAGACCACTGTACCCGCGTCTGCCAGCGCTCGCCGGGGAGGAGCGTGCGGAAGTTGTCGTCGCGCACCAGATTCCATTCGTCCGACGCATCCGTGATGTCCGCAAACAGCACGGCCGTGTCGCCCGTGTTGCGCACCTCAATGACGGCGCTGTCCGGGGATGTTTCCAGCGCCCGCGCGGTCAGGTGTCCGCCATGCAGGGATGCCGCCGCGCGGTAGGGGCGATTGTTCTCGCAGGAGAAGTAGTATTCATTGACGGCGGTTCTTTCGCCCAACCGCACTGTCAGGCGCACCAGCACCAGTTCATCCGCCGTCTGCGGCATGACGAACGCGACGTCGCCCACGCGGTTGACCGCAGCAGCCGCCAAGTGCGCTGTGCGGGTTTCCTCGGCATAGGTCGCGCCATCCAGACCACGCACAGACCACGCGACTTCCGCGTCGCCCGCAATGCCGCTGTCCGTCAGCACTGTCAGGGGAAGCTCCACCGCCGTTCCTGCTGCGTAGTCCAAGCGGCGGTAATCCAGCGTTGGATGCAGGGGCGCAAAGGCGTCCTTCGTCCAGTAATACGCCTGTTTCTCATGCCCGTAATAATCGACAATGGACGTGCAGGAGAGATTCGGCCACGGCTCGCTGAGCTGCCAGATGATGCTGCCGCTGTTATGCCATTTGCGGCGCTGGTTGCTCTCCAGAATGAAGCGCAGCCCCTCCGCCTGCATCCATTGGCTGAGGCGGATATAGCGCCGGATGTCCTCCACATGCCCGAACATGGTTTCCTCGCGGTCGTAGGTGCACCACCAGTCGCCGTGGAAGCGCCAGAGGTCGTTATCCTTCATGCGCTCCGGCTTCGTCGGGCATTTTGACAGCGTCCGCGCAACGGCTTGCATACTGCTCATGCCGTCGCAGCCGAATTCGCTGTGCAGCAGACTGTCCGTATCGCCGAAATAGCTGTACTGTCGCCCGTTGCCCTGATACTGCCACCAGCCGTGCACATCATGGCTTCTGCCCGGTGTGCGAGAAATGTGCGCCTCCGGGCCGGAGGGCGACGTCGGCACGAACATCCGCGCCGGGTCAAGCGTCCTAACCAAGTCTGCCAACATCGCGATGTTCTTGTTTTCCAGCGTCACGGGCTTGCGGTTCTCGTCCATCAGCTCATTGCCGCCGCTCCAAATGACCAGCGATGTGTGATTGCGCTTGACTTTCAGCGCGTGAACCGCTGACTGCCGCAGGAGTGTGAGAAAATGCGGCAGTTCCGACGGAATGTTGTCCACGCCGGAGGAGGACTGAATGAATTCCTGCCAGACCAGCAGACCCAGCTCGTCGCAGAGGCGGTAGAACGTTTCCGTCTCAATCACGCCCCCGCCCCAGACGCGCACGATGTTCACATTCAGCCGCTTCGCTTGATGCAGTTGATATGACACCTGTTCCGCTGGAATATCGCCGTAGATATGATCCATCGGCGTGATATTGACGCCCTTCATATAGACGCGCTCGCCGTTCATGATAATGGTATAGGGGAGCGCACCCGTCGGGGCGTCCTCATTCTGAATCATCTCGAAGTGGCGGATGCCTTGGCGCATCGTCCGCTCGTCCAGCACGGTTTCGCAGCTCCGGAGCGTCAGCGTCACGTCATAGAGCGGCTGTTCGCCCAGCCCGTTGGGATACCACAGTTCCGGTGCCGGGATGGTCAGCGTTCCAGCGAATGCGCCGTCCTGCACAGGCAGTGTCGCAGCGGCTTTCTCCGCGCCGTCTTTTGCGCAGCGTACCGCCACCGCCAGCGGCAGATTGCCATCCGCATGGGTCGTGCCGGAAATATGCAGCAGCCCCATGCCGTCCGCTGCGTCCGAATGCACATAAAGGTCGTCCAGCGCGGCTTCGTCCTCCAAAATCAGCGATACATTCTGCCAGATGCCCAGATTGACCAGCCGGGTGCTGAAATCCCACTTATACCCGAAGCGGCTCTTCTGTGTCGAAGTCTGGCTTGTGCGCCCAATCTGCCCCATTTCGTCCGGCGCATGGAGGATCAGCACATCCAGCACGAAATGCTCCGCCGTCTGCAGAAGGTCGGTCACGTCAAAGGCGAAATCCTCATACATGCCCTCGTGTTCGCCCAGCAGATGCCCGTTCAGGTAGATCATGCAGGCATAATCGACACCCTCGAAGTGCAGGAGGGTCTTACGGTGCGCGGGGATGTCCCGGCGGTCGAACTCGCGGCGGTAAATCCACCAGCGGTTTTCTATCCACTCGCACTTCAAGCTGTTCATGTCCGCATAGGGGTGGTCGATATAGCCTGCCTTATACAGCGCGCGCGCCGCCGGGAACCTGCGCGTCCATCCAGCCGGTCACGCCTTCCAGCGGCTTGCCGGTTTCCATGCTCTTATCGCGCAGCGGCACATAGGATGCTGTGCCTTTGAGCTGCCAAGTGCCGTTTAGGGAAATCTGCTCACGCATGTGTTCGTTCTCCTTTTTCCCGTCTTACCTGATTATCCAGAATTGATACACAGAGATTTCGCCTCTGCGGAGGCACCGCCACTTTTAGGGTTTCC
>ERZ791569.993-NODE-993-length-12662-cov-3.028318_pt1 | contig 12662 bp, 11 predicted proteins | sample MGYA00509973_ERZ791569 | MGnify/ENA primary metagenome ERZ791569 (study PRJEB30046, sample SAMN00791902) | human gut metagenome | study: EMG produced TPA metagenomics assembly of the A metagenome-wide association study of gut microbiota in type 2...
TTTATAAAGATATATAGGATTTTAATAAATTAAAATCCATATCTAATATTGTAAAGATATTGGCCCGTAAACGGGCTTTCACCTCTGGTATCCGGGTAATAGGAAAAGGGAAACATTCAAATATAACCCTTGTAAAAAGAAGGAAGGAATAGGCGATTGATTAATACTAATCAAAATTTTTGAGTTATTAAAATTAATCCGTATCTTTATCACGCTTATATCACTCAATAAGAATGAGAAATTAGAATTAAAAACGGTAGTATGATACTTTATAAATTTTTGAACGATGATAAAACGGCATCAGCTAAATACATAACGGATGCTTTTTATGATGTAAATGAACTGAAATCACTACGGCAGTTCTATGTAACAGAATTAAGAGAGGTGTCACCTGAAATTGTGCAGGCTGGTATAAATATCGAAGTTGGTATGTACAATGAAGTTGATTTCATCAACATGGCTAAAATCGCACAGCTAACCTTGGAAAAATGGTCGGATAATACATTCCTGGGTACGTTGGTTAGTGTACCGGAGGATGAAAACATGGAAATTACCTCACCTACCGATCCTGTTGAATACGGTGATGATATCGAGTTTGAATGGACTGCTGTTGAGAATGCATCATTCTATGAAATCTTCGTGTACCCGGAAACGAAACCTGTTAATTACACTTCACCGACATTAACGGTTATTAACGGTCCCGTTTCAATGAAAAACACATTCCTTCCGGGTAAGTTAAACTTCTTCTTCCTTGTAACGATGGAGGACGGTTCAACTAAGAAAAGTCAAGTATTATCATTCGAATCAAAAGCACCCGTTGTTAATGCGACACCCGCTGCTGCAGCCACGGGAGTGGCATCACCGGTTAATCTTGAATGGGATGCCGTTGATGGTGCGACTGATTACTCCGTGTACGTCGTAGAAGCAACGAAAGATTTCATTCCGAATGAATTTAACAAGACAACATCTAACCAATTATCAATCGCTCTCGGAACGGGAGTTAAGTATAAATGGATGGTGATGGCAAATATTGGTAACTCATCCATGGTGATCGTACCTTCTCGTGAGTTCACAGTTGCGTAACATATTCAGGGTCTAACCTTCTCAATGACGGGTTAGACCCGTTTTATTCAATAAATAGAAAGATGAGTAGAAAGGGAAGAAAAATAGCGGCATCGCGTCAGAGCGCGAACGATTATGATCGCGTTATAAAGAGTATCGCTAACATGTCATTCAGCGAATTGGGTTCTCTGGGTGAAGCAATCCCCACCATCTTGAATTCGAAATTACAGGCTTCATTAGCATCGGATGATATTGAAAAGGCGATTGAAGCGGGTTTGTATGTTGAAAAGCAGAGAATTCGATCCGCCGAGCAGAATAAATCCATTTTCTTCCTACCTGATAGTATAGCGTATTCGGGTAGAGGGTACAAGGAGACTCTAAGTAGAATCTCGTTTCAGACCCTGCAGAGAATGGGTAACCTGTATTGTGTGAAGAATGTTATCTCAACTCGAATTGAACAGATCACGCGGTTTTTGAAATTTTCAACCGATGAACAGAAAGAAGGGTTCACCATTCGACGGAAAAGATCCTTGTTTAACAGCAAGGAGGATATGAAGGAGATGACGAAGGCTGAACAGAAAAGGGTTGAAAGGATCGTTAGATTTCTAGAAGATGGAGGTGAAACGGATAAATGGGAAATGCCCGATTCATTCGTGACATTTGTGAGAAAGATCATGCAGGATTCACTTTCGATAGATCAACTCGCTTTTGAAATAACAAGAACCCGGGGACAGGAACTTCATCAATTCAAAGCGATTGATGGAAGTATGATTCGTTTTCTCGACACGGTCGACCCCAATTACGCACACCAATTCGATCAATACAGGTATAAAGGGTACCTACCTAAATATTGTCAAGTTTTTGATCAGCAGATTGTGTTCAACAAACAGTTGAACACTTATGTCATGTATTATCCGTGGGAACTTGGGTTCGGGATAAGGAATGTGGGAACTGATATTTGGCAAAATGGATACGGGAGAAGTGAGCTAGAATCGTTAATTGAGATTATCACGTATATCCTTAATGGTGTTCAATATAACGGTAATTTCTTCAAGAATGGCTCGAATCCGAAGGGGTTCATAAAAATGAACGGACCAAATACGAACCAAACCCAGTTAAATGATTTCAAACAGAAGTGGCGTCAGATGCTTACCGGAGTGGATAACTGTTTAGCAGGTGATTCGTTATTGGTATTAAAGAATATCGGGGTAACGTCCATTGAAGATTTTTTAAATGGATCACAAGAAAAAGAGGCGATCATTTGGACTGGGAAAAACTTTGAGTATGGCCGTGTGTATAGGACAGGTCTTAAAAAGAAATGTACATTAACCCTGGCAAATGGATTATCCATTACTTCATCGGATAATCATAAGTTTAAGGTTGTGTCGGATTCAGGAATTATAGAGTGGAAGGAGAGAAAAGATCTTAAAGTGGGAGATTTTGTTCTTTGTAATAAAAAACCTGTGGAAGGTACACGAAAATTTTATTATAAGGGCAAGGTGGTCGAGAACGATCTTTTTGAGATTCTTGGCTGGTTGACCGGTGATGGCTATATTGATAACGGTGAGAGTCGTCGTAAAAGAATGGAATTATTCTATCACAGTGAAAAGGAATTACATATAAGGGAGCAGCATCTATGTGTATTAAATCGATATGGCATAAATGCAAAATCGCAGGATTATTGTAGATCATTCGATCAGATAGAATCCTGTAAAAAGGTGTATGGGTTCAAATCTGTGGCGGATAAATATTGTAAAATAGGTATATTTGATGCTGATTTTTATGAATTTCTAATTGGTATTGGATTTACCTGTAGCCATGTAGGAAAGGTTATCCCACCTATGATACATGATATTGATTCGGAATCAAGGTGCGCGTTTTTAAGAGGATTTTTCTCCGCGGATGGTAGTGTTGTGAGTGAAGGGTTGGGAGTTAGGATTACAATTTCATCCGATCTATTACGATATCAAACAAGGATGTTATTGATATCGGAAGGAATACAATGTTCAATCGAGGAATATCATTCAAAAACGAGGTTACGTAAGTCCGATAAGAAGGGAATTCATCTTTTAGTGAAAGATAGACGAGAATTTTATGAGAGAATCGGATTCCTTCAACCACATAAACAGTTGGGGCATGATTATAAAAAAAATTACTCAACTATGTTTTCATTACACCCCGAAATGGGTAAACTCGAAGCGAAAAAGATGAGAGTTGAACTTTATCGGAGATGGGTTTTTGGTGAAAATGGTTGTGTTGGCGATCAGCGATTAACGACGGATTTACACAGGATATCGATTGGAAAAGATAAATGTTCGTACCAGCGATTGACCGGTATCGCGGAGAGAATTGGATATAAACTTCATGATGAGTTTAGTGAATTTTGGTTCTCCCCTATAGTTGAACTGTCGTCCTTTGATGAGGAAATTCCAATGTATGATGTCGAAATATATGATAATAAGCATCAATTTATCGTAAATGGAATGCTTACTCATAACTCGCACAAAATCCCAATTTTCGCAGGTCTTGATCTAGAGTGGGTGGATTTGCAGAAGGGAAACCGTGACATGGAATTTGATAACTGGACCAAGTTTTTGATCGTGCTACTATGTTCCGTGTACCGAATCGATCCGAGCGAGCTGGGATTCCAATTCAAGGAGGCAGCGAATTTATTCGGGCAACAAGGTCAGCGAGAGAGATTGGATCATAGTAAGCAAAAAGGTTTATACCCCCTGTTAATCTTCCTGCAGGATATCATAAATAAGTTCTTGATTTCTGAGTTAGACGAAGAAATGGAGTTCGCGTTTACGGGTATCGAGGTTGAAGACGAGGAGAAACAGGTGAAGCTTGATAGTGAAAAATTATCCGCCGGTATGGTTTCAATGCAGGATATGTTCCGTAAGTATTCCGGCAGGGAGTTTGATGAGAACAAGGATATCATCCTTAATCAGGTTTACCAAACCCAGAAACAGGCATCCATGTTCGGGGGTGAGGGCATGAATCAGATCGTGGATGATGAAACGGGTGAACCTGAAGCGGGTGTTCCGAATCCGTTCGAGGAAGTGGAGAAAAGCATGAAAGGTAACCCCATTTTTGAACGTGCATGTGAATTCATAGATAAAAGTTTTCAAGAATGACGACCAAACGAAAAAGTTATAAAGGGCTGATCATTGTATTGACATTTATTCTAATAGCGTTATTTATATACGTGAACAGAGATTCATCTGATGACGATCAGGAAAGTAACGAGAGGGAACTTCATAACAAAAAACTGATCGATTCACTGGGAAGGGTGAATGATCAGTTATTGCAATTGATAGAGGTTCAACGAAAGAAGGAGGAGGAGGCATACACACGATTCAAGCAGGAAACGGAAAAAATGAAAAAAGAATATGATCAGAAGATTCGTAACCTTGGCTCTCTTAACACTGATGAGCACGTTGAGTTTCTGTCAAACGAATTATCCAAGGAAGATTAAATTTGACGGGGATACTTGTGTTATCATATCAATACCCCAACTGAAGGTGATCAATCAACGCCTTCTGCAACGGAGGTATTTGATGGCCGAGAATGATAGTCTGCGAACCTATAACTTTGATCTAACAGGATATATCGGTATTAAAAACACTCAAATCGATAGTCTTCTCAAATTAAACGTTGATTATCGTTTTAGACTTAGAAACGAGATGGATCTAAATCTAAAATACAGGGAGGATAAATCGAAGTTAGAAAACAAGATAAAACGGAAAAAACGGTTGTTTTGGGTTGGTGTTACTTCGAGTTTTTTAATTGGATTTTTTCTAGCAAAATAGTTGGTACATATAAACATTGTTTATATCTTTAGATTAGAAAATAAATGAACACGTTATGGAGGATTTTATAGAAGATCAGATTAAAAGAAATATTTCAAATCGGGTTTTTATTGAAAAATCGATGGGTAAGGATATCAGTGACGAATCTTGCCTCGATATGTTGGAAAAGGCGGGTACGAAAGCTCAACTTGGCGAGGTAAGAACTTGGGGAGGAAAAGAGTACATCAAAACTCCGAAAGGTTGGAGACCGAAACCGAAAGGGTTCAAAGAAGGCGGGGAGAAAGAGGGTGAGAAAAATGGGGCAAAAGATAAAGGTAATCTTCCGTCTGATGCGAAGAAAGTGATGAACGCGCTCGCAGGCGTGAATTCAAAATATAAAGATCCGAACCTGGTTCAGGTTGAGGCAACGCCGAAAGGAAACTGGGTGGTTTATTACGATGGAAAATATACGGGAACGACAATCAATGGAGCTATATTATCGGATGCCACTGTTGAAAAGCTTGGATGGGAGTATCACGATGTAGATTAATTATTTAAAAAGTACTTAACATGGAAAAACTTGACATAAAAGCCCTTGAAGTGATCGAAAAATCGCGAGGTGCTCAAATGGGCGAAGTGAGAACGTGGGGAGGTAAGGAATATATTAAGACGCCAAAAGGGTGGCGCCCTAAACCTAAAGGATACAAGGAAGGCGAGAAGAAACAAGAAGTCACTGAAGCTGGAAATCCGGTTGGAAAACCTGAATCCGTAACCCCTAAGAAAGTGACAGATCAGTTAAAAGTTGGTGATCGCGTCATGTATAACGGAAAGGAAATGATCCTCACCCGTATCAGCAAGGACGGACGGTTCCAAAACGGGATTGAGATGAAATTCGCTAAAGAAGGTGAAACAACTCCGACCGGGTCGAAAACGAAAGTGGGGAACATGATGTACGCAACCCCGATTGATAGTAACGCGCGTGAAAATAAATTCGTACCGTTATTCGGAGGTAACGAGGGTCGGATCATTGATACGAAACCTAACGGTGATTTGATTGTTGAGTATCGAAGAAAGGGTGAGAAGAATTGGACGGATACCGTGAAAGTTGGTAGTGATGATTATAAGAATCTAACTGATTCTTGGGGAAGAAAGGATAATAAGCATTTTAAATTTGAAGATAAGGGCGGTGGTAAATTTGAATTGGAAATCCCGGGAAAGGGTGGTGCTCAAATTTCAGAAGGTGATGGTAAATTCGAGGTGAAAGTTTGGGATGAGAACTATAAATATATCACCGATGATTCGAAACGTCATGTGTTTGATGGCAAATCCGAGGCAGAAGATTTCGCAAGAATATTGTTGGATAAAAACAGTACCGATAGTGAAGGTGGGCGTGAGAACAAGGATGATGAAAAGATTAAAAAATACGAGAAGAGAATTTCATCACTCGAGAATGAGATGCTCGCTGCCGTGAGAAGAAAAGACCACGCGGCAGTCAACCGGTATTCCAAGGAGATTATGGGCCTTGAAAGGGAATACAGAGAGTTATTGGAAAAGAAAAAGTAACCATATATCATGGAAAAGAAAGTATCCGGTATAGATATAAAAACGGTCAGACCGATTGTCAAAAAGGAACGAACGGGGGTTAAAGATCCCGTTCGTTTCCCTGATGTTATAAACGGATACGAGAATGAAACCAAGAAAATATTTAACGAGGAGTTAAACATTCTATTCGCTGATATTGTTAAGAAAATGGTTGATATTATTAAACCAAAATAATCGTTAAAAAGAATTATGATTTTCAATAACGAGCAGATACAGGAAATATTGTCATTGGTGGATTTCAGGTTTGCTGACTTGGTCTGGAAAATATTCGGGCCAAGTCACCTAACATCTCAAGATAAAGAGAATTTGAAAAAACACGGTATAGATCCCGGTTCACTCGTTAAAAAGATACCGCCGTACTGGGCGAATTGGATGTTTGGTCTTTTATCCGGTAAATTAAGCGATTATCAGGCCAAGCAAATATCTTACAAGGATCTTCTTGATTACCTCGCTAGAAGACAATATGAAACGCCTTCCAAGAGGGAAATCGAGGAATATGAGATGGCCTGTAATCGAACTTACGGCTATTTAAAGGGGTTGGGTGATAAGATGAAAAAAGATATCTCCAGTTATATCTCGGATTCTGAACTTAGGATGAGGATGGAACAGGAACGCACCATCAAAGAAGGTGTTAAAAGAGGAATTGTTGAGAGGGATACGACCAAGTTGATAGCTGCCAAGATAAGCAATCAACTAAATGATTGGTCGAGGGATTGGAATCGAATCGTGGAGACTGAATATCAGGGTGTGTTTAACATGGGTAGGGTTCAATCTTATATGAGAGAAGGAGATGGGCCTAACACATTGATTTACTTCGACGTATACCCAGCCGCATGTCGTCATTGTATAAGATTATATTTGACGGCTGGAATAGGAAGTGAGCCTAAATTATTCACAGCCGAGGAGTTAATCAGTAACGGAACGAACATCGGCAGAAGAGTGGCGGATTGGAAACCGACGATCATCACGGCAGTTCATCCGTTCTGCTACGATGATAAAGTCGAGGTGTTAACGAATAAGGGGTGGAAATTTTTTAAGGATTTGGATAAAACCGAACTATTTTTATCAATTAATCCTGAAACAGGAGAAGGAGAATACGTTCCGGCGGTGGCGTGGATTAATCAGTATTATGAAGGTGATATGGTGTACCGGAAATCAAAATGTTTCGATCTCGCCAACACGCCGAACCATGTTCATGTAGGTAGGAAACATGGGCAAAAACATATTTCATTGGTGAACGAAAGTGATATCAAGGATAATTTTTCATTCCTCTCGCATATTCCTTCATGGAAGGGCATTGATACCCCCTTTATAGTCATTGATAATAAAAAATATGACACCAATTTGTTTTGTGAATTTTTAGGTTATTATTTGTCGGAAGGCTCTTTCACAGAGTGGGGTGATAAGAATCGTACGATACCGAGGAGAAGAGTTAATATAAGCCAAAAAAAATCCGAAGCGAAAGAGAAAATAATTAAATGTTGCAGGGCATTATTCAAAAATGTTATCGTAACAAAAGAAAGGATTGAATTTAACTTAAACAAGGAGAATGACAAGGATTTGATACATATAATTCGATCATTCGGTCACGCGCATGAAAAATACGTACCCGATTTCATAAAAGAATTATCACCTAAATACATTAAAATATTTCTTGATGCGTTTCTTCTAGGTGATGGTACGGTTCATCGTGGTGTTTTGTATGATGGGTATCAGTGCAAGCCTCAAAGGATATACTCAACATCATCGGTGAAATTGAAGGATGACTTGGGTGAACTTTTATTAAAAGTGGGGGAATGTCCTTCGTTTAAAAATAGAGGGAAATCGATCTATCATTGTAAAAAACAGAAGAAAGATTATCTTACCAGATATGACCAATGGAATGTCGCTGAACTGAATTCAAAATACAGGTACGGGAAAGTTATGAAAAAAGAAATAAAACCTTATAAAGGTTTTATTTATGATGTTGAACTTGAGAAGAACCATACATTGGTTGTTAGAAGAAACGATAATGTATGTGTCAGCGGCAACTGCCGTTGTTTGGCACGACGATACATGAAAGGTGATGTTTGGGACAAGGAAACGAGGTCATTCAAGCAACCGATTGATTATAAAAGAAAAACAGCACCGGGTGCAAAGGTCAAAATTATTGTTGGTGACAAAGTTTTTTATACTTAAAATTGTATATACGGAATTAAAATCTTATTTTTACGTATAAAAATTTGCCATAATTGCAATCAATAATGGAAGAGACGAGTACATTGGTAAAACTTATAGCGGATAATGGGATCACGGTGGTCATGAGTGCGATTATGATCATTATATTCCTCAACATATTCAGGAAAACTACCCAGAATTGGGCGAGATTGGAAAAAAAGAATGATAAGTTGACGGATATGATTCTTGCGAAAGGTACGGTGAGTGATTACATGAAAAAGCAAACGGAGATAAACGATAATATGCTTTCGATCTTGAAAGAAATCCGGGAGGGTGCAACGAAAGAATGTACAATAGAACAAGTGAAAACGACAACAAACGCGTTATTTGATCTTGCAAAATTCACCATGTTCGAAGAAGTTCTCAGAATAAGAAAGGAGAACCATCTAAATAACGAGAACGCCGTGAACGCGAAGGTGAAGACCATAGTTCGTCAAAGAATAAACGATAGAAAAAGTAAACTGTATAATTATAATTGGAAGGGGAAACCCTTGAGCGAATTTAATTCCATATCGAAAGAAGATATAGCTGACATAATGCTTAGTGAATTATACGCATCCGACGGTTTTTCCGAGGATAGAGTTAAAAGAAACATCGAATTATTTTATGATAATATGAAGCTAGATTTATTTAATGAAATCATAGCGTATAACAATTTATAGTATGGGTTGGTTAAAAAAAATACTGGGACAACGGAATGAAAGTGACGAGGCGAAGGTAGCCCGTTACATTGAACTATTAAAAAGCTTGGACGTTATTTCGATACAAGGAGAAGAACTCGCGGATTCATTCAGATTGAATAAGTCAATTGTTGAAGATTTGAGTATCTCGGGTGATATTATTGAACAGGAAAAGCGGCTATCAAAGTTCAACGAGTTTATGATTTATCATAAACAGAATGTACATGATCTGATCAAATCGAAAATGAAAATTGAGAAAGAGATGGATCAATTAAGAAAGGATGAATCGATTATGGAAGAATGTGAGAACGTTGACAGATATTTTGAATCGAAAAAACTTTTCAAATCAGGAAGTATTTCAATGGACACATTTAATAAGTTGATTCAAAAAGGCAAGGAAGGTCCTGTTGAATACTCGGATGTTCTTGTTTTTGATGGCGATGGCCGACTTCTAATTTTACATAGAATACAGGAAGGTAAGTCCGATGAAGGGGGTGAATGGTGTATCCCGGGAGGTCATGTTGATTACGGTGAGAGTCACCGTGATGCAGCTGAACGCGAATTGAAGGAAGAGACGGGGTTAAAATTGAATTTTCAGCCTTCGCCTATCGGTTTTTATCAGGATCGTGATAGTTCAATAAACTATTACAGGGCGTTCACTGATGATAAGCAACCTTCGGTGATGGTCGATAGCACTGAACACGACGGGGTTGAGTGGATTGAACTTAAAGATTTAGATAAATATGATTTTATTTTCAATATGAAAGATAATATTAAAAAACTTACCGGCATGGAAGAGAAAGAATCAAAGGGACCTGAAACGATTGAGATACTCGCGAAAGCGTTGAAGGAAGGAAAGATCACTCCTTCGTTTTTCAAGGAAGCGGTTGAGAAGGCGAAGAATAAAACATATTTCTCCGAGAAGGAGAGGGGTAAACTTGCAAAAGAAGGGGAAGCGATGCCCGATGGAAAGTACCCTATAAGAAACAGTCAAGACCTCAAAGATGCCATCAGATTAGTTGGTGCATCTTCAACGCCTAAAAATGAGGTGAAGTCTTGGATTAAGAAAAGAGCGAGGGAATTGGGTCTTGAAAGCGAATTACCTGAAAGTTGGCGTGAAAAAGATGTTGAGAAAGGAATGGGTGTTGAACAGGCCGGGGTGATAGCGAGAGAATCATTGGATGGTGAAACAAAAGATGATCGTGTTGAGAAGTCAGGTTTTTCTGTTACCGTTAGTTTTGATGATTCTGAGCACGCGGAACTTTTCAAATCAATGGTTGAAGAGATTAAGGCAGAAGGGAAACTTCGAATGACGGGAATCGATATTTCTGAATTAGAGAAATCAGATCCCGGGGATAAATCATTGTTCAGAGATTATCTCAATTTTATCGAAGGCGTGAAAACGAGGATCAAGAACATTCATTGGAGCGAGGAGGATAATTCAAAACATGCTTATCTCGATGAACTCGCGTATGAAGTTTCTGATTTCGAGGATAAATTCGCGGAAGCGGGTCAGTCAGAGTTTGGAAGATTCGGTGATGGTGAGATTGTTGGTGAACAGATTGATGTGAATGATCCAATCGAACTGGTCGACCTTCTATTTGAAAGAACGGAAGAGTTAAGGGCGATACTTGACGGAGACCCTGATTATAACGGTGAGATTTCTTGGATCGACGATTTCCTCGCCACGTTGAAACAAAGCAAATATAGATTACAGTTACATTAAGATAAAAGGGGTTCCACGGGGAACCCCGCATTTGAAATTTCAAGTATGATGGAAAAATCCAAAAGAGCGGCTTATATGGGTGAAATCAGGACTTGGGGAGGTAGAAGCTATATGAAAACCCCTCGGGGGTGGATTCTTACCGATGAATCCGTGAATCGTATTGTTGAAACAGAATTCAGGGAAAGAAATGCACAAGTTGAAACGAGAATGAAGAATGACCCGGAATTCAAATTAATATATCAAAAAGATCATGGGGAAGGTAATACATCATTTACATCACCTAAAGGAAATTTCAGTGTTCGCGAAGTCGCAGCGATTCGCCTCAGAAATAGCGGAAAAAATACCAATGCCAAGAATTTAATCTCGTTATTTTCTTCTGATACTCAAACATGGGTTATCCCTATGATTGAGGGAAATGTTTCACTTGAAGATAAAATCTGGGAACTTATATTAAAGAACGGTCAATGTGAATTGTATTTAAGGAAGGATAAAAATTCGGCACCGTATAGAATCCTTGCGAAGGATAAGGAAGGTAAGATTGAATTTATTAAAGCTGAAAAAAGGGAGGGTACCCATCAGGAATGGAATGAATCAGTTGGTAACGTGTTGGATATGGGATTATCGGGATCCAAGTTTTACAGTGTTGATATCGTTATCCCCGATGAACCTTTGGAGAAAGCGAGGGCTGCGATGATTGGAGAGGAAAGAACTTGGGGCGGAAAGGTATACGTTAGAACGACTAAGGGCTGGCGACCCAAAGGAAAGGGTTCATCTTCTGCAAACCAAGATGAACAGGGAAAGAATCAAACGTCACGCTCTGAAAATAAGGTTCAAGATAAAAGAGCAGTTCTCGAGGAATACGCCGCAAATGCCACCGATCAACAACTTGAATCTGCGATCAAGAAACCGGGGCAATCCGATGAGGTGAAACAGATCGCCCGGCAAGAATTGGAGAGTAGGAATGTATCCGCGAAGGAAGAGGCTGATGAGATAAGTGATGCGTTAAATCGTTTATTAGAGAGTGATGAATTCGACGATGAATTCAAGAGAAGGGTGAAGGAAAAACTCGATGAGAGAAACGCTAAAAAACAAGAAAAACGGAAAGGTTAGTCGTATAATTCTATCTACATGCAAACTTTTACATATAAAAAAGAGCGTTTGAAAATTTAAACATATACTTTCACGGAGATGAATGAGGAAACTAATCTTTCGTACAGCAAAACGTACGGATTTAATATGGATAAGAATACACAGGTATACGCGAGATTTAGTCAGCATACCGTGTGATAATAAGTAAATCGAAATCGATAATGGAAGATAAATTTAATTTCTGGGTTCCTATAGATATAGAGAAGGCAAAGGGGTCGAAAGAAAAATCGACTGGTACTGATGATGATTCACGGTATGACAACATGGTTTTCGAGGGTGTTGCAAGTGATAGTAGCGAGGATGATGAAGGAGAGTCTATGAATCCTAATGGATTTATATTGGATAGGTTTTTGAAAAGTGGGTTATTAAACTTGGATCACTTAACATCACGATCGAAGGAGAATAAGTCTCGTTTTTGGATAGGGGAACCTCTTG
>ERZ791569.999-NODE-999-length-12544-cov-5.232845_pt1 | contig 12544 bp, 11 predicted proteins | sample MGYA00509973_ERZ791569 | MGnify/ENA primary metagenome ERZ791569 (study PRJEB30046, sample SAMN00791902) | human gut metagenome | study: EMG produced TPA metagenomics assembly of the A metagenome-wide association study of gut microbiota in type 2...
ATAGGGAGTATTGCAAGCGGCAGCGTAGCAAGACGACCATATTCCAACCAGCGTTGTGGGTTTTGCGAAGCAAAAGCCGGAGGGGTTGAAAAAAGAAAGAAGCTTCGCTTGTTATCGTCAACCCCTCCGTCGGCTTATTTCAACTCTTTACTTATGCACCGATGGGTGGGCGTATTTCAGCTCGTACTTTTTGGCATACTCGGCAAAGTCCGCCCTATAGCGGGCGTCGTTGCCGCTCTTAACGGTATTAAGGTATTCGTGCGTATCGAACTCGCCTCGGTCTATTTCCGTTACGCATACGGCAATGTTTGAGCAGTGGTCGCTTATGCGCTCGCAGTTATTCAAAAGATCGTTCAGTATAAATCCAAGCTCTATCGTGCAGCGGCCCGCCTGCAGGCGCTCTATATGCTTGCGCTTTATCTGCGCTATCAGCACGTCTATAACCTGCTCCAGCGGCTCCACCCGCGCGGCCTTGTCCAAATCGTCGTCCTTAAACGAATCCATGGCAAGGGTTAGTATTTCGTTGAGCGCGCTGAAAAGCAGGTTCACTTCCTCCGTAGCATGTTCGGAGAATGTAAGTCCCTTTTCGTGCATCTCCTTCGCGCTTTGGCGAATGTTCAATGCGTGGTCGCCTATGCGCTCAAAATCGCCAATGTTATGCAAAAGCTTTGATACGTCCGCGCTGTCGTTATCGCTCAACGCTGAAGCGGAAAGCTTAACAAGGAAGCTTCCCAGCTTGTCCTCGTACATATCAAGCTCCGTTTCCTCCGTCTTTACGTCCGCAGCCTTATCGTTATCGTAGCTTAGCATAAGTCCCATTGCCGTCAGCACGCAGGAACGCGCAATGTCGCTCATCTTCACGGCCATGTTGTAGCTTTCGTGCACCGCAAGGCCGGGGGACAGCAGCAGCCTTTCGTCCAGGAATACCTCGCTATGCTCCGCGTCATTGCCGCGAACCACTATGCGGGATATCTTTATGAGTACCTTGCGCGCGGGCAGCAGTATTATGGTGGTTATTATGTTGAAAACCGTATGGCAAAGGGCCACCTCCGGCGCAGAAAGCGGCGAATTGATAAAGCCGAAGCCTATTATTGCATTAAGCCCATAGAACACTATCATGCAGAATATAGTACCTATTATTTTGCCGGTAATGTGCACTATGGCGACCCGGCGCGCGTTCTTGGTAGTGCCTATGCTTGAAAGCAGGGCCGTTGCGCAGGTGCCAATGTTAAGCCCCATCACAAGCGGTATTGCCATGCCGTATGTTATGCAGCCCGTTAGGGAAAGCGCCTGCAAAATGCCAACGCTTGCCGCGCTGCTCTGTATTATTCCGGTGAAAACAAGGCCCACAAGCACGCCTAAGAACGGATTATTGAACGCGGTCAGTATCCCCGTGAACTCCGGCATATCCGCAAGTGGGGCAACAGAGCCGCTCATAAGCGTCATGCCGTACATCAATATGGCAAAGCCCACGAACACGCCGCCTATGTCCTTCTTTTTCTGCGTATTGCACGCCATTATCATTATCACGCCTATAAGCGCCACTATCGGGGAAAAGTTTTCCGGTTTAAGGAGGTTTATAAAAATGCTGTCTCCGCTGATGCCGGAAAGGGAAAGTATCCATGCGGTAAGGGTAGTGCCTATATTGCCGCCGAGTATAACGCTAACCGTCTGCTCAAGCTGCATTATGCCGCTGTTCACAAGGCCCACAAGCATTACCGTAAGGGCCGAGGACGATTGAATGGCTATTGTTATCGCCGCGCCGAAAATAAGGCTTGTGGACGTGTGCGCGGTCATTTTCTGCAATGTTGATTGCAACTTGCTGCCGGAAAGCTTTTCAAGCCCCGCGCTCATTGTATGCATGCCGTACAGGAACAGCGCAAGCCCGCCGAAAAGCGAAATGATAGAATATACGTCCATAGTCTCTCTCCCCGTGTTTTGTAATACCCCTATAAGCCTATTTTATATTATAACAGAACTGCAGCAGAAGGCAACACAAACATTCACAGCGCGTTCATTTGCATAGCGGCCTATACTATGGTATTATTTATTATGTATATCAGTTGAAAAGGAGGGCGTTTTATGGCCCGCAACAGCTATGGCATAGCCAAACGCTCCATATGGTATGTTTTGCGGACGCTTATAATCACGGCGGCAATAGTTGCGCTGTGCTTAGGCGTATTTATAGAGGGGCTGCACGTAAGCAACCTGTATATACTCGTTACGGAGGGCATGGAAAAGCGCGCCGAGGCCATATTGAAATACGGCCAGACCGGTGTTGATATTGACCTTACGCCGTATTTCAGCGAAGAATATCTGAATAACGACCACGAGCTTGACAGCGGCAAATACGCAGGCTTCACCGTGGCCAGCTATGACTACCGCATTGACGTTAAGGCCGTATCCGTGCTGCCGTGGAGCAGGCGGGCGAACATGACCGTTGATGCGCGCCTTGCCGCAATAAATGCCGCCGGCGACGATACCGAAAGCGCAACCCCTGCCGAGCTGCCGGAATGGGAAGCCGGGCGATACCAGGTGGTGTTCAAGCGCGAAGGCTCCCGCTGGTACATAAACAGCATAACCCTTCTTCAGCGCGACCCAGAAACCGAAGTTAAGCCCACGCCAGACATGAGCCTTTTGAAGGATAAAGCAGAATAATATGAGCCAAGCCATGCAAAAGCTTTTCGGCACGGATACGCCCGTGCTGCTTGCGCCCATGGCAGGAGTTACGGACGCGGCCTTCCGCGGCATATGCCGGGAGATGGGCGCGGATTTTTCGTATACGGAAATGGTAAGCGCGAAGGGGCTGCATTATAACAACAGGAACACAGCCACGCTGCTTGACGCTTCACCGCCGGAACTGAGCGGCGGCTACGGGGTGCAGCTTTTCGGCGCGGAGCCGGAAATGGTGGCCCGCGCGGCAAAGACGCTGAGCGAAACGCAGAGCGGGCTGAAGCTGATAGACATAAACATGGGCTGCCCCGCACACAAAATAGTTTCTAACGGGGAAGGCAGCGCCCTTATGAAGAACGAGCCGCTCGCCGCCCGCATAATAGAAGCAGCGGTAAAGGCAAGCGCATTGCCTGTTACGGTAAAGTTCCGCAAGGGTTGGGACGAGGAGCATGTGAACGCGCTTAGCTTTGCCCGCATGGCGGAGGAAAGCGGCGCAGCCATGATAACAATACACGGCCGCACGCGGGAGCAAATGTACAGCGGCACGGCGGACCGGGACATAATTGCAAAAATAAAGGCCGCCGTAAAAATTCCCGTAATAGGCAACGGGGATATATTCACCGGGCAGAGCGCGCTTGATATGATAAAGCAAACCGGCTGCGACGGGGTGATGGTTGCGCGCGGGGCTGAGGGCAACCCGTTTATTTTCCGGGAAATAAAGGCAACGCTCGCCAATATTCACTATGACGCGCCCTCATACGCCATGCGCATTGCCGCCGCCATTGACCACGCGGAGCGGCTGACAAGGAGCCGCGGGGACCGCGCGATAGTTGAAATGCGCAAGCATGTATCGTGGTATCTATCCGGCATGCACGGCAGCGCCGCGCTGCGCGGGCGGGTAAATAGCATAACCAGCCTTGATGAGCTTAAAGAATTGCTGAACGAGTATCTTGATACGGTAAAAGGAAAAGAGCTGCACTGAGCAGCCCTTTTTTTGCTTAAATTAAGCGTTGCTTATTTGCTGTTGGATTCTTCCATGGTGTTTTCCACGGCAGCATCTTCAACGTTGGCAATGGCGCCGCGGGCGAAAACAAGGCGGGCCTTGTCCGGACCGACGGAGATGGTGATGATGTCGTCCTTAATGTTGGTAACGGTGCCGTATATGCCGCCGATGGTGCGCACACGATCGCCAACCTTAATGGATGCCAGCATATCCTTTATTTTCTTATCGCGCTTGCGCTGGGGTATGATCATAACCAGCAGCAGCACTATCATCATTATGATGAGCATACCGCTTCCGGAGAAGAACGAACCGAGAGAGGACAAAAAATCACTTCCGCCTTGAGGCATAATTGTAAACCTTCCTTTTTTCAACATATTCAGCCGCATTGGCTGCCATAAACTAACGGCGGGCGTTCCGCCGCCCTTTTACTATATAATACAAAGTCCCTCTGCGTCAAGAAGAACGTTGCATACTCCCCCAAAAAGTCACAAATGCTTTAGCAGAACTCAAGCGTGCATACGCGCCCGTATTCGCCCGATGCAAGCTCCTCCGCGCTTTGCGCGCCCGTGTTTTTAAGCAATATATCCTCGTTAAGCGGGCATATCATGGAAAACATAATTTCCCCCGTGCGCATGGCGGGAAGGCTTGGTATTGTGTCCCGCGGCAGCCTGAACGTAAGCGCGCCGAACTCCTCCGCAAGTGAGCTTAAAAGCCCCGCCGTGTCCGCGCCCGCAAGCTCGTATACATTCGCGCCGCCGTCGGTTTCATTGAGCAATGCATACGCCTTGCCGTCCGAATATGCGAAGCCGCCCGAGATGCGCGCTTCCTCAATGTAATTCTCCATGTCCTGCTCAGTCCGCGCCATCATGCCGATATAATCCGCGCTGAAGGAAGAATATATGCTCAGCATCTCCCGCGCGTCCGCCTCGTGTATTGGCGCGGGTATGCCGGAATCTATCCACGGCAGGCGGTATTCATCATGCCACGCAAAGGGAATATACCCAAACTGCGCATAGAAATTCACGTCCGGCTTTAATATCGCCGCCGCGGTACCCTTCTGCTTCTGCTCCGCATGGCAGGCCGTTATAAGCCGCGCCGCTGCCATATGGTGCCTGTATTCGGGCAGCGTTGCAACGCCCGCTATCATTACGCAGTTTTTCGTTTCCCCGCCCAGCATTATTGGGTAAGGTATTGCGTGCAGCGCGGCTATCATTTTGCCTTCGTAAAACGCCGCCAGCACATATTCCGGCCTTGTGCGGCGGGCAAAATAATAATCGCTGTAGCCCGAGGCATCCTCCGGAAAGCATATGTTCCACACTCGCTTTGCTTCGCCGTATTCATCCGCACCAATGTGCCTTATAGTCAGTTCCATCAAATGGGTCTCCCGTCGAACTTATCTATCATATATGCCGGATAATAGGACAGCTTGGCCTTCCTAAGCCCTTCCATGCCCATGTCCTCCTCGCGGTTTATGAACTTAACGTCCGTCAATTCATGCTGCACAAATTGATTGTTTATGACCGTGTAAAGGCCCATTATCTCGTTATCGGCCTTTTCAATGTGCACAACGGCCATGTTATCGTCCATCTTCTGCCCCAGCGTAAACGCCGCAAGCTTGCCGTCTATCCTTATGCCGCCGCCGCGTATGCCCAGCACGTCCATGTGCATGAGCAGCGTTTTGATCGCACACAGCTCCATGTTGTCCGTTTCGTCGGGAGATTTTTCGCTGAGCCATTCATTGTATACGTCAACGCATTCGCCCATCATATCGCCGGTTATTTTAACGTATTCGTACCGTTCGCCGTACTGCGCCATGAACTGGTGTATATGGTTGCGCTTGGCGTGCAGCTTTTTTCCGGCTAAGTCCCTAAGGCTTTCCATTGTGTAAACATAGTCGCTGTTGTTGCGGTCCTCCGTCAGCTCGTAGCCCGTGCAGCGCTCAAACGCGGCCTTTATGGGGCCGGATATGCCCTTGAAGATAGGATCTATGCCGTGCGTGCTCATGTATTCCGCCGCCTTATCGAGCGCGGTTTGATAATACTCAGACTCGGGCTCAACCGTAAGCGGGGCAAACATGAAGCGTTCATTGCCCCAATGCAGCAGTATATAGAGCGCCTGCTCATCCTCCGCAAGCATTATGTTCCCGCCGCAGCCCCACATGAGCAGATTTGAAAAGGTGTATTCCGAGCATTCCAGCTTCCATTTTGCCGTGTAATGCTCAACCATTTGCTTCATCGATATATCTATCGGTTTGAAATCCATAAACTAAGCGTGTACCTCCGTTTTGCTTACATATATTTTAATCTATCAGCATTGATAAAATCAACCGCATTGTGTGCTTTTGCATATTATATCCGCCGCTTCGGCAAAGCCGTAGCCGCCCTCGCCATCCAGTATATATGCGGGCAAATGCGCCATTCTGTCCGCAAACGGAGCAATGTTCGCCACGCCGCAGCTCAGCGGGAACGCCGCAAACATGGGCTCATCATTGGGCGAATCGCCGAAGAACATAGCTTCGTTCTCTGCGTCGTCCGCATGGCAATAGTCTTTAAGATATATTGCCACCATGTCCGCCTTTGAATACGCGCCGAACCATGCGTTGACGTGTATGCTGCTCACTTTGGCCTCCGCCCCCATGTCGCGGCAAAGCTTTGCCACGGCGTATGCCGTTTCAAGCGGGAGTTTTGGTTCATCCTCCGCAAAGTCAAACGCGGCATCGTATATCCTTGCGAACTGGTCATGCGCCATGCGCACTTTGGGGAACGCCTTCAGCACCGCAGCCTTGACCGGCTCAAGCAGCTTATTTGGCTCTGTCGCGGCAAGCGGGTGGCGTATCATGCGCACGGCGTTATGCTCATCATAGTCATATACAAACGCGCCGTTTTCGCATATAACGGCCTGCACGGGCCATTGGCGCAGCATCATATCGCACCAGCCCGCGGGCCTGCCCGTTACGGGGATAAGCTTAAACCCGTGTTCCTTCAGCTTCCACATGGCGGCAAAGGCTTCGCCTGTCAGCTTGCCGCCGTTTGTTACGGTATCGTCCACGTCGAACAATATATATTTCAGCTTATTCAGCTTACGCGCCTCTTTTTCGCAAAATCGCTGCATGTTTGCCCATCCTTTGCGCAACAGAAGCGGCCGTAAAGGCCGCTTCATGCGCATTATGTTATAGCTTATTTGTTTTCGCCTTCGCCGTCCGCGCTCTGTTCCTGCGCTTCGGCAGCGGCCTTGGCCTCGGCCTCCGCCTTTTCCTTGGCCAGCACTTCTTCATCCGCCTTCTCTATGCGGGCGCGCCTGTCGCTGAACGTTTCAAGCTCCACGTCCTCGCCCTTGAACAGCTTTTCAAAATCGTTGCCGTCAATGTGCTCAAATTCTATCAGCGCCTTTACTATGCGCTCCATGGCGTCGCGGTGCTCTGTCAGCACGGTCTTTGCCCGGTCGTACTGTTCTTCCAGTATGCGGCGAATTTCCTTATCCACGCGCGCGGCTACTTCTTCGGAGAAGTTGCGCTGGTGTCCCCAATCCTTGGCAATGAAAACCTCTGTCTGCCCGCCAAGGAACACAGGGCCTATTTCGTCACTCATGCCGAATTCAACAACCATCCTGCGCGCAAGCTCGGTAGCCTTCTGCAGGTCGCTGTATGCGCCGGTGCATATATCGTCTAAAAATATGCTTTCGGCAACCCTGCCGCCAAGCGCCATAGCGATTTCGTCCAGTATCTTTCCGCGGGACATATGGTCGCGATCGTCCTCCGGCATGGTCATGGTGTAGCCGGCCGCCCTGCCGCGCGGAATAACGCTTATTTCGTGCACCGGGTCGCAGTTGGGCAGCACGCGCGCCACAACGGCGTGGCCGGCCTCGTGATACGCGGTTATCTTCTTATCTTCGGGCGTTATAACATGGCTGCGCTTTTCGGGGCCGACCACGGTGCGGGTTATGGCCTCCTCCAGCTCCGTCATGCCGATTTCCTTTTTCTTATACCTTGCGGCAAGTATCGCGGCCTCGTTCAGCACGTTTTCAAGATCCGCACCCGTGAAGCCCGGCGTGCGCTTTGCCAGCACCTCAAGGCTAACCTCCCTGGCCAGCGGCTTGCCCTTGGCATGCACCTTCAATATGGCCTCGCGTCCCTTAACGTCCGGATAATTTACGGTTATCTGCCTATCGAACCTGCCCGGGCGCAGGAGCGCGGGGTCAAGTATATCAGGGCGGTTGGTGGCGGCGATAACTATTATGCCTTCGTTCACGGCAAAGCCGTCCATCTCAACAAGGAGCTGGTTGAGCGTTTGCTCGCGTTCGTCATGCCCGCCGCCAAGGCCGGCGCCGCGCTGACGGCCAACGGCGTCTATCTCATCTATGAACACAACCGCGGGGGCGCACTTCTTTGCGGTGGTGAAAAGATCCCTCACCCTGCTTGCGCCAACGCCTACGAACATTTCAACAAAGTCCGAACCGGATATTGAGAAGAAGGGCACCTTCGCTTCGCCGGCAACGGCCTTTGCAAGCAGCGTTTTACCCGTACCCGGAGGGCCAACGAGCAGCACGCCCTTGGGTATCCTTGCGCCCATCTCGGTGAACCGCTTGGGCGCGCGCATGAATTCAACAACTTCCTTCAGCTCTTCCTTTTCCTCGTCCGCGCCCGCAACATCATCGAACGTAACGCGGTTGTTGGGGTCCATCTGGGTGCGCGCATGCGCCTTGCCGAAGCTCATCATCTTGTTGCCGCCGCCCTGCGCGCGGAATACCACGACGTAGAACACTACTATTATGACAAGCATTATAAGGTAAGGCAGTATGTATTCCAATATGGAAGGCTCCGGCGGGGGATTATATGTATATGTAAACGGATAATCCTCCGGCGTTACCTTGTCCGCATCTATGCCCTTGGCGTCTGCAACTATGGCCGCCATATCCGATCGGAACGCATTTTCGTTGGATACGTTGCAGATAAAGTCATACTTCTTGGGGAACAGATCCTTATACGCAGAGCCTTTTTTAATGCCAACTATTTCGCCGTTGCAGTATTCAACGGCCTCCACCGTGTCTCCCTTTGCCATGGCAAGAAAATCGGCATATTCGATTTTCTTATCGTCCGTGCCGCCGTTCTGAAGCTGCGTAAGCAGAACAATCATCAGCACCACTATGGCCAAATAGATAAGCGGAGTTCTCAGCTTTTTACCCAATTTGTCCTCCTGACATGCCGCTTGATAAAGGGCATATCGTACCAATTTAATAATCTTAGTTATCATATCACACTTTGGGCATATGTTCAAATGCTCAATATGAGCAATAATGTGAAAAAAACGTGCCTGCCGCGCACACGAGGGCGCTGTGCGGCATATGGTAGCAATATAAGGCGCTATAAATGCGCCAAGAGCAAAATGAGCGAGGTGCAAAACAATGAGGATATTACAGCGTGGCGATACGGGCAGCGACGTGCGCACGGCCCAAACCGCCCTTATACGCGCGGGCTACGACCCGGGCGCGGCAAACGGAGTATTCGGCGCGGCAACGGAGCGCGCGGTGATGCAGTTCCAGCGGGTGCTCGGCGCAACGCAGGACGGCATAATAGGCCCGGTAACGTGGCAGTTCCTTGAGCCGTTCGCGCTTGAAAGCGACCCGGATGTGCTAAGGCGCGGCAGCCGCGGCGCAATGGTAAGGCGGCTGCAGGAGGCGCTTGAGGCTTCCGGCAACAGCCCCGGGCGCATAGACGGCCTTTTCGGCACAAAGACCCAGGCCGCCCTGCGCGCGTTCCAGCGGAGCGCAATGCTTGCGCAGACAGGCGTTGCGGACAGGGCGACGTGGCTTGCCATAGCCCCGTATATAGATTACGGCGACGTATATCTGCGGCGCGGGGACAGGGGTATGCTTGTTACCATACTGCAAACGGCGCTGACAAGTGCGGGCTTCTCCCCCGGGCAGGCGGACGGTATATTCGGCAGCCGCACGTTCAACGCGGTAACTGCGTTCCAGCGGGCCAACCGCATCACGGCGGACGGCATTGCAGGGCCGCGCACATGGGCGCTGCTGAAGCCGTATCTTAGCGGAGAGCTGATGACATACGTTGTGCGCCGCGGGGACACGCTTTCGTCCATAGCCCGCCGGTTCAACACAACGGTTGAAGAATTGCTGCGGCTTAACCCGCGCGAGGATCCGGATCTTATATTCGTTGGGGAAACCCTGCTTATACCGGTAAGCAAAGGCTGAAAATACCAAGGGAGCTGATATGCTCCCTTATATTTTTATTGAGAAATGCGGCTTTATGTGGTAGTGTATATGCATAAATTTATATATAGCCGAGAAAGGATATATTTATTTATGAAATCCATAATAAAGCCGATAAGTTTTGCGCTTGGTCTGCTGCTTGCGCTCAGCCTGCTGGGCTGCTCCGCCGCGCCCAAGGACACGGCTGCGCCCATAGCTACCGAGGCGCCCGCGGCAGCCTCTGCCCCCACTCCCGAACCCGAACCCACTGAGGACACAGCCCGGGCGGAGGCCGAGGCCGCGCTTAAAGAGCTGGACGGGAGAATGTTTGCCAAGAGCGTTGTGAGCGACGCGCTGAGCTTTCATCTTACCGTTGCGCATCCGGAGAATTTTCCCCTTATAACGGATTACCCGACCGGCTGGGGCGAATTTACCTATGCCGAGCAGGAGGCGAGCAACGAAGAGAACATAGCGTGGCTTGAGGAGCTTTACGCAATAGACCGCAATGCTCTCTCCGATGATTCAAGGATAACCTACGATACGCTTGTTCAGTTCCTTGAGCAAGGCATAGAAGGTAATCAGTATTACTATTATAACGAGGTGCTGGATACCTTTGTGGGGCTGCATTCCAATCTGCCGCTCAATTTGGTGTTCTATGATATGCACACCAAGGCGGATGTGGAGAATTACCTTACGCTGCTTGCGGATACGCCGCGCTACGTTGGGCAGGTTTTGGCATTTGAGCAGGAGAAGTCTGCGGACGGCAAATTCATGCGGGATAACGCCCTTGACAAGGTGCTTGAGCAGATAAAGGCATTCATGGATGCGCGGGAGACGTGCTTCCTATTCGCCACGTTTGATGAATTCATAGCCGATATAGACGAGCTGAGCGACGAGGAACGCGCCGCATACAGCGCAAGGAATACGGAGCTTGTGAACGCGCTTATCGATTCCTATCAGGTGCTTTACGATGGGCTTGAGGAGCTGCGCGGCACGGCCACGACGGACGGCGCGCTCTATACATACGGCGAGGAGGGCAAGGCCTTCTTCGCAACGGAGCTTAAATACAACGCCTGCGCGGACATAACGCCCGAGGAAGCGCTGGAAATACTTTATGACGAGCTTAACGCGCAGGTGAGCAAGCTTTATGACGCCGCCAAGAAGGACGCCGCCGTGTTCGATAAGTACGACACGGTGGAGCTGAGCGTGGGCACGACGGAGGAAAACATAGAGTACCTTAAAGAGCTGATGGCGGATTACTATCCGGAGCTGCCGGAGCATACGCTCACGTTCATGGACTGCCCCAGCGAGCTGGAGGACCAGTTCAGCCCCGCGGCGTATCTTATACCGCCGGTGGACGACGCGAGCGAGAACCTTATAATACTCAACGCAAAAACGCTTGAGAACGACAGCAGATATCTTGACACCCTTGCGCACGAGGGTTACCCCGGCCACCTTTATCATTACCAGTACCTGCGTACGCTTATAGACAAAACCGGCTATACCCGCCAGGCGCTTTCCATGGGCGGATATTACGAAAGCTGGTCCCAGTCCGGCGAGGTGTTCTTCGACAATTATAATGACAAATTCGGCGCGCCGTACTGCAACTTCATGAGCGCGAACTCCATGATAGGCAATTTGCTGCTGCCCGCGATAGTGAGCATAGAGGTGAACTACTTCGGCAAGAGCGCGGACGATATGTTCGACCTTACCTCAGCCTATTTCGGGGACGAGGCTGCAACGGAGCTGAAGGACGTTTATTATGACTACGCCGTTGAAAACCCGTTCTACTTCCTTGAATACGCCATGGGATACAGCATATATCAGCAGAAGCTAAGGGAAGCGGAGGATATTTGCGGCGCAAGCTTCGACCTTCGCAGCTTCCATGAAACGTATCTTAACATCGGGCCGACTTATTTCAACATATCCATGCCCATAATGGACGAATGGATAAGCGAGCATAAATAAAATTGTTGCCGCCACGCCGCTTTATGCTGATGACAAGGCGCGGAGAATGTGGTAATATGAATGCATCACATACGGTTTATTTGAAAGGAGTTATTCTATGCCTTATTGCACAAATTGCGGCGCGCAGTACGACGACGGCGCAAAGTTCTGCCCCACCTGCGGCGCGACCACCGGCGAAACCGCCCAGCAGAGTACCTATACTAACGCCCAGCAGAACACGGCCTACACCAACCCCACTCAGCCCGCTCAGCAGCCGGTGCAGACCGACAACAGCAAAACAATGGCCATACTTGCCGTTGTGTTCCCCATTCTGTTCTTCCTGCCCATAGTGACCAACCCCAAGACCGAGTTCGGCACCTTCTGGGCGAATCAGGCGCTGCTTCTGCTGCTTCTCAGCGTGGTTGCCAGCATCACCGCGGGCATAGTTATAGGCATACTCATCTGGGTATTCCAGGTAGTCCTTTGGATAATGGCCCTGGTGAGCGTTTGCAAGGGCGAAATGAAGCGCCTGCCGCTCATAGGCACCATAGACATAATAAAGTAAGTATAGGCTGAATAAGCCTGCAGGGGAACGCGATGGCGTTCCCTTTTGTTATATCGTCAACCCCTCAGTCTCACTTCGTTCGACAGCTCCCCGTAAAGGGGAGCCTTTTTATACAGCACAATTAAGCTGCTCCACCCCCTCCCATACATCTG
>ERZ791569.1005-NODE-1005-length-12444-cov-2.688272_pt1 | contig 12444 bp, 11 predicted proteins | sample MGYA00509973_ERZ791569 | MGnify/ENA primary metagenome ERZ791569 (study PRJEB30046, sample SAMN00791902) | human gut metagenome | study: EMG produced TPA metagenomics assembly of the A metagenome-wide association study of gut microbiota in type 2...
AAGGATGACCCCGATCAGCCCGCCGGCGACACTGACTGTCACAGATTCAATCAAGAACTGGACAATAATCATTTCATAAGTTGCTCCAAGTGCTTTCCTGATGCCGATTTCCTTGGTACGCTCCGTAACGGAAACGAGCATGATATTCATGATGCCGATACCGCCTACCAAAAGGGAAATAGCAGCGATACTTCCCAGGAAAATGGTCAATGTTCTGGTCGTTGATTCCATTGTCTTCAGAAGATCCTGAGAATTCTGAATGGAAAAATCATCATCAGCCCCGGTTGCTATATGATGCCTGAGTCTCAGCAGGTTCGTAACATCCGTTTCTATCTGGCTTAAATCACTGCTGTTTTCCGATGAGATGGCAATATTATTGACATATGTTATATGGAGCATTCTTTCCTGTACGGTAGTAAACGGAATGAGGATACGATCGTCCTGATCCATAAAGGAATACCCTTTCGCCTCAAGCAGTCCAATAACGGTAAACGGATCGCCATTGATACGTATCTTCTGCCCGATTGGGGATTCCTCTCCAAATAAGCTTGTTGCTACCGTCTGGCCGATAACAGCCACTCTTGCTCTTTCATTATATTCTCTTGCCGTCCAGAAACGTCCTTCTGAAACATTCAGATCTGAAAGCTTGGCATAGTCTTCTGTACATCCATAGATGCGGGTTGTCCAGTTCTTGTTGCCATTGACAACGACATAGCTCGTATTGACCAGCGGCGCTGCATAAGAGATATTAGGAAGATTCTTTATTGCTTCATAATCCTTGTATGTCAAAGTCTGCATAGAACCGGCAGCCGGCCTTATGCCGGGCTTTCTGCCTGTACCAGGAGTAATAGTGATTGTATTCGTTCCCAGGCTTGAGATATTGCTTTCGATTGATGACTGGACACCATAACCTATAGACATCAATGCAATGACCGCAGCAACACCGATAATAATACCGAGCATTGTCAATAGCGACCGCATTTTATTGCTGATGATAGAACTCCAGGCCATCAATACACTTTCAAAATATATATTTGTCATAGCAAACGCCCCTTAAAGTCTTTGCTAATATGGCCATCAGACAATACGACATGGCGGTTGGCATAATTGGCTACATCCGTTTCGTGGGTAACCAGTATAACCGTCTTCCCCATTTTATAAAGATCAGCAAATATCTCCATGACTTCCCTGGTCGAGTGGCTGTCAAGATTCCCTGTAGGTTCATCTGCCATGATAATGGCGGGATCATTGACCAATGCTCTGGCGATGGCAACGCGTTGTCTCTGGCCGCCTGACATTTCCGCCGGCATGTGGTCTATACGGTCACCCAGCCCCACTGATTCCAGCATTTTCACTGCACGTTCTTTGCGCTCTTTTTTAAAGACATTTCCATATATCATTGGAAGAATAACATTATCAAGAGCTGACAGGCGCGGCAGCAGATTAAAGCTCTGGAAAACAAATCCAATCTTCTTGTTTCTGGTATATGCCAATTCTTTATCTGTCAGATTAGCGACTTCTTTTCCGTCTAATTTATAGGACCCTTTTGTCGGCCGGTCAAGACAGCCTAAGATATTCATCAGTGTGGACTTGCCAGCCCCGGAAGGGCCCATAATCGACACGAATTCCCCCTTAGTGATGGAAAGATCTATATGCGTCAATACAGGCACTTCCTGATCACCGATGTAGTAACTCTTTCCTATTCCCTGGAGCCGGATAACTTCTTCAGCTTGCTCATCTGTTTTTATTGCCATTAGAACCCCGGTCCTCTCCGCGTATCCTTTGTCGTCGGAGCCGCAGTTTTTTCCTGAGATACAGTACCGCTTACGACGATTTGATCGCCTTCGCTTACACCAGAAAGCACCTCTACGGCCTTATCTGTCGTAATTCCTGTCTTTATATAGGACTTTTTGATTCCGTCTCCATCCTTTACATATAGGTAAGATCCATTTGAATCTGTTCTGACTGCAGTTACCGGAACAGTCAAGACATCATCATCCTGACGTCCCTTGATTGTTGCGCGGGCAGTCATAGAGGGGTAGAGCCCATCCAATTCGTCCTTATTGATTCCAACATAAACCGTATAATATACGACAGAGCTGGAAGAGCTGGAGGAAGAGCTGGATGAGGAATACTGCTTTTTGGAAATATCAGTAACAACACCATGGAATGTCTTATTCGGATACGCATCAACGGTGAATTCTACACCCTGTCCGACGGCTACTTCTCCAATATCTGTTTCATCTACCAGAAGCTCAATACGCATGGAAGAAAGGTCAGCAACGCTCACAATGACCATCTGGCTGGACAGCCCCTGGGAGACGGTTTCCCCTTCCTTCATTGGTTCACCGATGACAACCCCATCCATTGGGGAAACAATGACTGTATCATTGACATCTGCCTGTGCTTTGTCATAGGATGCCTGTGCATTTAAATAATCAAGTCTGGCATTGTCCATTTCCTGATAAGATATCGCTCCCTGTTTATAAAGGTTATTCAATCTGTCGTAATAGGATTCCTTATTCGACAATGTATTCTGAGCCTGTTTCATTGTGGAGGTCAGTGCTTTTGATTCGATGGTTGCCAATGTCTCGCCCTTAGTGACTTTTTCATTCTGCTTGACATAAACCTTTTCCAATGTACCGGATGCTGTCGCAGACAAATCAACGCTGTTTACCGGTTCAATAGTTCCTGTCGCATCAATAGACAAACCTATATTGCTCCTTGCAACAGTTCCCAGTGTGTAATCATCCTTTTTAGTTTCATTTGATTTCGTGTACCAATAGTATGCACCTGAAATAATAATCAAGATGACAACAATAATTGCTATTATGCCTTTTTTCTTTGTCATATACACCAACTCCTTATCGAGTGTTTGAATTCCATTCCCTATGGTTTAAATTATAGCACACATGATGCACTGCCCCCCAATATCACTGAATCAAAAAAGGGCGGGTACGCCTGCGCCTGCATTACGTACTCACCCTTTTTGAAATTATATTCGTTCAATTAGAGATCCTGATAGAGCGGATACTTTTCACAAAGTTTTTTGACTCTTTCAGCACATGCTGATTTAACAGCTTCATCTTCAGGATTCTTGACTACTGTTGCAATGATATCAGCAATTTCAACAAAGTCTTCCTCAACAAGCCCTCTGGTTGTTAAGGCCGGGGATCCCAGACGAATGCCGCTTGTCACAAACGGGCTGAGCGTTTCGAATGGAATTGTGTTCTTATTGACAGTAATGCCGACTTCATCCAAAGCATTCTGTGCTATTTTGCCGGTTGTGCCTACGGCCTGCATATCAGCTAAGAGTACATGAGTATCCGTACCGCCGGAAACAACACGGATTCCGACACGCTGCAGTTCATCAGAAAGAACTTTTTCATTGCGTTTGATCTGTTTAGCGTATTGTTTGAAGTCATCAGAGAGTGCTTCACCGAAAGCAACCGCTTTTGCTGCAATGATATGCATCAGCGGTCCCCCCTGCATGCCTGGGAAAACAGCCTTATCAATGGCTTTTGCATACTGTTCCTTGCACATGATGACACCGCCTCTTGGTCCGCGAAGTGTCTTATGTGTAGTTGTCGTTACGATATCTGCCCAAGGAATCGGACTTGGATATTCGCCGCCTGCAACCAGACCTGCAAAATGAGCCATATCGACCATGAATAATGCGCCAACTTCTTTTGCAATTGCTGCAATACGTTCAAAGTCGATAATACGGGAATATGCGCTGGTGCCGCCGATAATTAATTTTGGCTGTACTTCCTTGGCAATCTTTTCCATTGCTTCATAATCAAGAAGTTCATCTTCTTTTCTGACACCGTAAGGAACGAAATTGAAATAGTTTCCGGAGATATTGACCGTACTTCCGTGTGTCAGATGACCACCGTCCGTAAGGTTCATGCCCATGACTGTGTCACCAGGATTCAGCAGCCCATAATAAACGGCAAAATTTGCCTGTGAGCCGGAATGCGGCTGAACATTGACATGTTCTGCACCAAAAAGTTCTTTAGCACGGTCGATAGCCAATTGCTCAACGATATCAACATATTCACATCCGCCATAATATCTCTTGCCCGGATATCCTTCCGCATATTTATTGGTCAATACGCTTCCCTGAGCTTCCATTACAGCATAGCTGACAATATTTTCAGAGGCGATCATTTCCAGTTTATCCCTCTGGCGGCCTAATTCCTTCTGGATTGCTTCATATACTGCCTGATCAGCTTTTAAATGCTCCATATTCCCTTCCTCCTTGAAATCCCCACGAATTTAACTATTTCCAATTATCATTCCATAAAGAGATTCTGAAATCTTAATCCATTCCATCCTCTCTTGTATAATGGGCACGTTCACCACCTATAAGAGGCGGCCTGGTTTTTGCACCAGAAACATAAGCCTGTCCGATTCTGTTTGCTTTCAGCCGGATGGGTACAGCCACTCTCTTAAGATGCATTCCAATCATAGTCAAACCTATATCAATACCTCCGCTGGCAGCTACTCTTTCAACTGCAACAGGATCCTTGAACTGATAGAAGGCACTTGTAGAAAATGCACTGTTTTTTTTACGACTGCCCGGCACGGCTTTCTGCCGCCCTGACGGCATCCTGAAAAAACGCCTGTCATCCCGCTGTGTTGTCTGCCCGCATCCGGTCGATTCCGGTAAATGCACCCGCGGGGCATTTTTTTCTTTTCAAACGGCCTCAAGGATGCTACACAAGCGCAGCGTGTGGCGCTCACCCCGCTTTGAGGGGCCTTTTTTCCATCCCGTTTCTCCGTGCGCCATGCCCGCCGCCCCGTGCGGCCCCATTTCCGCAACAACGGCCCGTCATGGCCGAAGGGAGACCCATGTCCTCATTACCCTGCATCGTTCTGGTGGGACGCCCCAACGTGGGCAAGTCCACTCTGTTCAACCGCCTGATCCGCAGCAACCGCGCCATCACCCATGACCGTCCCGGCGTGACCCGCGACCGCATGGAAGGTGTGGTCCGCCGCAAGGGCCATCCTGATTTCGGCATCGTGGATACCGGCGGCATCACCCTGGATGCCCATGCCATGGTCACCGAAGGCCCCGAAGGCATCCGCGGCTTCGAGTCCGACATCCTGCGCCAGGCCGAGGCGGCCATGAAAGACGCCTGTGCCGTGGCCTTCGTGGTGGACGGCCGTGACGGCCTGCTGCCCCTGGACGAATATCTGGCGGCCCACATCCGCCGCATGGGCCTGCCCACCCTTTGCGTGGTCAACAAGGTGGACGGCCTGGAGAAGGAAGACGAGCTGCTGGCCGAGTTCCACAGCCTGGGCTTCCCCCTGCTGCCGGTCTCGGCCGAGCACGGGCACAACATCCGCGCCCTTACCGAAGAACTGGCCGACCTGCTGCCCGATGATTACGAGGCCGAACACGAGCCCCCGGCCCTGCGCCTGGCCATGCTGGGCCGCCCCAATGCGGGCAAGTCCTCCATGATCAACGCCCTGGCCGGTGAGGAACGCATGATCGTCTCCGACGTGGCCGGCACCACCCGCGACAGCGTGGACGTGCGCTTCGAGCGCGACGGTCAGGATTACGTCTTTGTGGATACCGCCGGGGTGCGCCGCCGTACCAAGATCACGGACATCGTGGAAAAGTACTCCGTCAACGCGGCCCTCAAGTCCACCACCAAGGCCGACGTGACCCTGCTGACCCTGGACGCCACCGAAGGCGTGAGCCAGCAGGACAAGCGCCTCATGGATCTGCTGGATACCCGCAAGATCCCCTTCATGGTGCTGGTCAACAAGTGCGACCTGGTGCCCGCCGGTCAGCTCAAGCAGCTGCTGCAGAACGTGAGCGAGATGCTGGCCTTCTGCAAGCATGTGCCCATCCTCACGGTCTCGGCCCTCAAGGGCACGGGCCTGAACAAGATCCTGCCCATGGCCCGCAAGATCCATGAGGAGTGCGCCATCCGCGTGCCCACCGGCCAGCTCAACCGTGCCATGGAAGAAGTGCTGACCCGCCACCAGCCCCCGGTGGTCAAGCGCGTGCGCGCCAAGTTCTTCTATCTGACCCAGGCCGAGTCCCAGCCGCCGACCTTCGTCTTTTTCGTCAGTGACGCCGACCGCGTGCCGGAAAGCTATGCCCGCTATCTGGAACGCGCCCTGCGCCGCATCTTCGGCATCACGCATGCGCCCATGCGCCTGCACCTGCGTTCCAGCCACAAGAAATCACAGTAGATATGTGGCCGTGCGGGGGAGATGGATTTGTGTGTCCATCCGGCAAACCGCATTGACAGGAATCAGATAAAGATGCAATAGAAAGGGCTTATACTGCCGCAAGGTAGACGTCGCTTTGCTGTTGTGCGACGCCCGGCAGTGCATGGAGTCTCTCAAGGAGGGAGAAAATGAAAAAGTGCATGACCTGGCTCATGGCCGCGCTGTGCAGCGTTGCCGTTGCGGCTCCTGCCATGGCCGCCGACACCATCAAAATCGGCGTGCAGGGCGCCCATTCCGGCGACCTGGCCTCGTACGGCGTCCCCAGCCTCAATGCCGCCAAGATCGTCATTGAAGAAGCCAACGCCAAGGGCGGCGTGCTGGGCAAGAAGATCGAACTGGTGTCCCAGGACGACCAGTGTAAGCCCGAACTGGCCACCAACGCCGCGACCAAGCTGATCTCCGACAAGGTCGTGGCCATCATGGGCCCCATCTGCTCCGGCGCCACCAACGCCTCCCTGCCCATGTATGAAAGCGCCAACATCATCAGCATCTCCCCCACGGCCACCACGCCTGCCCTGACCCTGGAAGGCAAGCACCCCCTGTTCCTGCGCACCGTGGCCAACGACAATGCCCAGGCCCAGCTGACCAGCAGCTACATCATCGAAGTGCTGAAGGCCAAGAAGGTCGCCTACCTGCATGACAACGGCGAATACGGCAAGGGCTTTGCCCAGCAGAACCGCGGCATCCTCGAAAAGGCCGGTGTCGAGACCGTCCTGTTCGAAGCCGTGACCCCCGACGCCGTGGACTTCTCCGCCGTGGTGCGCAAGCTGCGTCGCGCCAAGGCCGACGTCCTGATCTTCGGCGGCTACCAGAACACCGCCTCCAAGCTGGTGCAGCAGATGCGCCGCGACCGCGTCAAGACCCCCCTCATCGGTCCTGACGGCGTGAAGGACGAGACCTTCCTCAAGATGACCGGCAAGGACAGCGAAGGCGTCATGGCCTCCTATCCCAAGGATACCAGTACCCTGGCCATGTACAAGCACGCCCGCGAAGCCCACGTCAAGCAGTTCGGCAGCGAGCCCGGCTTCGGTTACTACAACGCCTATGCCGCCACCCAGGCCCTCATCAAGGCCATCGAAGTGGCCGGCAGCACCGAGACCGACAAGATCATGGCCGCTCTGAAGAGCACCGAAGTGGACACCCCTCTGGGCAAGATGTCCTTCAACAAGGCCGGTGACGCCACCGGTCTGGGCCTGTCCGTCTACGTGGTGAAGGACGGCAAGTTCGTCGAAAGCGACCACAGCATCACTCTGCATTAATAGGATACTATGGCGCACGGGCGCGGAGGCATGGCCTCCGCGCCCTCTTGCCCGCTGCGCCCGGGTAAACCGCAGCCCCTGTAACGGCATGGACTTCCAGTACTTTATCGAACTTTTCTTCGGCGGCCTCACACGCGGCAGCATCTATGCCCTCATCGCCCTGGGCTATACGCTGGTGTACGGCATCATCGAACTGATCAACTTCGCACACGGCGAAATCTACATGCTGGGCGCCTTCACGGCCCTGCTGGTAGCCGGTGTGCTAGGCATCGTCGGTTTCCCCGCCGGAGGCATCCTCATCGTTGCGGCCCTCGCGGCCGTGGTCTGGAGCGCGGCCTACGGCTATACTCTGGAAAAGGTGGCCTACAAACCCCTGCGCGGCGCCCCGCGTCTGTCGCCCCTCATTTCGGCCATCGGCATGTCCATCTTCCTACAGAACTATGTGCTGCTGGCGCAGACCTCTGACTATGTCCCCTTCCCCCGCCTGCTGCCGGAGATGGAGTTTCTGGATTACCTGGGCAACATCATGGGCCCCAGTGATTTCCTGATCCTCGTCACCAGCACGCTGGCCATGGTCTCCCTGAGCCTGTTCATCCGCTATACCCGCATGGGCAAGGCCATGCGCGCCACCGCGCAGAACCGCAAGATGGCCCTGCTGCTGGGCATCAATGCCGACCGCATCATCTCGCTCACCTTCATCGTCGGCTCGGCCCTGGCGGCCCTGGGCGGCGTGCTCATCGCCTCCCACATGGGACAGGTCAACTTCGGCATCGGCTTCCTGGCCGGCCTCAAGGCCTTCACGGCCGCGGTACTCGGTGGCATCGGTTCCATCCCCGGTGCCATGGTGGGCGGCCTTGTGCTGGGTATCGCCGAGAGCATGACCACCGGCTACCTGTCGGGCAACTATGAGGATGCCCTGGCCTTTGCCCTGCTCATCCTCATCCTCATCTTCCGTCCCGACGGCATCCTCGGCAAAGCGAAAGTGCAGAAGGTGTAGCCAATCATGATGCAATATCTTACAAAAGCCCTTTTGGCTGCCTGTTGGTTCATGCTCCTGACCTTCCCGGTCATGGGCATCAAGCTCAACAGCGTTGACCAGACCGTGGAATGGCAGTTCGACAGGGTCATCCTGCTGGGCGTGGCCATCTTCTTCCTTTCCATGCTCTGGAACTGGTGTTTCAGCCGCAAGGCCCGCGGCATCCCGCTGATCCGCCTGCCCGAAGGCCTGGGCAAGGGCCTGCACAGCCTGGTCACCCTGCCCAACCGCAATACCACCACCCGTCTGACCAGCCTCGGCCTGCTGCTGGCCGTCATGATCGTCATGCCTCTGGTGAGCTCCTTCTACCAGACCAACATCATGATCTCGGCCATGCTCTATGTCATCCTGGCCCTGGGCCTGAACATCGCCGTGGGCATCGCCGGTCAGCTGGTGCTGGGCTATGTGGCCTTCTACGCCGTGGGCGCCTATTCCTACGCCCTGCTCAACCAGGCGTTCGGCCTGGGCTTCTGGGCCTGTCTGCCCGTGGGCGGCTTCATGGCCATCGTTTTCGGCCTGGCCCTGGGCTTCCCCGTGCTGCGCCTGCGCGGTGACTATCTGGCCATCGTGACCCTGGGCTTCGGCGAGATCGTGCGCCTGGTGCTGCTCAACTGGACCAGCCTCACCGGCGGTTCCGGCGGCATCAAGAACATCCCCGGCCCCTCCTTCTTCGGCCAGGAGCTGGAGATCGCCGCCAACACCATCTTCATCTACTATCTGGTGCTGCTGGCCGTGATCCTGACCATCATCGTCATCAGCCGCCTCAAGAACTCCCGTGTGGGCCTTGCCCTGCAGGCCCTGCGTGAAGACGAGATCGCCTGTGAGGCCATGGGCATCGACCTGGCCCGCGTCAAGCTCTCGGCCTTTGCCCTGAGCTCCTGCTGGGCCGGTTTCGCCGGCGTCATCTTCGCGGCCAAGACCACCTTCATCAACCCCGCCAGCTTCACCTTCATGGAATCGGCCATGATCCTCTCCATGGTGGTGCTGGGCGGCATGGGCTCCATCGTGGGCGTGGTCATCGCCGCCACCATCCTCATCCTGGCTCCCGAATACCTGCGTGCCTTCTCCGAGTACCGCATGCTGATCTTCGGCGCCATCATGGTCATCATGATGATCTTCCGGCCCCAGGGCCTCGTCACCGGTGAGCGCCGCCGCTACCGCATCACCGCCCTGCAGGGCGGCAACAAAGGAGAACGCGCATGAAACCCGTCCTTGAAGTCAAGGGCCTGACGCGTGACTTCGGCGGTCTGCGCGCCCTCAACGAGCTGGACCTGACCGTCAACGAAGGTGAGATCGTGGCCCTCATCGGCCCCAACGGCGCCGGCAAGACCACCTTCTTCAACTGCGTCACCGGCATCTACAAGCCCACGGAAGGCACCGTGCACCTGTACGGCGCCAACGGCGAGAAGCATCTGCTCAACGGGCGCAAGCCCCACCTCATCACGGCGCTGGGCATGGCCCGCACCTTCCAGAACATCCGTCTGTTCAGCGACATGACCGTGCTGGAGAACGTGATGATCGGCCGCCACTGCCGCACCAAGGCCGGCATCTGGGGCGCCCTGACCCGCAACCCCGCCACCCGCCGCGAAGAGCAGGAATCCATCGACATCTCCTACAGCCTGCTGGAGACCGTGCACCTGCAGGATCTGTGGAACGAAAAGGCCTGCAACCTGGCCTACGGTGCCCAGCGCCGTCTGGAGATCGCCCGCGCCCTGGCCACCGAGCCCCGCATGCTGCTGCTGGACGAACCCGCCGCCGGCATGAACCCGCAGGAAAGTATCGAGCTCATGCACTTCATCCAGGCCATCCGTGATCATTTCGACCTGACCATCCTGCTTATCGAGCATGACATGAAGGTGGTCATGGGCGTGTGCCAGTACATCTGGGTGATGGAATACGGTGCGCTTATCGCACACGGCGACCCGGACGCCATTCGCAGCAATCCCGAGGTCATCCGGGCCTATCTGGGCGAGGACGTGGTGTAGTATGCTGAAAATCAGGGATCTTTACGTTCGTTACGGCGGCATCGAAGCCGTGCAGGGTGTCAGTCTGGACATCAAGCGCGGCAGCATCGTCACGCTGGTGGGCGCCAACGGCGCCGGCAAGAGCAGTATCATCCGTTCCATCGCCGGCCTGAACAAGAATATCAGCGGCGAGATCTCGCTGACCCGCAAGGAAGGCGACGAACCTGTCTCCCTCATCGGCCTCAAGCCCGAGGAGATGGTGCGGCGGGGCATCTCGCTTTCGCCGGAAGGCCGTCGCATCCTGCCTCATCTGACCGTGGTGGAGAACCTGCGCCTGGGCGCTTATTCGCGTACCGACAAGGACGGCATCAACGAGGACATCGAGCGTGTCTATGCGTTGTTCCCCCGCCTGAAGGAACGCCACTGGCAGAAGGGCGGCACGCTTTCGGGCGGCGAACAGCAGATGCTGGCCGTGGGCCGCGCGCTGATGAGCCGCCCCAAGCTGCTGATGCTGGATGAGCCGTCGCTGGGTCTGGCGCCGCTGGTGGTGCAGGGCATCTTTGATATCATCCGCACCGTCAACGAGCAGGGCGTCACCGTGCTGCTGATCGAGCAGAACGCCAACATGGCGCTGAAGATCGCGGACTACGCCTATGTGCTGGAGACGGGCAACATCACCAAGTCCGGCACCGGCGCGGAGCTGCTGGCGGACGAGTCCATCAAGGAAGCCTACCTGGGTAAAAAGAAGAGCTGAACAAACATCCCCCGGCCGTCAGGCCGGGGGATGTTCATTTTGCGGATTGCCTTTCCTGCGTGAAGTTGTTATAATAGCCGGGAATATGACAGAAAAGGCGGTGTGCGCGGTGGAATATGCAATGATGGGGCTGGCGGCGCTGGCGGGCGGTGTGATCCAGCCACTGACGGGCTTTGGCGCGGCGGTCATTATGATGGTGGCGGCCAGCGCGTTTTACGACATGACTATCGCGCCCACCATCGTGGCGCTGATCTGCATGGCCCAGTCCGGCACCATGACGTGGATGTACCGCAAGCACATCGATGTAAAGCAGATTGCGCTGCCCATCGGGCTGTACACCGTGTGCAGTCTGGTCATCATCAATCTGCTGGGGAATTTCGACCTGCACGTGCTGACGGCGTTGTTCGGGGCGTTCCTGATCGCGCTGGCGGCGTACTTCCTGCTTTTTGCCAAGCGGGTGAAGCTGGACCAGCCCGGCCTGGCGGCGGGGCTGGTGTGCAGCGCCTTCTCCGGGTGCTGCGCCGGGGCGTTCACCATCGGCGGGCCTATGATGGCGCTGTATTTCGTGGCCATAGCCCGGAGCAAGGAGACGTATGTGGGCAATATGCAGTTCCTGTTCTTTACCACCAACCTCATCAACTTCACCATGCGGACGGTGCGGGGCTATTTCAGCGCGGCACTGCTGCCTATGGCGGGGCTGGGTATGGCGTGCATCCTGCTGGGGCTGTGGATCGGTACACGGCTGAGTCGGAAAATGTCCGGCGACGTGGCCCGGCAGGTGGTGTATATCGGTGTGGGTATCAGCGGTCTGGTGACGCTGGTGCAGGAGCTGATGAAATAAGCAAAAAAGAAACGGCGTGAGCCGTTTCTTTTTTGCTTATTTCCGGAGGAGTGTCTCCACCACGCCGTCCAGCCAGTGACCCTCGAACTGCTCGATGCAGCCGTCGTCGGTCAGCTTGGCCAGTGCCGGGTCGATGGGCATTTTCGCCAGCAGGGGGATGTGGTATTCCTTGGCGGCCTCCTCGGTTTTGCCTTCGCCGAAAATATAGAGTTTCTTGCCGCAGTCGGGACACTGGACGTAACTCATGTTCTCCACCAGGCCCACGATGGGGATGTTCATCATTTGCGCCATCTTCACGGCCTTCTGCACCACCATGGACACCAGGTCCTGGGGGCTGGCCA
>ERZ791569.1007-NODE-1007-length-12421-cov-3.667152_pt1 | contig 12421 bp, 12 predicted proteins | sample MGYA00509973_ERZ791569 | MGnify/ENA primary metagenome ERZ791569 (study PRJEB30046, sample SAMN00791902) | human gut metagenome | study: EMG produced TPA metagenomics assembly of the A metagenome-wide association study of gut microbiota in type 2...
AAAGCCGCGGGTTTCCTCGCGGATTTATATGATCCACTCCTCAAAAATTAAAGCCCGCAACCCAAAAAAGGAAGCGGGCTGTTTCGACACAAATGATGCCGAAAAGGCTCTCTTGAGGAACACACGGAACGAGCAAAAGCTTGCTCGAAATTCTCGATTAGTCCTTAAGGTAGTACTCAACAGTCGTCACGACACGCACGTTCTTTATCCAGCGCGTGTTGGCGTCGCGATCAAAGATCTGGAACTGTCCCTGCGAGGCGCGGCGGATCTTGCCCAAAGTCGAACCGGAGTCTTTTGCAAACTTCTCGGCCGCCTCGCGCGCATTGACCGTCGCCGCCTCAATCATCGCGGGCTTGATGCTGTTTAACTTCGTGTAATTGAAGATCGTGCGGAAGCTGTAGTCTTCGGTCGGCGTCACGCCCTTGGCTATCAGCTCGCTCATCGAGCGCTGAAGAGCTAGCACGGCATCCACATTCTTCGTCGAGACGGTCACGGACGGCGTCAGAATATAGCGGTATGCGCGCTTGTTTTCGCCATACATATTGGCCTGAGCATCGTCAACCTTGGGGCTGGCGTCCGTGATTTCGTCAGGCTTGATGCCACCCGACTTGAGAAACTCCTTGACAATCTGCGTCTGGGCTTCGGCCTGACGGTAGACCTCCTGCAGATCGTTTCCAAGCACTCGGAAGGAAATCGGCCAGAGCACCTCGTCGGCGATGACGGAGGCCGTTGCAAGGCCCTTGACTGTCACCACGCGATCGCGATCGACAAAGGCGTTGATGCCGTCGGAAAGCTGACTGCCCAAAAGTCCCAGACCGCCGATCAGACCCGCAGCCACAATCACGCTTTGTGCAATACCTTTTGAATCCATCACTCTCTCCTTCAAAAGCGATTTCAACCGCGACGACGTTTGGTTTCTCAGACATCCACCTCCACGTCGTCGCCGTGCATTTCCATCCAGCTGCGGCGTCCGGTTGCTTCACCCTTGCCCATCAGCAATCCCATCACGGCGTCGGTCTGCGCCTTTTCGATGCCGCCGAGCGTCACGGGCAGCAGACGACGGGTGTCGGGATGAAACGCGGCTTCGGCAAGCTGCTTTTCACTCATTTCACCCAGACCTTTGAATCGGGAGATGCTGAGCTTTTCAAGCGGCAGCCCTTCTTTCTCGAGTTTACTCAAGGTGCGCTTGAGTTCGCGATCATCGGCACAGTAAATTTTCTTTTCCGGTTTTTTCCCCTGTTTCGGAACGTCAACGCGGAAAAGCGGCGGCTGAGCGATAAAGACGTGCCCTTCCGAGATCAGTTTAGGGAAGTGACGATAAAAGAGTGTCAAAAGAAGAACCTGGATGTGGCTGCCGTCAACGTCGGCGTCGGCCAGAATGCAGACCTTGCCGTAACGAAGCCCCGAGAGATCCGTGTCGTCGTCGAGCTTGTGCGGATCGACGCCCACGGCCACCGCGATGTCGTGAATCACCTGGCTGGCAAAGATACGATCGCTGTCGACTTCCCAGGTATTGAGTACCTTGCCGCGCAACGGAAGGATCGCCTGATGCTCCTTGTCGCGTCCCTGCTTGGCCGTGCCGCCTGCCGAGTCACCTTCCACGAGGAAAATTTCGTTGCGGCTGATGTCGGTCGATTCGCAATCGGTGAGTTTGCCCGGCAACACTGCCACGCTCGAAGACTTCTTCTTTTCGACCTTCTGAGCGCGGCGCTGACGCGCCTGCGCCTGGCGAATCACCAGCTCGGCAAGTTTTTTGCCCTCTTCAATATGATCGTTGAGCCAGTACTCGAACTGCGGCCTAACGAAATTGCTCACCAATCGCATGGCATCGCGACTTGTGAGCTTTTCCTTGGTCTGCCCCTGAAACTGGGGATCGAGCACCTTGGCCGACAGCACGAAACTGGCGCGGCTTGCGACGTCGTCGGTCAAAAGCTTCACGCCCTTGGCCATCAAGCCGTGCGCGTCCATAAAGGACTTGAGCGCCAGAAACAAACCCTCACGAAGGCCAGCTTCGTGCGTGCCGCCGGCGGGAGTCGGAATCAGATTTACGTAGCTCTCGCGCACGGGTGTGCCGGTTTCGCTCCAGCACACAACCCAGTGGGCACCCTCGTCCACGGCAAACGTCTCATCGTTTTCTTCAGCCCACCCCTGCGCTTCGAAAGGATCAAAAAGAAGCGGCTCGGTGAATTCGGCCAACAGATATTCTCGCAAACCTCCGTCGTAGCGCCAGGACAGTTCCTGCCCCGTCTTTTCGTTGATATAGCGAACAGTACAACGCGGAAGCAAAACGGCCTTACTCTGCAACAGGCCGATGAGCTGTTGCTCCGGAATCGTCGGCGAATCAAAATACTTGGGATCCGGCAGACATTGAACGCGCGTACCCGTGTACTTTTTGCCGCGAGTGGAAGGTTGTTCGGTAAGAGGTTCCGATACGAAACCGTCAGCAAAGCCGATGTCGTACTGCTTGCCGTCGCGCCAAACCGTGACGTTCAAATGTTGACTCAGGGCGTTGGTCACCGAGACACCGACGCCATGCAGACCGCCCGAAAAGCTATAGGCGCCGCCTGAGGCCTTGTCGAACTTACCGCCTGCGTGCAGTTGCGTAAACACCAGTTCCACCGTCGGGATGCCTTCCGTGGGGTGAATACCCACCGGAATGCCGCGACCGTTGTCTTCAACGGCAACGCTGCCGTCGGCACACATCGTCAGCGTGATCGTGTCGCCGAACCCGCCGAGCACTTCGTCGCTCGCGTTGTCAAGCACTTCCTGAATAATGTGAAGCGGATTGTCCGTCAGGGTATACATGCCCGGGCGGCTTTTGACTGGCTCCAACCCCTTTAAGACGCGAATGGAATTTTCTTGATAATCAGACGGACGCTTGCGAACTGCCATTTCTCGGAATCAGGACCTGCGGGCGCTTACTTTGACCACAATCGGAAAAGGAGCGCCCGTCGAAAGTGACGGGCGCAAACTGTAAAACTCGAGACGGATTTTAGCGGCGATTTTCGTCCGGCGTATCCTGCACGGCCGAGGCTGGCTTTTTATCGTCTTCGGAAGAATCGCCTTCCTCGACCTGCACTTGCTCTTCAGGCTCCGCGGCAGCCCTCACTTCCGAGCCGGGAACTACCGCAACAGGGACCAGACGCTTGACGGGATGCTTGAGCCAAGTCTTCAACATAGCGATGGCCGCCGACAGGAAGATGGGACCCAACACGACGCCGAGCATGCCGAAGCTCATGATGCCACCCAAGACCCCCAGGAAAACCAGCGCCAGAGGCAATGCCGTACCGCGGCTGATCAAAATGGGCTTGATGAAGTTATCCACCGAACTCACCGCAAGCGTTCCCCACAAAACCAGGAACACCGCCCAGCCGATCTGATCGGTTGCGGCGAGCCAAATGGCAACCGAACCCCACACCAGAGGCGGACCAACGGGCACGACGGAGAGCACACAAACGGCGAAACTGAGCATCACAACACCCGGAACATCAGCGATGATAAAGCCGATGGCCGCCACCACACCCTGCCCCACAGCGGTGCCGAGCACGCCGAAGACCACCGAGCGGGTCGTGTTGACCAAAATGCCGGTGTATTCATCAGCAAGATCGCCCGAGACTCGCTTTAGGAACATACGACCGCGGCGCGCGAGCGAATTGCCGTCGCGATAGAAGAAGAATGCAATAAAGGCAACGAGCGCCATCTGGAACAAGCCGTTGCCGATGCCGACTGAGGCACTCAGCACCCACTTAGTGACGGGGTCGATAGCCTTTTGAATGAAGTCGCCGAGGGCGGCGGGATCAAAACCTAAGTGAAAGGCTTCGTTGATGCTTTCTCCGACGTAGGGAATGGCAATTAGCCAATCGGGCAATTTCATACCGCCGGCCACCCAGTCGCGTACCCAATGAATCAGCTGCGGAATCTGATGCGCGAGAACGCCCGTAATGATCGACAACGGAATGAGCACCGTGACGATCACGACGCACACCATGAATGTCGCCGCTATCGTCGAACGATTGCCGAAGCTCGTGAGCGCCCGCTCGTACAACGGCCAGCTGACGACAGCCAGAATGCCCGCCAACAAAATGGCCGTGAGAAAAGGTTGCATTACAAAGTAGCAACCAAGAAGAATCAGAGCGCCGAAACCGATTCGTAGCCAAAGATCGACGCTGTCACGGAAACTAAACATAGGAAGTCAGTCATCAGCCGTTGTTTATACAACCTTGCTCATGCTATCAAAATTTGCTCGAACAAAATTGTCGGTTTGCTACAATTGCGGGCCTGACAAACTTTCCGAAGCAAAAACGGTAAGTTTGAGCACTGTGCGTCTCTGTAGTTCAACTGGATAGAACAAGCCCCTCCTAAGGGTTAGATCTGGGTTCGAGTCCCGGCAGAGGCGCCAAGTTAGAAAACCGAGCGGTTCGCACCCGTTCGGTTTTTTGTTATTTTTCTCTTTAAAAACAATCCCGTACCCACAAAAATCGTTCTTGCTCGTTTGTGATGATTCCTGGCTAGCCGGTGCCGGGATGATGGATAAGATGATGGATAAAATCGGAAGAGAACTCAACTTAGCCGTTTTATCCATCATAAAAATGCCAAGAATCCCGAAACCATTGACTTCCCACGAACTTCGAAAGATCAAAAACAAAACCGTCGCTGTGGGTGGAGTTGCTGGGTTGTACTTCCGTAATACACCTCAGCAGAGCATTTTCTTCTTTCGATTTCAAGATCAAAATGGACGGCACGATCTGTCCCTGGGCAACTATCCCGACATGAGTCTTGCACAGGCAAGGGATACAGCCACCAATCTGCGTGCCCAACTCGCTAATGGTCAGGACTTACTTGCTGTTCGAAAGCAGTCCCAAGCCCCTAAGCAACCTCTGAAAGACATCCTGACCTTTAAACAGGCTGCCAAGGAATGGCACTCTGAGCGTTCTCGTCTTGACTTCTGGGGTGACAACGCAAAGGGTGAAATTCGGGCATACCGCATCCTCGAAATGCACGTATTTCCTTTCATCGGGGCCAAAGACATCGATCAAGTAAACGCGGAAGATATCTTCCATGTTTTGTCACAAATTTGGCTTGCTAAAAATGCAACTGCATTGAAAGTCAAAACCAGTATCTTCAAGATTTTCCAGTGGGCAATGGCCAAGAACCTGTGTGCAATTCGTGAAAATCCTGCCCAATTGAGCGGTGCTTTAGGGGTGCTTCTAGAGCCATTAAAGAAAACCGCAGTATTGTCTAGCCATCATGCAGCCTGCCCTGTTGAAGAGATACCGCGTCTGTTTCATGAGATTTCACAATACGTATCAACTTCAGCTCGTGCTTGTGAATTTGCCATCCTGACATGCTGTCGCTCCAAGGCCCTACGTTTTGCGACCTGGGATGAAATTGATCTAGAAAACAAAATTTGGACTATTCCGGTTGAGCACGACAAAATCAAACTTCCTGGTCGCGATCGAAGAATTTTTCTGTCAGATCAAGCTATTACGATTTTGCGGCAACTGCCAAAACATGATGACTGCAACCTACTTTTCCCAAATACATATAAGAACAAATTATCAGACGCAGCTGTAACAATGTTTCTCCGAGGACTTCACGAAGTCAGAAAGGCTGCTGACGGTCGCGGCTGGGTAGATCCCCATGTCAAAAACGCAGACGGACAACCATCCGTCATCACGTTGCACGGGACAGCTCGCGCTTCGTTTCGCACATGGGCGAAAAATGATGAACTGGGAAACAATCGCCGTTTTGATCAGGAAGCCGTTGAACTCTGTCTTTTGCACGCCAAAAAAGACATTTACCGAGGAGCTTACGACCGAGCAAATCTTGAAAAGGAACGTCGCCAGATTATGGCCGCATGGGGCGAGTATTGTTTCAGCCAGCGCAAGGCATGACTTGTTGCATTCTTCATCGCTCGGGCCATCTTCAGGTGATCCGTGATTCTCGTCAACATTAGATTCTCTTCTTGGCTGTCCCCAGTGGGGCAGATTCTTGCTCGAATGAGCAAAAGTTGCTCACAAAGGCGACAAACGCGAATCGGGAAGACGAAAAAATTCCTCTATTGATTTTTTTAGGAGAATATATGCCCATCGCGTTCGTTCGCCTCCCGGCGACTCTTCAACAATTGGCTATTGGCAAGACGACGCTATACGCTCGCATTGCGAAAGGAACTTTCCCTCCTCCCGTCAAATTTAGCGAGCGCGTTTCTGCATGGCCTCAACACGAAGTGGATGCTGTTCTTAGAGCCCTTTTACGCAGCGCATCCGAAGAGGAGCTAAAAGAGCTTGTAGCGCACCTTATCAGGCTGCGTTCCAGGCCAAACAATCTCGACATCATAGCTGCCTAAACGACAAGGCTTTATTAACAGGAAGGCGATGCAAAGATTGCGTTCAATTCTTGCTATCTCGCTGATTCCCGTTTCCTTGCTCACAGCATCAACCGAGGCCGCCACAGTGGTCTCGGTTGACATTGTTCGCGCTATTGACGGCAATACTCTTGTTGTCACAGTCGATGATTCCCTACGAAAGCTACGCCTTCTGGGAATAGATGCTCCCGAGTATGACCAAGATGGGGGAATGGCTGCCGTAGTTCGCGACTGGCGAACAGTTTGCTGACATTGAACCACGCGAATTGTCGCGCGGTTCTTCTTTAGTTCTAATCCAACTTTTGTTAAAACACCAACCGGCTGGTTAGACGCCTTACCTCATCTTCTCCACGTCTGTCATATCGTTGAGTTGTCGCAATCGAGGCATGCCCCATCGCTTGCCTTACGATGTTGATGTCACCTCCCATTTGCAAAAGCCGGGTTGCATAAGTTCTTCTCAAATCATGGGGAGAAAAGTCCTGGATGCCAAGTTGTTCCGCTCGACGAGTCATCATCCGGTAAATTCCATCATCAGTCAGCGGCTCAGTGCTTTTGACATGGTCACCCTTGCGGATAGAACAAAACACCGGAGCATCCGGTTCAGGCGAACCAACTTGACTATCCCGGCTGCTCAGCCATGTCGTAAGGCGCTTCCAGACATCAGGACTGCAAAAAACCTTCCGCTCCTTGTTGCCCTTTCCGACCAAAGTGATGCTCTGATCTGCGTCTTTGATATTGGCATTCGTCAACGACGCAATCTCTGATCGCCGCAGACCACACCCAATTCCCACAGCGAAAACTGCTGCATCTCGGAGTCCTTTGACTGTACCGTCAGATTCGCAAGCCGAAATCAGCCGTGCACTTTCAAATTGGTCCAAGGCACGGCCACGCAACTCTCGCTTGCCTCGCGACGGCTTGATAGCCATAACTCCGTGGTATTCGCGGTCTGAAACAAGTTCAGACAGCCACATTTGCTTGAACACACCACGAATCACAGTCAAAGCCAAATTGATTGTTGCCGGCGATTTGCTTTGGACCTCCCACTTCGTTTTGAAAGCGAGAATCGCTGCTCGGTTAAGAGCCTCCCAATGACACGACATGAAGTCGCAGGCACCAAATTCGCGCGCAATCTGGTTGAGAATCTGAACGATTTTCTCCCGGCTCTGCTTGGTACTCATCGTGAGAACATACAACAGGGCAGGATTTGCCTTCTCAGAGTTCACCTCGACCGAAATGGCTCCGGAATGATCGAGGACAATCACGTCGTTTTGGCTCACTGCTACGCAACCCGTTAAAACTAAAAACTGAATGAGGTTTGTAAATCTGTCGTAGAAAGAGACATTTCCGTGACCTATTTCTTCTCTCGTCTTTAAAAGATAAAAACAGAGATATTTGAGGCAAGCAGGTCTTATTCTCAATGTCCTTCGCTTCAGCACGAACGCAAATAATTACCCTCCGGCAAAGGAATCCTCGCTCGTCAAGGATTTGAGGGCAATTATTTTCGTCCGCTCTCGTCCTGATTCCCTGCCAAGCCTTGACAGACAGGGTTTGGCAAGAAATCATGAACTTTCCGATTGGTTAACTTTCCCCTCTTGATTCTCCTTGTTAACCATTTGGCGATGCTCAGCAAATCGAATCGGGTCAATAATTCCCCAATCTTCTATCGAGTATCCATATTTGGTCGAGCTTTTGATCTTCATGCCGAATTGATCTCGCAGTAGCTTCACTTGACGCCCAATTACTTGCGGACTGACTCGCATTTTTTCGGCAAGCTCAAATCGATTTCCCACTTTTTCTGCAATCGCGGACAAAACGTCAAAAAGAACATTGAACTGTTCTGAGCTTCTATTTCCGAGCATAGCTTTCCTGCGAATTGAACACGCCCAACAGAACAACCATAGACGTATTTACAAGCTTGATTTCACCGGTCGCGTCAATCGTTACACAGACCTTCCCTTTCGGAGGAACAACTCCCGGGGTTAACACTGCGAGCTCGCCAGCTACTGAAACTCTCACTGACACAGGACTTGCAACATGAAGTTTGCACCCTCTCGGCAGCTGAGTTTTATCCGGATAAAACTCAGTTTCTTCTTTCGATTTCAGGTTTCGTTTCGTCGCTCGTTTCGCTTTCTGTTTTGACTCCTGTGCTCCCTCATAGACTGCCACTTCGTCGGATAATGACTTTACAAAATTTGCTACTTTCGCACGGGAAATCACACCTTCTGCATCGTCATCCGAAATGTCCTTAGAAAGCCATTGATCCAGTTGTTTTGTCACTTCAACCGGATACTCTTCAAAAGCCTTTTTGAGGTTGCGGACAGCAAGGGGATCTTGGATTTTCTGAGCCTCAACAGCCCTAGCTATCGGCTCGGGAAGTTCAGCAACATGTTTCAGATTGCTGATATAAGATTCCTGCTTTCCCATCCGCTTGGCGATCTCCCTAACAGTCATTCCTGAGTTGATAAGAGTCGCCACAGATTGAGAAAGTTCATGCAGCTTCATATCGTCGCGTTGGACATTCTCAGTCAGCTGCCGAATGATGCGTTCATTTTGATCTTCAGTCGGTTCGACAATGACGCAGTAGAGCTTCTCTATCCCAGCAAGCTTCGCCGCTCGCCAACGTCGCTCCCCCTGTTCAATGACATAGCGCCCCTCTCGATCAGCACTTACAACGATAGGTTGTTGTTGCCCGGTTGTCTTCAAGCTCTCGGCAAGTTCATCAATACGATCGAAGACTTTTCTCGGCTGAGCCTTGCTGTATATCAATTCGACGTCAATTAGGTCAAACTCCTTGTCATCCGCATGACCACCAACCATCATGCCTAAAGAAGCCAATTCGTCCAGTCCTGAAAGTGTCGCGTTTTTAGCCATACCAAGTTCCCCTTTTTAATAGCCTGGTTAGCGACTTTATCCGGATAAAACTGTCGAGTCCAGGCTCTAGATCAGGCATTTTCTTTGATACGCTTCAGGATCTCGTTGAAGAGTCCAGACATTTCTTCTGCGGCTCTCTGCCCATTTCTCACTTCGCTTATTGGCTTGCCCCTTGATGCAACATCAATCGGTGAGCGGGAGCGAATCTTTGTCTGAAATATCAATCCAGGTATCGCTTGGCTGACAGCAAAAAGAGCTTCACGTTGCGCAGCCGTATCTTGAAATTCGTTTACAGCGACACCCAAGGTTTTCAATCGACGATTTGACCGTTTTTTGATCTGCAGAATGGTTCCGAACAGGTTCTTCAAGCCACTGACTGCGTAGCCTGAAAGCTTAATCGGACAAACAACGAAATCCGCGCAAATCAGTGCGCCAGCTAGCCGTCGTCCCAACGACGGAGGGCAATCAATAATCACGAAGTCGTAATCCTTGGCGATATTCTCAAGGTGCTTTCTGGGATTCATTGCCTGAACCAGCGGTATGGCTTCCACATCGTACCCTTCCGGCGATTGATCCGAGCCAATCAAATCAATTCCCCGCGAAGTCTTTTGAACGTTCACCTCTTCCAAGTCATCATTGAACAAGTCTTGCGAAGTGGTCGACGACAAAGTTTCGCCTTCGAGTAGTGTTTCAGACGCACTAGCCTGTGCATCCATATCAACAACTAAAACTGTTTTGTGCTTCTTAAGTCTTAGAAAATAAGCCAACTGAACGGCGAACGTCGTCTTACCAACTCCACCTTTTTGATTGGCGAAAGCGATCACTTTTGTCATTAGGGCGTCTCCTGTTTAGCGAGGTGCAAAGCCTCCGTTCCGGCAGTTTTATCCGGATAAAACTCTGAACTTGATCTTTGATTTTTCAGAGCCTTCTTCAAAAGTTTTCTTCTTGCTTCGAGCGCAACCAGTACCGCACTACACGTTCTGAGCGTCACTTCCAATTCGTCAGAAAGCCACTGATCATCATCCGACTCCGGTAATGCTTCGTGCTCTTGTGGCAGTTCCTCAGCAATTCTCTGAACAACCACAGCTATTCGTTCAATCATTTGGTGGTTAGTGAGTTGAAAGCTCATTTTCTCTTCCGCGTGTGTGGCATCTCATCAATACGTAAAAGAAGGAATGTCTGCCCAAAAAACGACTGAAATTCCATTCTTCTCGGCAGACCAGGAGTTACTTGCGCTGTCATATCGACTCACGGTCCAATGCAACTTTCCAGTCATGAACTTACACAGAACAAGAACATCGACAGCACTCGATGGCACTTGAGAATCTCGCCTGTTCCATAAGACCCTGAAACCTGACTCGTTCGACCCGTCGGGAAAAACTGGGCCACGAGACCAAGCAACAACATGATCTAGAGGCCAACAGAACATTCCGTTTTCCAAGCATAGAGCCTTGTGATACCCATTCTTTCTTGCCCCAACCTTTCTTCCATACACCAAAAAAAATGACTCCGGTAGCGGCCATATTTTTGATCTAACAGAACCTCTGCTAGCAGTTGGCCAGGTTTGCGGGGAATTTTTTTCGTAAGCAGTCCAAACTGAGTGACTCATCAATTCTCTCTCAAACTATCATTATATTATCACAATCGTGATAATAAGAGAACTTCACGAACCACAAACTCACACCAGTTTCTTTGTCCGAAAACCTGGAGTTGTTCGTGCACTTATTGTCTCAAACGTGCCCTGCCTATTGTTCTCTCCCGCGATTTCAACTTGACTTCTCCAAAAAGCAATTTCTGCTCATATGGACGCTAATCGGCCACAACAGAACCTCTAACCTCAGTTGATTGTTTTTTCCTCTCGAGGTTTTGCGTGATCAATGTCTTACCCAAAACTCTTATTTCTCTATGGATCTGCGTCTGTAGTTGCCAGCCTGCCTTTGGCCTAACGGCTTCCGAGCACATCAGATCTCAGCCCACTAACACCTTCTATAACAACGGTGCCGAGGGTTGGTACTGGTATCACGACCCAGCTCAGGAGCAACAACTTCCCGAGGAACCGCGGGATCCGCCACACGAGAAACCACTGCCTGCACCTCCGAAACCGTCCGGATCTGAACCGTTTTCTTTGAAGTGGATTCAAGAGATGTTGCCCAAGTATCAGGAGCTCGCTTGGAACCAGCCAACACATGAAAACGTACAGGCCTATTTCCTGGTACAGCGCTTTGCCATGGATCGAGCAAATAAGTTTTCCGATGTTGCTCAACAGGTCGTTGTAGGCAATGCGCTTCTGGACGAAACCATGAGACGTCCGCTGGCCACTTTCGCCAATATGCAAGTGGATCGAACAGCAGCTCAAAACACCGATGAATTACTGAAAAAAGTGGCTGAAAAAGCCGGGCTCTTCTTTTTCTTCAAATCGGATTGCCGCTATTGCGAAGCTCAGGCTCCCCTTATCGGACACCTTGAAGATATGGGATTCAATGTTTTAGCTGTCAGCATTGACGGCGGCTCTCTCCAGACTGGTCAATTCAAGGACACAAGAGTCGATTCCGGGCAAGCTGAAGCGCTTGGCGTATCGGCTACCCCCGCCCTGTTTCTTATGAACGACGAAGGGACTTTTACTGCACTAGGTCAGACAGTTTTGTCTTTTTCTGAACTTCGCCGTCGCATCCTCTTAGTTGCAACTCGCGAAGGTTGGATCGATGAAAAAGACCTCAAGGAAACCCAGCCACTACTCAACCCCAATAACCAATTTGACCTCAGCGATGAATTGCCAAAACTTCTCCACGCATCGACTAGTAGCCCTGTAAGCCTTGTCGATCGAGATGATCACGCCGAAGTCATCAATCAACTAAGTCAACCACAAGTCAGCCAGCTTGTTGACGAAAACAATTTCATCGCGCCAAACAAACTGATTGATCTATTTGGGAAAAGAGCGAAAACGTCTGGTCAAGCAAAAGGAGACGACGAGTAATGAAAAACAAAAAACTCATGATTTCAACCTTGGTTTCAGCAGTTCTGGCTGTAGCCTCCATTCCGTTCGCTCATGCCGGCCTACAGGAAAAGATGGATTCCATGTTTGGAGAAATGTCCAACATCACAAACCCCGGAGTATTTGAAACACAACGCCGAGGAGTGATTTCCGGGGGCTCCATCTATGTTCGGAACACCATGATGACAACAAGT
>ERZ791569.1009-NODE-1009-length-12392-cov-3.273486_pt1 | contig 12392 bp, 10 predicted proteins | sample MGYA00509973_ERZ791569 | MGnify/ENA primary metagenome ERZ791569 (study PRJEB30046, sample SAMN00791902) | human gut metagenome | study: EMG produced TPA metagenomics assembly of the A metagenome-wide association study of gut microbiota in type 2...
GAACACGGTGTGCCTATCACAATCCGTGCCAAGAAAGAAGGTATCACTCCACAAGATGTAGTAGACCGTTATCATTTCCTCATAAAGAAATCTTTTGAAGAGTTCGGCATCTCATTCGACGTATACAGCCGTACTTCCTCAAAAACGCACCATGCACTGGCCTCAGACTTCTTCAGGAAGTTGTATGATAAAGGAGAATTTATCGAAAAAACGTCAGAACAATACTACGATGAAGAAGCGCACCAGTTCCTTGCCGACCGCTATATCACAGGCGAATGCCCGCACTGCCATTCGGAAGGAGCTTACGGCGACCAATGCGAAAAGTGCGGAACTTCCCTTTCACCGACAGACCTTATCAATCCGAAGAGCGCCATCAGTGGCAGCAAACCGGTGATGAAAGAAACCACCCACTGGTATCTCCCGTTGGATAAGCATGAAACATGGCTGCGCCAATGGATTCTGGAAGATCATAAGGAATGGCGTCCTAACGTATACGGACAATGCAAAAGCTGGCTCGACATGGGGCTGCAACCACGTGCCGTAAGCCGCGACCTCGACTGGGGGATTCCTGTTCCGGTAGAAGGTGCCGAAGGGAAAGTTCTCTATGTATGGTTCGATGCTCCTATCGGCTATATCTCCAACACGAAAGAGTTATTGCCCGACACTTGGGAAACTTGGTGGAAAGATCCTGAAACGCGTCTTATCCATTTTATCGGAAAAGACAACATCGTATTCCACTGTATCGTGTTCCCGGCCATGCTGAAAGCCGAAGGCAGTTACATTCTGCCGGACAACGTGCCGAGCAACGAATTCCTCAACCTTGAAGGCGATAAGATTTCCACTTCGCGCAATTGGGCCGTATGGTTGCATGAATATCTGGAAGACTTCCCCGGCAAGCAGGACGTGCTCCGCTATGTACTGACCGCCAATGCACCGGAAACCAAAGATAACGATTTCACATGGAAAGACTTCCAGGCACGCAATAATAACGAGCTGGTCGCTGTATATGGCAACTTTGTGAATCGTGCCATGGTACTTACCCAAAAGTACTTTGACGGAAAAGTACCTGCACAGGGCGAATTGACTGACTATGACAAGGAAACTCTGAAAGAATTCGCAGACGTAAAAGCAGAAGTGGAGAAACTGCTCGACATTTTCAAATTCCGCGATGCACAGAAAGAAGCCATGAATCTGGCACGTATCGGTAACAAATATCTGGCCGACACAGAACCGTGGAAATTGGCCAAAACAGATATGGAGCGTGTAGGCACTATCTTGAACATTTCCCTACAGCTGGTTGCCAACCTCGCCATCGCTTTTGATCCGTTCCTGCCGTTCAGTTCGGAGAAACTCCGTAAGATGCTGAATATGGACACATTCGAATGGGCTGAACTAGGAAAAGACAATCTGCTGCCCGTAGGCCATCAGTTGAATAAGCCGGAACTGCTATTTGAAAAGATCGAAGACGCTACTATCGAAGCACAAGTACAGAAGTTGCTTGATACTAAAAAAGCAAACGAAGAAGCGAACTACAAAGCCAATCCGATTCGTCCGAACATCGAGTTCGATGATTTCACGAAATTGGACATCCGTGTAGGTACTATCCTCGAATGCCAGAAAGTACCAAAGGCAGATAAGTTGTTGCAATTCAAAATCGACGACGGACTGGAAACACGTACTATCGTATCGGGCATTGCCAAACACTATCAACCGGAAGAGCTGGTAGGCAAACAGGTTTGCTTCATCGCCAATCTTGCCCCGCGCAAACTGAAAGGTATCGTCAGCGAAGGAATGATTCTGAGCGCCGAAAATAATGATGGCAGTTTGGCTGTTATTATGCCGGGACGGGAGGTAAAGCCAGGCAGCGAAGTAAAATAAAAAATGGGCGAAGAGCAATCACTGAGACAAAAGACAGCCAAAGGATTATTTTGGGGAGGACTCAGCAACAGCTTACAGCAGTTGCTGGGACTTCTTTTCGGAATTGTTCTGGCTCGTCTGTTGTCACGCTCCGATTATGGTATGATCGGTATGCTGACCATCTTTTCAACGATAGCCAACATCCTGCAGGAAAGCGGTTTCATCTCCGCTCTGGTCAACCGTAAAAATGCTTCGGACAAAGATTACAATGCCGTATTCTGGTTTAGTGTTTCCTGTAGCGCCATCTTATATATATTACTCTACCTGTCGGCTCCACTGATTGCCGAGTTTTACCGTACGCCGGAATTAGTCCCCCTTTCCCGGCTGGCTTTCCTAAGTTTTTTTATCGCTAGTTTAGGGATCGCTCCACGCGCCATCCTTTTCCGCAACCTCAAAGTGAAAGAAAATACGATTATTTCCCTTTCCTCACTTACATTATCCGGTATTACAGCAATAGTCCTTGCCGTAAATGGATTTGCCTATTGGGGCATAGCCATACAATCACTTGTATACGTAGCAGTTGTCGTTATACTCAATTGGTACTTCGCCAAATGGATGCCTAGCTTCCATTTCGACTTTTCTCCTATAAAAGAGATGTTCGGTTTTAGTAGTAAAATGTTAATTACCAACATATTCATGACTATCAACAACAACCTGTTCTCCGTACTATTAGGGAAATTCTATACCAAGCAGGCAGTAGGAGATTTCAGCCAAGCAAACAAATGGAATAACATGGGACATTCCTTAATCACAGGAATGATTAACGGAGTAGCCCAGCCCGTATTAGCAAGCATAACGGAAGACACCCAGCGTCAGGTAGCCGTATTCCGTAAAATGCTGCGCTTCACCGCATTTATCTCTTTCCCTGCCATGTTCGGCCTCAGCATTGTATCCAAAGAGTTCATCGTGATTACCATTACTGACAAATGGCTCGTTTCCGCCCAAATGATGCAGTTGCTCTGTATCTGGGGTGCGTTTATCCCTATTAATAACCTGTTCTCAAACCTATTGGTCAGCCGGGGACGTTCTTCCGTGTTTATGTTCTGCAATATCACACTCAGCATTTTGCAACTTATCACAGCATGTCTCAGCTATCCTTATGGTATCACAATGATGATTTATCTGTTCATTACCATCAATATCTTATGGCTTTTTGTCTGGTATTTCTTCGTCAAAAGAGAAATACCTTTGACTCTATCCTGCGTACTCAAGGATATCGCTCCTTATTTCTTATTAGCAGCCACATTGACTGCCTCCGCTTATTATATCACTCTCGGAATCCGAAATCTATATTTATCCTTACTCATAAAAATAGTGCTGGTAGTATCTTTGTACGCTCTGATTTTATGGAAATTACAATCCGTGATATTCCGTGAGTGCATTGAATTTATAAGAAAGAAAATCTAAACACGAAGTATTTGCAGGGGAATATCTCCTAATTGGGCAGCCAGTTCCGAAAAAGAACTGCCTGAAGATCCATAAATCTTTTGAGTGCGTGACAGTGTATACATATCGGCTACAGCATCCTTAATTCCGGAAATCGAGCCACGATCAGAAACCGCCTCAGCCGTATGCACCCTGCCACCATAACGATTGCGTAACTGCTGTTTCACCTCTTCCGAATCAGTTGCCAGATAGATGCACAAATCATCATACATGTCACTTTCTTTGTCCAACTGTGTAAAAAACAAATCCAATGGACTTTGACGGATGGCTACCGTATGATCTGCACGACGAATATGTACACCTACCGTATGCTTGGAAAAGTAACAAAAACGGCGTTCGACTTCCTCACAAACGGAAGCGACAGGATGAAACAAAGAACGAAGTAAATTTGTACTGTAATTCGCAAACTGGTCACAAGTAGCAATATACAACCGTCCACTTTGAGATGCCCACTCTTCCAGCTCCGACTCCTTATAACAAAGAGCACGTACATCCCTTTCATACAGACAATCCTCAAACAACAATTTCTGAAAAAGTTTCGGAAGATAAAAATTACGCCTGCGAGGACGGTCATACATAAGCAAATGTTTGCAAGAAGTCTCCGAAAAGGATATATTCATCAACTCCGGTTCCTCAAACACTTTGAAAAAGGGAGCATTCAGTCCCCAATCACGGAACCATAGTACTTCCAACTTTCTCCTTACTCTATATGTCAAGGTAACGGCAGAAGCTACAGCGCGCATACGATTAGCTAATCCTCCCACCGGCACTAATATTATCTTTTCCATAATCATATATTCATTTCCAACACAAAAGTAAACAAGTTTATTATTCTTTGGCTATTTTTGCAGACAGTATTTACACAAATTCAAAAATATGAATATTAATCCGAGCTCACCGGTTTCCATTTCAGTCGTTATGTGTACCTATAACGGAGATAAATATCTTGAACAGCAAATAGATTCTATATTGTGCCAAACCTATCCCATCCATGAATTGATCATACAAGACGATTGTTCTACCGATCGTACAGTAACAATTATTGAAGCATATCAAAAACAAGACCCACGTGTCAAACTCTATATTAACGAGGCACCACTAGGATTCAATTACAATTTTTCATCCGCCTTCACCAAAGCTGAAGGTGAATATATCGCCTCTTCCGACCAAGATGATATCTGGCGACCGGATAAGATAGAGATTCTGATGAACCACGCAAAAAATCATTCTCTACTTTTTCATAACTCTTACCTATTCACCATGGATATCCAACAGACCATGGGAAAAAAGAACAAATCTAATGTACTTTACAACGAGCTTTATCTATTAATGAAACCATATGTCCCGGGACACGAATGTTTCTTCCACCGCAATATCCTACCCATTTTCCAGCAAGTTGTGAAACAAGAGAATAACATCTCCTATGACTCCTTGCTAATGTTGGCTGCCGTTGTCTCCGGACCAATAGAGTTCATTGACGAAGGACTGGTCTATTGGCGTAGACATCCTCAAGCCACTTCCTACCATACGGAACAAAAGTACAATGCATGGGAAGGACTGCAAACTGCTCTGAAAAGCCTAAGCAACCACTTACAGCGCAATGTTACAAAAAGATATTTTCAAGCTGTCAGCAGCTATCCATTCAGGCAGAAATATACCATCCGAACAATTCGGTATATGAAGACAGGCAGTATTGTTGGAATTCTGAAAGCCTGTTGCGTCTGTTGCATTCAGCATAAACAACTTTATCCCCATACACGTTTTTTGCAATCATGCATCAAGTCTTTTTTCACTCCCTTGTATTTTATCCGAGATTGTAGTAAATTTGCCATCCATTAATGACTTAGGAATATGATAACATTTACTGTATTTCCGCGTTTAAGGCAAAACCCTAACGAAAAAAGCAATCCCTATATAGAGAATTTCATCGCTTCCTTGAACCGTGAAGGAGAAAGTACTGTTATCAATCCTCCACACCGAAACCCGCTTCTTAGCATATTGCCTCCCAAACGATGGGGAGACGTGATTATCTTCAATTGGTTTGAAAGTATTCCTGATTTCAAATACGGACTTTTACAAGCTGTCACGGCAATCTGTTTCGTAACAGTACTCAAATTGGCAAAGAAGAAAATCGTATGGGTACTGCACAACAAAAAACCACACAATGACGGGTATACAGGCATGAAAAAATTCCTCATGCGTTTCATCGCCCGGAAAGCGGATTTAATACTTACACACGCTACCGAAGGGCTGGAAATCATCCGGCAGAGATATCCGCAAGCCAGCGGAAAAGTTCATTTTCTGCACCATCCTACCATCAATCGACTTCCCCGACAGTTACCTGCCGAGAATAATATTCTTTATGATTTGCTGATATGGGGTACTATCTCACGCTATAAAGGTATACATGAATATCTTTCATACCTACGTAACCATCCGGAGCAACACCCCAATGTCTGCATTATCGGACGATGTGCCTCCGCCCCTTTGTTGAAAGAATTGCAGGACAAAGCACCTGATTATGTCAAAATCATCCCTGAAAGTCCATCGTTTGAAAAGCTAAGTAATTACGTAGCCTGCTCCCGTTTTGTACTCATTCCTTACTGTCCCGATTCTGTATTAAGTTCGGGAGTATTAATGGATTCCCTTTCTTTCGGGGCAAAGGTAATAGGACCAGCCACCGGATCATTCATCGATTACAGCCACAACAGTCTATTAAACGTTCACACATTTAAAAGTCTGGATGATATTGCCGTCATCCTCTCAGACCATAAAAAAGAAAAAGCCTCACTAGTTGGATATAGGCAATTTCTCGATGAAAACGCTTGGCAGTACTTCGGCAGCAAAATTATTGAACTAGTAACAAAAACCAAATAACATAATGACAAAATACGCTCCCATATTGCTGTTCGTGTACAATCGTCCGGAACATTTAAAACAAACGATGGAGACACTTCAAAACAACACACTCGCCGCCGAAAGTGAGCTCTACATCTATTCCGATGCAGCCCGCAAGGACACAGACGAGGCAGCTGTAACTGAAGTCCGCAACTATATCCATAAGATAACAGGATTTAAGAGCATCACCCTCATCGAACGGAAAGAGAACTGGGGACTTGCGCGTAATATCATTGACGGAGTTACTACACAAGTCAGTCGCTTCGGGCAGGTTATCGTAATGGAAGACGACTTGATTACAGCACCTTACTTCCTACAATTTATGAACGACGCACTTGAGACTTACAAAGACGAGCCACGCGTCGGTCACATACAAGCTTGTGATTTCACCAACGACCCTTCCCTGCCCGATACATTTCTTATCAAGTTTACCGGAAGTTGGGGGTGGGCTACTTGGGACAGAGCATGGAAATATTTCAATCCCGACGGGAAAGAGCTGCTCCGCCAATTGGAAGAACGTAACCTCACACGGAGATTTGACCTCAACGGGAATTATCCTTTCACACGAATGCTGAGACGCCAAATCGAAGGGAAAAATAATTCATGGGCCATCCGCTGGAATGCCAGCCTGTTTCTAGCAGATATCCTCTCGTTAAACACCGGACGTTCACTTATTCAGAACATCGGTTTCGATGGAAGCGGCACCAACTGCGGCGGTGGAGGTTTATACAGTTCCACCTTATGGATGAAACCGCTCCCAATAGAAAAATGGTCGCCAATAGAAGAAAATGAAAAAGCCAGAGAAGCATTCGCACGCTATTACCACCGCACAAATTGCTTTATGGCCAAAGCGATCCGACGAATTAAACGTACCTTGAAAGGAGACTTCGGCGCATGAAAATATACTATTATCACACACGCCCCATACAAGAAGCATTGGACGAATGGAAGAACCATTTACACCCCGGACATATATTATATGGGCTCACTCATTTCAGTAAACACGGTATTCACCCGATACTCCACCATTACCGTCATTTCGCATCCCGTATACGGTTCTCACTCTACAATTTCTTTGAAATCATACGTTGCAAAGAACCGTACGACCTTTTGTATGGTACCTCCTTTTACGGACTAGAGCTTATTATCTTCTTACGTGCGTTCGGATTGTATCGCAAACCCATTGCTATCTGGCACCATCAAGCCGTAGTCCGAAACTCCAACAAACTGAAGAATTTGATTTCCCGCTTTTATTACAGAGGTATCGATAAAATGTTCTTTTTCAGTCAGACGTTAATTGAGGACTCTTTAAAATCAGGCAAAGTCAACGCCGGTCAGTTGCACCTTATACATTGGGGAGCCGACCTTGATTTCTATGACTATCTGAAACAGCACCTTCCAGCCGCAAACGAAGAAGAACCGGAAAAGACGTTTATCACTACCGGGAAAGAGAATCGTGACTTCACCACCTTGTTAAAAGCATTTGCCGAAACAGGGTTTCCCCTCGATGTGTTTACCACACCTGCCGCCGGAGACAAGAACTATGAGCTTTTACTAAAAAAATATATACCATATACCAACATACGGATACATTTCACGGGCGGTATCATCCCACACAAGCTCGCCACAGAAGTAGCACATTCAAAAGTAGTAGTCATCTGCTGCCTTGACACCCCCTACACCGTGGGACTCACCACACTGGTAGAAGCTTTTGCATTAGGACTCCCGGTGATTTGCTCACGTAATCCTAAATTTCAAATGGACATCGAAAAAGAAGGAGCAGGTATCTATGTAGACTATAATGATACGGAAGGATGGAAACAAGCCATCCGTTACCTCTACACCCATCCTGAAGAAGCACAGCAAATGGGAGCCAACGGTCGGAAACTGGCAGAACGGGAATATAATTTAGAACATTACAGCCGCGAATTATCGCAAATCTTAACTACTACGGTAAAAACTTATCGCAAGCAACCATAGATTTGCAACGAAAAGCGTACATTTGCATAAACTTTTATGCGCATGAGAGTACTAATCATCAATACTTCCGAACGAATGGGCGGTGCGGCTATCGCAGCAAACCGTCTGATGGAATCGCTCAACGGTGCCGGAATAGACACCGGGATGTTGGTACTGCACAAAACGAGCCACTCCGATAAAGTACATACCGTCGGTAAGTCTTGGCAAAGAAAGTTCACGTTTATCTGGGAACGTCTCATTATTTGGGCAAATAATCTTTTCAGCCGGAAGAATCTTTTTAGGGTATCCATTGCCAATACGGGGTTCGATGTCACCCGGCTTCCGTTTTTCAAAGAGGCAGATATCATTCACTTGCATTGGATCAATCAGGGCATGCTGTCCTTGCACAATATTCAACAAGTCATCACCTCCGGCAAACCTGTTGTCTGGACGATGCACGACATGTGGGAATGTACCTCCATCTGCCATTATTCCTACTCTTGCGAATCATTCAAAAACGAATGCGGAAACTGCCACTTTCTCCGTTTTCCCGGGAACAACGACTTGTCTCACCGCGTCTTCAAGAAAAAACAGAGCATACTCTCTCCGGCAAGAATAAATATCGTTACAGTAAGTAATTGGCTCGCCTCACAAGTACGCCAAAGCACACTACTCAAAGGCAAGCCGGTCACAGTGATACCGAACACGCTCTCACTGAACAACTTCCGGATACTTAATAAAGTAGAATGCCGACAAGCATTATCTCTTCCTGACAAACGGATTATCGTGTTCGGGGCTGCCCGTATTGATGATCCGATAAAAGGATTCCCAACGTTGATGGAGGCCATTCGCCTTTTAATCCGACGAAAAGACTTCCGGAGTGAAGAGTTGCATCTCATATTCTTCGGAAAGACCAAATACCCCCAACAGATTCTTCCGTTGATTCCTGTCAGTTACACCGACATGGGCTGGGTACTGTCCGGCCACTACCACCTGCGAGTTATCGGGCACACCGGATTTCAACTCGTATTCCGTACCCATACGCCGACCTAACTCTACCTTATTATAAGATACTTTACCATCTTTATATACAAAGACATAACGGTCGCCGGAACCTGCCTGCTTAACAATGGCCAGATCGGGAACAACCACGTTGTCCGCTGTGCCGAAGTTTAATGTAGCACGGGCAAACATTCCCGGACGCACACGCTGGTCTCTATTATCCAGCTTGATTTCTACCTGGAACGTGCGGGTAGCAGCGTCTATCGTAGGGTAAATCAGACTGATATTTCCGGTGAATACTTCGTCGCCGTATACATCCAGCTTCACATCTACGGGCGCGCCTTTCTTCACTTTGGTAAAGTAGGTTTCGGAAACATTGATAAGAAGTTTCACCGGAGTGATCTGCTCTACAACCAATACCGGGTTTCCACCACTATACATATCGCCGTTATCATAGTTGCGTGCAGTAACCACGCCATTGATGGGGCTTAGCAAAGCGGTATTCTCCAACAGATTCTTATAAGCCGTCTTTTTCACGTCGAGCTGCATCTTCGAAGCATCCCATTCCGATTTGGAAGCGCCACCCACTTTATAAAGTTCGTCGATACGCTTAAATTCGATTTCCTGATTATCCAGTTGCAACTTGGTTTGTTTCAGATTAGCCGCATCCATCTGCACTAATTTCTGGCCTTTGGATACACGGTCGCCCACTTCTACAAAGATCTGGTCGATACGCACGGGAGAGGAAGGGGCTATATTGTTTTTCACTTCCGCTTCTACCGTTGCCGTGTAATCCTGTATCTGATCTACGGGACGGGCTTTTACATCTGCCAGTTTCACAATGGGTTTCTCGTCCGCTTGTGCTGCCACAGCTGCTTTGTCTTTTCCACCTGTACACGAGCCCATGAACGCTGCTAACAGCAAGGCTACTAATTGGATACCTTTTTTCATATTCCTTAGTTGTAATTTTTTAGTTGTCTATCTTTATTCTTTTCCCAACACCTGATCGAGATCTGCCTTAGCAACCAGGTAATCGTATATTGATTGATTGTAGGTGAGTTGTGCCTGCGTCAATGATACTTGAGAGCTGTTCAGTTCGAGCACCGTACCTTTACCTACGTCATAACGTTTCTCGGCAATCACTACCGCTTTCTTAGCCTGCATCACATTTTCCTTATTGCTGACCACTTGCTCTGTGCTCGCACTCATATTGTTACGGCAACTGACAATCTGCATATTCAACTTTCTCTCCGTATCGATGCGGTTCCAATCGAGCTGACGCATTTGTATACGGGCGGATTTTACTTTTGTAAAGTTGCTTGCCTTATACAGAGGTATGCTGATGTTAAACATCAGGTTGGAACTGTTACTCCAACTGTAATCAAAGAAGTTGATGTTCGGATTGTACAAAGATTGATATTTGTAGGAGAAGCTCATTGAAAGGGTCGGTATAAAGTTCGTTTTCAATGACTTAACATTCTTCTCCAATAACTTCATGTTCAAGTCCAACTGCTTCATCGTGGTATTGTTGTCCAAATTCACATCCTCTTCTTTCAGCTGTTCGGCAAACATGGAGGTCTCATAGTTAGTCAGATTGTCATTAATCTTAATCTCTACATCGGCAGTGATACCCATCAAAACTTTGAGCTGCAATTTAGCCAAAGTCACTGCGTTGGCCGCCGATATCAAGTTGGGCTTGATACTCCGCATCTGCACTTCCGCACTAATCTTATCGTATTCGCTCACTGTCCCCTGCTGATATTTGGCATTGACAACATTGTAGTTATCTTCCGCCAGTTTATAGCTTCCTTGAAGTACCTCGTAACTGTCCTGCGCAAGCATCAACTGATAATAAGCCTTGCTCACCTGATTCACCAGATCCAGTTTGGAAGCGCGGGATTTCTCTACCGCAAGTTCAATATCCGTCTTTGTCATCGACATGGCGCGATAAACTCCCGGCACAAATAAAGGCAGGTTTATGTTCAATCCGGCATTGGCGGTATTGGTTCCGTCTTGCCCCATCTTGAAGGACATATCATTCAATTTCATCTCAGCCGCTTTAATGGTATGGTCCACCGACCCGGATATGCTGGCTTCCGGCAACAGATTTTGCCAAGCTTCCTTGCTGGCTACTTTCTTTAAAGCGATCTCTTCTGCAGCCACTTTCATTGTGGGATTTTCATCCAATGCAATTTCGAGGGCTTTGTCTAAAGTTAAGGTCAGTATCTCCTTTGCCCCTTGGGTATTCTGCGCCTTTGCAAAGCCGAACGTGCAGAGTACCGCAACTGCCAGAAGAATCTTCTTTCCTGTCAATTCTTTAATTTTGTTCATAAACTGGTTTCTAATTTAATCTTAATTGTTTGTCAATGGGGTACACCTTACTCTCTCGGTGTTCCAATACGATTTTTACGATATTCTTGTATAAAGTCTTCCAGAACCTTCGCTCCTTTCTCTGTGGAAATGCCACGAATATAGGTGAACATGATGGACTCATACACTTCTATAAAAGGATATTCATTGCAGATATCCGTATTCAAAAGTACATCAAACTGCTCTTTCACCAACATATTGACAATGCCAAAGTTTACGTCCGAACGAAAAATTCCTTGTTCCACACCCGCCTTAAAGAAGGACATCGTTTTCTCCGAGTCGCTGTCCTGACGGTCTCTCATTAAACTGTATACTTTCGGATATTTCTTGATGTCTTCAAAAAACTTTTTATTAGTATTGTGAAACTTCTCGATACTCCGCTGGTAGAGTTTTAACAAAACTTCCAATACATTCGAAGCCTTTTCATAGACATCTTTCACGTAAGCATCTCCCTCACGCTGAGCTTTCAGGAGACATTCCATCAGTAAGGTTTCTTTATCAGAAAAAACTTCATACAAAGTACGTTTGGATATACCTAATGCCGCAGCAATGTCATCCATCGTAATACTCTTGATGCCATGAGTAGCAAAAGAATTCAGAGCAGTATCGATGATACGCTCCCGCAACTCTAATCTTTGAGGGTGTTCTTTCATATTGTCGCCCGTTTTCATTTCAATTTTCTCTTTAATTTTTTAGATTTCAAGTAGAAGAATGTCCACTTTCGGAATAAAACTGGGCAAATATAGAAAGAAAACTCAACCTATAGATTGAGTTTTCTTGTTAGGTTCGCTATATTAATA
>ERZ791569.1012-NODE-1012-length-12342-cov-5.315455_pt1 | contig 12342 bp, 12 predicted proteins | sample MGYA00509973_ERZ791569 | MGnify/ENA primary metagenome ERZ791569 (study PRJEB30046, sample SAMN00791902) | human gut metagenome | study: EMG produced TPA metagenomics assembly of the A metagenome-wide association study of gut microbiota in type 2...
CCCCAGTGCGGCAACACCGACCAGAACAAGATGAACGTGGCCAGACGAACCTGCGGCTACATCGGCACCCAGTTCTGGAACCAGGGCCGCACGCAGGAGATCAAGGAGCGCGTGCTGCATCTATAAAGTCCATAATATTCCGAAATAACCGAAAAAGCGCAGACCCGAGCGGGTCTGCGCTTTTTGTGCCTTCGTTCATTTTTCCAGCAGCGCACGAAGCTCGCTTGCATCGGCGGCCAGCTCGGTCGCTCCCGCTTCGAGCAGCTGCTCCCGGTCGCGGAAGCCCCATGTCACCGAGATGCAGGGGATGCCCGCGTTCCGCGCCGTCTCAATGTCCACCTCGCTGTCGCCGACGTAGACCGCGCGGGACTTGTCCGCGCCGAGCGCCGCGAGCGCGTCGTTCACCATGTCGGGCGCGGGCTTGCGGCGGCGCTGCGCCGTCTCGCCCATGGCGATGTCGGCAAGCGCGCCGAAGTGCTGCGCGACCAGCGGACGCATCGCCTCGTCCGGCTTGTTGGACACCACCGCAAGGCGGAAGCCCTCCGCTTTGAGCGCCGCCATCAGCTCCAAAACGCCCGCGTAGGGCTTCGTCTTGATCTGGCAATGCGCGGCGTAGTAAGGCTTGTAAAGCGCGAGCGCCTTCGCGACGGTCTCCTCGTCCGCGTCTGCGCCGAGGGCGCGGCGCATCTGCATCTCCGCGCCGTTGCCGACGAAGCGCCGCATCTCCGCGAGCGTCCGCTCGGGATAGCCCAGCTCCCGCAGCGTGTGGTTCGCCGCACCGCAGATGTCCTCGAGCGTGTCGAGCAGCGTCCCGTCAAGGTCAAATAGGACGGTATCAAATCTCCGCATGGTTCGTCAGCCCCTTTCTTCGGTCTGCACCCGCCGCGCAACCTCCTGCGTGAAGCGCGCGGTCGCCGCGCTCGGCGGCACGTCGCGCAGCGTACACATATCGACGGAGCGCGGCGGGATCTCAAAGTCGGTTTTCAGCTCGCGGATCGCGCCGCTTTCCAGCTCCGCGGTCACGAATTCCCGCGTCACGCCCGCCACGCCGAAGCCGATGCGGGCGAGGTCCACGAGCAGACTCCTCGCGCCCAGCTCGATCTCCGGCGAAAGGGAAACGCCGTGCGCGAGGAAGTATTTTTCCAGATACAGCCGGGAGGAGGCCTTCCGCTCCAGCAGGATCAGCGGGAATGCCGCGATCTCCTCCAGCGTGTACACATGGGAAAAGTCACAGGGATACTCCGCCCCGGCCACAAAGATGGCGTGGGTGTCGAAGCAGGGGAAAATGCGCAGGGAGGAGGTGTCCGACGGCGTGCTGGCAAAGGCGATGTCCACCTTGCCGGAGCGCAGCAGCCCCAGCACCTTGTGGCTCCGCCCGGAGATGATCTGGATGTGGATGGCCGGGTGCTTCTTGTGGAACTCGTCCAGATACGGCAGCAAAAACTGGCTGGTCACCGTGTCGCTGGCGCCGATGGTCAGCTGTCCCATCTGCAGCTCTCTGGTCTGGCTCAGCTTTTCCTCGCCGGTCTCCAGCAGCCCCATGGCGCTGCGCACATACTCATACAGCATCTGGCCCTCGGCGGTCAGCGTCACGCCCCGGCTGTTCCGGGCGAACAGCCGCGTCTGCAGATCGCGCTCCAGCTGCTTGATGGACTGGCTCACCGCTGACTGCGAGATATACAGCGCCTGCGCCGCCGCCGTGATGTTGCCCACCTCGGCTACCTCCTTGAACACGCGATACAGCTCCAGCTTTACGGACATAGAAACCGCCTCCTATTAGACCCGGTGATCGTACACTTTGATTTTCAACTACATGATTATACCAAATCTCCCGTCGAATACAAGAGGAAATTGCCTCCGTCCCGGCAATTTTCCTTGCATACCGCGCCGCAGTGTGGTAAGATAATTCCCGTTGAGAAACGGAGAGGAGCGCGTTCATGGACAGATTGAAAGACCTGTGGTCCGGGCAGGACCTTATCAACCGCATCATCCTGATCTCCGGGCTGCTGGTGGCCGTCTGGTGCATCGTCATGGGCGTGGGCCTGTACGGCCTGGTGGTCGTGGTGATCATGGCCTTTCTGATGATCAGCCGCGCCAACCACCTGACCCGCCGCCGCGGCCGGCTGTACGGCACGCTGTACTTCACTATGCCCGACGGCGAGATCGTCCCCCGCACCTTCGAGCAGGTCAAGACCGAGTATGTCCACGGCGCCCAGAGCCAGTACGCCGGGCGCAAGGTGTTCCTGTGCTTCCCCTGGTGGCGCATCACCAGCGACGGCCAGTGCGACACCGGCTTCGGCCTGTTCATCCGTCTCCGCAGCAACAACGAGCTGGCAGCCGAGGCCGCCGGGCTCAAACGCGGCGAGTTCGTCCGAGTCTCCGGCTGCATCGAGCAGGTGAACAAGGGCTACTTCGTCATAGGCCAGCTGGAGGAGCTGAAGCGCATCACCGAGGAGGAGTTATATCCGCTGCGTTCGCAGTTCGAATAAGGTAAAAACACACAAAGGAGAGTATCATTATGAGCTTTATGATCGAGACGTCTGCACGTCACATCCACCTGACCCAAGAGAGCGTGGAAAAGCTGTTTGGCGAGGGCTATCAGCTGACCGTCCGCAAGCCCCTGTCCTATCCCGGCCAGTACGCCAGCAACGAGCGCCTGACCATCGTCGGCCCCAAGAAGGAGATGGCCAACGTCTCCATCCTGGGCCCCACCCGCAAGGCTGACCAGGTGGAGATCTCCGCCACCGACGCCCGCACCCTGGGCATCGACGCCCCCATCCGCGAGAGCGGCGACGTCAAGGGCTCCGGCGCCTGTAAGCTGATCGGGCCCAAGGGCGAGCTGGACCTCACCGAGGGCGTCATCATCGCCAAGCGCCACCTGCACATCCTGGAGGACGAGGCCAAGGAGTTGGGCATCAAGAACGGCGACATCATCAAGGTCGCCTGCGGCGGCGAGGGCCGTAAGTTGATCTTCGACGACGTGGTGGTCCGCGTCAACGTGGGCGGCGCCACCACCATGCATATCGACACCGACGAGTCCCAGGCGGCCAACAACCCCACCGTGGGCGAGATCTATCGCTGAATCATTGCACAACAAAAATGACCGCCCTCCGGCGGTCATTTTTATCGGAAGCTATCCCCCATCGGGGGATAGCTTTTCTTATTTCACCACGTTGATGGTCACATCGCTGCTGACGGTGTCAAATTCCCACGCCGCGCTCTGCACCACGGTGCACGCCACGCTGCCGCCCAGCTTTCCGCTGGTGGTCTTGAATGCCACCGGCAGGGGAGAGGGCGGCACGATGGCCTCCCGCAGTCCCAGCGTGATGCTGCCGCCGGTGGTCTCCAGCTCCACCTCCGCCGGCAGGATGTCCAGCGTCAGGTCCACCGCGCCGCTGACACTGTCCGCCTCCAGCTTCTGGGTGCGGACGCTGCCGCGGATGTCCCCGCTGATGGTGGACAGCGATATTTCCCCGGCGTTGGCCGCGTTGACGCTGACGGTGCCGCTGACAGAGGTCACGTCCAGCTCACTCAGCGTCAGCGTGTCCTCCTCCGTCAGATCCACCGACACCGCGGCACTGACCGTCTCGATGTCCAACTCATACAGCACCAGGCTGCGGGGCAGCTTCACGGTCAGGATCTTTTCCTCTGTGGAGCTCATAAGCTGCGGCTGTGAACGGATCTCCAGTTCGCTGTCGTCCTCGTCCACCCGCCATTCCATCTGCAGCGTCACGTCACTGCCATCGGCAAGTGTCTCCGACAACTGTATGCCCTCACCGTCGTACAGCTCCACATTCACCTGTCCGCTGACCCATTCAATGTCGATGGCGCGAAAACCGTTCAGCTGCACCACATCCGTGTTGCCCAGCGTATAGCCTGCGTCCGGCGTATAGGTCGCGCTGTCTGTTCCGCTGCCGTCCGTGTGGCTCTGCTCGCCGCATCCCGCCAATATAAGGATCGCGGCCAGTGCCAGCGCCGACCAAAGTGTTTTCCGCATAGGATACCTCCTTGTTATCGTCTCAGCTTGTCCCAAATGCAGATCGTTCCCGTCTCTCTTGTTCGGTTCATATCGATGACCCGCTGGTTCCGGCTGCCCCGGAACTGCAGCGAGATGTCCTTCAGCTCCTTCACGAACCGCCCGTCCACCAGTATGTCGATGCACGCGAGCATGTCGTCCGTCACCTCGCACCGGGGATAGCTGCCGTCCTTCAGCAGCTCGTCGTCCAGCCGGAACCCGGTAAAGCACCAGATCGTCTTGCCCGGATATCTCTCCCTTACCTCCCGCAGCAGCGGCAGCAGCTCCCGCTGGTTCCGCGGCTCGAAGGGTTCGCCGCCCAGCACCGTCAGTCCGTTGACGAAGGGCTTGTCCAGCTCTGCGAAGATCTCCGCCTTGGTGTCCTCCGTGAATTCCTTTCCGTAGTCAAAATCCCACGTCTGGGGCTGAAAGCAGTCCTCACAGTGGTTGGTGCAGCCGGACACGAACAGCGTCACCCGCACGCCGATGCCGTTGGCAATATCACATTTTTTCAGTTCTCCGTAGTACATACAGTGACCTCCTGATGCCGCCAGTATACCGCACAAAGGTTAAAATAACATTAAAAAGAAAAAATCGAAGCCAGGCCGGGCCCACCCGCCGAAAAGCGCCTCCTCCGCGGGGAAAGAGCGTCCCAAAGGGCCAAAAACGGGGCGGGCCTTGGCCCGCCCCGGCTGTTTTGCGATGCGTCTTACAGGTGCAGCACCCGGTCCTTGATCTCCTGGGTCCGCCCCTGGTTCCAGAACTGCGTGCCGATATAGCCGCAGGTCCGCCGGGCCACGTTCATCTTGTCCTGGTCCGTGTTGCCGCACTGGGGGCACTTCCAGATGAGCTTGCCGTCCTCCTCGACCACCTCGATCTCGCCGTCCCAGCCGCACACCTGGCAGTAGTCGCTCTTGGTGTTCAGCTCCGCGTAGATGATGTGGTCATAGATGAACTTCATGACCTCCAGCACCGCGTCCAGGTTGTTCTGCATGTCCGGCACCTCCACATAGCTGATGGCGCCGCCGGGGGACAGGTGCTGGAACTGTGCCTCGAACTCCAGCTTCTTGAACGCGTCGATAGGCTCCGTCACATGGACGTGGTAGCTGTTGGTGATGTACCCCTTGTCCGTGATGCCCTCGATAACGCCGAAGCGCCGCTGCAGGCACTTGGCGAACTTGTAGGTGGTGGACTCCAGCGGCGTGCCGTACAGGGAGAAGTCGATGTTGTGCTGGGCCTTCCACTCCTTGCAGGCGGCGTTGAGCTTATGCATGATCTCCAGGGCGAAGGGCGTGGCGCTGGGGTCGGTGTGGCTCTTGCCGGTCATGTACTTCACGCACTCATACAGCCCCGCGTACCCCAGCGAGATGGTGGAGTACCCGCCGTACAGCAGCTTGTCGATGGGCTCGCCCTTCTTCAGCCGCGCGCACGCGCCGTACTGCCACAGGATGGGCGCCGCGTCGGACAGCGTGCCCTTCAGCCGCTCGTGGCGGCACATCAGCGCCCGGTGGCACAGGTCCATCCGCTCGTCGAAGATGCGCCAGAACTTCTCGATATTCCCGCCGGAGGACAGGGCGATATCCGGCAGATTCACCGTCACCACGCCCTGATTGAACCGCCCGTAGTACTTGGGCTGGCCGTTTTCGTCCACATAGGGGGTCAGGAAACTGCGGCAGCCCATGCAGGGATAGCAGTGCCCCTGTCCGTTCTTGTCCACCTTCAGCTCCAGCATCTTCTTCTCGCTGATATAGTCCGGCACCATCCGCTTGGCGGTGCACTTGGCCGCCAGCTTCGTCAGCTCCCAGTACTTGCTGCCCTCGTGGATGTTGTCCTCCTCCAGCACATAGATCAGCTTGGGGAAGGCCGGCGTGACCCACACGCCCTTCTCGTTCTTCACGCCCTGATATCGCTGCAGCAGCGTCTCCTCGATGATCAGCGCCAGATCGTCCTTTTCCTGCTGGTTCTTGGCCTCACCCAGATACATGAACACCGTCACGAAGGGCGCCTGGCCGTTGGTGGTCAGCAGCGTCACCACCTGATACTGTATGGTCTGCACGCCGCGGCGGATCTCCTCCCGCAGCCGCTTCTCCGCGATGGAGTTGATCTGGTCCTCGGTGACAGCCACGCCCACGGTGTCGAACTCATCCCGCACGCTGGCGCGTATCTTCTCCCGGCTGATCTGCACGAAGGGCGCCAGATGGGTCAGGGAGATGGACTGTCCGCCGTACTGGTTGCTGGCCACCTGCGCCACGATCTGGGTGGCAATGTTGCAGGCGGTGGCGAAGCTGTGAGGCTTCTCGATCAGCGTCCCGGTGATGACGGTGCCGTTCTGCAGCATGTCCTCCAGATTCACCAGGTCGCAGTTGTGCATGTGCTGGGCGTAATAGTCCGTGTCGTGGAAGTGGATGATGCCCTCGTTGTGGGCGTCCACGATGTCCTTGGGCAGCAGGATGCGGTTGGTGATGTCCCGGCTGACCTCTCCGGCCATATAGTCCCGCTGGGTGGAGTTCACCACCGGGTTCTTGTTGGAGTTCTCCTGCTTGGCCTCCTCGTTGTTGCACTCGATGAGGGAGAGGATCTTGTCGTCGGTGGTGTTGGACTTGCGCACCAGTGACCGGGTGTAGCGGTAGGTGATGTAGTGCTTGGCCACCTCGAAGGCGCCGTGTGCCATGATATAGTGCTCCACCATGTCCTGGATCTCCTCCACGGTGGGGGCGCGGTTCATCTTCTGGCACTGCAGGTCCACGGACTCGGCGATGCGCTGGATCTGCACCGGCGTCATCCGGTCCACTTCCTCCACGGCCTCGTTGGCCTTGGTGATAGCGATGATGATCTTGGTGATGTCAAAGCCCACCTCGGCGCCGTTTCTCTTGATGATCTTCATGGAAACTCCTCCTCACACGGTATATCTGCCCGTGCCCCCCTTGAGACACGGTGTAAGTCACAAACATATTGACATCATACACTACATCTTGTACCGTTTCAACCCCAAACAGCCAAAATATAGAAAGACGTGTTCCCAAAATGTGTCGTCGCTTTTTGTGCAAATCGCCAAACTTACACAAGATATAGCGATTCGTCCCCGCCTCGCGCACACTAAATATAGTTCCTGCCCGCCGCGCCCCTGTGAAAACCGCCGTACCGTGCCGCCAAACCGACATTCTGTCAAAAAATGCGTTGCGCGCCCTCTCTGGATATGGTATACTGATACAAATTTGATATTCTTGTGGTATTCTGTCGAAAGGAGGAAAGCCCATGCGCGGCGATACCCGTTCTCTCATCCACGGCATCATCAATCTCATCGTCCCGTTCTTTATCTACGACCTGGCGTCGCTGCTGGTCAGCGCCGTCACCGCCGCCAATTATGACCCCTGGCTGGCCTTCTGGCCCATGACCATCCTGCTGTGGCTGCCCTTCCTGTCCGACGCGGTCTGCGTGGTCGTCGCCGCCGTGCGCTTTGCCCGCCGGGGCCGCACCCGCGCGCTGCTGGGGCTGATTTTCTCCCTGGGCGGCGCGGCGCTGTACTACATGCTGCGCTTCCAACTGCACTTCTCGCTGTCCCAGCTGCAAAATCTGTTCTGATAGGGAGGGGCCCCATGCGTCCTGAATTTATCCCCGTAGGCGCCGTTGTCAACGCCCACGGCATCCGCGGCGAGGTGAAGGTCAACCCCGCCGGCTTCGATCCCGAGTTCATCGCGTCCTTCAAAACGCTGTATATCGGCGGCCAGGCCACCAAGGTCGCCGCCGCCCGGGTCCATAAATCCACCGTCCTGCTGTCGCTGCCCGGCGTGGCCACCATGGACGACGCCCTGGCCCTGAAGGGCAAGACCGTCTCCATCCGCCGCACCGACGCCAAGCTGCCTGCGGGCCAGTATTTCGACGCCGAGCTGGAGGGCTGCACCGTTCTGGACGACGCCACCGGCGAGACGCTGGGCAAGCTGGACAAGGTGCTGCACTATCCCGCCCACAAGGTCTATCAGGTCCGGGGCGGCGCCCACGAATACCTGATCCCCGCCGTCCCCGGCGTCTTTATCGCCGCCGTGGACCCGGACGCCGAGACCATCCGCGTACACATGATGAAAGGACTGGCCACTGATGAGAATTGACATCATGACCCTGTTCCCCGACGCGGTCAACGCCATGATGGACTCATCCATCATCGGCCGCGCCCAGGAGCGGGGCTTTGTCACCATACAGACCCACCAGATCCGGGAGTATACCACCAACAAGCAGATGCAGGTGGACGACTACCCCTACGGCGGCGGCCGCGGCGCGGTGATGCAGGCGGACCCCCTGTACCGCTGCTGGCAGCATATCTGCGACGAAGCAGGGGAGAGGGTCCACACCATCTACATGTCCCCCTGCGGCCGGGTACTGACCCAGCAGGTGGCCCGGGAGCTGAAGGCGCAGTATGACCGCTTGATCCTGGTCTGCGGCCACTACGAGGGCGTGGACCAGCGCTTTCTGGACGAGTGCGTGGACGAGGAGATCTCCATGGGCGACTTCGTCCTCACCGGCGGCGAGATCCCGGCCATGGCCCTGACGGACTGCCTGTGCCGCATGGTGCCCGGCGTCCTGCCGGAGGAGAGCTGCTACACCGACGAGAGCCACTGGAACGGCCTGCTGGAGTACCCCCAGTACTCCCGTCCGGAGACGTGGCACGGCCGCAGCGTGCCGGAGGTGCTGCTGTCCGGCCACCACGGCAATGTGGCCGACTGGCGCACAAAGGAGAGCTACAAGCGCACCATGGCCCGCCGTCCCGACCTGTGGGAGAAATTCGACCTGACCCAGGTCCACAGCCGCCACGACAAAAAGGTCCTGGCCGCCGCCCTGGACGAATACGCCCGGGAGCACGCCGCCCCGTCCGAACCGAATACCGACGACTGACCGCAGGGGATGGCTCGCGCCATCCCCTGCCTTTATTTTCACAATTCTCCCAGAAAAACGACACTTCTCCCAAATCCGTTGTTGTAGTTCGCCTAAAAATCCGGTATAATAGGGCTGTAAAATCCGGCAGTATGCTGAGAATATGAGGAGGAACACCGAATGAACGAGAAATACAGCGCTCTGTTTACCCCCTGGAAGATCGGCAACGTGGAGATCAAGAACCGCATCGTGCAGCCCTCCATGGGCGGCACGTCCCTGTTCGGCTGGCTGGAGCCCTGTCACTTCGACAAGGAAGCGGCCTACCACATCCTGAACCGCGCCCAGAACAACGTGGGCCTGGTGCTGCCGGGCATGCAGTGCGTCCGCGATACCATGGGCGGCCGCTGGCTGTATCAGAACAAGAAAATGTTCAAGGACCTGGCCGACTGGCTGCCGGAGTTCCACAAGACCGGCTCCAAGCTGTTCGTCCAGCTGTCCGCCGGCATGGGCCGTTCCATGGCCATCAACGACATCATGGTCAAGATGCTCCAGAACAAGGCCTTCGGCAAGGTAGGCAAGCCCTTCCTGAACGTGGACTACATCACCGCCTCCGCCTCCGCCACTCCCAACCGCTGGTATCCCGAGTGCAAGTCCCGCCCCCTGACCGTGGAGGAGATCCACGAGATGGTGGACGCCTTTGCCAAGACCGCCAAGCTCCTGCAGGATGCCGGTGTTGACGGTGTCGAGATCCACGCGGTGCATGAGGGCTATCTGCTGGACCAGTTCACCATTGCCAACATGAACTACCGTACCGACGAGTACGGCGGCTCCTTCGAAAACCGCTACCGCTTCGCTGTGGAGATCGTCCAGGCCATCAAGGCCGTCTGCGGCAAGGACTTCCCCGTGGCCCTGCGCTACTCCGTGGTGTCCAAGACCAAGGGCTTCGGCCAGGGCGCCGTCCCCGGCGAGGAATTCACCGAGTTCGGCCGCGACATGGCCGAGTCCGAGAAGGCCATCAAGTACCTGGAGGACGCCGGCTACGATATGTTCGACTGCGACAACGGCACCTACGATGCCTGGTACTGGGCGCATCCCCCGGTCTATATGCCCGAGAACTGCAACCTCTCCGAGGTGGAGCACATCAAGAACTTCACCTCCAAGCCCGTGGTCTGCGCCGGCAAGATGGACCCCGCCAAGGCCGCCGAGGAGATCGCCGCCGGCCGTCTGGACGCCGTGGGCATCGCCCGCCAGAACCTGGTGGACCCCGAGTGGGTCAACAAGATCCTGGAGGACCGCGTAGAGGACATCAAGCCCTGCATCAACTGTCATAACGCCTGCTTCAGCTTCAACAAGTCCGCCGGCACCCCCAATATGCAGCCCATGGACGACTCCCTGCACCTGGCCCGCTGCGCCCTGACGCCCAGCACCATGCAGCACAACAAGTATAAGATCGTCCCCACCCGCAGGCCCAAGAAGGTCGCCGTCATCGGCGGCGGCATCGGCGGCATGGAGTGCGCCCTGGTCCTCAAGCAGCGCGGCCACACCCCCGTCATCTTCGAAAAGTCCGGCCAGCTGGGCGGCCTGTACATCACCGCCTCCGCCATGAGCTTCAAGGAGGCCGACAAGGCCCTGCTGCGCTGGTACGAGCGTGAGCTGAAGAAGAACGACATCGAGGTCCGCTTCAACATGGAGATCAACGCCCCCGCCACCCTCCGCCGCGAATTCGACGAGATCATCGTCTGCACCGGCTCCGCGCCCAAGACCCTGCCGGTCAAGGGCTTCAACAAGACCATCAACTTCACCCAGCTGCTGCTGAACCAGGTGGACCCCGGCGACCGCATCGTCTTCTTCGGCGGCGGCCAGTCCTCCTGCGAGGCCGCCTACGAGATGGTCCTCCAGGGCAAGCACCCCATCATCGTCGAGTACGCCAACGACCTCATCGCCACCCCCGGCACCTGCCTTGCCAACGCCTCCTTCCTCCGCGAGATGCTGGCCTTCAAGAAGGTCCCCGTCTACCTGAATTCCACCATCACCGAGATCGGCGACGGCTTCGTCCTGGTCAGGCAGAAGGACGGCACCGAGATCCGCATCGAGTGCGACAGTGTGGTCAACGGCATCGGCTTCGTCCCGGCCCCCATCGCCGCCGACGACCACAAGGTCTACCGCGTCGGCACCTGCGAGAAGTGGGGCAATCTCCGCAACGTCATCTGGGGCGCGTGGGACGTCTGCATGCACATCTGATCCCGTCCCCCGCGCCCGCAGGCGCGGAATCCCCAAAGCCTTCCCTTGAGGGTGCTTTCCCACAAAAATTGTCCATCGCAGTCTTTGTGAAGCCCACAGAGAGCGCGAGAAAATGTAGTCTTTCCGGCTCCATTGTGGCCGACCACGCCAATCACTTCGCCCTTTCCCGCGGATAGGACAATGTCATGCAAAATGGTTTGTTTCTTGTAACGGAGCGTCACATTCCGCAGTTCCAATACAGGGGTAGGCGCAGGCAAGTGGGCTTTTGGCGGGAATACCGCCTGTAGATCAACAGCCCGCAGCCCCATGTGTTCACGCTCATGTTCCGATAGCTGCCGAAATTCTTCCGAGGTGTATATTCCTTTGATTTCTCCTTTTTCCAGATAAACAATTCGGTCAGCCAACTCCGTCAGGTAGTACAGACGATGTTCCGCTATCAAAACTGTTTTGCCCTGCTTTTTTATCAGCCGCAAATGGTCCCTTAATTCCTGGATCGAAGTCATATCCAGATTAGAGGATGGTTCATCCAGTAGATAAATCTGTGGGTTCATGGCATAAACAGAAGCAAAGGCGATTTTCTGCTTTTCTCCGCCGGACAACTCAAAAATATTCCTGTTCCGTAGCTTTTGAATATGCAAATCTTCAGTTGTCTGTTCTACTCGCTCAGCCAATTTCTTAGGAGGGCGAGCTTCATTTTCAATCCCAAAGGCAATCTCGCTGTCTGTATCAACATTGAAAAACTGCGTCCGTGGATTTTGGAAAACGGAGCCGACCTTAGCGGCAATCTGATACATGGGGATATTGCTGATTTCCTGACCATCTACCAGAACACGACCATGAATATCTCCCTGATAAAACTGAGGGATCAGTCCATTTACCAGCCTTGTAATCGTTGTTTTTCCGCACCCGCTGCGGCCACAGAACAGGACACATTCTCCGTCCGAAATTTTCAAATTGATGTCATGCAGCCCGCCATGTTCCTGTCCTGTATAGGAAAACGATACATTTTCAAACTCAATCAACCGATCACACCTCCCCGCACACATAATTCAAAAATCAGATAAGCTACGGCAACGGCCATGACGCCCCAGTCGGCAGCTCCGCATTTTATCTGGACAAGACAGGTGCGTGGATTGGGATTTTCAATTCCACGAGTGACAGAAGCAACAGAAAGATCATCCGCTGCTTTTGAAGCTGCCATCAACAAAGGCACATAAATA
>ERZ791569.1016-NODE-1016-length-12260-cov-2.781893_pt1 | contig 12260 bp, 9 predicted proteins | sample MGYA00509973_ERZ791569 | MGnify/ENA primary metagenome ERZ791569 (study PRJEB30046, sample SAMN00791902) | human gut metagenome | study: EMG produced TPA metagenomics assembly of the A metagenome-wide association study of gut microbiota in type 2...
CCTTTGCACCACGAACGAAAAAATCCGAAAAAAAACGATAATCTTATGGGAAGAGCCTTTGAGTATCGCAAAGCGCGAAAAATGAAACGCTGGGGTCACATGGCCCGCACCTTCACCAAGTTGGGCAAAGAGATCGAGATCGCCGTCAAGGCCGGAGGTTCCGACCCGTCGGGCAACACCCGCCTGCGCATTCTGATTCAGAACGCCAAGGCCGAGAACATGCCCAAGGAGAACATCGAACGGGCCATCAAGCGCGCCACCGAGAAGGATGCCGCCGACTACAAGGAGGTGATCTACGAGGGATACGGCCCTCACGGCATTGCGTTCCTCGTCGAAACGGCCACCGACAACACCAACCGCACCGTGGCCAACGTGCGCATGTATTTCAACAAATGCGGCGGCACGCTGGGCAACAGCGGCTCGGTGGGCTTCCTGTTCGACCACAAGTGCGTCTTCAAGTTCCGCGCCGCCGAGGGTGTCGATCCCGAGGAGCTGGAGCTGGAGATGATCGACCTGGGGGTCGACGAGTTCTACTCCGAGGAGGACGGCATCACGGTTTACGCCCCCTACGAATCGTTCGGCGCCATCCAGAAGTGGCTCGACGACAAGGGCTTCGAGATCGTCTCGGGCGAGTCGGTGCGTATCCCCTCCGACGTGAAGGAGCTTGACGCCGAAGGCCGCGAATCGGTCGAGAAGCTGGTCGAGAAACTCGAAGAGGACGACGACGTGGTGAACGTATACCACACCATGAAGGACGCCGACGAGGAGTAGTCGCTGATTTCACGGGGCGTTTTTGCCCTTGTACCTGCGAGGCACGGACGGGATTACCGGTTCGTGCCTCGCTTCGTTCCCCCCCCCTATGTAGCATGGCTCACTCGAAGAGGACGAACCTTTTTCCCTCCGTCAGGCAGGCGGGGCAGTACCAGTCGGCGTATTCCGACGGATAGAGGTTGCCGCAGTTCGGGCAGACTGCGAACCGGCCCGTGTCCGGGGCGTTGCGTCCCTCCTGCCGGCAGCGTTCCAGCAGGGCGATGTTCCGCATGTCTCCCGCCGAGGCCCAGGTCAGTATGCGCGCCGCATAGCGGTTGCCGCGCTCCATCGCCCGGCGGATGTCGGCTCCGGAGCGTCCGGCGTGGGCCTGTCGTTCGTAGGCGACGCTCCGTTCGAGGTTGCCGTCGGTCGTGCCGCCGAAAATGATGATCTTCCCCGGGGGCGTGTAATGACCTCCGAGATGGAGGATCGCCGTCGCGCAGTTGTTCTCCTGCAACCGCTCGGAGAAGGCCATGGCCCGGAACAGCCGTTCGGCCGTGTGGCGCTTTTCGTCGGCCGCGATGCCTGCGAAATGGTCGTATTGCACCGATTTGACGTGTTTGCGGCGGCAGCAGGCGTCCAGGTCGGCGAGCGTTTCGGCCCACGGCGAACCCTTCGGCGACCGGGGTTCGCGCGTCGCAGCGTAGTACATCCAGGCAAGAATGCCTGCCGATGCCGCGAATAACAGAAGTATCAGACCGAGACGCAGTTTCATAATGTGTTGCCGGGGGAAAGCCGCAGTCCGGAACGTGCATTTTTTGTGCCAACGGGCGCCTGTTTCATCTGCCGCCGGGGATTTTTGCAGCTCTGCTTTGGATTTCGGGTTCCAATCCCTATATTTGTAATCCGTCTTTGCGGAAACCAGGAGCGGGACGGCCTTGGGTATGAAAATCGGATTGAGCCTTTTTGCCGTGGCGGCCGCGGCTCTGCTGGCTGTCGGCTGCGGCGGAGACAAGGGCGGCGGTGAGGACGAGGCGAACTACGACGGCTGGATGCTGACCCGCTGGAAGGACGGTACGGCCTTGACCGGAACGGTTTACCTGCAACTCGGCGAAGACGGGACATTCACCCTTTACCAGAGTATCGGGACGTTCGGGTACGCCCGGTTCACCGGGACCTACGCCCTTGTCGGCGATCCGGCGACCGGGCAGGTGCTTTCGGGGACCTATGCCGACGGTACGCCGTGGGACAGCAGCTATGCGGTTGAAAAAATGACGAAGCGGGAACTGCGGCTCCGCGCGCTGAAGGACGGCGTCGTCTCGGTCTATTCCGGGGTGGCGATCCCTGCTGCGGTGAAGGACGGCGTCACGGCCGGGCGGCTGCGCAGCGCCGCACAGGGGAGATCGTTCCTGTAAGGGACCGGAAAGAAAATGGAAAGGGCGGACCTGCGGGTCCGCCCTTTGCGTTTCAGAATACCGCGCAGACCTCCATGCCGAAGGTGAGCTTGTGAAGCCGTTCGCGTGACGATCGCACCACGGGAGGTGCGACGTCGTAATCGGTCGAGAAGCGCACGCCGAGGTTTTGCGTGGCGAGGTAAGTGGTCGAAAGCCCGGTTCCGAAGGAGAATCCGGCGCGTCTTTCCAGCCTGCGGAAATCCGTGCGGCACGGTTTGTAGATCTCGCACCCTCCGAGCAGTTTGGCGCCCACGAGCCACCGCATCGAAAAGGGGTGGGAAAAATAGGGTCCCGCGTACATCGACGCACACTCCAGATTGTCGTTCTGCGCCACGCCGTTGACTTTCACGCGCAGGTTGGTGCACGACATGCGGCCGCCGAAACCCCAGTAGGGCGTTGCGAACCAGGCGCCCTGCACCGAGACGGCCGGCCCCGAGAGGAACTGCATGTGCATCCCGGGGTAGGGCGTGTAGCTTCCGGGGACGGTCGAGAATCCGAGGCTGAACCCGAGGAACGACGGCCGGCGGCAGCGGTCGTAGACCGAGTAGGTTTCCGTGACGTTCAGCCCCTTCTCCTTGAAAATCAGGTCTGCGAGGAAATATCCCAGCTCCGTGGCGAGGATGCCGATACCGGCTCCGACCATGATGTCGCTCATCCAGTGCCGGTTGTTGAGCTGACGGGTGACGCCCGTGACCGTCGCCACGGTGTAGCCCCCGATGCTGTACCACGGGCTGCGGTGGCCGTACTCCTTGTGGAGCATCGTGGCGGCCATGAAGGCCGTCGCCGTATGCCCCGAGGGGAAGGAGTTGCGCGACGATCCGTCGGGGCGCATCACACGGCAGGAGTATTTGAGCGAGTTGACCCCGATGGCCATGAGTCCCGCCGAAAAGGCGTCGGAGACCAGCATGCGGCCCCATGAACTGCGTCCCCTGACGCCGCAGGCTTTCAGGGCCACCATCGCCCCGGCGGGAGCGTACTGGAGCCAGTCGTCGTAGTCGTGGCGGAACGAACGGCTGTACCCGTTGCGCAGACGCCGGAAGTCGGAATCGTAGGCCTGCATCACGACGCCGCCCACGATCAGCGGCGTGCCGACGAAGAGCATGCGGTAGGCTTTTGTCGAGGTGTGGCGGTCGATGCGCCGTCGGAACTCCCCTCCGGCGCTCATGTCTGCGCTGTCCGGTAATTGCGCCGCTGCTCCCAGGCCCGCGAATGAGAGCAGGCAGGCGGCGGTCAGGCGTTTGAGCATCGTATTTTATCGCAACTGTTTTCTTTTTCTGTGGATTGCACGGATGATTTCGCCGCCGACAGCCAGCAGCGAGGTGAATCCGATCACCTCGGCCCATTGCATCCACGAGAGCGGTTCGGTGCGGAACACCTCGCCTCCGAATTCCACGATCAGCACCTGTCCCACGCCGATCGCCGCGAGGATCAGGAAGAATTCGCGGCAGCCGCCGAGACATGTGAAGACCGAATGGCGCGTCTCGAATCCCTTGGCGTTGAACATGTTCCAGAACTGGAGGAAGACGAACGTCGAGAAGAACACGGTCAGTTGCTCCACCGTGAGTCCGCCTTGCAGGATCGTCCATCGGAAGAGCATTCCCAGCAGTACGACCACCATCGCCGCGCCGCACGTGAAGAGGGTGCGGGCCATGGCGGGGGGGATGATGAATTCGTCCCTCGGGCGCGGTTTGTCGCGCATCACTTCGGGGTTGGGCGGCAGCGAGGCCATGGCCATCGCCGCGAAGGTGTCCATGATGATGTTCACCCAGAGAATCTGCACCACCGTGAGCGGCATGTCGGTTCCGAACAGCGCGCCGATGAAGCAGATGGTGATGGCCGCGAAGTTGATCGTCAGCTGGAACAGCACGAAACGCTGGATATTGCGGTAGAGCGAACGCCCCCACATGACGGCCGTGGCGATCGAGGCGAACGAGTCGTCCAGCAGCGTGATGTCCGAGGCGTCCTTCGCCACGGAGGTTCCCGAACCCATCGAAAGACCCACGTTGGCGAAATTGAGCGCCGGGGCGTCGTTCGTGCCGTCGCCCGTCACGGCCACCACCTCGCCGCGCTGCTGCAACAGCTTGACGAGACGCTGCTTGTCCAGCGGCCGGGCCCGGGACATGATCTTCAGCTCCTGCACGCGTTCCAGCAGCTCCTCGTCGCTCATGGCGGCGAACTCCGTGCCGGTGATGTGGTTCCGTTCGCCATCCGCGGCGTCGTTCCACAGCCCGATCTGGCGGGCGATTTCGCGCGCCGTGGCCGGGGTGTCGCCCGTGACGATCTTGATGCCGATTCCTGCCTCCAGGCAGCGTGCGACGGCCGCCGGGACGTCCTCGCGCACGGGGTCCGAGATGGCGGCCACCGCCGCGAAGTGCAGCCCGCCCGCCTTGACCGCTTCGAGGCAGTCGTCCGACGCGGTTTCCGCCCACGCCACGGCCAGCGTGCGCATGGCGCGGCTCTGGAACCCGAGGAGCTGTTCGGCGACCTGCGCGTCCTTGCCATCCGGGGCGCACATCGTGCGCACGATCTCCGGGGCGCCCTTCACACAGAGGATGCGGCGGCCTGAGATGCCGCTTTCGATGATCGTGGCCATGTATTTGCGTTCGGTCGAGAAGGTCAGCCGGTTGACGATCTTCGCTTCGGCGCGCAGCGGTTCGTAGTCCTCGCCTCCGGCGCGCATCCATTCGAGCAAGGCCCCTTCCGTGGGGTTGCCGATGATATGGCCTTCGGCGTCGAGGAACGCCGTGGTGTTCAGGGCCACGACTTCGGCGAATTCCCGTGCGGGAAGCGTGTCGTAGCGGATCAGTTCCTGCACGTGCATGCGGTTCTGGGTCAGCGTGCCGGTCTTGTCGGTGCAGATGACCGTCACGGCGCCCATCGTCTCGCAGGCGTGCATTTTGCGCACGAGGTTGTTGGTCTTCAGCATCCGCCGCATGGACATCGCCAGCGACAGCGTGATCGACATCGGAAGCCCTTCGGGCACGGCCATGACGATGATGGCCACCGAAACCATGAAGATTTGCAGCACGTGCTGCGAGATGGTCAGCCAGTCGCTCTCGAGCAGCCCGCCCGCGAAGATCGCCTTTCCGAGCATCACGCAGAAGATAAGCGCCGAAAGGAGGATGCCCAGCCGGCCGATCAGACGCGAGAGGCGCGTCAGCTGACGGTCGAGGGGCGTCTGCTCTTCGCTCTGCACGGTCGACTGCTCCGTGACGCGTCCGGCTTCGGTCGCATCGCCCACGGCCGTTACGACCATCACGCCGTACCCGTCCGCCACGGTCGTGCCGCGCAGCACCGCGTTCGAGGGATAGGTCGCCTCGGGGTCGAAGTCGGCTTCGTTGACCGTCTTGTCCACCTCGGGTTCGCCCGTGAGCGTCGATTCGTTGATTTTCAGCGATACGGCCTCGACCAGTTCGCCGTCGGCGGGAATCGTCTCGCCGCTCTCGATGTAGACCACGTCGCCCGTGACCACGTCGCGTCGCGGAATTTCGCGGATCGACCCTTCGCGCATCACCTTCACGGGGATGTCGTCGTTCACCTGGTTGAGCCTCCGGAAACGCCGCTGGGCGTCCCATTCGAACCAGAATCCGACGCAGGTGGCGAGGATGATGGCGCAGATGATGCCCACCGATTCGGTGAAGTCCTTGTGGACGAATCCGATGATGAGCGACAGCACGGCGGCCAGCAGGAGGATGCGGATGATCGGGTCGCGGAATTTTTCCAGCAGCAGGCGCCAGGCCGAATCGTCCTTCGGCGGGGTGATGACGTTGTCGCCGTGGCGCCGGCGGCTTTCGTCGATTTGCGGGGTAGTCAGTCCTTTGGGGTTGTAGCGAATCATCGGGTATTATAGTTTGTGTACGGAAAATTGTCGTGTCGAGGCGTCGAGCCGCACGGCGATGAACAGCAGGATCGTGAAGGCGATGAGCGACGAGCCTCCGTAGCTCATAAACGGCAGCGGAATGCCCATCACGGGCATCAGGCCGATGGTCATGCCCACGTTGACCAGCACGTGGAACAGCAGGATCGCCGCCACGCAGTAGCAGTAGATGCGTCCGAACGGCTCCTGCTGCCGTTCGCCCATGCGCATCAGCCGCAGGATCAGCAGGCACAGCAGCGTCAGCACCACGACCGAGCCGAGGAATCCCCACTCCTCGCCCACGGTGCAGAAGATGAAGTCGGTGTGCTTTTCGGGGACGAACCCGTATTTGATCTGGGTCCCTTCGAGGAAGCCCTTGCCCCAGAAGTTGCCCGAGCCGATGGCGATTTTCGACTGGTTGACGTTGTAGTCGATCCCCTGCGGTTTGTCGACGATGCCCAGGTAGCTCAGGATGCGCTCCTGCTGGTGCGGTTTGAGCACCGATTCGAAGATATAGTCGGTCGCCGGGACGAAGGCCATCGAAACGACGAAGAGTCCCGCCATGAGCAGGATGTTCATCAGCCGCGTGCGGTAGGCGTAGACCGCCACGATCGGCAGCGAAGCGAGCGTCACGGTCAGCAGGCTGCGGTAGATGTCCATCGTGCCGGGGGCGATGAGTCCCATGAACGACGAGAGGACGATGGCCGAGAGCGCCAGCGAGGCGAGGTAGACGATGCGCGAACGCCATCGGCCGTTCATCATCGCCTCCGACGCCACGCAGATCAGGATCAGCAGCACCAGCAGCGTCATGGGCGTCAGCAGGAACGAAACGATGAAGAGCGCAGCGATGAGCAGAATCGGGATGCAGAGCCACTTGTTGAGTCCTTCGCGGTAGAGGACGAAGAGGAATGCACCCAGCACGATGCCCGAACCGGTGTCGTTTTGCAGAATGGTGAGCAGCATCGGGATGCCGACGATCACACCCACGCGCAGCAGATCGCCGAAGCGGTTGATCGAGAAGGAGTAGTTGCTCATCACGCGCGCCAGTGCCAGCGCCGTGGCGATCTTGACGAATTCGACGGGCTGGATGCGCAGCGACCCCAGTTCGATCCATGACTTGGCGCCGTTGACCTCCTTGCCGGCGATCAATACGCCGATCATCACCACGATACCTATTATATATAGCGGATAGGCCCACATGTGGTAGTAGCGCACGTCGAGCAGCAGGATGACGAGCGCTACGACGAGTACGGCCGTCACCCACATGTACTGCTTGATGTAGAAGTGCGAGAAAGCGAAGAAATCGGCCGTCTCCTCGTCGAACGAAGCGGCGGTGATGCAGATGCAGCCCGCCGCGACCAGCAGCAGGTAGTAGAGGACGGCCAGAAAATCGACCCCCTGGAACAGACCGCCTTTGATTCTACTTTGCATAGGAGGGATAATAGATTTGCATGTTCTTCACCCTATCGACGAGCCACGGGCGGGTGATCGTGTCGGTGAGGTAGTACTCCTCGACGAGCGAGGCGATCGGCAGGGCGATCGTGGCGCCGAATCCGCCGTTTTCGACGTAGACCGAAATGGCGATCTTCGGATTGTCCTTCGGTGCGAACGAGAGAAAGGTCGAGTGGTCGCGGCCGCGCGGGTTTTCGGCCGTTCCGGTCTTGCCGCAGACGTCCAATCCTTCGAGCCGGGCGCGGGTCGAGGTTCCCCCGACGTTCACGCCCCGCCACATGCCCTCGACGATGGGTTCGAAGTGTTTCGGTTCGACCATCGTGTAGTGGCGTTCGTAGAAACGCGCGTCGAGCGAGTCCTGTCCTTCGATCTTCTTCACGATGTGCGGGATGTAGTAGTAGCCTCGGTTGGCCACGATGCACGCCAGATTGGCCAGCTGCAACGGTGTGCAGCCCAGCGCATCCTGCCCGATCGAGAGCGACAGCACCGTGAGCGAGTTCCACGAACCCCGGTACTGGCGGTCGTAGTAGGCGCGGTCGGGCACGTATCCGTTGCCCTCGTCGAGGAAGTCCGAACCCAGCTTGCGCCCGAATCCGAAGCTCTCGACATATTGTTTCCAGACGTCGTAACCCTCCTTCACGCTTCCGTATTTGGGGTTGTCGAGGATGTCGCGGAAGACGTAGCAGAAGTAGGCGTTGCACGAGGTCGCCACCGCGAAGCGCAGGTCCAGCGGCGAGGCGTGGGCGTGGCAGGCCATCTTCAGGCGGCCCGCCTGGTAGCCCATGTGGCAGGAGTGCAGGTCCGAAGGCCGGAGCACCCCTTCCTGAAGGCCGATCAGCCCCTGCACCAGCTTGAAGGTCGACCCCGGGGGATATTTGGCCTTCACCGCACGGTTGAACAGCGGCTTGCGCTTGTTGTAGAGCATCTTCATGTAGTTGTTGCCCCGCTGGCGCCCCACCAGCTGGTCCGGATCGTACGTCGGCGAGGAGACCATCATCAGGATTTCGCCCGTCGAAGGCTCGATGGCTACCGCGGCTCCCACCTTGCCGCGCATCAGCTCCTCGCCCAGCAGTTGCAGACGCGCGTCGATGGTGCTCACGAGGTAGCGGCCCGGATCGGGCAGCGAGTCGTAGCGGCCGTTCATGTAGGAACCCTTGATCGCCCCGTGGGTGTCGATCTCCTGAATCCGGACGCCCTTGCGGCCCCGGAGCTGCGGCTCGTAGGCCGACTCCACGCCGTTCATCCCTACGTAGTCGCCCGTCTTGTATTCGGGGTTGCGCTTCAGGTAGTCGGGGTTCACCTCGCTCACATACCCCAGCAGGTTGCCGCCCACTTCGCGGGGATACCGGCGGACGGTGCGGTAGACGGTGTAGAACCCCCGGAAGTTGCACTCGTCGAAGCGCAGTTTGTCCTCCTTGGAGATGTAGTTCATAATCAGCCGCGGCGCCCGCGGACGCATCCGCGCGTTGGCCAGTTCGCGTTCGAGCCGGGCGCGCGAAAGTCCCAGCACGTCGCACATGCGGGCCGTGTCGAAGCCCTGTTTGCCGATTTCGCTCGATATGACCATCAGGTCGTAGCATTCGCGGCTCTGCACCAGATATTCGCCGTTGCGGTCGAAGACCTCGCCGCGCGGCGGGTACTGCACGACGTGGCGCAGCACGTTGGCGCGCGCCAGATCGTCGTAGCGCGAATCGAAGAGCTGGATGTAGGCCAGCCGTCCGACGATCAGCGCGAAGATCAGCAGGACGATGACCTGCAGGGTGCGCATCCGCATGAAACTCTCGGAGTTTCTCATATGCGCACGGGGATTTTGGCGGTGAAGATGCGGGCGATGATCCAGATGAAGCCCGCCGATACCGCCGTGCTGACGACGATGCGCAGCAGCGTATGGAGCGCGTGGGTCCACGAAAGGGCCTCCAGCGAAAAGAATACGGCGTGATGCACGAGCGTCAGCGCCACGAGGTAGGTGATGAACTTTCGTTCGCCCAGGCGCGCCGACGAGGGGATGCCCCCTTCGCGGACGTTGTCGCGGCCGCAGATCATGCCGGCGAGGGTCGGGCGCAGGAAGGCGATCAGCAGCGTGGTGATCGTGTTGATCCCCGCCGCGCCCATGGCGAAGTCCATCGTGACGCCCAGCGCCAGTCCGGCGCCCAGAACTGCCGCGGGCGGCGTGTCGAGCGGCAGCAGGGCGATGAAGACGATGTATACGAGCGGGTTGAGGTAGATGCTGATGGTCAGGTTGTCGAACAGGAAAACCTGAAGCAGCACCGCCGCCGCGAAAAGTCCGAGATATGGTAGTGTGCGGTACATTTAGTCGTTCCGGGAGTGTTGTTCGATTTGTTCGCTTTGCTGCAGGTTGCGGATTTCGTAGAAGTCGCGGTTGCCGACCAGCACGACTTCGTTCAGCCGCGACATTTCGGCTGCGAGCCGCACCCGTACCGTGTAGGCCGTGCGGGTCTCGTTGAGCGAGGCGCTCTCGACCCAGCCGATCAGCACGTCGGCGGGAAAATACTGCGAGAATCCGGTCGTCACGACCTCCTGTCCGGGCTTCGGGTCGGCGTATTTCGACAGCTCGCCGAGGATCACCACGTTCTGGTCCAGCCCGTCCCAATAGATCGAGCCGTAATATTCGGCGTCGGCGAGCTTGCCGCTGGCCCGGAACGAGGTGTTCAGCACCGACATCGCCACGGCGTAGCGTTCCGTGCAGTCGACGACGTAACCGGCCATCGCGCCGTCGGGCGAGAGGACGGCCATCTCTTCGACCACGCCGTCCTGACGTCCGCGGTTGAGCGTGATGAGGTTCTGCGCCCGGTTGACCGTGTTGGCCACGACCGATGCCGTGACGAAGCGGTATTTCGATTCGCCGATGTCCTGCATATAGCTGTCCAGCCGCGCGTTGGTTTCGGCCTCCTCGTACTGGGCGAGCCGCTCTTCGAGCTGTGCGACGCGGCCCAGCAGCAGCCGGTTTTCGTGCCCGAGGCTGAAGTAACGCCTTATGCCCGCGAAAAATCCGTGCACGCCTCCCGCCACCTGGTTCGACCGTGCGAGCAGCCGGGCCTGGGTGTAGTGGGTGGAGTGGGCGTAGTAGCTGATGGCCGCGACCTCCAACGCCACGAACAGCACCACGACGTAGATGCTTCGTATGAACTCGAACAGTTTGCGCAAAGCAGTTCCTTAATTTAAGATTGCGGACCAAGGCCCGCAATCCGTATTTGTCAATTTATCCGATTCTTGTCGGAACGAACCGTATTTCGGGCTTCGCGAAGTCAGCGGTGCAGGGGCATACTCGGGTATGTGACTGCACCGGACGGCGAACGACGTGCGGAAGACGGCCGTTATCGCAAGAATCACTTCATCAGGAACGAGAACCGGTTGATATTCTTCAGCGCGATTCCCGTTCCGCGGGCGATGGCCCGCAGCGGGTCTTCGGCGATGTGGAACGGAATGCCGGTCTTTTCGTTCAGCCGCCGGTCGAGTCCCTTGATCAGCGCGCCGCCGCCGGCGAGATAGATGCCGTTCTTCACGATGTCGGCGTACAGCTCGGGCGGCATGGATTCGAGCACCTTCATCAGCGCCGCGTCGATCTTCGTGAGCGACTTTTCCAGCGCGTAGGCGATTTCGCTGTACGAGAGCGACACGGTCTGGGGCAGTGCGGTCAGCATGTTGGGACCCGTCACGACGAAGTCCTCGGGCTCCTGCTCCAGGTCCGAAACGGCGCCCTCTTTACCGGCTTTACCTTTAAGTGGTACACCAGCCTGCTCCACAACGAGTCCATCCTGCACGCGCTGTGGGTGTCGCTGTATCTGGCACTGTTCTCGGCGGTCATCGCCACGGTGCTGGGGACTGCGGCGTCTCTGGGCATCGCCTCCATGGGGCGCAAGAGCCGCCTGCTGGTGACGAATATCACCTATATCACCACGGTCAACCCCGAGATCATCACCGGTATCTCCCTGATGATGCTCTTTGTGGCATACCAGCGCTTTGCGTCTGAGCTGGACTTCCTGCCCGACAACATCATGGGCTTCCCCACGCTGCTCATCGCCCATATCGCGTTCAACGTGCCGTATGTCATCTTCAACGTCACGCCGAAGCTCAAGCAGCTGGATATCAAACTGTACGAGGCTGCTCTGGATCTGGGCTGCGACCCCAAGCAGGCATTCTTCAAGGTCATCCTGCCGGAGATCAGCCCCGCCATCCTGTCGGCCTTCCTCATCTGCCTGACCTACTCCATCGACGACTTCATGATCTCCTACTTCAACTGCGGCACCGTGGAGACCCTGCCCATTGCCATCTACTCCATGACCCGCAAAAAGGTCAGCCCGGAGATCTACGCCCTGTCCACCATCATGTTTGTGGTGATCCTGACCATCATCCTCATCAGCATCATGGCGGTGCTGTTCGCGTTCCCGCTGTACTGGATCCTGACGGGCTCCTTTAAGACGCAGATCTCCATCAACTCCACCACCCCCGAATGGTGGCCGAGCGAGTGGGTCGCGACGAACTATGACAAGCTGTTCAGCCGCCAGAAGTCCCCGCTGTGGGAGTTCGCGGTGCCGTTCAGCAGCCACTTCAGCGCGGACGGCAAGGACATCATCTGGTGGGCCGGTCCCCAGGTGCCCGCCGCTGTGCGCTGGCTCATCAACACGGTCTTTATGGCCGTTGCCTCGATGATCCTGACCTGCATCACCGCCGCCATGGCCGGTTATGCACTGGCTAAAAAGCGCTTTGTGGGCCGTAAGCTGCTGTTC
>ERZ791569.1018-NODE-1018-length-12231-cov-3.072520_pt1 | contig 12231 bp, 9 predicted proteins | sample MGYA00509973_ERZ791569 | MGnify/ENA primary metagenome ERZ791569 (study PRJEB30046, sample SAMN00791902) | human gut metagenome | study: EMG produced TPA metagenomics assembly of the A metagenome-wide association study of gut microbiota in type 2...
AAGCCAGCCCGCCGAAGAAGAACTCCGAGGTGTAGCTCACGCGGACGATCCGCTGGACCATGTAAATCGTGATCGAATTGACGCCGATGACCTTGAAGAAATAGCTCCACCGCCGCCATTGGCACACATCTATTATATAATAGAACAGCGCGAACATGCCCAGCGAGTAGGCTCCGGCGGCGAATACGAAGGCCGGAGTCCAGAGTTTCTTGTTGATCGGCTGCAACGGGTCGAGGCAGAGCGCCAGCGCCAGCAGCGCAACCGCCCCGGCGGCCATCCAGAGCGTCTTGCGGCTGCCGGAGGTCCGCTCTTCGGAGCGGCGGACGAACTCGCCCGTGAACATGCCCAGCATGGCCGTCACGATGGCCGGGAGGGTGCTCAACAACCCTTCGGGGTCGAATCCCCTGCCTCCCAGCAGGTGCGAGGGCATGACGATCCGGTCGACGTAGCCCACGATATTGCCTTCGAGGGTCAGCGGCCCGGCCCCTCCGGCGTCGGGCGCGGCGACGAATTGCAGCAGCAGTCCGTAGCCGAGGAGGATCGCGGCGGCGATGACGGCGCGCGTGCGCACGTTGAAATTGACGAACAGCAGCGCCGCGAACATCCACGCCAGACCGATCCGGCCCAGCACGCTCGGCAGGCGCAGCGTGGCGAAGTCGAGCTTGAACAGTCCGCTGTAAACGAATCCCAGCGCCACGAGGGTCAGGCCGCGGCGGATGACTTTCAGGTAGATGCTTCGTTCGCTCATCCCTTTTTCGCGCTGTTTGGCGAGCGAGAAGGGGAACGAGATGCCCGCGATGAAGAGGAACAGCGGGAAGATCGTGTCGTGGTGGAAGAATCCGTTCCAGTCGGCGTGACCCATCTGGGCGGTCATCCAGTCGGAAAATTCTCCGGGACAGAGCTTGCACAGGGCTGTTACCAGTCCTGCGAATCCCATGATGAAGAGCATGTCGAAGCCCCGCAGGGCGTCGAGCGAAAGAAGCCGCTGCGAGGCGGCCGGTTGGGTCGGTTGAGGTTTCATCGGTATCGGGTTTCAGGTTGTTTCGGCGGGGACGAATTTGTAGAGCTGGTCGCCGCGGCGGACGACGCCGGGCGTGCGGATGGCGCAGAGTTCCCCCTGGGCGACCGACTCTGCCGGCTGTCCGTCGGGTCCGTGCAGTTCGGTGAGCGTCTGTTCGGCGACGCCCGTGGTCGCGCCGAGAAAGAAGATCGGTTCCCCGACAGCGAGCGGAGCCGCTTCGACCGACACCTCGGCTACCGAGAGCTTTCGGTAAAAGTTCGTCACCTTTCCCACATACACTTTGCGTTGGGTGGCCGACGATCCGTAGGCGGGGCTGTGCTCCACGACGGGGCGTCCGGCGTAGTAGCCTTCCCAGAAACCGCGGTTGAAAACCGTGCGGAGCCGCTCTTTCAGCTCCGCAGTTAAAGCGGGAGTGTAGGTCCCGGACTCCATCGCCTTGAGCGCCTGGTCGTAACACTCCACCACGCGTTTCACGTACTCCGCGCCGCGGGCGCGTCCCTCGATCTTCAGCACCCGGACCCCCGCGGCGATCATTTTGTCGAGGAAGTCGATGGTGCATAGGTCTTTGGGCGACAGGACGTAGCGTCCGTCGATGTCCAGCTGCGCGCCCGTCTCCTTGTCCGTGACGGTGTATTTGCGGCGGCACAGCTGGCGGCAGGCGCCGCGGTTGGCCGAGCAGTTGGTTTCGTAGAGCGAAAGGTAGCATTTGCCCGAGACGGACATGCACAGCGCGCCGTGGGCGAACATCTCGATCTCGACCAGTTCGCCCCGCGGGCCGCGGATGTCGTCCTCGACGATCCGGCGGCGGATCGCCGCCACCTGCTCCAGCGACAGTTCGCGCGCCAGCACCACCGTGTCGGCCCACTGGGCGTAGAAGCGCACCGCCTCGGAGTTCGAGATGTTGCTCTGGGTCGAGATGTGCACCTCCTGCCCGATCCGGCGGGCGTAAAGGATCGCCGCCATGTCCGAGGCGATCACGGCGTCGACGCCCTCCTTTTTGGCGCGGTCGATCACGGCGTGCACGTCGGCGATCTCGTCTTCGTAGACGATCGTGTTGACCGTCAGGTAGGTCTTCACCCCGGCCTTGCGGGCCGAGGCGACGATCCGTCCCAGGTCGTCGAGCGTGAAGTTGGCCGCCGAGGCCGAACGCATGTTGAGTTTCCCGACGCCGAAATAGACGGCGTCGGCCCCGGCCCGGATGGCGGCCGCGAGCGATTCGTAACTCCCGACGGGAGCCATTATTTCAATGTCGGAGCGTTTCATCGTTCAGTTTTTCCGGTCCATCAGGCTCATGGCGTAGTCGCGCATGCGCTGTGTCCGCGAAGGGGCCACCGAAAGGGTGTCGAGGATCGACAGCGCACGTTCGAAACGCAGCTGGATCTGCTGCTCGGTCAGGCGCGGCACGTCCAGCCGGTCGTAGATCGACTTCACCTTGCCGATCTTCTCGGCGTCGGAGAGCGCCGGGTCGCGGTAGGCCGTGCGCAGCATCTCGCGCGTCGCCTCGTCGGCATGGCTCATCGCCGTGATCATCAGGTAGGTCTTCTTGCCTTCGAGGATGTCGCCCCCGATGGCTTTGCCCAGCCGCTGGTCGCCGTAGCTGTCCAGCAGGTCGTCCTGCAACTGGAACGCCAGCCCCAGCTCGACGGCGAAGCGCCGCAGGCGGCGGCAGTCCTCGTCCGAAGCGCCGCCCAGCATCGCGCCGATCACGACCGATCCGGCCAGCAGCACCGAGGTCTTCAGCTCGATCATGTGCATGTATTCGACCACCGAGACCTTGGGTTTCTGTTCGAAATCCATGTCGTACTGCTGTCCTTCGCACACCTCGAGCGCCATGGTGTTGAAGGTCGAGAGCACCTGCGGCAGCAGGTTGGCCGGGACGCTGCTCAACAGGCGGTAGGCGTAGATCATCATGGCGTCGCCCGAGAGGATGGCCACGTTCTGCCCCCATTTGGCATGGACCGAGGGCTTGCCCCGGCGCACGGCGGCGTTGTCCATGATGTCGTCGTGCAGCAGCGTGAAGTTGTGGAACACCTCGACGGCCGCAGCCGCGGGCAGCGCCTGCTTCACGTCGTCGGAGAAGATGCCGCAGGAGAGCGTCAGCAGCATGGGGCGGAGGCGTTTGCCGCCCCCGGCGAGCGAATAGCCGATCGGGGCGTATAGGAGTTCCGGTTCGGCCGGAAATTCGGTCTGGGCGAGGTAATTTTCGATGGCGGAGAGCATCTGCTCGTTGGTCTGCATAGTCTTGAATGGTACTTTTGGGTCGGAAACTGTCCCAAAAATAGGAAAAAACTTTGGAGTAGCCGAATTTTCGATTAACTTTGACAGGATAAAACTAACTTTTAACCTGAAACACGATATGAAAAAACTCGCGATCGGCGTGGACATCGGCGGCATCAACACCGCTTTCGGCCTCGTGGATGAAAACGGCGACCTCTATGCCGAATCGGTCATCTCGACCAAGAAGTACCCTTATGTTGACGACTATCCGGCTTATGTCGAGGACCTTTGCGACTCGATGCGCGCTCTGGCGCAGAGCCTTTCGTTCGAGTACGAACTGACGGGCATCGGCATCGGCGCGCCCAATGCCAACTACCACAAGGGTACGATCGAAACCCCTGCGAACCTTTGGAAGTTTAAGGAGGGCGACCCCAATCCCGACGAGTCGCGCCGCGTGTTCCCGCTGGCGGACGATATTTCGAAGTGTTTCGGCGGCGTGAAGACGCTCATTACCAACGACGCCAACGCGGCGACGATCGGCGAGATGATTTACGGCAACGCCAAGGGCATGCGCGATTTCATTATGATCACCCTCGGCACGGGTCTCGGTTCGGGATTCGTCGCCAACGGTGAGATGGTCTACGGCCACGACGGCTTCGCCGGCGAGTTCGGCCACGTGATCGTCGAGCGCAACGGCCGTGAGTGCGGCTGCGGGCGCAGGGGCTGTCTGGAGACCTACGTGTCGGCGACGGGCATCAAGCGCACGGCGTTCGAGCTGATGGCGAAGATGAACGCCCCCAGCAAACTGCGCAGCATCGCCTTCGACGACTTCGACGCCTCGATGATCTCGGCCGCCGCCGAGCAGGGCGATCCCATTGCGCTGGAGGCGTTCCGCTATACGGGCGAAATGCTGGGCCGCGCGCTGGCCGACGTGGTGACGGTGACCTCGCCCCAGGCCATTTTCCTCTTCGGCGGACTTTCGAAGGCCGGCAAGCTGATCTTCGAACCGACGCAGTGGTACATGGAGGAGAACATGCTCTTCGTCTTCAAGAACAAGGTGAAACTGCTTCCCAGCGGCATTCAGGGCAAGAATGCCGCCATCCTCGGCGCCTCGGCGCTGATCTGGCAGGAAGCCGCCAAATAGCCGGATACGGCTTGTGCCGCAAGGGCGAAGTTTCCGGACTTCGCCCTTTTTTGAAAACCGAAAACTTTAAATTCACAGCAATGAAACGTTTCTTTCTTCTGACCGTCGCGCTGCTGACGGTCTGGGCCGCGGCCGCACAGATGCGGTTCGTGGACGCCACCGAGTTGAACCTCATCGGCAAGGCCCTGCCGACGCCGCATCCTTACCACCGGATCGACACGGTCGCCTACAAGGGCTTCACCAAGGGCGAGAACCAGCAGGTGCGCTGCTCGGCGGGTCTCGCGCTGGTCTTCAAAACCAACTCCACGCGCATCGACCTGGAGCCGCAGTACACCTCGTTCGTCTACGCGGGGGCAAGCACCCCGCGGGTCGCTTCGGAGGGTTTCGACCTCTACATCCGCAAGGACGGCGAGTGGCTTTACGCCGCGTCGCGCGCCCCGAAGAAACGCGGCGAGGCCTACACGATGATCAGCCGCATGGACTCTTCGGAGAAGGAGTGCCTGTTGTACCTGCCCAATTACAGCGAGCTGACGTCGCTCCGCGTCGGGGTGGACGAGGGGGCGACGATCACCCCGATGGAGAATCCCTTCCGGCATAAGATCGTGATCTTCGGGTCGAGTTTCACGCACGGCGTCAGCACCAGCCGCGCGGGCATGAGCTACCCGATGCAGATCGGCCGCAACACGGGCCTCTACTTTTGCAGCATCGCGTGCAGCGGCAACTGCAAGCTGCAACCCTATTTCGCCGACTACCTCGGCGACGTAAAGGACGCCGACGCGATGGTTTTCGACGCCTTTTCGAATCCCGACGCGAAGATGATCGAAGAGCGGCTGATTCCCTTCATCGAACGCATCCGCGCGAAGCTGCCTTCGACGCCGCTGATCTTCGTGCAGACGATCTACCGCGAGAGCGGCAATTTCGACCTCCGTTCCCGCAAAATCGAAGAGGACAAGCGCGACATGGCCCGTCGGCAGATGGCCGAAGCCATGAAGCGTTTCGACAACGTCTATTTCGTCGACAAGGCGGACCTCACGGGAACGGACCACGTGACCTCGGCCGACGGCACGCACCCTTCGGATCTGGGCTATTGGCGCTGGGCGCAGAACCTCCAGCCCGAGTTGCTGAAGGTATTCAGGAAGTGCGGCATCCGCTGATACGGCGGGTTTTACCGGAAACAGGAGGAGGCTCGCAACGAGCCTCCTCCTCTTGTTTTGCACGTGTCGGAATCGCTTTTGCTGCGACACCTTGAACCCGTCGGTCCGCAGGCGGCAGTCGGTCTCTTCGCCGACCGGCGTCGGCCGGGTGTCGCGGGGCGCTCCCGCGGCGGTTGCGGCGGTTGCGGCGGTTGCGACGGTTGTGACGTTGCGGCGCCGCAACGTCGCAATGCGGTCCGGTCCGGAAGTTCTCCGCTCCGGCGGTCCGGGATGCTCCGGCGGGCAGCTCTGAAGCGAAAAAGCCGGACGACACGACTGTCGCCCGGCTTATGAACGGAGGTGCGCCGACGTTATTTCATCACCACCTGCGTCTGGCCGATCAGGCGGCCTTCGCAGTAGAGCTGTATCTGGTAGGTTCCGGCGGCGAATCCCGTCGAGTTGTAGTAGATGCCCACTTCGAGGTCCTGGTTCTGGTAGTCGACCTCGCGCATGGCCGAGTAGCTCAACCGTTCGCCCTCGAATTCGAAGGTCGGCATGGCCTCGGTGGTCAGCACGTAGCCGTCGGGCGAGGTGATGCGCACGTAGACGGCCTTGTTGCCCGGGGTGGCCAGCTCGTTGGCCGCGAGCACGAAGTCGACGCGCAGGCGTGCGGCGTTCTTGACCCGCGAAACGGGCTTGCTGCGGTCGTTGAGCGCCGAGAGGCGGATGTCGCGGGCGCGGAGCACCGAACCCACCTTGACCTTGTTGTCCAGTTCGGCGGCCTTCTCTTCGGCCATGTCGGCGCGCAGCTTGGCCGAAGAAATCTCCTTGCGGAAGCCGACGTTCTCCTTGATGAGCTTTTTGTTGAGCGTATTGAGCGAGTCGATCTGCTTCACGTAACCTTTCATAATCGTGCGCAGCGTGCCGACCTCCTTTTCATACTGTTTGATCTTCGCGAGGTTCCACGAACGCTCCTTCTTGAGGCGCGTCATCAGCGAGTCGGCGCGTTCGCGTTCGAGGGTCAGCCCGGCCGAAATCGAGTCGTTCGAGATGCGCAGCCCGTCGTAGTCGGTCATCAGCCGCCCCAGGTCGTTCTGGATCGAGTCGCGGTCGGCCTGCAACAGTTCGTTGTCGAGCATCTGCTGGCGGTGGATGCTGAAGTAGAGCACCGAAAGCGCAGCCAGGATCACCGAGAGGATGATGATGACGATGCGGTAGCCGCGGATGGATTTGCCCGCATCGGGCTGCGGGGTGGTGTAGTCGTCGTCTTCGAATTCCGAAGGATCGTATCCCTGTTTGTTTTCCATATGGATAGCTTTTCAACAAAGATAGTGCAAACCGGGGTTTCGTGCAAATTTTTTTGCCGGGTCGGGATGCGCGCGCTCTTCGTCGGGGTTTGTCGGGGCAAAGATAGGAAAAAATTTATTTCATCAGGCTCGACACCGGGTATTTAAGTCCCTTGTAGCCCGAAATGTAGGCGTTGATGCTGCCGATCTTGACCGGCGATTCGATGTAGAGGGGGATTTTGTTGTCGTCGTCCGAAATCCAGATCGTGAAGATCGTGCCGTCGGTGAACGAGTAGCCTTCGGTCGTCCCTAACTGGCACTCGAACTTGAGCGTGCGGAAACGCCCCATGTTGCGGATCTTCTTGTTTTCGCGCCCCAGGTAGCGGTAGTGCAGGTGGCGGATGGTGTCTTGCAGGACCATTTGAAGCGTCGCCGGCTCACCGACGCGGAAATTCTCCGCTTGGGCCGACCGCAGGTTGAAGAAGAGCGCGATGGGGTCCATGCTCTCGGCCGTCAGGGCCATCTGCTTCTCGCTGAAGGGGTTTTTGCGGCTCCGCCAGCGGGTGTGGATGGTCGAGTCGGGCCAGATGTAGGTGTAGTAACTCTGGAAGGTGTAGTCGCCTTCGCGGATGTCGCTCTCGAAGCGCACGGGGCGCAGCGACGCGGTGTCGATCCACACGGTGTAGACATCCTCCAGGTTGAAGAACCAGCGGTAGGTGGGCAGCGTGCGCCCTGCGCCTTCGACCTTGTAGTAGGACTTGCCGTCGGCCGTATCTTCCGAGGTCTTGACCTCCACGGTCCCGACCTCCGTATTGGGGAACATCTTGGCCTTGTAGCTCACGCGGTAGAAGAGCTGTTCGCCCGGATGGTAGAGCTGCGCGGCGAGGGGCGAGAGGACGCCGAGCAGGAATATGGTGAATAGAAACCGTTTCATCGGACAGGGTTTTAATGGGTTAACGTTTTTTCGGGACGGAATATTACGAAATGCGTGAAAAATCAATCTCTTCGCGGCCCGAGTAGCGTCGCCGCAGAGCTTCGAGACCCCGGTTCTGCGGGTGCGCCAGCGCCGGGTCCGCGGCGAGTATTTCTGCGGCCGCCTCGCGCGAGACGGTGAGTATCTGCACGTCGGCCGTGGGGCTGGCGATCTTCAGATCAAATGCCATGCCGCTCTGCAACGTGCCGTTGATGTCCCCCGCGCCCCGCAGCTTGAGGTCGAGTTCCGCCAGGCGGAACCCGTCGTTGGTCTCGCACATCGCTTCGAGCCGCGCCCGCGACTCGCGCGAGAGCTTCTCGCCCGACATCAGGATGCAGTAGGACTGCTCGCCGCCGCGGCCCACGCGCCCGCGCAGCTGGTGGAGCTGCGAAAGCCCGAAACGCTCGGCCGACTCGATGACCATGACCGTCGCGTTGGGCACGTCGACGCCCACCTCGATCACCGACGTGGCCACGAGAATGTGGGCTTCGCCCTGTTTGAACTGGCGCATCGACTCCTCCTTGTCGGCGGGCTTCATCTTGCCGTGGCAGATCGCCGTGACGTACTGCGGCAGCGGGAAGTCGCGCGAGATGGCTTCGTAGCCGTCGGTGAGGTCCTTGTAGTCCATCGCCTCCGACTCCTTGATGAGCGGATAGACGACGTAGACCTGCCGCCCTTTGGCGATCTCCTGCCGCATGAAGCCGAACAATTTGAGCCGCGCGGCGTCGGTGTAGTGGAATGTCTTGATGGGCCGCCGTCCCGGAGGCAGCTCGTCGATCACCGACACGTCGAGATCGCCGTAGAGGGTCATCGCCAGCGTGCGAGGGATCGGCGTGGCGGTCATCACGAGGATATGGGGCGGCTGGAGGTTCTTGGTCCAGAGCCGCGCGCGCTGCTCGACGCCGAAGCGGTGCTGTTCGTCGATCACGACGAAGCCCAGGTTCGAGAACTGCACGCGGTCCTCGATCAGCGCATGCGTGCCGATGAGTATGTCCACTTCGCCCGAGGCGATGCCTTCGAGCGAAGCCCGGCGCTCCCTGGCCTTCGAGGCGCCGGTCAGGACGGCCACCTTCACGTCCATTCCGTCGAGCATCTTGCAGACGGTGGCGTAGTGCTGGCGGGCGAGGATTTCCGTCGGGGCCATCATGCAGGCCTGGAAGCCGTTGTCCACCGCGAGCAGCATCGACATCAGCGCCACGAGGGTCTTGCCGCTGCCCACGTCGCCCTGAAGCAAGCGGTTCATCTGGAACCCCGTCACGGTGTCCCGGCGGATCTCCCTGATGACCCGTTTCTGCGCCCCGGTGAGCGGGAAGGGGAGTTTTTCGGTGTAGAAGGTGTTGAACACGCCCCCGACCCGGGTGAAGAGGAAGCCGTTGCTTTTCGCGAGGCGTTCGGTGCGCCGCTGCTGGATGTTGAGCTGTACGCCCAGCAGTTCGTCGAACTTCAGCCGGTACTGCGCTTGCCGCAGGGCCTCCTGCGATTGCGGGAAGTGGATATTGTAGATGGCGTCGCGCAGGCCGATCAGTCCGTACCGGGTGCGCACGGCCTCGGGAAGCGGGTCCGCGATGCGGTCCTTCACGAGCGTCCAGGCGTTGCAGATGATCTGGTACATGCCCTTCGCACCCAGCACATTGCCCAGCTTCTCGGTCGAGGGATAGATGCCCTGCATGCCGCTTTCGGCCTTGCGCGAGAGGGCCTGCTCCATGGTTTCCAGCTCGGGATGGGCGACCGACAGTTCGCCGCGGTAGAACGACGGGCGGCCGAAGACGAGGTATTCGCGTCCGACCTCGATCCGTTTCTCGATCCACTTGACGCCCTGAAACCACACCAGCTCGGCCTGTCCCGTGGGGTCCTGCGCGAAGGCCGTGAAGCGGCGTTTGCGCCCTGTTCCGGCATAGGCGACGCCCGTTATGCGGGCGCGGAACTGGACGTAGGACAGGCCTGCGGCCTCGGTGATCTCCGAGATGCGGTAGGTGCGTGTGCGGTCGATATAGCGGAACGGGAAATGGTAAAGCAGATCGCCCACGGTCGCTATGCCCAACTCCTTGTCGAGCAGTTTGGCCCGTGCCTCGCCGACGCCGGCGATGTATTTCACGTCGTCCGTATACCAGTTTCCCATCGCGGCGTTACAATTCGTTGAGCACCCGCTTGGCCTCGGCCAGCCGCTCGTGCAGGTCGGCGGCCGGCTCGCGCGATGCGAAGGGGGCGATGACCGCTTCGAGCCGCGCCCGTTTTTCGTCGGACCCGGCCGAGTTCCCGCGGCCCGGTTCGGCGCGCAGGATACGGATCTTCTCGGCATCCTGAATCCCTTCGCGCAGGCGCTCGAAACGGATCGACGACCGGCCGCCCGGATAGACGACGTAGGTATCGCCCGCGGGCCACGTGCGGAAACGCGAATCGCGCAGCGGGTCTTCCGTCCACGAGTTGTAGGCCCAGCGCAGGAAGCCGTCGTAGCCGTTGGCCACGGCGTACCACGCCGCCACGGTCGCCTCGGCCGGATCGGAGAAGGTGAACATGTTGGGATAGCGGTGCGAGCAGCAGACGTAGTAGGTCGTCACCTGCCCTGCGGCGCGGCGCGCGGCGATATCCTCGGGAGCGACCTCCTGCCGCGCCGAGACGCAGATGTCGTGCAGCTGCGGGTAACGCTTGTAGCTGTCGTGGTTGTCGGCCAGCGCGATGCCCAGCTGCGGAGCGTGTTCCGCGAGGAAGGCCACGGCGATCTCCATCTGTTCGGGCGACCGCTCGTCCATGGCGATGCAGGTCTTCGCCAGCCACCCTTTTTCTTCCAGATGCCGCACGAAATCGGCGAGGAACGGCCGCCACATCTCGTCGAAGGCGGGCTGGCCCGGTTCGGCCTTCACGTCCACCCACTCGCCCGTCGCGGCGTCGCGGTAGTGCAGCATGTTGTTCCACGGCAGCATCGAGTAGCAGTTGATCTGTTTGTCGACGCCCAGCCCCTCCATGAACTCCACCCAGCGGTCGAAGGCCGCATAGTCGTATGTCCACGCGCCGTCGGCGCCCTTCGTCCAGACGATCATGTCGGCGTAGGCGTCGTAGCACTGGTTGTTCCACGGATCCTTGTTGAGCGTCGCCGTGACGACCTTCTGTCCGGCGTCGGCCAGCGGCTTCATCACGGGGCGGAGCGCCTCGAAATGGGCGTCGCTCCACATCTCCGCCCCCTCGACGCGCGCCACGGCGGCGGGATGCTGCCACAGATCGAGGTGATACCGCCACTCGGAGGGTGCGGGAAGCGTGCGGCCAGTGACCTCCACGGCCAGTTCGAGCCGCTGCTCGTCGCCGTCGCAGGCGACCGTCACCGGCGTGCGGTAGAGTCCGGGCGCGGCATCCTGCGGCACGTCGACGGTGATCCATACCGGACGCACCGTGCAGGCTTCGAGCGCCATCGAAGGCCGCTCGTCGAGCATGTCGGCAGTCAGCACCGCCGCGAAATCCTGCGGCTTGCGCTTGCAGCAGCCGCAGGCGAATTCGTCGCTCATCACGTAGCGCACGAAACGGGTGCGCACCGCACTTTCGGGCAGCCGCCCTTCATCGGAGGTCAGCACCCCTGCCGTGCAGACGAGCCGCTCCACGGGCTGCGCACTCCATACGAGCAGCTGCGCCGACACCCGTTCGCCGCGCCATGCCGTCAGGCGGCACGCCGTCCGCGGCTCCACGTCGGGCAGCTGCGACTTGCCGAAGCGGCGATCCGTCGTCACGAACGACGCGCAGGGAGTATCGCCGGCCGCCGACCAGTCGGCGAATGCGGCCGCAGGATCGGCCATTTCCTGAAAATCGGGGAAGGAGGGACGGTCGTTCGCACCGCCGCAGGCGGCCAGCAGCATCGCTGCGGCCGGAAGCAGAAAGGAGAGGGTACGTTTCATCGGATCTATCGTTTGTTTTTACAAAGATACGAAAAGTCGAGCGCAGAAGCAAGCGACAGTTTGATTATGCCGAGACGGAGTATCTAAGGCAAAGCCAAAGATAAGCAAAGTCGAGCGCAATACAAATTTATTTGGACATGGCCGAGACGGAGTACCTTCGGCGAAGCCAAAAATCCGAAAAGCCGAACGGCAGAGGTACATCGAGACCGCAGCCAAATAAAGATTTAGCCGCGAAGCCCTATTTGATTTCAATCGTGCAGCGAACCGTCAACGCCCGTTGAACCGGTAACCGACGCCCAGCATCAGGTTGTTCGGATTGCGGAACTTGTAGAGCTGATACCCGACGTGCAGGAAGACGTTGCGCGCCACATCGGCTTTGAGGGCGAAGACCTGGTAGAACGAATTCGTGTCGTCTCCCCTGCCGATCAGGTTCTTGCCGATACCCAGATTGATCGAAAAGATCGGCATCACGACCTCGCAGCGGATCGACACCCCCACGGCGAACTGCTCCTTGAAGGGCGGTATCCAACAATATTATCGCCTAAATCTTTCCAATATGGAGCTTTTTTATAATCA
>ERZ791569.1022-NODE-1022-length-12223-cov-3.890861_pt1 | contig 12223 bp, 9 predicted proteins | sample MGYA00509973_ERZ791569 | MGnify/ENA primary metagenome ERZ791569 (study PRJEB30046, sample SAMN00791902) | human gut metagenome | study: EMG produced TPA metagenomics assembly of the A metagenome-wide association study of gut microbiota in type 2...
TGAAGCGGCCGAGCACCCAGGCCGTACGGTCGCCGCAAAGCTTAGCGACGTAACCGTGCGCTGCTTCGTGCAACGTAATGGCCAAAATTGCGGGAATGGCCCACAGAGCAATGGTGGAGACAGTGTCTAGCATAATGGCTTTGATGCTACCACGCTAAATAGGAAAAACGATAACAAAGACCGATCCGCGGTGACCAATTGTCAATGCGCAGTAGCCGGCTGCCCTTAATTTCCCTCTCCTGCCCTAGTCCATTGATTTTCGAAACTTTTTCCCAGGTCGACCCCAAAATTCCGAAACACTTTTGTGCCTCGTTTCTAAAACAGTTGTTACAAGAAAAACAAAGATCCCCGCCATTTCTGACAGGGATCCTTGATTTGCCTATTTGTTTGTCGGAAGCGCCTGCTTTAGGCAAAGCGCTTCATTGACTCGCAATTAGAACAGTGCGCAGGCAGCAAAGCCGAGTGCCACGGAGAACACAATGGCGAGCACGCCAGGCAGGAAGAAGGCGTGGTTGAACACCCACTTGCCGATGCGGGTCGTACCCGTGTCGTCCATCTGCACGGCGCCCAGAAGCGTCGGGTAGGTCGGCAGAACGAACAGAGCGGACACAGCTGCGAAGGAAGCAACCAGCATGTAGGAGTCGCCCGGGTTGCTGGCGGAAATGCCGAGAGCAGCAACGACAGCAGGCGTGATGGCCTTAGCGGTAGCAGCCTGCGAGTACAGGAGCATAGCAGCAAAGAAGTACACCACAGCAAGCAGAGCCGGATACTGGGCAACGGTTGCAGCGGAGAATTCCTTGATTTCAGCGGAGTGACCGGACACGAACGTGTCACCGAGCCAAGCAACGCCGAGCACGCAGACGATAGCCACCATACCGGACTTGAACACAGACGTGGAAGCAACGTTACCAACGTCAATCTTGCAAGCCATGGTGATACCGCAACCGACCAGGAGCATCAAGCTCATGATGGCAGCGTCACGACCGACGACCACATTCTTGATGATGCCAACAGCCGGCGAAATGGCGGAAGCATAGAGAACCACGCAAAGAACGCCGATCAGGAAGATACCGACGGAGAGCTTGGCACCGGGCTTGAGGTTGCACGTACGAGCGCCTTCAGGAGCCTTCACGAGCCCCTTAGCCAGACGATCCTTGTAAACGGGGTCGCTGTCGAGGTCGAGGTTCTGAATCATGGTCATCACGAAAGCGGTGAGCATGCAGCCGATGAAGGTCGTCACAATCCAGATACCCAGCAGGGCGGGATAAGACCAGCCGAAGGGTTCCAGAACGCCGGTCATGTAAATCACAGCAGCCGACACCGGAGAAGCCGTAATGGCGATCTGGGAAGAAACCACAGCGATAGACAGCGGGCAAACAGGACGAATCTTCTGTTCCTTAGCAACTTCAACGATAACCGGGATCATCGAGAAGGCGGTGTGACCGGTACCGGCGAAGATCGTCAGCACATAGGTCACAACAGGAGCCAGATAGTTGATGTACTTAGGATTGGAACGAAGGATGCGTTCAGCAATCTGGACGAGGTAATCAAGACCGCCGGCGAGCTGCATTGCGGAAATAGCAGCGATCACGGAGGTGATGATCAAGATCACGTCCCAGGGAATGTTACCCGGCTTCATGCCGAGGCACAGACCCAAAACCAGCACACCGGCACCGCCGGCGTAGCCGATACCGATGCCGCCGAGGCGAACACCGATGAAAATCGCACCGAGAAGTACGATTATCTGAAGAATAAGCATGATATCCATGACATCTCCAAAGGGGTGTTAACAACTTTGTTTTATTTATGCCACAGAGCAGCTCGCAACGAAGGTCACGGCCGCTCTGCAGTTTCAGATCTCTTGAGGCGGATTCCGGAGACCGCCTCAAGGATTTCCGTAGTTCAGATCAGATTACTGAACGAACTTCGGTGCAATCAGGTTCTGCAGATTGAACGTGGCGTCCCATTCTTCCTGAGTGAGAAGCTTGCGTTCTTCCACAACAACCTGGTGCAGAGACTTGCCCGTGTGATAGCACTCGTGTGCCATTTCAGAGCAAACCTTGTAGCCGAGGTGCGGCTTCAAGAGGGTGACGATACCGCAGGAGTTCATAACCATCTGAGCGGTACGTTCGGCATTGGCGGTGATACCGTCGATGCACTTCGTGCGCAGCGCGTTGCAGGCATTGGTGAGCACGCGCATCTGCATGAACAGAGCGAACGTGATCACGGGTTCCATCACGTTGAGTTCGAGCTGGCCGGCAGAAGCGGCGAGCATCACCGTGGTGTCGAGACCGATAGCCAGGAAGCTGGCCTGGTTCGTCACTTCGGGGATAACGGGGTTAACCTTACCCGGCATGATGGAGGAACCCGGCTGCAGCTGCGGCAGGTTCAGTTCGGCGAGACCGCAACGCGGACCGGAGGCAAGCAGACGGATGTCGTTGCAAACCTTGGTGAGCTTGACAGCGAGGCTCTTCATGGCGCTCGACAGAGCCACGTAGGAACCGCAGTCGCTCGTGCAGGCGATCAGGTCTTCGCTGTTCTTGAAGTCGATGCCGGTGAGTTCAGCCAGCTTGGCGGAAGCCTTAGCCGGGTAATCCGGGTGCGCCGTCACGCAGGTACCGATAGCGGTAGCACCGAGGTTGATCGTCTTGAGGTGTTCCTGAGCTTCGCGGATGACCTTGAGTTCGTCCTGAATCGTGAAGCCCCAGCCGTGGAATTCCTGGCCGAGCGTCATCGGAACAGCATCCTGCAGGTGGGTACGGCCCATCTTGAGCACGCCCTTGAATTCTTCAGACTTCTTGAAGAAGGCATTGACCAGATCTTCAACAGCCTTGAGCAGCACGTTGCTACGCAGGAGGAACATCAGGTGAAGAGCCGTCGGGTACGTGTCGTTCGTGGACTGACCGAAGTTGGCATGATCGTTCGGGGAAACGCGCTTGGAGTCGCCCTTAACCGTGCCGAGCTTTTCACATGCCAGGTTGCAAATCACTTCGTTGACGTTCATGTTCGTCGAAGTGCCAGCACCACCCTGCAGCCAGTCGGTCACAAACTGATCCTGATACTTGCCAGCGATCAATTCATCGCAGGCCCAGACGAGGGCGTCAGCGACATCAGCCGGGATCGTGCCGAGTTCCTTGTTGGTCAAAGCGGCAGCCTTCTTCACATATGCATAAGCGATCAGGAAGAACGGTTCCATGTTGTTCGACATTTCCGTGATATGGAAGTTTTCCTTGCCACGGAGCGTCTGAACGCCATAGTAGCAATCATCGGAAATTTCGAGCTGACCAAGGAAGTCACTTTCAAAGCGAGACATTTAAATTTGCTCCTCAATTTATCGAGTTGTTCCCGACCGATCTGTCGTGAGTTTGATCGGTCGCGAAATTTTTCAACCTTCTCTGTTCCATGTCCTTTCGGACACGTGGTCTGAACAGCGAAGCTTCGAAACAGATCCGAGGAGCGCACCACTGGATGCGCACCAATTTTCTGTGAGGTAGATAATACGCCTTAGTTTCGAAATGGGAACACGCTTTTTTCGGATTTCGAACACCCTCCTGCACGTGTTCGTCTCTACAACATTTCACTTAGATAGCCTCTAGCTTTGCAAAGCGCTTGATTTTGGGGCATTTTTCGCTATTTGCCCCAACCGAAGCCTCACCTTTTGTCAGATGTGTAAAGGTGATTTTGGTACTCTGACTTGCGTCAAAAAAGGCGCATATCGTCTTTCTTATTACTCCGATAGGGGTAACAAACATCTTCCTCTTCCCCCTTTTTTTTACGCCTTTTGGTGTCAAAACCACCATCTGTTGTGTTTTCTGCTCAATTCCGGCACACGCTAAAAGCACTTTCTGCATCTTCCGGCCGCCGGGGCTACCCTCCTTTAACGCCAACTAATCTACTGTTTTCAAAGAACATTTCGACATATTCGTGTCATCTTTTGATCAAAAGCATCGTCACCAAGAGCGGGTTACCCCTTTTTTTGGTACCACACTACATATTCAGTTGAACCATCAAGTGTAGGCTTTCGTTGTTCGCAACTGATCTTCCCCGATCTGTCGTTCGGACGGTTTAACTCCGAAACATTCCTGAATCCACCTCGAGACAATGTCTCAGGATTGACTCCTTCCATGGTCATTTCGGTTCAGGTTAGCAAGCCAGTGTTCGTAACCGGTGCTGTCGGTTTCGACAACTCGGGACTGTTCTTTTTTAGTAGATCTAACATCGCTCATCCGGCTTGCCCGTGATTCGCACCTGCCTCAAAATCTCAGACGAAAAAAAATTCCGCCCCCCGAAAAAATCGAGAAGCGGAACTTGTTGTCTCCGATCTCATCCCGAAGGAAGTCAATCGAAGTTCGGGTAAAGAAGAGGATTAAGCAGCCTTAATCGGGATCTTCTTACCAGTCTTCGGCGTGGGAAGAACCTTGTCGTAGTTCTTGATACCCTGCTCGGCCATCTTGCGACGGATGAACGCGATCTGGGTCTTCAAGGGCAGATCCTTCGGGCAGAAGTCGTGGCAGGCGAGCAACGACATGCAGCCAAACACACCGGAATCGTCACCGATAACGTCGTAGAAGTCGCCGTCGTTACGGGTGTCGCGCGGATCGAGGCGGAAGCGAGCGATCTTGTTGATGGCAACGCCGCCAGCGAAGTCCGGGCGCAGGCGAACCGTACCGCAACCGGCGATACAGCAACCGCATTCCACGCAGCGGTCGAGCAGATAGATGTCTTCAGCGAGCTGGGGATCCATCGGCTCTTCCTTCTTGCGAAGGTCAACTTCTTCAGACTTCATGTGAACCCACGTTTCCATGCGTTCGGACATGTTGCGCATCCACTTGCCGGTGTTAACAGACAAGTCACCGATCAATTCAAACGCGGGCAACGGAGCGAGCGTGAATTCGGTCGGGAGGTCGCGGGTCAGCGTACGGCAAGCCAAACCGGGCTTACCGTTAATCAGCATCGCGCAGCTGCCGCAGATACCGGCACGGCACACGAAGTCGAACTGAAGAGTCGGATCCTGGTGATCGCGGAGTTCATTCAGAAGAATGAACAGCGTCATGGAATCAGCTTCTTCGCATTCAAACGTCTGCATGTGCGGCACGCTTGCAGGATCAGCCGGGTTGTAGCGCAGGATGCTGATCTTGAGCATGCGGTGCTGCTTCTTCACTTGAGTACTCATTTAAGTCAGCTCCTAGTAATTAAGCGAGGGGTTCATCGATGCGTTCGTTCTTACCCTGCAGGCGCTTCGGCAGCAGGTCGTGGAACGGCATGATCGCATCCTGAATAGCATAGCGGTCGGCACCTTCGGCTTCCATCTTGGCGCGGATGGCGTCGACTTCGGCCTGACGCTTCGGGGTTTCGGGGTTATCGATGTAATTCTTAGCACCGTAACCACGCCAGCCCGGCGGCAGTTCCATCTTGCTGACGTCGAGTTTTTCGTAGGAAAGCGTCGGCAGCGTATCGTTTTCGTTCTTCCACGTTGCGATCGTACGGCACAGCCATTCAGCGTCGTTACGAACCGGGTAGTCTTCACGGAAGTGAGCACCACGGCTTTCCTTACGAGCAGCAGCGCCGCAGGCGATAGCCAGAGCGACCTTGAGCATCTTGCGGGTGCGATAAGCGTAAACGAGTTCGGGGTTGTTGCCGGCCTTGTCCTTGACGGAGACCTTGTAGGTCTTCTTGAGGAGGTCTTCGAGTTCGGCAACAGCGCTTTCCATGTCTTCGCCGCGACGGAAGATACCGATCTTGCTGGTCATCAGGTCCTGCATGCGGGTGCGGATGGCAACCATGTCTTCCGTACCGGCGTTCTTGATGAAGCCGTCGAGTTCGTTCTGAACCTTCGCGATGGAGTCGTAGATCACGGAAGTCGGGATGTCAATGCCGTTTTCGGGCTTGTCGCAGAAGTCGGCGATGAATTCACCGACGATCATGCCGGCAACCACGGTTTCGGCAACGGAGTTACCACCGAGGCGGTTGAAGCCGTGCATATCCCAGCAGGAAGCTTCACCGGCAGCGAACAGACCCTTCAACTGACGGGATTCGCCCGTGTAGTTGGTGCGGACACCGCCCATGGTGTAGTGCTGAGCCGGACGGACCGGGATCCATTCCTTCGTCGGGTCAACGCCGAGGAAGTAGTGGCAGATTTCATACACTTCACGCAGGTTGTGCTTGATGTGATGTTCGCCAAGCAACGTGATGTCGAGCCAGATGTGTTCACCGAAGCGGCCCTTGACGCCCTTGCCTTGAGCAATGCGTTCTTCCATACGGCGGGAAACCACGTCGCGGGAAGCAAGTTCCTTCTTTTCGGGTTCAACGTCGGGCATGAATCGATGGCCGTCGACGTCGCGCAACAGACCGCCGTCACCGCGGCAGCCTTCCGTGACCAGAATGCCGGCCGGGAAGATGCCGGTCGGGTGGAACTGGACGGCTTCCATATTGCCGAGGCCGGCAACACCGCTTTCCAGAGCCAGTGCGTGACCGGTACCTTCGCAGATCTGAGCGTTGGTCGTCACGCGGAAGAGCTTGCCGGCGCCGCCCGTGGCGATAGCCGTAGCCTTGGCAACGTATGCGTAAAGTTCGCCCGTGATCAGATCACGAACCACAGCACCGTAGCAACGCTTGCCGTCATGAATCAGAGAAAGAGCCTCAACACGTTCAATGACCGGCACCTTTTCGGCGATAACACGGTCGGAAACAGCGTTCAGCATGGCGTGGCCCGTGCCGTCAGACACGAAGCAGGTACGCCACTTCTTGGTACCACCGAAGTCACGCTGGCCGATCAGGCCGGCAGCTTCCTTACGTTCGGTAATGGTGACCTTTTCACCATTGATAATCACCTGGCGATCGCCCGGGGTGATACGGCTCCAGGGCACGCCCCAAGCAGCCAGTTCACGCACAGCCTTCGGCGAGGTGTTCACGAACATGCGAACCACGTCCTGGTCAGCACCCCAGTCCGAACCGCGAACGGTATCGGCGAAGTGGACGTCTTCGTTGTCGCCAACACCCTTAATGACGTTAGCCAGGGATGCCTGCATGCCGCCCTGCGCCGCCTTCGAGTGCGAACGCTTCGGAGGCACCAGCGACAAAACGATGGAGTCGTGACCGCGGCGCTTGGCAGCAACTGCCATACGCAGACCAGCCAGACCGCCACCGATCACCAGTACGTCGGTGTAAACAATCTTCATTTCAAGGTCTCCTTGATCCGTTAAGAGGATCCGCTTGAACAAGAGCACAACTCTCGCTGTGCCCTCAACAGCAGGGTCAATTAACTTACATCTTCCTCAGATTCTGCCAATGCGGCGTTTTTCCGCTCCGGCAGGCGCCCGATATGGTAAACCCGCAGGAATTCACATCGCCAGCGCAAAAAAGAATCTCACTGATAAAACCCAAAACAAGCCGAACGCTTTTACACATCCGACTTGAATTCGATCGAAGTCGTCAGGTTGCCGGTAGTAGCTACGACAACCTTGCATGCCTCGGCATCGTGAGATTCGTGTCCGCCCAGAAGGCCGACAATGCCGCCGCATCCAACCGTTTGAGGACAGTCTGAATCGGTTTATCTCCCAGTGGATTTTACAGGGATACCAACGGTAATAGCCTTCCGCATACGCGCGCGACTTTGCCAGACAGCCTCGTTCGGAGCGCAGTCTAGTTTTTCTACCCCCTCCGAACTATCGGGAAAAACCCTAGGATAGTTATCCTATAGGCATTGGTTTTTCTTTCAAAAACAATAGCTTAATCAAATCTTTGCAATTTTCAAAAAGTTTGCATTTAATCAAATGTCATCCGTTTTCTGTAGTAAAACGCTAACAATCTACCTATTAGTGGGTATTTTCCACCAAAAACAGGCTAAATCTCCAATTGCTTTTCGACATTCAATGGGGAACGAATACCGCCGCCTTGTCGATTGAAAGAATCTATCGTCCTCTGAAGTTTGCTAGGATGATGCGGTCGGACACCGTTTCGTCCGTTGACTCAATTCTGACTGGAGACTGCCATGAACACCGTTATCTCGACTCCCAAGGCTCCCGCTGCCGTCGGTCCCTACAGCCAGGCCATCAAGGCCGGCAACACCGTTTACTGCTCCGGGCAGATCGGTCTGGATCCCGCCACCGGTACGATGGTCGAAGGCGTCGTCGCTCAAGCAAACCGCGCGTTCGACAACCTTGAGGCAGTTTTGGCTCAAGCGGGCGCCAAAATAACCGATGTCGTCAAGTTCACGATCTTTCTCACCGACATTAATGATTTCTCTCAGGTCAACGAAGTCATGGCCGCTCACGTTCCCACTCCCTACCCTGCTCGCAGCTGCATGCAGGTCGCGGCACTGCCCAAGGGGGCGCTTGTGGAAGTCGAAGCCATTGCCGTCATTTGATCAGATAATCGAAAACAAAGAACTTGAAGGCAAATAAATTCGCCCCTTTTCGTTGAAAACCATGCCGCAGACATCGAAATCCTCAATAAAATCAAACACCAACGAGAAGCCTGCGAAGAAAAAAGCAGAGACGGTTTCCGTTGCCGAACGTGTCGCTCGCATGGGGTTGATCAACGATTGGGACTTTGTCCTTCACCTGCCGCTGCGCTACGAGGACGAAACCCGCATCACGCGGATTTGCGACCTCAAAGCGGGCGACTGGGCTCAGATTCAGGGGACCGTCATCTCAAGCCGCACACAGGGCGGCCGATTCATGCAACTTATCGCCTCCGTTTCGGATGGCACGGCAAACATCGAGATCCGTTTCCTGCATTTCTATCCGAAAATGCGCGAGCGCTTTAAGAGCGGAACATTATTGAGACTGTCCGGCCAAGTGCAGCAGCAGCCCGTTCAATTTGGCGGCGGCCTTCAGATGCTGCACCCAAAAATCAAAGATCCGATTACGGACACGTCCGAGCTTCCCTCGACGCTCACCCCCGTCTATCCTGCCGGCGAACATATCACCCAGACTTGGTTGAGAAAACGCATTGACCGGGCCATGCTTGACGTTGATCTCACCGACATCGTCCCCGCGAGCTTCACACAATCCCTTTCGCTGCCTACGCTTCGCGACGCACTCAAAAGTTTGCACCACCCGTCTCCGGGCGCTGACTATGAGGCTTACAGCGAAAGACGAACCCCCGAATGGCGCCGTCTGAAGTTCGACGAGCTTCTGGCTCAACAGCTCACACTTCGCTACGCACGAGAGGTCAAAAGCGAACTGCAAGCGCCTCGTCTCTTGGGCACCCACGGCAATCTGCGCGAGAAGCTCACCGCAAGTCTTCCCTTTTCTCTAACGGGAGCGCAAAAGCGCGTCCTTGTGGAGATTTACACCGACCTTGCGCAAAACGCTCCTATGAACCGTTTGGTTCAGGGTGACGTTGGCTGCGGAAAAACGATTGTCGCGGCCTTGTCCGCTCTTCAGGCGGTTGACAGCGGCTACCAAGCGGCACTCATGGCTCCCACCGAAATTCTTGCCGAGCAGCACTACCTTAAACTCAAGCCCCTGCTCGAGCCGCTCGGCGTGAAAGTCGTGCTCCTTACCGGTTCGTTGCGCACCAAAGAAAAGGTACTGCGTCAAGACATGGTCGCTTCCGGCCAATCGCAAGTCGTAATCGGCACCCACGCGCTCATTCAGGACGCCGTCAAATTCCACAAACTGGGACTCGCGATCGTTGACGAGCAACACCGTTTCGGCGTCGAACAACGACTCAAACTTCGAAACGCTGTTCAGGAAGGGACGCTACCGCATCTGCTTATGCTTTCGGCTACGCCCATTCCGCGTACGCTCGCGATGAGCTACCTTGCCGACATCGATGTTTCCGTCATTGATGAATTGCCGCCGGGCAGAACGCCGATTGTGACTACGCTCATCAGTATGGATCGAACGGCCGAGGTTACATCAGCGGTTCAGCGTGCAGTTTCCTCGGGCTCTCAGGTCTACTGGGTCTGTCCTTTGATCGAAGACAGCGAAAAATCAGACCTGACTGCGGCAACGCTTCGCCGTGACGCCCTGCAGCAGGAATTGCCGGGTTGCCGCGTGGCGCTCGTGCACGGTGCGATGTCAGCCGAAGAGAAACAAAGCATCATGAACGCCTTTAGCTCAGGTGAAGTTGACATTCTGGTCGCGACAACCGTCATTGAAGTGGGCGTTGACGTTCCCAACGCTTCGGTAATGATCATTGAGCACGCCGAGCGCTTCGGCCTCTCGCAATTACATCAGTTGCGCGGTCGCGTCGGCCGCGGAAGCAAGAAAAGCTTCTGCCTGCTTCTTTATGCTCCTAATCTCTCGGAAGTCGGCAAAGAGCGCCTTTCCGTCATTCGCTCGAGTACGGACGGCTTTGAAATCGCACGGCAAGACCTGCGCCTGCGCGGTCCCGGTGAATTCATGGGCGCCAAGCAGTCGGGGGCACCGCTGTTGCGATTTGCAGATCTCGACACCGACGTCGAACTGCTGGATGCGGCCCGACAGGCCGCTCAAACATGGCTTACCACGGATCCGAAGTCTGCCCTGCAACATGCCCGTCGCTGGTTTGCCGGCTCCGGAAACTTTCTTCAAGCCTGACATCGAAAAGGCTCAACCAACGCAATCGGACTGCAAAGGAAAATTTCGATGACACTCAACGAACTTCGCTACATTCTGGCCGTAGCCCGCGAACGTCATTTCGGTCGCGCGGCCGAGTATTGCCACGTCTCGCAACCTTCCCTGTCGGTTGCCGTAAAAAAACTCGAAGATGAACTGCAAGTCAAGATCTTCGAGCGCCGCAGCAACGATGTGACGCTCACCCCCACGGGCGCGGCCATCGTCGAAGAAGCCGAACAGATCCTCGCTCGCTGCGACAAGTTGCGCGAATGCGCCGCACAGGGCCGCGACCCCCTGACCGGTTCTCTGCGTCTGGGCGTCATCTACACCATCGCTCCCTATTTGGTGCCGCAACTGGTGGGCAGCGTACACTCGATCGTCCCGATGATGCCGCTGATCCTGTCGGAAAACTACACATCAGCACTTCTCGATCAGCTCAAAAACGGTCAGATCGACTGCGCCATCATGGCTTTGCCGATCTCTCAGCCCGGCCTCATGATGCAGCCTCTCTACGACGAAGATTTCGTGGCGGCCGTTCCTGCCGATCATCCCATCAGCCGCAACGAGAGCATTGTGAGAGAACAGCTCAAAGAAGAGCCGATGCTGCTGCTCGGAAGCGGCCACTGCTTCCGCGACCAGATTCTCGACTTTTGTTCGGACATTGCTCGCTCGGACGGATTCTCCAAACGCGCCGTCGAGGGGACCAGCCTGCAGACAATCGTCTACATGGTGAGTCAGGGCCTGGGCCTTACTGTGCTTCCGGCAAGTGCCGTTCCTTATTACGAATCCAATCCGATGATCAAGATCCTCGAGTTTGAAAAGCCCAATGTGCCGCGCCGCCGCGTCGTTCTGGTCTGGCGCAAGTCTTTCCCGCGTCTTGCCGCGATTGAAGCCGTTACAAAGGCCGTCAGTGCCCTGAAACTGCACGGAACGCGCATCCTCACATCGCTGCCTGCCGTTGCGGCCTGAGTGCTTTGAGCCGAGAACCGACTCGCGTATCATTTCGTCCGAAGCTTTTTTCCGACCATCAAGGCCGCTCCAGCCGACGGCCTTTTCGACCTCAATGACCAAAACCGACAAGAAACAGAAAAACGGCCCTTCGGCAAACGAAGCCAATCGCGTGCCAGAGCTCTTCAGTCCCCTGATGAGCGTTCTCTTCACGCTTCTTTTCACACCGATGTTCGGCGCATTTCTTCAGGGACTCAACTGGCGTGAACTCGGAGATGACGAACTCGCCGCCCGCAACATGGGTTGGGTGAAGTGGACCTTCATCACTTTTGCCGTTTACACGTTCTCTGAACCTTTCATCCGCGACACATTCTTCGGTCGCTATCTGATGATTGCGCTCTTTATCGGCTTTTGGGTGAGCTGGACCTTCTCACTTGGGATCAAGCAGATCAAGTACGTCAGAGACAACGTGCCGGTTTACACGAAAAAATTCATGGGACGCGCGATCATGATCGGCGCCTTCGGCTGGGTTGCCTACACTGCTGTTGCGCTTACGCTCGTTTTGATGCTGCACGTCACCGGAATCGATCCTCTGCCCGCCGACGCACCGATTCTTCAGCAAGAAGTCCCCGCTCAGGGGCAGTCTTCGAACAAGTAACTCGGCAAATACTTCGTCAACTACCCCGCTCTAAAGAGCGAGGCTTGATAAAAGCCTTGGTTGACTAGCC
>ERZ791569.1024-NODE-1024-length-12208-cov-5.269069_pt1 | contig 12208 bp, 10 predicted proteins | sample MGYA00509973_ERZ791569 | MGnify/ENA primary metagenome ERZ791569 (study PRJEB30046, sample SAMN00791902) | human gut metagenome | study: EMG produced TPA metagenomics assembly of the A metagenome-wide association study of gut microbiota in type 2...
ATGTATTAAATCAATATATAATTTTATATGAATTTTATATAATTATAAAACAAATATGTTTAAAGAATTACAAAGTAAAAAATATTTTTGTTAATGTAATCATTATACTTACTATAGTAATTATAGCTATAGGTATAAAACAAATGACAGTTGATTTGACAAAAAATTATAATGTAGATACTACAAGATTAGAGTCAACATTTTATTCACCAAATACATTAGCAACCCTAATTGGTGGAACTATATTTTTAGCATTTGGACAACTATTTAAGCAAAATAAAAAGATAATAAAAATAGTATATATGGCAGAAATATCAATTCTAATACTTGGATTAGTATTAACATACAGCAGGTTTATGTATGCTATATTTGCTTTAATGTTATTAATATATTTTATACTTAATAAAGAAAAAAGAAAAGAAATACTTATAATAACCATAGTAACTGGTATATTAGCAGTAATATATTCAAAAATTTATAGTGAAATACTATTTTCAAAAGAATACTATAAAGTATGGGTAGGGTTATTAATCAATATAGTTATTACTACAGCACTATCTATAATGTGCTTGAAATTTAGCAATATATTAAAGAAAGTAAATATAAAAATAGCTATTATAATCATATTAATACCTATATTAATTGGTGGACTATATTTAGTTTCAGTAATGAAAATTTCTAAGCCTTTTGAAGTGTTTGGTTCAACTACATCTAGTAAAAATGTAGAAAAAAGCATATACAATATTAAAGGAAATTGCAAGTATTTAATAGAATTTGACATTGAAGCTAAAGGTATAAATAAAGATGATTATACAATTATTGTTGTGGAAAGAAACAAATATATGGATTATATAGATGGAAAAGTCATAAAATTTGGAGAATTTTATGGAATAAAACAACTTGAATTAACAACGTCTGATACAACAACAATGATAAATCTTGAGATTAAATCAAAAGCAAATAGTGAAAATGAATATTTAAAAATCAATAAGCTAACACTAAATGGTAAAGAAGCAATATTGAGTTATAAATATTTACCAACTAGTATTGTAGAGAGATTTAGCAATATAGGAAAAAACAATAAAAGTATTTCAGAAAGATTTGCTTTTTATAAAGATGCTATAGAAATTATAAAACAAGATGAAAATTTATTATTTGGTATTGGTGGAAAAGGCTGGAAATATAAGTACCTTGAAGTACAAAGCTATGAATATATTAGTACTGATGTACACAATTATCCCTTGCAAATATTATTAGAGTTTGGAATTGTTGGATTTGCATTTTTAGTTGCAATATTTATTGTTATAATCAAAGAATTAAAAATATGTATAAAAAATAAAGAATTTGCTAATATAAGTATTATATGTGCTCTGATGTGTATATTAATACATTCGTGTTTAGATTATAGTATGGCATTTTTCTATATAATGATTATAGTTAGATTATTATTGGCAATTATTAGCTCAAATCGAGTTAATGAAAAACAAGAAATAACAAAAAAGAAATTTGCAGATATTATAGTATATATATTAATTATAATTGCATTTTTCTATAATTTTATTTACGGATTTTATATAATAAAAATTAATAAAAAAGTAAGTGAAAACTTAGAATTAAAAGAGTATGAGACAATTGCTAAAATGTTTCCTTATGATATAAATGCAAGAAAAAATATACTAATGCAATCTCCAGATTCAAGTGCTAGATTACAAACATATAAATATTTATTTGATAAAGAAGCATACTATATAGCTGAATATGACTTTTTAATATATAGTGTTGAAGATTACATTGCAGGAAGTCTTAGTGAAAAAAATGTAGACGATATAATTAAAATACAAGAATTTTTCTATAAAACTAAAAATGTAAAAAGATTTAATCTTAGATATCAGATTAATAGAATATATCAAATTATTGGTTTTGGAGACTTAGTAATAGAATATAACAAAACAATAAAAGATGAGAGATTAGAAAAAATAGGCGCAGAGCTATATGATATGGCACAAGATGAATTAGACAATAAAAAACGTTTTATGTTAGATTATGAAAAAGGTAGATATGATAGAACTAATATTCCGGCTTATGAAAAAGAAGTAGAAAAACTTCAAGAAGATATAAATAAACATAAAATGGCAAATGAAAAATCAGACAGTTAAATACTGTTTGATTTTTTTATTTTAAAAATATTCATAATTTGAGTATTAGAAAAATACTTTATTAATAGCAAGAAATATTGTGTAAAGGAGAATAAATTATGAAAATAAAGCCGAAATTTATTACAATTGTATCATCTATACTATTAATATTTGTTTTTTCATTTTCAATAATTAATTTTAATGCTAAAACAACTCAAACAAGTGCTACTACTTTGAGTAATAAAAAAATAGGATGGGGAATAAAAAGAAATAATAACCATGAGCAACCAGACTTGGGAAGCTATAATAAAAGAGTAATAGATAGTTATGAAGGAATTGCAATGGGAAGCAAAGACCAAAAATATGTATATTTGACTTTTGACAATGGATATGAAGCGGGATATATGCCAAAAATATTGGCAACTTTAAAAGAAAATAGTGTACCAGCAACCTTTTTTATAACAGCACATTACTTAAATACAGAACCAGACCTTGTAAAGCAAATGATAGAAGAAGGTCATACTGTAGGAAATCACACAGTAAATCATAAAAGTATGCCTGATTTGACAAATGAACAAATTCAAAAAGAAGTAATGAATTTACATACAGCGATATATCAAAAGTTTAATTATGAAATGAAATATATTAGACCACCAAAAGGAGAATATAGTGAAAGAACTGTAGCATATACAAACACATTAGGTTATAAAACAGTTATGTGGAGCTTTGCTTATGATGATTGGGACAAAAATAAACAAGGTAGAGAAGAATATGGTAAAAAAATGGTTTTAAGTAACATACATCCAGGAGCAGTTATTTTACTACATGCAACATCAAAAGATAATAGTAATATTTTAGATGATTGCATAAAAGAAATAAAACAAATGGGATATGAGTTTAGAAGTTTAGATCAATTTCAGAGATAGAAAGGAATGAAAAATGTGAAAAGAAAAGGCAAAAAAACATTTGATAGATTAAATCATTTATTAGAAATTCCAAAAGAAATATCTACGGATTTACCTAAAATAACAATATTAGGATTTAAACAAATGTTGATTGAAAACTACAAAGGTGTGTTAGAATACCAAGATTTTTATATTAGAATTAGTACATATATTGGAATTTTGAACATAAATGGATATGAGTTGTACTTAGAAGAAATGACATCAGATGATTTAATGGTAACAGGAAAAATTGAAAGTTTTGATTTTGAACCAACAATAGACGAATAATAAGGAGGTAAAAATGTACTTTAAAGTTTTGTTAAATTACATTTTAGGATATGTTACTATTGAAATAGAAGGTTACTTTACAGAACGTTTTATAAATATATGCAATAATCAAAAAATTTTTCTATGGAATATGAAAAGAAAATGTTCCACAATTGTGCAAATTAATATTGGAATAAGTGACTTTAAGAAGATAAAAAGAATTGCTAAAAAAACTAAATGTAGAGTAAAAATTCAAGGAAAAAAAGGAATACCATTTATATTATATAAATACAAAAAAAGAAAAATATTTGCATTGCTTTTTCTATTAGTTATAATTGCAATGTTTACATTATCTAATTTTATATGGAATATAGAGGTCGTTGGAAATAACAAGATTTCTAAAGATGAAATTATAAAAAGTTTATCAGATAACAAGTTTAAAATTGGAATGTCAAAGTTTGATCTAAACACAAAAGAAACAATAAATAAAATTCGACTTGAAAGAAATGATTTAGCATGGATTGGAATAGAAATACAAGGAACAAATGCAATTGTTAAGATAGTAGAAGCAGATATGAAACCTGAAATAATACAAGAAGATGAGTACTGTAATATTGTTGCAACAAAAGATGCAATGATAGTAAAAGTAAATGCACAAAACGGCGTGCCCGTAGTAAAAGAGGGAGATGTTGTTACAAAAGGAACTGTATTAATAGAAGGGTGGCTGGAAGGACAATATACAGGAATTAGATATGTGCATGCAAATGGCGAGGTTCAGGCAAAAGTATGGTATTCTGAAAAAGTTAAAGAACCATTAAAACAGACAAAAGAAATTCAAACAGGAAGGGAGGAAAGCAAATATTCCGTAAAGATAAATAATTTTGAAATAAATTTGTCAAAAGGGGTTCCAAAATTTCAAAATTATGATACAATAGAGACGAGTAAAAAACTAAAACTATTTTCAGATTTTTATTTGCCAATAGAAATAAATACAAAAACTTACCAAGAGTATGAAAACAAAGAGTTTGAATATACTCTAGAGGAGGCTAAAGAGGTAGCAATACAAAAGGCTAAGCAAAGCTTAGAAAACCAAATAAAAGAAAAAAAGTTAATAAATCAAAAAGTTAATGTGGAGCAGACGGAAACTGATGTTGAAGTTGAAGTTATTTACGAAGTACTTGAAAGTATTGGGACAAAAGAAAAAATAGTATTTTGAAAGGAACAGATGCCATGGAAGAAAGAAGTTTGAGAATTTACCAAGAGAAAACATTTTTTTCAAAGATTAGTAACACAATTACTAAAATACTAACTCCAACTAAAATTGGAATTAACGGAATGTTAATCTCAATAAAAAGAAATAATGCTCTAAAGGCTTATGAAACATATAAAGCTAACGAAAATATAGAAAACCAAGAAAAACAAGAAGCAACTGAAAAGAAATTTGAAGATGTATATGCTTTATATTTAGAGTCAATAGACAAATATATAATGGACTCTATTTACAAAAAAGTAAAAAGTGACGCAGCAACAGATTTTGAAAAAAATGCCTTGTCTGAATATTATTCAGTTGTGCATTTAAAAGAAACTGAATACTTAGAATATAAATATAAAAAACAAATGTATTTGTTGAATTTGGACTATGAAAATGTTCAAAATTCAAATAAAGAGCAAGCAATTCGTAGATATCAAACTTTATATGTTTTCCAAATGGAATCTTTATACAAAGGATTATTAAAACATTATTCAATTAAGTTAGCAGATAATTTGACTCCAGGAGCTAAAGATGAAATATATAATAAAATATTTGAAGTATTAGAACAATATATTGAAAACATTTTACCATTAAAAATGCAACAAGACCCTGAAAACAAAGTATATAAAGAAATTGTTGAAGACTATCAAAATTTCGAAAAGTTTACAGTTGGTAAATTAGACCAAAATGATAGTATAGAAAAGAACATGATATTATTAAATTTAAGTAGAAAATTATTTACACATAGTTTACCACTTATTGTAGCTGAGCAATGTTATCAAAAATTGTTAAATGATACTAGAAGACTTATAGTAGATACTCGTGTAGCACGTAAACAAGAAAAAGCATATTCATTATTAATTATGCTAATTGAAGAATATAATGTGAAATTATTATCTACAAAAATTTATTGGGATAAACCAACTGCTAGAGAAGAATATAAAGACTTTTATAAACAATATCAAACAATTCAAAAAAATAAAGATAAAAATTATATTGATTATACAAGAGACAAACAAGTTTTGTTCTTAAGAAGTGATTTAAAGAACTTAAGAAAAGATGTTAATAAATATTATAAAGTAATTCAATTTTATTGCACTAAATTAGTTGAATTAGATGCAATGAAAAACTTAAAAAATTCATTTATATCAGAAGGAAACTACACAAAAGGAGCAAAGACTGAAAAGAAAAAAAGAGGAAGAAGAAAAAAAGTAGTTAATGAATAAGGAAGAATGAATATGAAACCAGTAACAGAAATTGTTTGGAAAGATATTAAACAAAATGATGAATTAGAAAGTATAGTTGAAAAAGTAATACAAAAATGCTTTGAGGTAGAAAACATAAATCCTACCTCTTTATATATTTGTGTTACTTTGACAAATCCTAAAAATATAAGAGAATTAAATAAAGAATATAGAAATATAGATAAAGAAACTGATGTGCTTTCTTTTCCAATGTTTGAAAGAGAAGAATTAGACAAGCTTGTTAGAGAAAATGAAACTCAGCTTTTACAAGATGTAATGGGAGACATTATAATTTCAATAGAAAGAGTTGAAGAACAAGCAAAAGAATATGGACATGGATTTGAAAGAGAATTTGCTTACATGCTTGTACATGGTTTTTATCATTTAAGAGGATATGATCATATAACAGATGAGCAAAGAAAAGAAATGAGAGAAAGAGAAGAAAATGTTCTTTCTCAATTAAATATAACTAGATAACTTTGAGTATGATACGAAATAAAAGAGAGGATAAAATGAAAGAAAAAAAGAAGGAAAGCAAAGAAATAACAAACCACAATTTTATAGATGCGTGGAAAAATGCATTTAATGGAATAATATATGCAACAACAACTCAAAAAAACATACAAAAACAATTAATTATTGCGGTAATTGTTGTTATTGTTAGCTTGTTTTTTAATTTGAATCGTGCTGAATTTCTATGCTTTCTATTCACAATTGTTCTAATAATATTTGCTGAAATGGTTAATACAGCAATAGAAACAGTTGTTGATTTATATGTTGATGTATATCATCCAAAAGCTAAAATAGCAAAAGATGTTGCAGCAGGAGGAGTAGTAATTACAACAATAAATGCAATAATTGTGGCATATTTCTTATTTTTTGATAAAATTGCGGATATAGGACTAACATTTTTGAAAAATGTAACAACAAATCCTATGCATTTAGCTTTTTCTATTATGATTATTGCTATAATTGCAGTTTTAGCATTAATTGCTTATGCAAAAACAAACAAACATAAAGGATTAAACAAAAAAATGGTTCCAAGTGGTCATGCAACTATTGGCTTTGCAGCTAATACTCTTATATGGCTTTTAACTGATAATATAGTTATTTTAATGTTGTCATTATTAACTGCAATTTTATTAGCAGAAAGTAGAATAGCAGCAAAAGAACATACATTGTCAGAAATAATATTTAGTGGTTGTTTTGCAACAATATTAGTATTAATATTATATGGAATTGCAATGGCAATAGTTTAATAAAAATGTAGCAAAGGAGAAAATATATAAAAACAAAGGAAAACAAAAACAACAAACTAAAATACTAGTTTGTTGTTTTTTTCTATACAACAAGGTAAAATATAGGTTGTATAAAAACAAGGTGTTTGATATAATAATTTTGAAAAAGTAAAATACAAATATACTAGGAGGAATTGAAAAGTATGAATTGTATGGAACAAAAATTGAGACAAGAACTAAAAGAAATATTAGAAAAATATACTAAAGAAAAGGATAATTTAATACCTATATTAAATGATGTGCAAGTAAAATATGGGTATATTCCTCAAATTGCACAAAGTGAAATATCAGAATATTTAAGTATTCCAATGGCAGAGATTTATGGAGTAATTACATTTTATTCTAGGTTTACATTAAAACCAAAGGGAAAATATGCAATTTCAGTATGTTTAGGAACTGCATGTTTTGTAAAAGGTTCTGAAAAACTAATGAATAGATTAAAAGAAAGATTGGGAATTAAAGAAGGAGAAACCACAGAAGACGGAAAATTTTCAATAGATAGTACTCGTTGTTTGGGTGCATGCGGAATAGCACCAGTATTTACTGTGAATGGAGAGGTATATGGTAAAGCTACAGTGAAAAAACTTGATGAGGTTTTAGATGAATTGATTACAAAATAAGAAGGGAGTAATGATTTGAAAACTTTAGAGGAAATAAGAAAAATAAGAGAAGAAAAAAGAAAAGAACTAAACATTAGAGTAGATACAACGGTTGGAGGAAAGGAAAAACATATTTTAGTGTGTCATGGAACAGGATGTACATCTTCAAAATCTACACAGGTTATAGAAAATTTTAGAAGACTAGTAAAAGAGAAAAAACTAGAAAATGTGCGTGTAATTCAAACTGGTTGTTTTGGGTTATGTGCAAAAGGACCAATAGTAATTATTAGACCAGAAGATACATTTTATGCAATGGTAAAGCCGGAAGACTGCGAAGAAATTATACAAAAGCATATAATAGATGGAGAAATTGTTGAGAGACTATTATGTAAAGACATAGATGGAACTAAAGTAAATAAATTAGATGATTTAACTTTTTATAAAAAACAAAAAAGAATTGCCCTTCAAAATAGTGGAAAAATCGACCCTGAAAATATTGATGAATACATAGCTTTTGATGGATATAAAGCACTAGAAAAGGTACTTTTGAAAATGACGCCAGATGAAGTAATTAAAACAATTGAAGATTCAGGACTAAGAGGCAGAGGTGGAGCGGGATTCCCAACGGGAAGAAAATGGGCATTAACTAAAGCAGTAGAATCAGAACAAAAATATGTAGTATGTAACGCAGATGAAGGTGACCCAGGAGCTTTTATGGACAGAAGCATTTTAGAAGGAGATCCACACTCTGTATTAGAAGCAATGATGATTGCAGGCTATGCGATTGGAGCAAATCAAGGTTATATTTATGTAAGAGCCGAATATCCAATTGCGGTAGATAGATTAAAAGTAGCAATAATGCAAGCAAAGGAATATGGCATACTTGGTAAAAATATATTTGGAACTAACTTCAATTTTGATATAGATGTTAGATTAGGTGCAGGAGCTTTTGTATGTGGAGAAGAAACAGCACTTTTGGAATCTATTGAAGGAAAACGTGGTCATCCAAGGTTAAAACCACCATATCCAGCAAATTCGGGCTTATGGGGTAAGCCAACACTAATAAATAATGTTGAAACTTATGCAAATGTAACAAGAATAATATTAAATGGAGCAAAATGGTATTCAAGCATTGGAACAGAAACTTCAAAAGGAACGAAAGTATTTGCATTAGGTGGCAATGTTGAGAATATTGGACTAGTTGAGGTGCCAATGGGAACAACATTAAGAGAAATTGTTTATGATATTGGAGGAGGAATACCAAATAATAGAGAATTTAAAGCAGCACAAACAGGAGGACCTTCTGGAGGATGTATTCCAAAAGAACATTTAGATACACCAATTGACTATGAATCATTAAAACAAATAGGGTCAATGATGGGGTCAGGTGGACTTATAGTAATGGATGACACAAAATGTATGGTAAATATTGCAAAATTCTATTTAGAATTTACTGTAGATGAATCTTGCGGAAAGTGCACACCATGTAGAATTGGAACTAAAAGAATGCTTGAAATACTAGAAAAAATAACTAATGGAGAAGCGACAAAACAAGACTTAGAAAAGCTGGAAGAATTGGCAAATATTATACCAAAAACTTCAGTATGTGGGTTAGGTCAATCAGCACCAAATCCTGTACTTTCAACTTTGAAATATTTTAGAGAAGAATATGTTGAACATATAGAAGAGAAAAAATGTAGAACAGGAGAATGTAAGGCATTAGCTAAAATACAAATTAACCCAGATAAATGTAGAGGTTGTACAAAGTGTAGTCGCAATTGTCCAGTACAGGCAATTACTGGAGAGCCAGGTAAAACACATCATATTGATGAAGAAAAGTGTATTAAGTGTGGAACTTGTTTGAATATTTGCCCATTTCATGCTATCGGTTAAAATTTCCAAAATAATAGTCATCTTTCGTTGTCACTGCGAATTAAAAATGAAATCAACGTACAAAAAGTACGTCTCATTCATTTTTAATTCTTGTTCCTAGCAATATAACTATTCTTTTGAAAATTTAAAGATACACAAAGAATTTTTTGAAAATTTGTGATGAATAATAAGAAAAAAGGAGAAATGATTATGAAATATTTTAAGAAATTAGTTGGAGAGAGAATATATTTATCACCAAGAAATGCAGAAGATGTGGAACAATTTACAGAATGGATGAATGACTTTGAAGTAACTGATTATATTGGAAGAACAGCTCAGATGATAAGTTTGAGTGGAGAAAAAGAGTTTTTAGAGAAAAATGCAAATCCAGAATCAACATTTGTAATTGTTGATTTAAAAGATGATGTTATGATAGGAACAGTATCTCTAGAGAAAATTAATAGAGTTGATAGTAAAGCAACACTTGGAATTTTTATAGGTAGAAGTGAGTATAGAAGCAAAGGATACGGTGCAGAAGCTATTAATTTAATTCTAGATTTTGGGTTCAATTATATGAATTTAAACAGTATCAACCTTACAGTTTTAGATTGTAATGAAAGAGCAAAAGCATGTTATAAAAAATGTGGATTTAAAGAAACAGGAAGAGAAAGACAAGGCAAATTTGTAAACGGAAAATATTATGATGCAATAATGATGGATATTTTGAGAGAAGAGTTTAAAGGAAGAGAATATATTAAAAATAAAAACGTGAGATAGGAGATAAAAATATGGTAAATCTAACAATAGATGGTAAAAAAGTAGAAGTACCAGAAGGCACAACAATTTTACAAGCTGCTGCAAAATTAGGTATAGATATTCCAACACTATGTTATTTAAAAGAAATAAATGAAATTGGCGATTGTAGAATGTGCCTTGTAGAGGTAGAAGGAAAAAGAGGATTTGCTACTTCATGTATTCAAAAAGTAGAAGAAGGAATGGTTGTACATACTAAAACACCGGAAGTTCTGGAAGCTAGAAAAACTATGTTAGACTTAATATTATCTAATCATCATCAGGATTGTGAAAATTGTGTAAGAAATGAAAATTGTGAATTACAAGACCTTATAAATAAATTTGATAAAGAAAAAACTGTATATGAAGGAACAAAAAACATATATGAAATAGATGATAAATCTCCATCTATAGTACGTGATCCTAATAAATGCATATTATGCAGAAGATGTGTTTCAATGTGCAATAAAGTACAAAAAATAGGTGCTATAGGAGTAACTGAAAGAGGTTTTAAATCATGTGTATCAACAGTTGGACATAATAGCTTAAATGATGTAAATTGTACATTTTGTGGTCAATGTATAGAAGTATGCCCAACAGGAGCTTTAACAGAAAAAGACTCTACACAAATTGTATGGGATAAAATAAATGATAAAGATACTTATGTAATAGTGCAAACAGCTCCATCTATAAGAGTAGCACTTGGAGAAGAATTTGGAATGCCAATAGGTACAAATGTAGAAGGAAAAATGATAAATGCATTAAAACAAATGGGTTTTGATAAAGTATTTGATACAAATACTGGAGCAGATTTCACAATTGTTGAAGAAGGAACAGAATTTATAAAAAGATTAAATAGTAATGAGAATTTACCAATGATAACTTCATGTTGCCCTGGTTGGGTAAAATATATTGAAATGAATTATCCAGAAAATATAAATCACTTATCTAGTTGCAAGTCACCACATGAAATGTTTGGAGCATTATTAAAAACATATTATGCTAAAAAAGAAGGATTAGATCCAAGTAAAATATTTGTAGTATCTGTAATGCCATGTATTGCTAAAAAATATGAAAGACAAAGAGAAGAAATGAAGCAAGATGTTGATGCGGTTATTACTACAAGAGAACTTGCTAGAATGATTAAGCAAGCTAAAATAGACTTTGTAAATTTAGAGGATGCTAAATTTGATGATCCAATGGGAGAAGCAACAGGTGCAGCTGCAATTTTTGGCGTAACTGGAGGAGTTATGGAAGCAGCTCTTAGAAGTGTTTCTGAAATTGTGTCAGGCAAACCTTTAGATAAGATTGCATTTGAACAAGTTAGAGGAGAAAATGGAATAAAAAGAGCTGAAATAGAAATTGCGGATAAAAAGGTAAAAGTTGTAGTAGCACATGGATTGGCAAATGCACAAATTATTATGGAAGAAATAAAATCTGGTAAATCAGATTATCAATTTGTTGAAATTATGGCTTGCCCAGGTGGATGTATTACAGGTGGAGGCCAACCTATAAAAAGTGCTAAAATTCAAGAAGAGGTTGATGTACATAAAAAACGTGCTGAGGCAATGTATTCAATTGATGAAAAAAGTGTGATTAGAAAATCACATAAAAATCCTGTATTAAAGCAAATTTACAAAGATTTTTTAGGAGAGCCAAATGGAGAACTAGCTCATAAATTATTACATACTCATTATTCTAAAAAAGATAAATATAGATTTGTCAAGTAAAAATAGTAGAAAAAAAGTGTAAACTTCTTTACACTTTTCTACAAAATTTGTATTATAATAGTAATATAATTTTAA
>ERZ791569.1035-NODE-1035-length-12067-cov-2.600816_pt1 | contig 12067 bp, 7 predicted proteins | sample MGYA00509973_ERZ791569 | MGnify/ENA primary metagenome ERZ791569 (study PRJEB30046, sample SAMN00791902) | human gut metagenome | study: EMG produced TPA metagenomics assembly of the A metagenome-wide association study of gut microbiota in type 2...
CCGCCATGATGCTCATGGGCAAGAACGCCACCGTTACCGTCTGCCATACCAAGACCGTGAACACAGCTGAAATCTGCCGGAACGCGGACATCATTGTTTCCGCCGCCGTAACCATTTCCATCCGCATCGTATGGATCATTCCATACACGAAGACGAATATAATTAATACCGGACTCAGCAAGGGTCTTAAATACGTCCTGTTCCTTACCGTCATATCCGTAATACTTTGCGCCGCTCTTCTCGATTGACAATACTGCGGAAGCATCCATTCCACGGATAAAATCATCCGAAATTCCCTCTACCGGCTGTACAAACACATCCGCTGGATCCATGGACCACTCTGCATCGGCAACTGATTGTGTTTCCTGAACTGTTTCTGTTCCCACGCTTTGTGTGTCAGCCTCTTTGCTGCCGCATCCCCCAAGAACCGGAACGCACATTGCAACACTCAGGCATAACGCCATCAGCTTCATCCTTGTTTTCTTCATTATTTTCTCCCCCCTATCACCCTCCTGCGCAAATAATTGCGCAATCGGTTCTCCAATTGTCTTTTCAAGTCTAGGAAAATACGAAAAGGCGTACCTTATATGAGTTCACATAAAGTACGCCTCAGTATTTTAAGCATAATCTATTTGGTTGATTCCTTCAGTACAACTTCGTATGGAAGCAGTGTTCTTGTCTCAACATTCACGCCCTCAATCAGATCAAGAAGTGTCTTGCACGCCACCATGCCAAGCTCCTTCGAATCAAAGTCCAGTGAAGTGATGGATGGAACATTGTTGTCCAATACCATACTGTTATAGAAAGATGCCACACGGATATCCTTCGGAACACTGACTTGCTTCTCACGAAGCCTCTTTAACACACGGCTACAGATTGCATCATCCATACACAGGATACAGTCCGCTTTACGATCCAATACTTCCTCCACCGTTCGGTCGATTACGACATTGTTATCCAGATTCAGATACAAAAGCGTCGGATCGAGCTGCTCATTCATCTTATCATAAGCCTCTCGGAATCCACGAAGACGGCTTTGGGTAACAACGTGATTCTCATCGCCGCCGATCAAAGCGATCTTCTTCATGCCTTTCATAAGAATGATCGATGTCAGTTCCTTGCAGGCACTCTTATGATTATGATCCACCTGGATCACATCCTTGTAGTTCGTCGATCCGATCGTCACAAACGGCACATTTCTCGACTGCAGATACGCAATCTGCTTATCCTCCACGAAGGTACGCATAAGAATCACTCCGTCAACCTTGTGATTCATCACGATGCGCTCTAACGATGCGATGTCATCATTCTTGCAGATAGACAGCAGGATATCATACTCCATAATTCCGGCAATCTCCTGGATGCCGAGCAGACATTCCTGAAAGAAAGTGAGATCCACGACCGCATAATCTGCCGGCATAACAACACACAGATTATAGGTCTTCGACTGCGCCAGTCCTTTGGCAATAACATTCGGCTTATAGTCATGTTCCTCTATATATTTCAAAACACGATCTCTTGTTGCAACTCCGATTCTTCCTTTACCGGATATTGCACGTGACACCGTCGTCTTCGATACGCCAAGTGCCTCCGCGACATCAGCGATCGTCAAATTTCTGTTATCCTCGTTCCCCATAATTACCACCCATTCCTTGCATCTCGATTACAAACTTCCTCCCCAGACCAGAATCGAGCGAAACCAATTTTGCTGATGCAAGTGTTCTTCTCCTTGTAAATCTTACTCATGCGCACTTTTATTGCGCAACTTCATTATCGTATCGTTTTCCTTAAAAAGCAAGTGTAATTATTTACTTTTTTTCGCCTGAATGATATAATATTTTTGCGCAAACGGTTGCGTTGTATTCTTAATATATAAAATGTGATTGCGTCTGTCAATCCATGCAACGCATTTTTGTGCACTTTTTTATCAACTACCGATTCGCAATTAAGAAAGAAATATTTTTAGGGGAGAAACAAATATTATGAAAACAGATCATCTATTATTCGGTGCTGCCTACTACTCGGAATATCTTCCGTATGACCGTGTAGAGAAGGACATGGAGATGATGGCAAAAGCCGGAATGAACACGATCCGTATTGCGGAGTCCACATGGAGCACCATCGAACCAAGAGACGGCGTATTTGATTTCACGCATCTTGACAAGATGCTGGATGCCGCAGCAAAACACGGAATCTCTGTCATTATCGGCACACCGACCTATGCGATCCCGACCTGGCTGGCAAAGAAGTATCCGGATATTCTTGCACTCACGAACAACGGACAAAACATTTACGGTGCAAGACAGAATATGGATATCACACATGCCGGATACCGTTTCCACTGCGAGCGTGTCATCCGCGCGATAATGGAGCATATCAAAGATGTTCCTCATATTATCGGATTCCAGCTTGACAACGAGACGAAAAGTTACGGCACTGCCGGTCCTCGTGCGCAGGCAATGTTTATCGATTATCTGAAGGATAAATATCCGGACATCAATGAATTCAACCATGAATTTGGCTTTGACTACTGGAGCAACCGCATCAATACATGGGAGGATTTCCCGGATGTGCGTGGCACGATCAATCAGAGTTTTGCCGCAGAGTATGCCAAGTTCCAGCGTCTTCTTGTAACCGATTTTTTAAAGTGGCAGGCGGATATCGTTTCGGAATACAAGCGTGATGACCAGTTTGTCACACAGAATTTCGATTATGAATGGACGGATCACTCGATCGGTTATCAGCCGGAAGTGAATCAATATGAAGCATCGGATGCAACAACAGTTGCAGGATGTGATATCTACCATCCTTCCCAGTCGCTGCTCACCGGTGAAGAAATTACTTTCTGCGGTAATATTTCCCGCAGCCTTAAGAAAGACAATTACCTCGTTCTTGAGACACAGGCACAGGGCAATATTGCCTGGCTGCCATACCCGGGGCAACTCCGTTTACAGGCATACAGCCACATTGCGAACGGATCAAACAGTATTATGTACTGGCACTGGCATTCCATCCACAATGCGATTGAGAGCTACTGGAAGGGTGTGCTTTCCCACGATTTCTCCGAGAACGAGACTTACCGCGAGGCTTGCACGATCGGTGCGGACTGGAAACGCATCGGTACACATATTATGAATTTAAAAAAGACGAACCGTGTGGCGATCATGCTTGACAATAACTCGCTGACCGGACTGCGCCTTTTCCCGATTGGTGAGCTTGGTGAGCACAGCTACAATGCGGTTGCCCGCTGGATCGGCGATACGCTTTACCGCATGAACATCGAGTACGATATGATTTCTTCTGCGGAACGCGACTTTTCGGCATACAGCTGCGTAATTACGCCGGCACTCTACAGTGCCTCGGAGGAACTGCTTACTGCATTAAATAATTATGTGCAGGATGGCGGACATCTGATCTCTACGTTCCGCAGCGCATTTTCCGATGAGCAGATTAAGATTTATGCGGATACGCAGCCTCATGTTCTGCATGAATGCCTTGGCATCCACTATGACCAGTACACATATCCGGAAGATGTGAAGATTACACTCGCAGATGGTACAACGAGCGCCTGCAAATACTGGATGGACATGGTCAGCTGTGATACTGCGAAGCCTCTGTGCTTCTATGAGCATCCGGCATGGAATACCTACGCGGCAGTGACTGTAAATGAATACGGTAAGGGTTCTACATTATATCTTGCCACCATGTTCGATCAGAATTCTTTGGAGAAAGTTTTACGCGATTACTTTACAAGTTTCTGTTCCGAAATCCTTGCACACAGCGATTGTCACTTTCCTGTGATCATCAAGGAAGGAATCAATGATTTCGGCAAGTGTGTCCGCTTCTACTTCAACTACTCTGGCGAGAAGCAGACCGTTGTATGCAAGGGATTGTCCGGCACAGAACTGCGGTCTGGAGATAACGTTTCAGATGGAGATACGATCCAGATGAACGCATGGGATTTTGTCATTATCGAAGCCTGCTAGTGATCTAGTCTATATGCATAATAGTAAAGCGGCCAATCACCATTTGATTGACCGCTTTCATTATAACACTCACATAGCCTTTTCAATCAGGCAACTATGTTCCCGTGTTGTCTTATCATAATTGATTCCAACCAGAAGCACTTCTCCCCGAAAATCCTTTAATGCTCTCACATATTTCTTTTCTTTCATCTGTTCCACTGCAGCGTCCTTTGTCTTATCCCATTTCAACTCTATAATGAGCGCCGGTTCCTTCGGCTCTTTCAACAGCTATGTCACTTCTTCCGGCATAAAATATCATATCCGCAATGCCTTTGCCGGCTGGCATCTCTTCCACTCTTGTATAATAATCCAGACTGCTCAGATACGCCATCTTGACAACACTTCGCAATGCCTGCTCATTATTATAAAAAAGAGAAGCCGTGTCCTCATCATGAATTTCATTGATTAATTCTGCTACCGAATCTCCGTCCTTCTGCCACGTCGCCTGCAGAATCTCGTCCGACCGTTGGATTGCCTTCATGAGTTCTGTACGATTTCCATTCTTAATCGCACGCACAAATTCCTGTCGCACCTCAACATTAGGAATTCTGACCGACTGCTTATCCTCATCATACGCAAGATAGCCAAGATGAATCAGCAAAGTAAGTACATCATCTTTACTTTTCATCGAAGTCATATCATTCTGAAAGGAACCAGTATCCACTTCACACGCAGCACCACCTAACATATTGACAACTGCATCTTTCAGTCCATCAAAGTTCATATCGATATAATCGCGAAGCGCCTCATAAGTCTCCGTTTTCGTCCAATAGCTGCTGAATTTATCACGCAGGATAGACTCCATAACCGACTTAGGATTATACACATGAATTCCACCAACAAAGTAACCATCATACCACTGCTGCATAGAAGCATAATCTTTCTGATGCTTTCTGCAAAGTCTTTCTACTTCTTCCTCTGTAAAGCCGATATATTCCTGTAATGGGTTCGGATCCACCATTGTATATTCATAAAAATCGCTGACCGCAGATTCATGTCCATACTTCTTAATTGGTAGAATACCCGTCATATACACTCCTGCAAAAAGTTGATCCGTCAGACTACTCTTAAACAAAGAACGTAACAACAAAATATAAGTATCCAAAATCTTGTCCTGTCCCTTGCATTCACGAAACATAGCATCCCATTCATCGATAATAAGAATAATTTTCTCATTCGTAATCTCATGCATGATACATAACGCATCGATCAGATTCTCCTGATTCTGCACCTGTGGATATACACGCTCTAAATCCCGAATAATTTCTTTTTCCATTCGTTTTACTAATTGGTCGTCCTGTTTTAGCGTTGATAAGAAAAGCGTGATATCCAAATAGATTACATGATACTGATTCAGATTTGTTTCAAAGGTCGAATCCTGTGCGATCTTTAAATTCTCGAACAAATCCCGCGAGTCACAATCCTTGCTGTAGTATGCACAAAGCATCTTGGTTGCAAACGACTTTCCAAACCGTCTCGGTCTGCTGACACAGATCAGTTTCTGTGGTGTATTAAGACAACGATTCATAAATCCAACCAAACCGGACTTGTCGATGTATTCACCATTCCGGATCGAACGAAACCCTGCATTTCCTATATTCAGATATTTCCCACTGGTTGCCGCTACTTTCTGCATCTGCTTCTCTCCTTTATTTGCATCTAATTATAATGCAAACACCAAAAGTAAGCAATGTTTAAAATAACTTATACAAGCTTCCCAATTCATCAATAACATAGAACTGCTGCTCCCCTGCATCAAAGCAGCCGGAAACATTCTCCGACGGAATTTCCCCTTGAACGCTCCAGTTCGCCCCCGCATCCTCCGTGGTCAGAAGCAGGAATCTCACATCATCTCCAACCGCTTTCAACACCAGCATTCCTTCGCTCTTATTTTGCGAATCAAACGCAGACACAAAACCATCCATATAACGAACTCCTTCCGGCAGTTCCATAACCTCTGCCTTTTTCCATTGATCTGTGCCGCTCTCTTTCTCATACAGATAGGCATCCTCACCATGGGAAGCGACTGCAATATAGCATGTTCCCGCAGAAAAGGAAATCCCCTGCGGATAACCGCTAAGCCTGGAAAGATCGTCAGCTGGTAAAAAACTTTCCCCTGCATTCTCGGTGTAAAACAAACGCTTCGTCATCTGTCCCGCTGCCGGCGAAGAACAGTACAATAAATAACCATGATCCTTATCCGAGAAGCTGATGTAAGCGCTTCCGCTGCCATCGAAAGCGTCTCCCGGCGATGTAACCTCCGTCTGCTTCCAATTATCCCTTCCATCCGTGGTATAGTCTACGAGCAATCTGCCATCCTCCGAAATATATGCCACGTACGCACTCTGATGATCCACGGCACAGAGATCCGCCTGACCATCATTCAGGCTGCTCACACTCTCAAGCTGTCGGGCTACAGAGAAATTCTCTATTCCGGAATCGGTAAACAGGATTTCGTCTTCGGTGCTCAGCGCCCAGCCCTCGTTTGTACTGCACATCGCCACTTTACGCAACGAATAAGAGAGATCTACCGTAGAAATGGTCAGCTTCTTATAAGTATCGTCAACCTTATCCATCTCACTCGCTTCCTCAGTTGCCAATTGATTGCTCTGCGTTTTCTTTGTATTCTGATTCTTCGGATTCGATACCAGGCATAATATAAGAATCGCAACCGCCAGAATAATCACAAATAGTACCCAACGTCTGGTTTTCCTGAACTTTGCCAGATTTTGCACACGGCTCTTCGTGTCTCCCTCTCCAAACGCCAACGGAATTCCTCGAACCACGCGATGCCCCGTAGCCAGCGCCAATAAAGACTGCGCATAATCCGCCCGGATGTTCTCACCCATTTTCCGGATTACCGCCTCATCGCAGCTCATCTCCATATCCTTACCAGAAATAATAAACGCTACCCACACAAGTGGATTGAACCAGTGAATGCTCAATGCCAAAAATGCCAGAACTCTGATCACCGGATCCAGCCTCCTGATATGGCAACGTTCATGGAAAATGATATATTCCTGCTCCTTCTCACTCAGGCAATCCGGCAGATAAATTCTTGGTCGAAACACACCCATTACAAACGGCGATATGTGTCCTTCTGTGATATAAATATTGTCTCTCACCCGCACTGAAACCGATACTTTCTGGCGTATTTTTATCATGGAAACGATACTATAGAAAAGCATGACGCACACTCCAAGCACCCACACATATTTTCCGAATGTAACACATCGCGTCTGCCATGAAAGTTTCGCATCCGTGTCTGTTCTGCCACTACCTGACACTGCTTGTATATCCGATTTTCTCAAATCAGAAGCAATACCGGAAAAATTCTCCCCGCCAGACTCCTGCGACACAGAAACGGTATCGGTTGCCATCTCATACTGATAAGAGACCGGTTTCACATCCGGAACCAGACTATAGGCAGATTCAAAGGAATATGGGCAGAGCAGCCGGAACAATACCACGCTCCACAACGCATATGAAATATACTTTGGAAAACGCTCCAAGAAAATACGCACGATCAATACAATCCCGATAATAATCGCTGCTGTAAAGCTCATATCCATCACTTTCAGAAATATCTGTTCCAACATAATATCACTCCCTCATCGAATCAATGATCATCTGTATCTCGTCAATCTCTTTGTCAGAAAGTTTATTTTTTCTCCCAAACGCAGTCAAAAACGCCGGCAACGAACCGCCAAATGTCTCTTCCACGTACTGATCACTGTGTCTGGCATAAAATTCTTCCCTTGAAACCAACGACGTAACCGTTCCATTCTGATTCTGAAAAAGTCCCCGCTCACACAACCTTTTGAGAACCGTAAATGATGTTGTCTTCTTCCATTCAAATTCCTTATTTCCCAGCTTTGCCAGATCTCCCGATGAAATCGGTTCATTCTCCCATATGATATCTGCAAATTTTGCTTCCGCCGTACCCATTCTCATCTCAGCCATATGTTTTCCCTTTCGTTCTACTCATTGTAGTATGGTTTTATACTACAATGAGTAGAACGAAAAGTCAACGGATTTCTTTATAAACGAAAAAAAGTCTGAAACAGACACTTATTGTGTCATTTCAGACTTTTCGTAACATTCCATAATTTTTCATAAAGAACGATTGAAATTCAATTATTTTTCTGCAAAAAGCTTCTGCTTTCGTCCGATCATCTCATCAATTCTTGCGATATACTGTGCAACATCCTTGACGTTCTCACACCGCTCGATCCGGTGCGTACCATCCGGATTTGCCTCCTGCCAGACACGCTTCGTACTGCTTCCCGCTCCGCAGGCAATGATCGTCTGGCGTTCCTCCATGATGAGCACGTTGTATACGCCCGCCTTGCCCGGCTTTGCATATCCGACATTCTCCATATTGCCCGCCATACCTTTCTGGCGATACAGATAATACGGGGAAAGCCCCATCTGCGCACAATAATCCGCACACAGATCCATATGCTCCTGTGTGTTGACCATCTGCATACTCTCGTAACGATCCTTGAAGATATTCAGGCGCGCCGCACGCTTGATGGCAAGCGAATGGATCGTGATATTGTCCGGATCCAGTTCTTTTAACACTTCCATCGTGTGACGCACATCATCGATATCCTCTTCCGGAAGTCCCATGATAAGATCCATATTGATGTTGTCAAAGCCAAGACTTCTGGCCAATTTAAAGCTTTCGATCGTCTGGTCAACGGTATGATGACGTCCGATAATATCTAGTGTCTCCTGCTTCATCGTCTGCGGATTGATGGAGATACGGCTGATTCCGTTATTACGCAGCACCTGAAGCTTCTCCTTCGTGATGGAATCCGGTCGTCCTGCCTCTACGGTAAATTCGATACAATGGCTAAGATCAAAGCTGCAGCGGATCTTGCGGATCAGACGGTCAAGCTGATACGGTTCCAGCGTCGTCGGTGTACCTCCGCCGATATAGATGGAGTTCAGCTTCTTGTGATAATTCTTCGCTGCCACATAATCGAGTTCCTTCTCCAAAGCATCCAGATACGCATCCACCTGATTTCTCCATGAAGCCAGTGGATACGACGTAAATGAACAATACAGACAGGTGCTCGGGCAGAACGGAATACCAATATAAAGGCTGTATCCCTTCTTATAATCCAGCTTGGAGAGCAGTGCACGCTCACGCTCCGCAATTGCAATGGAAAGGTCAATCTTCTCATCCGAAGCAAGATACGTCTTCTTCATGTAATCTGCCACTTCACGTTCAGACTTTCCCTCATCCAGAAGCTGCATCGGGATCTTCGTCGGGCGGATTCCGGTTAAAGTTCCCCATGGAAGACTGCGCCCGGTCTCTTCCTCAAGCAGTCGGTACAGATGCTCTTTTAACGCATTTTTCGTTTCAGCGCGATCTGCAAAGTTTACCTTAAACGTGCGAAGTCCCGGTCCTTCTACCGCGTCTTCATCCACATCCTCAAGCGTGGAATACTCATCCGTCGGGTTCGGGGTTGTACCCAACAGTCGAAGTGGTTCTCCATCCCATGCAATGGAAATCTTATCATCCGCATAATCTATCGTAAAATGTGAAATCTGTTTCCTATCCGCATCGTCATCTGCCCGGTGCGACCGATGACCAGATTTCCTGTTTGTCTCATCCTCATTTCCCGCTGCAACAGAGTGATTCGTGCACGCAACATTTTTCTCATCCGCATGTGCCTCTGCCGTATAGTAGATCTCTACATCCTCCTTCGGGAAAAATGCTTTCAGCAGCGAGTGAATATCATATTCAAATTCCGTTCGGTTTAAATTTACTGTAATCATAGGTATGGGTTGTACATCCTCTCATGTTCAATACTTGTAATATCATTGTGTCCCGGATAAACGGTTGTGCGATCCGGCAGTTTCATCAGCTTGTCCTTGACAGCACAAGCTGCGAAGAACTTCCCCCCTTGAAATCCGTGCGACCGATAGAACCGCAGAACAGAGAATCTCCGGTAAACACCACATCCTCATATGGAAAATAGTAGCAGCAGCCCCCCGGGGTATGCCCCGGTGTGTGGAGTACCCGGATATGAAATCCCGCCAGATCGATTTCCTGCTCATCCTTCAAGAATTTATCCGCGTGAAATACCAGCTCCCTGCCCATCATGTAAGCGATCCGGTAGATCCACGTGGAGAAACTGCATTCCCCTTTGAACGACGAGAGGTGCTTGAACACCTTCATAAACACATCCTGTGCCAGTTCCTCCGCACCGGTCGCATGGTCAAAATGCCCATGTGTCAGAAGAATTGCCACCGGCTTACATCCTTCCTGTCTGATGCGCTCCGCAAGCTGCTTTGCACTTGCGCCCGGATCGATCACTAAAAGTTCCTTCGTCTCCTCATTGATTGCAAAATAACAGTTGGTCTGCACCGGACCGACCACATAATGATTTACTTTCAGTTTTGACATAATAACTCCTTTACTCTCTATCAGCAAATCGAGTAGGTTACCCTACTCGATTCCATAAGTTCCACTTAACCCGTGGTTCTCTCAATATCCATTACACTTTCGATCTGACGAATCTTCTCTACGATTTTTGTAATCTGGTCGCGTCCCTTTGTCTGGAAAGCGACCTCAATGGTTGCGATCCCCTGCTTGCTCGTCTTCGAGTGAATACCGGAGATATTGATATCCGCCTCGGTAAATACACGGGTAATATCCACAAGAAGTCCGGAACGATCGTGTGCGAAAATCTTGATCTCCGCATGATACTCACCAAATTCCTCGCGCTCCGCACCTGCCTGCCACTCGGCCTCGATCAGACGCGCACGCTCCATATCTGACAAATGCAATATATTTACACAATCCGTACGGTGGATGGATACACCTCTGCCTCGTGTTACGAAACCAACGATCTCATCCCCCGGCACCGGTGAACAACACTTGCTGAAATGTACCGCAACGTCATAAAGACCTTTGACGACAATACCACTCTTCGAATGCTGCGGTGCTTCCGCAGGCTTATTCCCTGCTACGCTGTCAAGGACATCCTGATCCGTGACAAGAACCGGATGATCCTTCTGATACTCGTCATACATACGGTTGACAATCTGGCTTTCCTTAAGACCACCGTGTCCGACCGTAGCAAGACAAGAATTCCAGTCATGGAAGCCGTACTTGCGGATGATCTTCTCCTGATATTCCGGCTTGTTAATCTCTCCGAAGTTAATGCCCTTGGACTTCGCATAAGCTGCGATCATATCTTTGCCATGCAGGATATTCTCTTCTTTTAACTCACTTCTAAACCACTGGTTGATCTTGTTCTTCGCCTGTGTACTTTTGACGATATTCAGCCAGTCGCGGCTCGGACCTCTGGAATTCTGCGAGGTAATAACTTCAATACGATCTCCGTTCTGGATCACATAATCAATCGGCACCAGTTTACCATTGACCTTTGCACCGACCATCTTGTTGCCGACCGCCGAATGGATGCTGTACGCAAAATCGATCGGTGTCGATCCGTTCGGAAGATTCTTGACATCACCGGATGGTGTGAAGCAGAATACCGTATCAGAGAAGAGATCCAGATCACTTTTCAGCAGTGTCATGAATTCCTTATTATCCGACATATCCTGCTGCCACTCAAGAATCTGTCTGAGCCAGCTTAACTTCTCCTCCTCGGTAACTGTCGTAGAGGTCGCACCACCGTTGTTGGCTTCCTTGTATTTCCAATGAGCTGCGATACCATATTCCGCGGTACGGTGCATCTCGAATGTACGGATCTGAATCTCAAACGGCTGTCCGCTCGGTCCGATCAGTGTCGTATGAAGCGACTGGTACATGTTCTGCTTCGGCATGGCAATATAGTCCTTGAACCTGCCCGGAATCGGTTTATACATCTCATGAATAATACCAAGTGCCGTGTAGCACTCCTGATCATTGTCCACAATAATACGAATCGCAAATAAATCGTAAATCTGGTCTAATGTCTTATGCTGTTTTGCCATCTTGCGGTAAATACTAAACAAGTGTTTTACACGTCCGTCAATAGTTGCCTTGATATTATTTTCAATCAGCCGCTTATCCACTT
>ERZ791569.1036-NODE-1036-length-12058-cov-5.111639_pt1 | contig 12058 bp, 12 predicted proteins | sample MGYA00509973_ERZ791569 | MGnify/ENA primary metagenome ERZ791569 (study PRJEB30046, sample SAMN00791902) | human gut metagenome | study: EMG produced TPA metagenomics assembly of the A metagenome-wide association study of gut microbiota in type 2...
GCAAGGGCAGTCGCATTTTGCTTCGCAAAACAAGGAGGATTATATGGCTAAGAATTCTAAGAAAATTATTGCTTTGACTGCTGCCGCGGGTGCTGTCGGAGCTGTTGCCGCCACATTGGCTGCTTGCTTCACTAAATATAGAAAAAATAAAAATGCTGATAAAACCGCCGATGAAATCACGGCTGATAATGAAAATGATGACATTGATACTATAGATTTTGAATCTCTGACTAATGATACCCCACGCGAATATGTATCAATAAGTATCAATACCCACAAAGAGAAAGAATAAAACAGTTCTGTATTTATTAAATCATTTAATAAAAGCCCACGAAACACCATCAGTTCAGTGCTCCGTGGGTTTTAATTTACTTTTTCTTCTTTTCTTCTTCAGGAAGAACAGAAGCTGTTTTTATCATTGCTCTTGTAAGCGAATCTTTTGCATTTTTCCAAGGTTCATCAGCATATTTATGGTCAAATTTGTTGATAAACCATTCAACATCATCACGGACACGCTTCATGTTTTCAAGATATAACCTATTGGTCTGTTCAACAAAATCATTAAGAATCTGACCACTCATTTTTGATGATGCCCCTTCTATGAGAATTCCGTAATGCTGCGTACAGAATCCTTTGCATTCATTGTATTTTTTCCTAAATGATTCATCCTGTTTGTAAAGATAAATTATTGTATCTATATATCTTTTAAATGTATCTTCTATCCTCTCACATACAAAACATTTTGTATTAAGTTCTTTCGTATAATCAGATATTCCATTAGGCTGCACTTTTGAAAACAGCTTTTTACCTTTTACAGGCTCCTGTGCCTTTTTTGATATATCTGCTATAACCCTATCCATATGAGTTTTCATTACAAGTGCAAAACCAAGCCTGTTTTCACAATTGTATACATCTTTGATATGTTTTTCACAAAATCCAAGCTCATCTGTCTTTGCTCTTATATCATCCTCCATATAGCTGGGACCCATCGTATATTCAACCGCTGCATTTTCAAGCTCACGCTTCATATAACATACCGGACACTCACATCCACTGTCAAAAGCATCGTTAACCGGTATTGTAAATATTTTCTCTTTCATCTGCATGCAAATTCCTTTCAATTAATCCACATCATTATTGACATGTATTATTGCTATTATCTGATTATTTGCAGCCTTTGTCAAACTCAGGATTAAATGCATAGAAATTCTTTGAGTTGAGACTATCCTGAATCATTGAAAGTGCTTCGCCAAATCTCTGAAAATGCACTATTTCTCTCTCCCTCAAAAATCTCAATGGGTCAAGCACATCCGGGTCATCTGTAAGCCTTATAAGATTCTCATATGTTGAACGTGCCTTCTGCTCCGCTGCCATGTCTTCTGTTAAATCTGTAATTGCATCACCTTTTGACTGGAATTCGCACGCATTGAAAGGAATTCCACCTGCAGCCTGCGGCCAGATTCCCGCCGTATGGTCAACATAGTATGCTTCAAACGGCGTTCCTTTAAGCTGTTCAACCGTCATGTTGCGTGTGAGCTGATGCACCATTGTGCTAATCATCTCAAAGTGAGCGAGTTCATATGCCCACTCATGATGTATATATTTTATTAACAAGCAATAAAATCAAGCTATCTATACTACTTTTGAATTAACAAAGCTCTCAAACAGATACAACCACAAGATTTTCAGGAATCATGTTTGATACTCTTCTGAATTAACAAAGCTCTCAAACTGGTAGTAGTCAGGAGCTGTAGCATAGGCAGTTTGATACTCTTCTGAATTAACAAAGCTCTCAAACAATACAAGTATAGCTGACTGTTCGGCAATAGTTTGATACTCTTCTGAATTAACAAAGCTCTCAAACAATGCGGACGGAGTTGTTACATCGTCCCATGTTTGATACTCTTCTGAATTAACAAAGCTCTCAAACATTTCTAAGCTCATCAACAAGTTCTGCAAGGTTTGATACTCTTCTGAATTAACAAAGCTCTCAAACTTGTATTTGCCTATATCCGGCACTTGTGAGTTTGATACTCTTCTGAATTAACAAAGCTCTCAAACTACTTCATTGTAACGCGAACCCAACGCCGCTGTTTGATACTCTTCTGAATTAACAAAGCTCTCAAACGAAATGCTGGGCAGAAATGACAATGCGTGAAGTTTGATACTCTTCTGAATTAACAAAGCTCTCAAACCAGAGAGTGTCCGAAGCTGCCGACGGAAGTGTTTGATACTCTTCTGAATTAACAAAGCTCTCAAACGGCAGTAGCTATAAACGGAATGAAGATTGTGTTTGATACTCTTCTGAATTAACAAAGCTCTCAAACCGCTGACGCATTAGCACTTGAAAGCGGGGCAGTTTGATACTCTTCTGAATTAACAAAGCTCTCAAACAAAGGTTACACTCTCATCCGCTAAAGTATAGTTTGATACTCTTCTGAATTAACAAAGCTCTCAAACGCGGCACGGGCGCAATCCGATGTGCAAGCAGTTTGATACTCTTCTGAATTAACAAAGCTCTCAAACTCATTCGCAGGAAGCGAATCACATACAACGGTTTGATACTCTTCTGAATTAACAAAGCTCTCAAACCAAGCAGGGCAATGTTTAAATTTCTTTTTTGTTTGATACTCTTCTGAATTAACAAAGCTCTCAAACATATGATATTGTTTAAGTCTGATTTTGACTGTTTGATACTCTTCTGAATTAACAAAGCTCTCAAACAAACATAATGGTGTTGTAGAAAGAATGTTTGTTTGATACTCTTCTGAATTAACAAAGCTCTCAAACCAACCTGTTAAGCACGGCACTTTCAGTCAGGTTTGATACTCTTCTGAATTAACAAAGCTCTCAAACTAACTGTTGTTAATATTCCTTTCGCACGCAGTTTGATACTCTTCTGAATTAACAAAGCTCTCAAACAGATGTGCCAAGCTGCGGAAGGTCTGCGGGTTTGATACTCTTCTGAATTAACAAAGCTCTCAAACTTGTCCCTTCTTGATAAATAATACATAATAGTTTGATACTCTTCTGAATTAACAAAGCTCTCAAACAATTTGCAGAATGCAGTAACAACGCAGGGAGTTTGATACTCTTCTGAATTAACAAAGCTCTCAAACCTCAAATTCAAAATTTGAGGTTCTCACCGAGCTGTATGTGCAATGCGATTACACTGTTAATTCATCTGGTTCTATTATGCACCTATCCATGTCTAAAATCCAGCGTTTTTCCTGTAAATTCACATGAGATTGGTGTGATTCTATTAAAATAAGATTAACCTTCTCATATCTGACAAATTCATAAAGCATGTCAATATCTTTTTCATTCAAATAATCTTTCAAATTTATAAAAAAGAAATTTTTTATATTACATATTCTACTTTGTGCCTTTATATATTCAATAATATTTTCAAGCAATCCCTGAGCATTATTTAAAAGATGCATATTAAATATTTTTAACAACGACGATATTTCGAATTCCAAATCAAATTCAAGAGCATATGAACTATTATCTGCAAGTTCATCCATAAACGCAATCAAATCAGATTTTACCTGTATGTATTTTTCCTGACAGACTGTATCAGCAATTTCCTGCAATTCTTGATACAGTTTTGTCAAAACCTTTTTACTATTAAGCTCTAATGCAAACGGATTAAATATAACATCACATGATTTTACAAAGTTCTGCTCCTTTACTCCATCTGATACTATTATTGTCCCTGCCTGTCCTTCTGCCTGCAGATTCAAATTCATTAAAAAATCAACATATGCTTCTGTATTTTCAATAGTTATAACCGTAATTTTATTTTCCTGAAGTTCTATATCCAGATTTCCAACACTCCAGACAACCCTCATACTCATATAATCACCAGTCTTTCATCTGTATCCAGAATATTACTTTTCCCACGTCCTACTATATATTCCATTTTTGCATATTGTTTTTCTGTAACTTTGAGTAACTGTACTAATCCTGCCGGTGGTCTGTTTTGCTTAATGTTGTTGATATACGCATCAGCCATTGTTGAATTCTGTACAAGTTTACAATATACAGACTCCTGCATCATAACAAAGCCGGATTTTATAAGATATTTTCTAAAATTATAATAATCACGTCTGCTCTTTGCTGTTATTACAGGCAAATCAAAAAATACAATTATTCTCATATATCTATAACTCATCCTTATAAAATTTTATCAATGATGTATCATCTTCATTTAAAGCATCAAAAACACTCTTGCAATAAATTTTAATGGCATTATTGACTACTTCCCTTCTTCCAGCAATTGTAACTTCCTGTTGTAATATTCTTAAAATTTCAAGTTTTTCTTCTCGTTCAAACTTCTGTGGCATTAATGACCTTACAATATAATCAACTAACGGACGGAATGGTTCCATTAAATCAGAACCAAGATTAAACTGATTAAACATATTATCATGAAAAAGTCCTATCTGTGTTATATAGCCATTAGAAACTATTTCTCTGTTAAATGTAGACAATATAATTCCGTATCCATAATTTAAAGCTGCATTTATACTGTTTTCTTCTGTTCTTGTAAAATCTTTGCCAAACAAAGCATTAAAATATACTTTTGCTGCATGACCTTCCCTGTTACTTGCATCGCCAATTTCTATTTCATTAATATAATTATATAGCATTTCTGCTTCTGCAAGATTCCATTCATCAAGATGTTTTGCCTGCTTTAATATTTTTTCACGTACAATCTCAGTCCATATAATTGACTTAACGTCATTTGTCCATGCCATCTGCCGCCTTATTTTTTCACTTGTATCATGTGCCCCATAATACGATACAAGTTCAGATGACGGATTTCTCTTCTCATCACAAAAAATAACTTTAATCTTTTTCTTGGTAAGCTCACTAAGCAATGCTGCTGTAAGGGATACGGCTGTACCCTCTATAATAAGAATTGATATTTCGCTTATATGTATCTTTATCTCTTCATCTTTACGCACAACCATATATCCCATATGATAATCAAGCTTTGCACTGCTTGAGATTACCACTGTACGCCAACTCATACTCTTAATAAATCAATTCTGTTCTCATATAATCCCGTGACAGATTGATTTATTAAAATGCATTCGTTAGCATCAGTTATATTCTTGCTCATGAGCATTTTCCCACTTATAGCAGCACCGCCTATTAAAGTCAAATTAGCACTAACTATTCCAACACACGTCAGTTTTATAATCTCAATAAGCAATTTTATTTGTTCTTCTGTAGTAAGATTTACAAACTTATCATAACCATTTTTTATTTTATCGCCTACCAGATTCGGACGTAGTGTAAATATTCCCACACTATGTTTTTCGCATAAAACATTATACAATTCGACATTTCTTTCATCAGTTATAAGATCATCAATAACACCTTTATCCTGATATTTTTCAAGTTTGTGAATATAATCAACCCATTTACCGTTAAGGCAAAGCTGGACATAATTTCTTAACGTAAACCTATTGCCTGTTCTTCCCGAAATCTGCATATAATAACCATTAAGTTTTATTAATGACTGCAATTTGATTTTCTTCATTCTTACAGATGGATTAGTATAACCTAAAGTTTCTCTGCAATATTCTTCAAGTTTCTCTTTACTGTTTTCTAATCTATCTTTCAAATATATCGGCACCGTCTCAAGTGTTCTTATCTTTTTACCCTTTATTTCATGTTCTACAAGAAAAAGATATGCTGTTGTAACACTTGAATATCCGCCGTATTTTGTCACATCTGCCATTCTGGCATCAGATGATTTTAACGGAATATACGTATCCTGCTTAGCCTTTTTGTGACTGTAAAGTGTTGCATCGGCAATTCCACCATGTCCCTCTATCGTAAGTCTTGTAAGTATAGGTGTATTTCTTGAAAGCATCTTCTTGACCGTTGCAAGCGTTCCTGTTTCCCCTTCTTCTGGTGCTACCCATGCAGTCTTTCCATCTCTTTTCACATCCCATTTATACATATTTCCGAGATTATATTGATACTTATTATCTTTCGATGAACACTCTTTTCTAATATAATTTAACGGATTTGATGTAAATTTTGTAAAATATATATTTCCGACAACTATATTAAGATAAGCATCATGTGCATGATGAAAATCATTAATAAGCCTGCTCTTAGGAATATCATACCTTTTTCTGAAGTCCGAAACATTACCAGCCTTAGAATATACAAGCTTTGTATCGGGAAGCAATGCCGTAAGTAAATCTGCTACACCCTTTGTTCCCTGTCCAGTCTCAACTAACTGCCTTGCAATAAACCCGGCTTTTTGTTCATCTGTAAACGGATTTCTTCCGGTAAGTCTCTTGTACTTTTCTTCTGTTATAAGCCCCTCATCCCTAAGAACTTTCCATGTATATTTCATCTTTTGGTATATGGAATCCTTTATCGGATATATATCGCTCTTTTCCGCATTTGCAGGCTTACTTGCCAACACAAGATTATTATTAATATTATCATCTTTAACAAAATGTCTGGGATATATATGGTCTATATCATAGTTTGAATTGGCACTCATAAGATTATCCAAATCTATAGGTTTGCCTGTATACATATCAAGCCCCTTTTGAATAAAATATAAATAAAGTTTCTTACTTCTTAATGCACCATTTTTATCGTAATCCTCAATTCGAGAAGACATCTCTTTCTTCCACTCTTTATCTTCACTCTGAATCTTTTTATAAAGTGCAAGCAGCTGGTCTTTTCTTGATGATTTACGTCCGTTATCACCTTTTTCATCATCTTTTCTTGTCATCTCAACAAATATTCTTGTTGGAGGACATTTCATTATCTTCTCAATTTCTTTAATAATAAGTAATGTCTGCCATACCATTCGTTTTACAGGTGCAGAAAAATATTCTTCGTTCAAATCATCTATAGTATATTCTGAAAGGACTTTTTCAATTTTCCCCTGCTTTTCCTCTAACTCTTCACTATATGTAAATTCTTCACTGTGAAGCAATTCCATAAGATTATAATTAGTTTCCCACATTGCTCTTATAAGAGGCATCACTTCACCTGTTGATTTACAACATCCTGATAACTCAAGAAATTCTTTTGACAGGTTGCCCCAGTCTTTAAATTTCATTCCTGTTATTCGTTTTATCTGGTTTTCATCAAGCACATCTGAATATTTCTCTTCAAGCTGTTCCCTTAAGAATTTCCTTGAATCACCATATACAGTACACCAGAATACAATATCATCAACCATCTTTTTATATTTATCTTCTTTTAAATGCTCTCCAAATAAAGGCAAGAACTTTCCATAGGTAGAAAGACTGTTATTAACAGCAATATCAATTCCGCTTATCTGTGAATCTTCCTCAACAAGACCTCTGCTATGAAAATAATTAAATATCTGTTTTCGTGTAACTCTTTTTCCCTTTAAAAATAATGTGTTATATAAATCCTGTTTTAAATTAACCGTTATACGCTCACCATTAATTGACAAATTATTAATTTCATTTAAAACTTTAAAATTTTCGTACAAAAGAGAAGCTTTAGGTAATACTTTTTCCCCAGCAATATATGTGCAATTTCTGACCATTCTTTGTATAAACTGTTCAGATGTTTCCTTTAAATCTATCTTTTTATCAATATTCCACGGAAGTACCTGCCCCGGCTCAAGTCTCTTTACCCAGCCGTTACTGTTTGATGATACAGGTCCAACATAATATGGAATCTGAAAAGAAAAAAGCATTAATATTCTTTCTGATACTGTATATCCCGACTCATCTTTTTCATTCAAAAACGGAAGATATTTTTCAGCATTTTTCAATATTGCTTTTAATTCAGAAGCATGAATCTGATTCGGAATAACCCCATTTTTAAATGTAAGCTGTTTTGGCAGAAAATTTTCCTTATCCATCTCATTTTTTATATATTCTATATCTGTATCATCTACATTATCAACAGATTTTAACAGTTTTTTTATACTATTGTACAAATCTTCCTGCTTTCGCTCTTTATAATTTCTTCGTGACTTTTCTTCCGAGTTAAACGAATTGACATATGCACTATATGTACCGTTTTCTTCACTTCTGAACAATTTATCATATACGGTAGGTTCAAAATACTTTTTTACAACTCGTTTTAAAATTTTTAAATCTTTTTTGTGTTTTTCATAATCAGCAACTCTTGCAAATGACAAATATTGATAATTTTTCATTATCTCTGCCACCTGTGCCTTATCATGTATTTCTTTTAATTTTGAAATAATATCATATACATCTGTTCCCAGCTTTTCTTCAAGCACTCCTGCCTTTTCATCATAATCACTATCAACAAAACTAAATGTGATTTTCTTATCTTCATCTGATATTTCAGTAAATGTATCATCTATAATATCTGTAATTTTGACACTGAGTCCGCACATGCTCTTAACAAATGCTTTTTTTAACTTATCACTGTTTTTTATCTCAAGTATTTCACAAACTTTTTCTGATTTTCTTGTTCTTGAATATTCTCTGCTGCAAAGTACCTGCTCAAAATCTGTTCCAGCAATGTCCGTCTTTAATGATATTCCATACTCTTCTGTAATAAGACCAGACACCTGATTATACAAATCTGTTATCGTCTGTTTACTGCTTTCACTTCCGATTCCGGATAACAAAAAATGTCCTCTGTGCTTAAACATATTTGCAACCGCAAGATATACCAATCTCACATCTTTTTGAGAAGCATCTTCAATTAATTCTTTTCTCAAGTGAAATATCGTCGGATATTGTTTATAATAATCGGCATCTTTATAATTTTTATCATTAAATATACCATTCTTATCTTTTACATTATCCTGCTTGTCCTCAACGTGAAAAAAACTGTTATCAAGTCGCTGATAAAAATTACTGTCAACTTTCTGAATCTCATCTGCAAAATAACTTCTGATTAATCCCATTCTGACTGCATTTCTTTGTTCCCTTCTCCTTGATGTCCTGTGAGTTCTCCTCTCCACTGCCGGATTAGCTTCATCAAACTCACGGATTCCCCACATATCCTTTCCTTTAAACCTAATCAGATTATAGGCGTCATCTGTCACTGCCCATCCTACAGAATTAGTACCCATATCAAGTCCAAGATAATATTCTTTCTCCATACGTAAAACCCCCTTGACTTAAATCTTTTCTAGTGTTATTTTAATATTGAATTAACAAAGCGAGTGCAAATAAGGTTAATCCGAAATCGCCACTTTGTGGCTCTGCATGGTGCAGATTTTATTGGTCTCATTTGAGACCTTTTTTTATGCCCCCCTCCATGACATCACGCTCTTTTATTCCAACTGTTTTAATAATATCATATCGCATAATGCTTTTCAATTACTATAATTTATTTTCACATTTACTTTCCATGTACAAATCCACTGCTGTATTATTTATTTTTTCTATAATATTCTTTTTTACATTTTCGGGTGTATATATCTTTATAACCCATTCATCCATATCATCTATCTCTTTCATTTTCAGATATTTTTCTTCCATTATCGCCACTTCATATATATACATCATTTGCACAAAATTATATTCAAAGCATAGACTAAATAGAACATTAACTGTTACGAGGTTTTTATGAACTGTCCAAATTCTGTACAGCTTCAGGTTGTTGGAATGGCTTATGTTCCATGGCAGCGTTGGGGCGACATATATGAACCATGTAAGGCATTGGCAAGAGGAACTCTTTTTGCAGCCTTGGATAAACCTTTTAAAGGAGGCTGTCGATGAATAACAATTATATGCGAAATGCAAATATGCGAAACTGTGGATGCAGCCAGCAAAACAGAAATATGCAGCAGCGAAATGCCATGCCGGCAGTTGAGACGTATAATAAAAATAAAGGACTTATGAGTATATACGAACTTGGGTTTGCCATGACAGAAGCTCTATTATACCTTGATACGCACCCCGATGATGCCGAAGCTATTGAATATTATAATTCAATAAATCCACAATATGCCGAAGCCGTTGCTGATTATGAGGAGCGTTTTGGTACAATCATTGCAACCGGCACCAACGGATGTGGTTACTGGAACTGGCAGGCGACACCACTTCCATGGGAAAAGGAGGGCTGTTAATATGTGGAATTATGAAAAAAGGCTTGAGTATCCTATAAATATTAAACAGACAAATCCGGCACTTGCGGCTATGATTATCAGTCAGTATGGTGGACCTGACGGCGAGCTTGGTGCTTCAATGCGCTATATTTCGCAACGTTACACCATGCCCGACCGTGCTGTGGCGGGACTTCTTACAGATATTGGAACAGAAGAATCTGCACACTTATGTTGCATATTATATTTTCAAATAAATTTTCAAATTATACTTATTCATGTCATTGAAGGAATTATCGTAATACTCTATTTTACTTATAAAACTTTTTAGAAAATGATTCATTTTAGCTGCATCTATATTCTGATTATCTATAAGTTTAATACAATCATTAAAATATAATTTTTTCTCTTTATATAATAAAAGCTCTTTTTGTCTTTCACGTTCATTTTCAACCATTTCTTCTGCTTTTTTTATCTGACTTTGCAACTCTTCATTCCTCAACTTGTATTCCTCTTTGGAATATATCCCATTTTCATATGCATCTTTCTGCCGTTCATCTTTTTTCTTCATTAAATGAATATTATTTAAAATACTATCTATAGCCACATCAATACAGTTCTCTTTTTGTCTACATACACTCATATCAATTTCAAATTCCGGCAATATGCACAATAACGAATCTTTTATTATTTCTGAAATTTTTGAATACTTAACTGATTTTGTATGACATACCGATTGCCTGCTGCAAAGAATGTATGTTGCATCTTTATTATTCTTATTTCTTTTATCAGTATACTTTTTCATAATCATTGCTGCACCACACCTGCCACAAACCATAATTCCAGCAAAAGGATTTTTTAATGTCACATCTTTTTTCTCTCTTGAAATACTTCCCCTTTTTTTCTGAGCCTCATAAAATATTTTTTCATCAATTATAGCCTCATGCTTACCATCTGCCATTATTATTTCATCATTATTATGATTAAATGGTCTTGTTTTCAATATTTTTTCATCTTTCCAGATTTTAACCGTTTTTCTTATATTCCACCTTATTTTCCCTATATATACTGGATTAGATAATATTGAATTTATTGAATACGGCGACCAGTTATCTGATTTTAATGGCTTTACACTGCCGCTATCAAGAATTTTTGCTATTTTGGCAAATCCATATCCTTTATTTACATACAAATCAAAAATCATTTTTACAACATCTGCTTCGTCTTGTTTTATTTCAAGCGTATGAAATTTATCTTTTCCACTTCCTGCAATTATTTTGTTATAACCAAACGGTCGTACTGACGCTATATAATTTCCCTGCTTTACTGATGCCATCCGGCCACGATTCATAATTCTTTTTGAATATTCAAGATAATCATTTCCTCTCATCAATTCCATTTCAAAAAAACGTCTGTCATATTCGTCACATAAATTGTATATTTTTGTTGGTGTTATAACAGCTGTATTAGTATATCTAAATGTGTTTATAACTCTCCCGCAATCAAGCAAATCTCCTCTTGACAATCTTTGCGGTTCTATAACAAGAACACCAGCATATATCTGTGACTCCAGCATATGAAGTACCTTTTTCATTACCGGTCTGTCATCAATAGTTTCACCCGAAACAACTTCACGACATATGTGTTCTTCCGATATTTTTTTACCAAATTCTCTTACAGCATAATCCTGAAGCTGTAACTCATGTTTTGCAAGCACTTCACATACTTGTTGTGCAGAATCATCGGCACGCGATTTTCTAAGATACATAATTACATTTTTTTCATTTATTTCCATAATTTATTTTCCTAAATAACTTCTAAATCATTATATGTATTAAATTTACAAAAAAATATATTTTTTCAAATTTACCCCTTGACAATTTATAGAATTTTATGTAGAATAACACTTGCGTTCGGCATTGTAGATAAATGCTGGCATAGTTAAATAGTTTATGCGCGAGTGGCTCAGTGGTGGAGCACCTCCTTGCCAAGGAGGGG
>ERZ791569.1037-NODE-1037-length-12057-cov-5.684219_pt1 | contig 12057 bp, 11 predicted proteins | sample MGYA00509973_ERZ791569 | MGnify/ENA primary metagenome ERZ791569 (study PRJEB30046, sample SAMN00791902) | human gut metagenome | study: EMG produced TPA metagenomics assembly of the A metagenome-wide association study of gut microbiota in type 2...
GCTCATCGACCTGCTGGAGGCCGTGTCCGCCGCCGCGGGGGACATGCGCCTGCGCCTGGGCAGTCTGGAACCCCGCACCATCACGGAGGACTTCTGCCGCCGGGCATCGAAGCTGCCCAACCTGTGCCCCCACTTCCACCTGTCGCTGCAGTCCGGCTGCGACGAGACCCTGCGCCGCATGAACCGGAAATACGACACCGCGCGATTTTACGAGTCCGTCGCGCTGCTGCGGCGGTACTTCGACCGCCCCGCCGTCACCACCGACCTGATCTGCGGCTTCCCCGGCGAGACGGAGGAGGAGTTCGCCCAGACGCTGGAGTTCATCCGGCGCTGCGATTTTGCCGCCATGCATATCTTTCCCTACTCCATCCGCCCCGGCACTAAGGCCGCGGCCATGGAGCAGGTCAGCGCCCCGGTGAAGGAGCAGCGCGCCGCCCGCGCCGCGGAGGCGGCGGAGCGCATGCACCGCGCCTATCTGGAGGGCTGCGTGGGCCGGGTCTATCCCGTGCTGTTTGAGCAGATGAAGGACGGCCACTGCACCGGCCACGCTCCCAATTACATGGAGGTGGCCGTGGCTGCAAGCGATTTACATAATCAGGTTATAAATACGAAGATAGTCGGAATAGACGGCGATGTCCTGATAGGGGAGTTGACATAATATGAACCACTTTTTCGCCTATATCAACCGCATGCGCTTCATCCAGCGCTGGGCGCTGATGCGCAACAGCTACACGGAGAACATCCAGGAGCACAGCCACCAGGTGGCGGTGCTGGCCCATGCGCTGGCGGTGCTGCGCAACGAGAAATTCGGCGGGCAGGTGGACGCCGGCACGGTGGCCGTGGCCGCCCTGTATCACGATGCCGGTGAGATCCTCACCGGCGACATGCCCACCCCCATCAAGTACTACAATCCCGGCATCCGGGACGCCTACAGGGCCGTGGAGCGCGTGGCGGAGGAAAAGCTGCTCTCCATGCTGCCGCCTGACCTGCGCCCCGCCTACGGGGACGCGCTCCACCCGGCGGACCCGGAGGTGGAGCTGCTGGTCAAGGCCGCGGACAAGCTCTCCGCCCATATCAAGTGCATCGAGGAGCTGAAGGCCGGCAACAACGAGTTCCGCCAGGCCGCCGCCCAGACCGCCGCCGCCATGGACGCCATGCACTTGCCGGAACTGGACTATTTCCGGGAGCATTTTCTGCCAAGTTATGGCCTGACATTGGATGAGATGGATTAACAATAAAAGGAGTGACAAGCATATGAAAGCAATCGTGACCGTGGTCGGCAAGGATCAGGTGGGCATTATCGCCGGTGTGTGCAACACGCTGGCCGACAGCCAGATCAACGTGCTGGACATCAGCCAGACCATTATGGAGGGGTACTTCACCATGATGATGGTGGTGGATCTGGCCCAGTGTCAGGCGCCCTTCGACGCCCTGCGCGCCCAGCTGAAGGCCTACGGCGAGGGCCGCGGCCTGTCCATCCGCATCCAGCGGGAGGACATCTTCGACGCCATGCACAAACTGTAAAGAGGTGCTGCCATGTTGAGTCTGCAAAATATTTTCGACACCATCGCCATGGTGGACAAGCAGCATCTGGACATCCGCACCATCACCATGGGCATCTCCCTGCTGGACTGCGCCGACGAGGACATCAAGCGCTGCTGCGACAAGGTCTATGACAAGATCTGCTCCCGGGCGGAGAAGCTGGTACAGACCGGCTGCGACATCGAGAGCGAGTTCGGCATCCCCATCGTCAACAAGCGCATCTCCGTCACGCCTATGGCGCTGGTGGGCGCCGCCTGCAAAAGCGAGGACTTCGTCCCGCTGGCGCTGGCGCTGGACCGCGCCGCCAAGACCTGCGGCGTCAACTTCATCGGCGGCTATTCCGCCCTGGTGCAGAAGGGTTTCACCTCCGGCGACCGGCGGCTGCTGGCGTCCATCCCCCAGGCCCTGGCCCAGACGGAGCTGGTGTGCTCCAGCGTCAACGTGGGCAGCACCAAGGCCGGTATCAACATGGATGCCGTGGCCCAGATGGGCCGCATCATCAAGGAGACGGCGCACCTGACCCGGGACAAGGACGGCCTGGGCTGTGCCAAGCTGGTGGTGTTCTGCAACGCCGTGGAGGATAACCCCTTCATGGCCGGCGCCTTCCACGGCGTGGGCGAGGCCGACACCGTCATCAACGTGGGCGTCTCCGGCCCCGGCGTGGTGTACCACGCCCTGCAGGGCTGCAAGGGACAGCCCTTTGACGTGGTGGCCGAGACCATCAAAAAGACCGCCTTCCAGATCACCCGCATGGGCCAGATGGTGGCTGCCGAGGCCAGCAGCCGTCTGGGCGTGCCCTTCGGCATCGTGGACCTGTCCCTGGCCCCCACGCCGGCCATCGGCGACAGCGTGGCCCGCATCCTGGAGGAGATGGGCCTGTCCGTCTGCGGTACCCACGGAACCACGGCGGCGCTGGCGCTGCTGAACGACGCCGTGAAGAAGGGCGGCGTCATGGCCAGCGGCCATGTGGGCGGCCTGTCCGGCGCGTTCATCCCGGTGTCCGAGGACGAGGGCATGATCGCCGCCGCGCTGGACGGCACCCTGACCATCGACAAGCTGGAGGCCATGACCTGCGTGTGCTCCGTGGGACTGGATATGATCGCCGTGCCCGGCGCCACCACCGCCGAGACCATCTCCGCCATCATCGCCGACGAGGCGGCGGTGGGCATGGTCAACAGCAAGACCACCGCCGTGCGGATCATCCCCGTGGAGGGCGCGGATGTGGGCGATATGGTGGAGATGGGCGGCCTGCTGGGCAGCGCGCCGCTGATGCCCGTGCACGAGGCCTCCTCCGCCGACTTTATCGCCCGGGGCGGGCGCATCCCCGCGCCGCTGCAGAGCCTGAAGAACTGATAGGAGCGGAGACGGACCATGATACGACCTGCCGCTCTTTCCGATCTGCCCCGCGCACTGGAGATCTACGACAGCGCCCGGCAATTCATGCGCCGCAGCGGCAACAGCGCCCAGTGGGTCAACGGCTATCCGTCCCCGGCGCTGCTGCGGGAAGATGTGGCCGCCGGGCACCTGTTTGTCATGGAGGATGATGGACACATCTACGGCGTGTTTGCCTTTATCATCGGCGAGGACCCCACCTATACCGTCATCGACGGCGCGTGGCTGGACAGCAGCCCCTACGGCACGCTGCACCGGCTGGGCAGCGACGGCTCCCGCACCGGCGTGCTGGCCGAGGCCGTGACCTGGGCCATGGCGCGCATCCTCCACCTGCGGGCGGACACCCACGAGAGCAACCTGCCCATGCGCCGCTGCCTGGAGCGCTGCGGCTTCGCCTATACCGGCGTCATCCATGTGGCCGACGGCACGCCGCGGTATGCATATGAAAAGACCGAGTCCTCCGGTTGAACCGGAGGACTTGTTTTTTACGCCTGCGGCGGGGGAAACGGATTCCCGCACCAGTGACGTCGGTCACTGGCTCGGAATGACAGCGCTGCGCGCTGGAGGGGACTACGGATCGCCACGACCAGTCTGTACCCTAAGGGCACTTGCTTCGCGGCGTGGACTGGGCTCGGAATGACAGAGGGGGCAAATCGCCGTGGGTGCAGAGCGCCCTCGGAATGACAGCGCTGCGCGCCGGGGAAACGGCTTTTTGGGGGGAGAATTACATTTCGGGGCGCAGGAGTGAGATTTGGGGCAGTTGAGGAACAAAATACGGGGAGAGGGTGGTATGATAGGGGCATCAAAGGGCCGCGAAGGGGGCGCGGCTGATAAACGACGAGGAGGAACGACATGAAAAGAATAGCGGGTATTTTCCTGGCGGCGCTGTTGGCGCTGACAGTTCTGCCCCATGGGGCAGAACTCGTCACTTCTGACGATGTGACGAAGGGAATTGTCACAACGGCGTATGCGGAGGAGAGCGAATACAATTATTACTGCTACTATTTCAAGGAGGAGGATTTTGTAACTTATCAGGGGGAGATACCTGACCCTCCGGTACTTGAGGGTGTGACATGGGATGTGAAAACGGAAACGTTGACACTTGAAAACGCACACCTTGACAAGGGCATCCACGTGCCGGGTGATGCGACTATCGTGTTGAAGGGCAAAAACACCATTACGGCCAGCGGCAAGGGGGATGCGCATCAGGGCATAGCAAGCTGGGACTGCTATACGCACAAAAATGGCGACAGGACGCTGAAAATTAAAGGCGACGGTGAACTTACTATTACTGTGGGAGATGCCGATGATAAATATTTGTACGGTATTACTTCGCTTCGGTTAAATATTTCAGGGGCATGTACCATCAACGTAAATGTGGGAAATGCAGTAAAGACAGGGGAATACTACGGTGGAGATTGTGTAGCTATACATGCAAACGCTGAACTGTGGATCGGAAAGGGGTGCACTGTCAATGCGACCTGTGGCGATGGTGATGATTCGCGCGCAATTTATACGGGTATTGTTAAAGATGTGAGCGGTACGGTAACGGCGACCTGTGCAGATGGCGGGAAAGCGATATATGGCGTTGATGGTATTTATTTTGGCGCAACTGCAAATGTTACAGCATACGGTGAAGTGACAGTGTATAAAAAAGAGAGTTGGGATGGGCATACTTATTCAATCACTAAGGCAGAAAACGTTCAACTTTATAATGCAGATGCATATATAGAGGATGTGAAGCAAGAAAGGTTTGTCTCCGGGGAGACAAGGACGCTTATGCAGACGGACGTGACCCAGCCTATCCGCATTACCGGGGAGCCCCAGGTGTTCATTACCGGAACGCCGCATGTCGGAAGGACTTTGACCGCCAATGTTGTAGGCGGTGTGGGTGTGCTGTCCTACCAGTGGGCGTACAGCGACGGAGATAGCGTAAGTATCATTGAAGGTGCGACAGACCCCACCTATGTGGTGAAAGAGACAGATATGGGGAAGCGCATCATTGTGCTTGTGCGGGATGATGCTCATACAGGGGATGCTTTTATTGGCGTGAGACCTACAGAAACAGTTACTGCGGCAAGGATGTTGAAGAGTATACAAGTCACAACTCCGCCGACAAAGACCGAATATGACGCTGGGCAGAATTTTGATGCTACCGGCATGGTCGTAACGGCCACATACAGCAATAATGACAGCGAGGTCGTTACCGGGTATACTATTGTCGATGGAAATAGTCTGACCGTTGGGCAGACGACCATCACTGTCAGGTATGCGGAGGACGGTGTGAGCAAGGACGCTGCGCTGCAAATCACCGTGAAGGAGCAGGGCAGTGAGCAGCCGACGACCTACACCGTGACCATCGTACCGGGAGAACATATCAAAACAAATGGAGCGTTGACCCAAAATGTAACGCGGGAATATCCTATGGACAACATGTTCTTCTACACCGCTGACGGCTACTATTTTTCCGAGGGATACACGGTATCGAAGAATGGTGTGACGGCCCAATATATGAATTCAGCGCAGATCATGGTGACGGGTACGCCTACGGACAATGTAACTCTGACTTTGTCTGAGCCGGGCAAGAGACTGGCCGGGACAGTCCGCATTGTCGGTACAGCACAGGTGGGGCAGACGCTGACAGCTGTGCTGGAAAACGGCGATGTGGATCAGAGCGCATTGGCATACCAGTGGGAGTACAGTGAAGGAGTTTTTGCAAAGCGTATTAATGGAGCAACGAGCAGCACGTATACGCTGACAGCGCAGGATGAAGGGAAGAGCATTTTTGTTCAGGTCAGCAAAGCGGGGGAGCCGGGCGGAGCGATATACAGTGCTACGGTAGGCCCGATCGAAGCGTCTAGCGGCGGGGAGGAAAGACCGGAGACACCGCCGAGGTATTACTACAACAGCTCCACGGCGGAGGGCACCAAGGGCGAGACCAAGAACGCCCCCAAGACCGCGGACGCGGGCGCGCTGGCCTACCTGGGACTGGCGCTGAGCAGCTATGTGGGCACCGCGCTGGTGACCCGGAGGAAGAAAGAGTTCTAAGGCAAAAAAAGAAAGCCCGAAAGGGCTTTCTTTTTTTACGCCAGAATGTTTTTCAGGTCCGTCAGGCCGGGGACGTTGGTCACCACCAGCACATGGTCACGGGGCTCGATGGTGGTCAGGCCGCCGGGGATGATGATGCGGCCCTCCCGCACGATGGCGGCCAGCAGCACGCCGTTGCGCAGGGTCAGGTCCTTCAGCGGACGGTGCAGCAGGCTGGCGCCGCCGTCGTTGGCGGTGAATTCCAGCGCCTCCACCTTGCCGCCCAGCAGCTTGTACAGCGACTCCACCGCCATGCCCTGGGAATTGGCCAGGGCGCGGACGTAGCGGGTGATCTGGTTGGCGATGATGTCCTTGGGACTGATGATGCTGCCCAGCCCCGTCTCCTGCACCAGGTCCATGTAGTTGGGACGGGTCATTTTGGCCAGCACCTTGCGCACGCCGGCCCTCCGGGCCGCCAGCGCCATCAGCAGGTTCTCCTCGTCCCGGCCCGTCAGGGCCACGAAGCCGTCCGTGCCGAACAGGTTCTCCGAGCGGATCATCTCCTGGTCGGTGCCGTCGCCCTCGATGATCATGGCGTCCGGCAGGTCCTGGGACAGCCGCAGGCACTTGTCGTGGTCCTGCTCCACGATGTGGACGCGGGTGCCGGCACGGGCCAGCTCCCAGCTCAGGTACATGCTGATGCGGCTGCCGCCCAGGATGGACACATCCTTGACCCGCTGCAGGCTACGGCCCATGCTCTTGAGCATCTTGTGCAGCTCCGCCTTGCTGCCCACCATGTACAGCCGGTCGTCCATCTGCGGCACGAAGGCGCCGTTGGGAATGATGATGTCGTCGCCCCGCTGGGCGGCGCAGATCAGCACCTCCGCCACCCGCTCCCGGTGGAAATCGCTGAGGCTGTGCCCCAGGATAGTGTCGCCCTCGTGCATCTGAAAGCCGATCATGTCGATGCGCCCGCCGGCAAAGGGCTCCACAGACACGGCGGCGGGGAAGCTGAGGATGCGGGCGATCTCCTGCGCGGCGGCCAGGTCGGGATTGATGACCATGTCCAGCCCGATCTCCCGCTTGAGCATGTCCGCGTCACGGCGATAGTCCGGGTTCCGTACCCGGGCGATGGTGTGCTGGGCACCCACGCTCTTGGCGATCAGCGCGCACACCAGGTTCGTCTCATCCACGCCGGTGACGGCGATGACCAGGTCGGCGTCCCGCGCCCCGGCCTCCATCAGCACGCTGATGGAGGCGCCGTTGCCGTGGATGCACAGCACGTCCAGCGTGCTGTCCGCCCGGCTCAGGTGGGCGGCCTCGTCGTCCACCATGGTGATGTCGTGCTTTTCCTGCGTCAGCTGCTGGGCGATGGCATAGCCCACCTTGCCGCAGCCTACGATGATGATCTTCATGCGTCCTCCTCTCCGCCCGAGGGGGCGGCGGTCTGCCTCTTTTCCAGCAGGGCGGCGGAAAACTCTGCGCCCAGTATCAGTATCTGTCCCGACATATACAGCCACAGCAGCACCACGATCACCGTGGCGATGGAGCCGTACAGCACGGAGTATTGTCCCACATGCTCCACATAGTACGAAAAGGCCATGCTCAGCACCATCCAGGCCGCCAGCGAGCCGCCCACGCCGGGCAGCACCTCACGCAGGGGCTGCCGCTGCCCCTGGGACAGCATGTACAGGATCACCAGCGTCACGGTCACCACCAGGGCCAGCAGCACAAAGCGCAGATAGCTCCACGCGGTGATGAACCCCTCGGTGATGGTGACGAACCGCCCGGCGAATTCCAGCACGGAGCGTCCCACCACCACCAGCACCAGCGTCACGGCGATGACCACGATCAGCCACACGGTGAACAGCAGAATGCGCAGCTGGCTGCGCCACAGGCTCTCCGGCGTGCTGCGGCCAAAGGCCTTGCGCAGCGAGTGCATCAGGCAGCCGGAGGCCCGCATGGGAAACCAGATGGAAAACACCAGGCTGAACCACAGCAGCTGGCGGCTCTGGTTGGCGGAGACGTACTCCAGGTAGGAGCGCACCACGTCCACCACGTCCGACGGCAGCAGTGGCTCCAGCACGGAGATAATATAGGCTACGTCCAGCTCCAGCAGGCCCAGCAGCGTGCTGATAAAGATCAGCAGCGGGAAGATGGCGAACAGCAGGTAATAGGTCAGCGCAGCGCTGTCCCGCGCCACGTCGTGCGCGTAGTAGCGCCGCACCATATCCGCCGCCAGCCGGCCGAATCCGGTACGGGGAAAGCTTCCTTTTTTCTTCATAGCGCACCTCAAATCGCATGCCTCGGGTGTTTAGTATACCATGGATGTTGGTAAAATCAAAGTATAATTTGCCCGGCAGAGGGGCCGGTATTGCGCAAAAAAGAAATTTTTATAAATTCTGGCATTTGTAGTTGTCGAAACGTAAAAAACGTGTTATAATACGCGATGGACGACTGAAATGTAGGGAACTCGTCAGGGGTGTTAAGAATTCGTTAAGACCACGTTAATTTTAAGTAATTTCTGGAGGACGTATCATGGATAATCTGACAACCATCGTTCGTGACGAGATCTCGCGGCAGTACCGCAGCGTGCGGCAGTTTGCCTTCGCGGTAGGCGTGCCCCTGTCTACCATCAACAGTGCGCTCCACAACGGCGTCGGCGGCTCTTCCTTCGACACCGTCATGCAGATCTGCAAGGTCCTGGGCATCAAGGCCATGGCTGATGACGCCGCCTTCTACCTGACCGACGACACCGAGCAGCTGCTGACCCAGTATGCCAAGCTGGACGACTACGGCCGCCACACCGTGGCCTCCGTCCTGCAGGTGGAGTACGACCGTTGCTCCAAGCTGAAGAATCTGGACGACTGACACCGGCATTTTCGCCCGCCGCACCTGGGTGCGGCGGGCTTTTCCGCGTATGAGGGCGGCTTTTCGCGCTTTCCTGTTGCAAAGCCGCCGTCTCTGCGATACAATATACCTTTAGAAACCACTGCCACGCTCCGCGGCCTGTATACCAACGACATTCCGGCCGCGCACGCCCGCGGCCGTGCAGGGAGGCACTTGTATGACCAAGAAAAAGCTCTATCTCATCGGCGACCCGGTGGACCACAGCCTTTCTCCGCTGCTCCACAGCGCCATGATCGCCCAGACCGGCGTCCGCTATACCTACGAGCCCCGCCGCGTCCAGCCCCGCGAGCTGGCGGATCTCGTGGCCGAGGCCAAGGCCGGCGGCTGCGTGGGCTTTAATATCACCATGCCCTACCGGGAGACGATCCTGCCGCTGCTGGACGAGCTCAGCCCTGCGGCGGCCGCCTGCGGCGCGGTGAACACCGTCTGCATCCGGGACGGCCGCGCCATCGGTTACAACACCGACGGCCCCGGCTTCGTCAACAGCCTTCGCGCCCGGGGGTTGGAGCCTGAGGGCATGACGGCCCTGCTGCTGGGCACCGGCGGCGCCGGCGACGCCATCTGCGACGCCCTGGTCAAGGCCGGCGTCAAGAAGATATTCGTCACCAACCGCAGCGTCTATCCGGCCAAGGATCTGGCCGCCCGCTATCCGGACAAGGCGCAGTTCATCTACTTCGGCACTTTCCCCGTCCGCCACGCCATGGCCGAGAGCGACCTGTTCATCAACGCCACCTCTCTGGGTATGGCCGGTATGAAGGAGTTCTCCGACCTGGGCTTCCTGCGGGACGCCCCGTCGGGCGTCACCGTCTATGATCTGGTGTATGAGCCCCGCAAGACCCTGCTGATGAAGGAGGCGGAGAAGCGCGGCCTGCCCACCATCTCCGGTATCGACCTGCTGATCTACCAGGCGGTGCTGGCCTTCAAGCTGTTCACCGGGAAGGACGTGGACGTCCCCGCCCTGCTGCAGGCGCTGGAGGGGCAGCTGGACTGCGACTGAGCACCCACGCCGCGGGTATACGACCGCCGGGCGTTCCGCCCGTGTGATGAGGTACTTCTATGAATCTTCGATTGGTCTCCCAGACAATGGGCTATATCCTCTGGGTAGAGGCGGGCTTTCTGCTGCTGCCGGCGCTGACGGCCTGTATCTACGGCGAGAGCTACTGGCGCTTCTTCCTGCTGACGGCGGCGATCTGCGCTGCCGCGGGTACGGCGCTGCACCTGATCCGGGTGAAAAAGACCCAGATGCACAGCCGGGACGGCTTTGTGGCCGTGTCGCTGAGCTGGGTGCTGCTGGCGCTGTTCGGTGCGCTGCCGTATGTGTTCACCGGCGCGCTGCCCAACTACATCGACGCGCTGTTTGAGACGGTCTCCGGCCTGACCACCACCGGTTCCTCCGTGTTCACCGCCGTGTCGCACCTGCCCCGCAGCGTGCTGCTGTGGCGGTCCCTGACCCAGTGGATGGGCGGCATGGGCGTACTGATGCTGTTCCTGGCGCTGACGCCCAGGCTGGGCGAGGGCGCGGTGTTCCTGATGCGTGCCGAGAGCCCCGGCCCTATCAAATCCAAGCTGGTGCCCAAGGTGGGCGGCACGGCCAAGATCCTGTACGAGATCTATGTGGCCCTGACGCTCTGCGAGGTGGCGGCCCTGCGCCTGGCCGGCGAGAGCTGGTTCTCCGCCGTCAACCACAGCTTCACCACTATGGCCACCGGCGGCTTCTCCATCTACGACACGTCCCTGAGCGGCGCGTCGCCGGCGGTCATGTGGATCGTCACGGTGTTCTCCTTCCTGGCGGGCGTCAATTTCTCCCTGCTGTTCCTGCTGGTGCGGGGCAAGGTGAGGGACGCCCTGCGCAGCGAGGAGCTGTGGACCTATATCGGCGTGGTGGTGACCACCACACTGCTGCTGTGTATCAACCTGTGGCTGCAGGCGGACATCCCCTTCAGCGGCTCCATTACCGACGCCGCCTTCCAGACCGTCACCATCATCTCCACCACCGGCTTTGCCACGGTGGACTTCGCCCTGTGGCCCACCTTCTGCCGTATGGCCCTGGTGATGCTGATGTTCACCGGTGCCTGCGCTGGCTCCACCTCCGGCGGCATCAAGTTCTCCCGGGTGGCCATCCTGTGCAAGAGCCTCAAGCGCGAGCTGAAGCGCCTGGCCCACCCCAACCACGTCAGCGTCATCAAGGTGGACGGCCAGGTGGTGGAGGAGCGCGTGGTCTCCGCCGCCGGGTCCTTTATCATCGCCTATATGCTGGTGCTGCTGGCCGGCGCGCTGGTGGTCAGCTGGGACAACTACGGCTTTCAGGAGTCCTTTGCCGCGTCGCTGACCTGCATCAGCAATGTAGGCCCCGGCCTGGGCATCCTGGGCCCTATGGAGAACTTCTCCATCCTCTCCTCCCTCAGCAAGCTGACGCTGACGCTGGAGATGCTCATGGGCCGTCTGGAGCTGATGCCCCTGCTGGCGGTGTTCCTGGGCAGCACTTGGCGTGACTGACGCAAAAAAGCACCCCGCGGGGTGCTTTTGTCATTTCTGCGCCGTGCAGTATGCCTCATATTTTTCCTGTAGCCAGGCCTTCAGCGTCTCCACGCCCGCCTCGTCCCAGGTGAAATCCCGTTCCTCCTTGTCCTGCGCCAGCTCGTAGCATACATTGCTGTATACGGCGGTGTGCAGGAGGCCAGCGTCCTTATCTCCATCGAAGCGGTAGCGAAACTCCCCGATGGAGCCGGTGTATATGAACGCCCGATTGAACCAGTTGGGCGTCAATTCTGCGAATTGTGGGTGCATGACGGTCGCTCCTTTCGTTTATCATAGGGATGATACCACAAAACCTACGGACTGTACAGGCAAAAATTTGCCGCGGCTCGCCGAAGGACTTGAAAACAGACCAAACGTATGGTACAATATGCCTGCATATTCAGGGGCACCGCCCCTTGACAAAGTGAGGGAATAGCGTATGAAAAACGCAGTCAAACGTATCGGTGTGCTGACCAGCGGCGGCGACGCCCCCGGCATGAACGCCTGCATCCGCGCCGTGGTCCGCAGCGCCAACGCCCGGGGCATCGAGTGCGTGGGCATCCGCCGCGGCTATCAGGGCCTGATCTCCGGCGACATTGTCGAGATGGACAACGCCAGCGTCAGCCGCATCATCAACCGCGGCGGCACCATCCTGTACTCCGCCCGCTG
>ERZ791569.1038-NODE-1038-length-12034-cov-2.422740_pt1 | contig 12034 bp, 5 predicted proteins | sample MGYA00509973_ERZ791569 | MGnify/ENA primary metagenome ERZ791569 (study PRJEB30046, sample SAMN00791902) | human gut metagenome | study: EMG produced TPA metagenomics assembly of the A metagenome-wide association study of gut microbiota in type 2...
GCCTTCTGCGCGGTAAGCTGGGCCACCAGGTTGGAGAGCATGCCGCCCGGCACCTGATAAATGAGGGCATCGGTGGCATTGCCCATGACCACGGGGTTCAAGAGGCCGTTGGCCAGGTACTTGGCCCGGATGGGCTTAAAGAAGTCATTGATCTTCTTTACCACATCATCCTTGACGGAGATCTCGTAGCCCATTTCACGCAGGGCGTAAACAAGGGTCTCCGTGGGGGGCTGGCTGGTGCCGCCGGAGAAGCAGGAAACAGCGGTATCGATAACATCGGCGCCGGCTTCCACAGCCTTCATCAGCGTCATGGGGCCCAGACCCGTGGTATTGTGGGTATGGATGACGATGGGAACCTTGATCTCTTTCTTGAGCGCGGTCACGAGGTCATAGGCCTCCTTCGGGCTCATAATGCCGGCCATATCCTTGACGCAGATGGATTGAACGCCCAGCGCCTCGATCTCCTTGGCCAGCTTCACATAGCTTTCCAGGTTATGAATGGGGCTGATGGTGTAGCAGATGCAGCCGGAGGCATGCGCGCCACACTTCAAGGTCTCATCCACGGCCACTTCAATATTGCGGATATCGTTGAGAGCATCAAAGATACGGATGATATCAATGCCGTTTTCCACCGACTTGCGGACGAACATGCGCACCACATCATCGGGGTAGTGCTTGTAGCCCAGCAGGTTCTGGCCGCGCAGCAGCATCTGCAGCGGGGTCTTGGGGCAGGCCTTCTTTATCTTGCGCAGCCGCTCCCAGGGATCTTCGTTGAGGTAGCGCAGGCAGCTATCAAAGGTGGCGCCGCCCCAGCACTCCAGCGAATAATACCCTGCGTTATCCAGCTCGCTCAGGATCGGCTCGAACTCATCAAACGCCATACGGGTCGCGATCAGGGACTGGTTGGCATCGCGCAGCACAGTCTCGGTGAACTTTACGGTTTTTTTCATGGCAATCCCTCCTGCGGTTTTAGTTTCCTGCATCAGTTTAATACAGAATAGGAATGACGCGGCGGGGATAAACGGAATAAGCCGAGCACAATCCGTTATGCTCCCATTTAACGCTTACCTTGGTATTATAGTACATTTTCTATCGGAAGTGCAATACCTAATCTATTTAATTTAGGGAAAAATTCATAGCAAAATTATCATAAGACTTTTCGGCGACAAATCGGCGGCTACTATTTTATTTATATTAACGAAATCTTAGTGCGCATGACAAAATTATAACAAAAACGGGAAGGATCGGTTCCTCCCCGTTTGTGAATTGTTTACATATCCCGGCTGGCCACAAAGTTGATGCCCGTCCCGCCGATATCGGCTAGGATGACCTGTCCGCAGGCCACCGGAGCGGTCACTTCCACCGTATCCATCAACAAAGCCAAGCCCTGATAACCGTTTTCATCCTTTGCCAGTACTTCCTTCTGATAAATTTCAGCTGATTGGCAGGCTTTACCATCTTCAGGTAATTTCTCGAACCGGCCAAGGTAATAATTGCCTTCAAAGAAATTATGTGTAGATTCTGTCAACTGGAATCTGCTGGATTCGGGAGCATAAAAAATATTCCCACTAATAAATGTACTATCCGGATATCCGCCCCATGAATCCAAAGTAATCATAGTACGGTCGATATCAGCCGCAGGTTTACGGTTCACATGAATAATGTTACGGGTAATGCGACTATCCTTTACAGGACCTGCCAGATGAACAGCCGGTGAGAACATCCCGGCACGAGTCGGTTCAGGCCGCACTCCGTCACCTATACTCACATTGTAACGGACTATAGTGCCCAAGTTACCTACATTAAAAGATGCGTCGGCCGTGCCGTCATTGCAAACCAATACCAAGCCACCATAGTTATCATGACTATAATTGTACTGAATGACCGTTCCCCGGCAATTCCAATCCGAATCAAATCCCTGTGCATCCCACGGAGCTTTATGACCACTTACCTCATTAAACTGCACCAAAGTATTATCACAACTCCACGGCCAAATACCTGCTGCCGCCTCTGTGTCAGGAAGCATATCAGGACAGTCACGCATTACATTGTATTCTATCAAGGTACTGTCACAACCGATAGGTACAATACCATCCCCTGGTACTTCCTCTATCAAATTTCCCCGTATCACGGTATGCTTGCTGGGATGCCAGTTCTGCCGGTCGCTATAAGCAGCCCAAATCATAGCATTACGGGTACATCTCAAAATATGGCAGTTCTCTATGGTTAACCTATTGAATGTTGAAATTTTCTTTTCACCGCCATTCACTATATAAATACCGCACCCTCCGCCTTTTTCTTTTACCAACGAACCATTGACATCCCGTACAGTCACATTATTGACAACAATGTTCTGCGATACGCCATAATCCATACACTCTATCTTCAAGCCCGAACGATAAGGCAGAGGCTGCCTGCCTGTATTCACGATTTCCAAATTCTGCATCGTTATATAGTCCGAATTACAGATACGGGCTGCATACAAGGAAGTATCATATCCCACAATGCAAGGTTTCCGTTCACCATCACCATAAGCATCTATATAAATACGATCTTCGGGTATACCCTGTCCGGTGATTTCAAGTTCGCCATTAAAAACCTCACCGCGCTTCAACAAAACTTTATTGCCCGGCAGTAATTTCACACCACGTAGCTTTTCCAGACTTTTCCATGCTTCATCCGGGGCTAACCCACTATTATTATCATCACCGCCGGTAGCATCCAGATAATAGCACACTGGACTATCAGAACATGCTGCCAACAGGAAGGAAAATAAAAGAAGGATCATTGTTTTTCTCATTTCTCTTCCGTTTTTAAAAAGTTATCAATTTTATTCCAGAAGTTGTCAGAACAACCAGGCTTCACCACAGATTACGCAAATTCACACAGTTTTTTGATTTAAAGGTTATTTGCCTCCTACTTCTTTGTGACAGTCCGTGTACCCTGTGATGAAAACCTGCACTCCACATTACTTCCACAAGTCGTGCTGAACCAGTTTCTTGTTAGTATCCAGTTCGGCAGTCGGCAAAGGCCATACATAATCCCTCTCACCGTTGAACTTACGTGCTTCATAAGCCAAGCCATACATAGTGCGTTCATTCTCTATATTGGCTACCGCCTTATCCAATTCCTTCCAACGATAAAGGTCAAACAAACGCAAACCTTCAAAAGCCAGTTCCACACGACGCTCATGCTTAATGACTTCCAACAATTCATCTTTAGAAAGAGAAGTGCCTTCCACTTCCTCTACTGTGGGCATGTTCACATCCGCACGTTGCCGCACTTCATTAACCAAAGCAGTTACATCACTATAAACATAGCCTCCTTTCTGTACCATCGCCTCCGCCAAAGATAATAAAACTTCGGCATAACGCACCACATAAAAGTCTTGTCCATTATCCCAAGAGTTAGAAGTATCCGTAGGATCAAAATACTTATAAACATATACGGTAGACAGAGAAGCGGCAGCTCCGCCATATACATTAGCATACGGATTTGAAGCTCCTTTACCGTTCCAAAGCATACCGGGAACAAACAAAGTGCTATATAAACGCGGATCACGATTCTCAAAATGAGCAGGATTAGGCTTGCTGACATCCAAGCCACCCCCACCGTTCAGTTCGGCTATCTTCGTATCGGTAGTCGGTTTACCGTCTTTGCAATAATAAGCATCCGCCAAATCTATAGTACCATTCATTGCTTCCAGCGGAGTATTCCAATGCGCATTAAAAGCAGCACCTTCACTCATACCCGGTCCTTCATAACGGACTGCAAAAATGATTTCAGGAGAAGTTTCTCCACTTTGAGTAAACAGTTTGGCATAACTCGGATCAAGCGAGTATCCCAAACCCTGCACCTGCTTATAAGCAGCAATCGCGTCATCCCATTTTTCATTATACAAAGCCACACGCCCCAGTAAGGAAAGAGCAGCTCCTTTGGTGATATGACCCCGTGAAGACGCGTTTTGCGGAAGTACTTCAGCCGCATCCTGCAAATCAGTCATAACATGAGCCACAATAGCCGCACGGTCCGTCTTTTCACATTCAGCCTCGTCAATGGTCAAAGGGGCGGTCAGGAAAGGAACATCCTGATACGTCATAGTCAAGTTTATATACATCAATGCACGTATGGTCTTTGCCTCAGCCTGATAAATCGCCTTTTGGGAAGCATCCATATCCACTCTATCAATATTAGCAATCAGCACATTACAACGGCTGATCACTTCATAGCAATCTTTCCAATAACTGCCAATGATAGAAGAACTTGGGGTATGAATTCCCATAGCCATATCATAACCTTCCATCCAGCCACTCCAATTAAAATGCCCGCCATTATCTGATATACAATCCATATATAAAGGGCCCAATGAATATTGGTCGGAATTATAAAGCTGATTGCTCTGCAAAGCATCATAACAAGATGCCAACGCCATCAAAGCATCATCCGGCGTCTGCCAAAATGTATTGGATGAAGATTCTGTCAATGAGTCCCTCTGCAAAAAGCTGTCAGAGCAAGAAGTCAGCAAAGCTCCTGACAACAGAGCCAGCCCTATAAAGTTATTAATTGATTTCATAGTTGTTGCTTTTAAAATTTAACGTTAACACCAAATGAATAAGTTCTTGTATTGGGATGTACATCATTACGGGAATCTGTACTCAGTTTTTCAGGATCATAATCGTCCAAGGAAGTGAAAGTAAGCAAATTAGTTCCTGCCAAATAGAGTCTGATACTCTGAACGCCCAACTTGGTCAAAAACTCTCTTTGCCTGAAAGTATATCCGATTTCCAAATTCTTCAGACGCAAATAATCACCTTTTGTCAACCAAAATGAAGAATAGTTATTATTAATAGTTCCTCCCAAACGAGGCATGCTTCCATTCGGATTACTTTCAGACCATCTGTCCAACCAACGGCTAGTCTTGTTTCCACCGTTGGAAATAGTAGTTTCATCCCAATTATAACGATATACACCTGCAATGCCTTGCCAGAATGTATTGACATCAAAATCTTTATAAGAGAATCCCAGATTGAAAGAATACTGCATTTTAGGGAACGGATTTCCGATAATAGTACGGTCAGCATCATTTATATTACCATTATTGTCTATATCTTCATACATGATATCACCTAATTGCGGTTCCTGGTTGTTTTGCAGAATCTTCTGTCCGTTCGCATTTACACGGTCCAAATCTGCCTGGGTACGATAGATACCGATGGCTTTCAGCCCATAATAAGAGCCGATGGCTTCACCTTCACGATTGATCGTATTATCCTTAATGTCTTCTACCCCTTTCATATCAGTAATCTCATTTTTCACACCTGAAAGCGAGAAACCTGCCTGCCATGCCCAGTCACCTTTCTGATCGAAATAATTAGCAGCCAGTTCCCAACCCCGGTTACGAACCTTTCCCGCATTCTGATAAGGAGCATCCAAAGATCCCAGGAAAATACCCGGCATAGCGAGCTTCATCAAAATATCCGAGGTATTTTTCTCATACCAGTCAAAAGTGACATTGATCTTTCCACCCCAAAAAGCAGCATCAAAACCAAAGTCTGTAATAGTAGTTGTTTCCCATTTAATGTTCTCATTAGGTATCTTGGCAGTCTTCATACCAATCTGTTTGCTATCACCGAAATAGTAACTGCCACTAGCCGCCAATGTAGCCGCATAAGCATAGTTACCAATTTCCTGATTACCCAATTTACCCCAGCTACCACGCAATTTCAATGAGTGGAGGAACTTCACATTCTCCATAAATTTCTCATTTGTCATGATCCATGCACCCGAAAATGAAGGGAAGGTAGCATAACGATGTGCCTTGGGCATACGTGACGAACCATCGTGACGGACATTCATCTCTAACAGATAACGGCCTCCGTAATTATAATTCAAGCGTCCGAAGAATGACTGCAAGGAACTCTCTTCCGCTGATCCGGTCACATGGTCATTCATAGTACCTCCATCCATTTCATAAATATTATCGGTAGCGAATCCCTGCTTGGACGCCTCATTCTTGTCCCAACGGGTAGCCTGGATAGAATGGCCTGCCAACAGATTGAACGAATGTTTTCCTACAGAAAAATCATAGGTCAGAATATTTTCATTAATATAAGTCGTTTCCAGATAATGATAATCTGTCAGTTTATTGGTACCGACTGTGGTCAGCGCATTTCCTTCAGCATCGTATCTTATATTATTCTTCGGATTGAAAGTAGTCACATCGTTCATATAATATTTATAAGCCAGACTTGAACGGAACTTCAATCCTTTTATGATATCAATTTCACCAAAGAATTTACCATCAAAACGATAATGCTTGTTATCTTTATAGCCCATATTCAAAGCTTCAATCGGATTTTTGAATACGGATTGGGAAATATTGGGATTTCCATCCAAAAATCCATAATGTCCGTTAGAATAACGCACAGGAACAGTAGGACGGGTAAACCAAGTAAGGTAGCGCATCAAACCTTCACCGGTAACACTGGTAGTAGGCTCATCAATGTTCTGACGGCTTCCCGAAAGATTCAGACCTAATTTTACAATACCCAATTGTGCATCCAGATTGGAACGGAAATTAAAACGTTGATTGGCCGTTTCACGCAAGATACCATCCTGCTGGAAATACTGAGTGGAAATCATGTAATGTACCGCTTTACTACCACCGTTCACAGACAAATGGTGTTGGTGCATGGCTGCTGTACGAAACATTTCCTTAGCCCAATCGGTATTGGCAAAATGATCGGGGTCTGATCCGTTTTGCAACTTTTGTAACATTTCATCCGTGTATGCTTTGGAAGGCCAGCATTCGTTATACATCTTCGCCCATTCATAAGAATTCACATAATCGGGCAGCACGGTAGCTTCTTGCAAAGCGATACTACCGGAATATGTAATGGTAGGTTTCTGCTCACCGCCCCGTTTGGTAGTCACCAGAATAACCCCGTTGGCAGCACGTACACCATAAATAGAAGCCGAAGCCGCATCCTTCAATACGGAAACACTTTCAATATCATCTGCAGGGATTTCCGCAATCTGGCTTACCGAGCTTTCCACTCCATCGATCAAGACCATCGGATCATTGTGTTCAAAAGTTCCTACACCACGGATACGGATTTCGGGACTGTCATGACCGGCCTGGGCACCATTGTTGGTCAACATAACACCCGGCAAACGACCCTGAAGCATATTGGCAGTATTCGCTACCGGCATAGAAGCTACATCCTTGAAATTTACAGCAGCAACAGAACCCGTCAGATTTTCCTTCTTCTGCACGCCATAACCGACTACTACCACTTCGTCAATCATTTCCGTATCTTCCTTCAGATTTACATTCAGCACCGTATTGTCTTTCGAAATACGATATTCCTGATCGGAATATCCTATAAAAGAAATGACAATAGTAGAATTAGAAGCCACCGTGAGATTGAAATTACCATCCAAATCAGTCACCGTTCCATTGGTTGTTCCTTTTTCAACCACACTGGCACCGATGACCGGTTCGCCTGTGGCATCTTTTACAATACCGGAAACTTTAAACTTGTCTGCTTGCAGACTGGAAGCGCTCACATTCATCGCAGGGATGAAGAAGCAGAGACACAGCAATAGGCTCAGTACCCGGAATGTACTGGTTTCTGTCAGAGTTTTCATGTTCATAATACTTTTTTTAAAGGTCTAACAAATAAAGATAATTCGTTTTATTTGCCAGCAAAAGTAAGAGGAACAGAAAAGAAACAGGGAGAATTATTACCGGAAAAAGGCTGTTTATTCCCTATAGAGCCTATTTCCGGTAATAATCAGCCATCATACTTCATCATATACTCTGTAGGAGAAAGTCCGAATTTCTTCTTAAAGCAGGAACTGAAATATTTAGGGTCGTTGAAACCTACGGCATACGCCAAATCGGCTATACGGATTTTCTTTTTCTCGTCTATCAGCCGACAAGCCGCTTGCAAACGGACATTGCTGATAAATGCAGAGGGAGTAAGTCCGGTCAACAGTTTCAATTTATCTGCTAGTGTAGTCCGGGCCATACCCATCTCCGCCATAAACTGTGCATGTTCAAAATCACAATCACTCAAATGGGCATTCACACAATCCACCGCTTTCCGAATGAAAGCTTCGTCCATCGAGGTGTAATTTAATTCTTTGGCTTCAAAGACCAACTGCTTACGAAAATCCACCCCCATACGTTTGCGCCGTTTCAACAAGTTATCTATCTTGGCAAACAAGACAGAGAGGCGGAGCGGTTTACAGATATAACCATCGGCCCCAGACTCATACCCTTCCACATGGTCTTCATCACTAGTCTTGGCCGTTAACAAAATCAATGGAATATGGCAGGTCTCAAATTGAGTCTTCACCCGGCGGCACAATTCCATACCGTCCATTTCGGGCATCATAACATCGGAAACAATTAAATCCACTTCCTGTTTGGCAAGGATCTCCAAAGCTTCCGTTCCATTAGCGGCCTTCAGAATATGGTATTTGCCATGCAACAGACGAACCATCAAAGCCAATAATTCCTCATTATCCTCCACTAACAAAATAGTCGATGCTGCCGGTTTCTCTTCCAACATATCAATCTCCGAGACATTCTCCATTTCATCTGCCGATAAAACAGCATAGTCCACATTTTCAGTATTCTCGTCTACCTCATCTTCAGCAAAAGCCTCACGTCCTATAGGAATTTCAACCACAAAAGTATTCCCTTCCTCCTTATCGCTAAATACCTGTATCGTTCCATGATGCAACAATACCAAATCTTTAGTCAGCGACAAACCGATACCCGTCCCTATGGTATGGAATTTACGATACTCCCCTTCATAGAATCTCTCGAACATATGATCCAATTTCTCTTTTGGAATCAACTCGCCGGGATTGTTCACACTCAATTTAAAAGTCCTCTTTTCCTCATCATGAGCCTGCGACACCACAATAGTTCCTCCTTCAGGAGTATATTTAGCGGCATTGGAAAGCAGATTGTACACCACTTTATCCAATTTATCCACATCAAAATATCCCGAATATTCTTCAGACAAATCAAATTGTATGGACAATTTCTGCTTTTTAACCAAAGGAGCGAAAGCCGACACTGATTTTTTCAAGAACATACTGACATTTCCATGCGAAACTTTTAGCCGCAACTTGCCATTCTCCACTTTCCTGAACTCTAAGATTTGCTGAATCAACCGGATTAACCGCACAGTATTATCAGCTATTACAGAACAAACCGACGAACTTGCCGGTACTTCTTGTTTCAGTTCATCCACCGAAGCCGATATAATAGAAAGCGGAGTCAGCAACTCATGAGTGATATTGGTAAAGAACTGTAATTTAGCATGATTTCTGCCGTTCTATCTTCCCCATCTCTATGGCCTGTTTCATCCGGATACGGTTTCTGACAATCCGATAAGTATACCATGCCAATGAAACGAACAACAAGACATAAAGGCAATAAGCCCACCACGATAACCAAGGCGGCGGAAGAATAGTTATACGCAGACATTTCATATCCGGAGACCAGATTCCATTCTGATTGGCTCCCTTTACACAAAAAGTATAAGTACCTGCCGGAAGATTGTTATAATAGGCAAACCGACCTCAACGGACAACCATTCCTTGTCATATCCCTCCAACCGATATAAATAACGGTTCAACTCAGGATTGATATAGTTCAATATTGAAAAATCAAGACTGAAATTATTCTCCCGGTATCCTAATACAATTTTATCAATAAAATCAATAGCTCTGTTTGCAGCAATCCCCTCTCTGACGGAAAGAGGATAGGTACGTACCGATACATTATGTACCTTTATATCTGTAATTACTACCGGAGAATAGGCAGTATCCTGAACTATTTTATCAGGATAAAAACTGTTCAATCCACGGAATCCTCCGAAGAAAAGTTTCCCATCCGCCCCCTTGAAGCAAGAATTCCGGTTAAACATATGGTCTTGCAAACCATCATCTACCGTATAGGTATGTATTTTCGGTGCAGCACCGTCCAAAGGTATATCAATGTGATACATTTCCGCATTGGTAGTAAGCCATAAAGTATGCTCATCATCCTCCAGCATGCTGAAAACAACATCTCCATTCCGGAAATAATCATTCAAGACTGAAACAAAACGATCATTCTTCCGGTCATACAAATCGAGTCCGTTACCATTCGACCCCACCCATACTCTGTTGTATCCATCCACACAAACACTCATCGCCCCGACAGTGGATAATGTACCATCCGAAGGCGTATAAAACTTAACCTTATATGTTTCTCCGGATGTATCTATCCGCCATACCCCTTCATTACTAGTCGCTATCCAGATAAAGCCATCTTGATCTTCCGCCATTTTGAAAATAGAAATTTGGGGCAATGCCTGATTTGTCAAAGTCACCAGTTCATTCAAAGAATGAAGTCTTGATTCCGTATCCAAGATAAACACTCCCGAACGTGTCCCCAACCACAGATTCCCTTTCGAATCTTCCAACAAAGAATAAATACAAATATCACTCAGCTCCGGATTGGTAACGGTATTTATCACGTGTGCTTTCCCGGCTTTGACATTATAGAACCACACTCCGTCATCCCAAGTGGCAAAACACAATTCATTTGTCCTTTTACGATAAATAATATCATTGACCGTCGATGTATATCCCATATTCTTCAATACAGGATGAGAGCGGTAAGGAACAATGGTATGCTGTTTCATATCATAAAATACCAGACCGAATCCCATGATTCCCATCCACAGATTCCCATTATCCTCCTGATAGACACTGCGGACAGAGCTGGTAGGGCAATGCTCACGCAAAGCCTCCAAAGAATCATAATTAAACCGGAACTTATTTGTATTTACAGTACAAACACCTCCTCCCAACATACCCAGCCACATCAGCCCGTCTTTACTGCACAACAGAGAGTTCACCTCATTAAAAGGTAAATCTCCTTGAAGGTTGCCCGGAACAATATTGGTAAAATTCCCGTCTCCCGATTCATCTTCCAAAATACTGACCCCACTGCGTGAACCGATCCAGAGCTTCCCGGAATTTTTATCCTGAGCAATGGCGTAGATAATATTATCCAACAGAGAATGAGAATTTCCCTTGATGTTCCGGAATGTTTTAAATGAGAAATGTTCCGAATCATACGGATTAATGAGTTTCACCAGTCCATACCGCCAGGTACCGATCCAAATATTCCCGGCTTCATCCTGAAATATGACATGCGCCGAATTACCAGGGTTAATCCCGTCGTAAGTATAATACAATTCCTCTTGAGGACTATAACGCAGCAGCCCCTGTTCCCAAGTACCAATCCATATTTGACCTTTCCGGTCTTCGACAACAGACTTTATATCCATGTTTTTTTCACAATCGAAAGTACGGCTGCCGGCTTTTCTGCGAAACAATCCCTTGTTGCTTCCCACCCATAAATCTCCGTTACTTGCATAAAGGATACTTTCTACATTGCTTACCTGTAACAAAGGACTGATTATTTTCTCTATCTCATCCGTTTCTTTATGCAACACGTATAATCCATTGTGCGTACCTATCCACAAATTATTCTCCTTGTCTTCGGCCACCATATTCACAAAACTATCAATGGAACGTCCATGATTCACTCCATCGGGTTTATATACAACAATAGAATAACCATCGTAACGCAAGAGACCATTGTAGGTCGAAATCCATATATACCCCTGGCTATCCTGAAATAACTTCCTGACTTCATTGGTAGGGAAGTTCACCGAAGTGGAAATGGATTTAAAATGATAAGTATTCACCTTATTATCAGCCCAAAGCAAAACAGGAAAAACAAAAAGATATATTACTCCAAGAATATATTCGCAGTTACGGTGTGCCAAGTGCATAGATTCAACTTTAAGATTTGATGCAATATTCGCAAAAAAAAGCATTTTAAGCAAATATTCCATAAGATTTGTTCTAAATTTCCCCCATTTGCATACATAAGAAACTAAAATTATACCTCCAGAAACACTTAGAACAAAAAGGTTAGAGGCTGTTAAGATAA
>ERZ791569.1047-NODE-1047-length-11919-cov-5.962154_pt1 | contig 11919 bp, 8 predicted proteins | sample MGYA00509973_ERZ791569 | MGnify/ENA primary metagenome ERZ791569 (study PRJEB30046, sample SAMN00791902) | human gut metagenome | study: EMG produced TPA metagenomics assembly of the A metagenome-wide association study of gut microbiota in type 2...
AATCTTATGTGTCTATTTTTATTTCACGGTGTGTCACTTAATTTTACCATTTATAATTTTAAATACGTTCTTTTATTTTTCCTTCTCTATATGCATTTAATAGTAATTTAAGGTCATTCACTTCTTCTTGTAATTCTTTTCCTATATCTGCATCTGCTACTAATTTTCTTTTAATATTTTTTTCTGATACCATTATGTCTTTTTCTTCTCTTATTGCTTCTGCCTTTGAATCAAATGGTTCATTAGCTACTAATACCAATCCATAAGAATTATATATTAGGGTATATCCGTGCTCTTCCGGTTTCTTTTCTATAGCTTTTTGCAAATCCTCCATCTATTATTAGCAACTTTCCATTTGCCTTTATTGGACTTTCTCCATCTTTTTCTTTTACTAGTATATATCCATTTATAATGTGAGAATTTTCTTGTTCTAATCCAAATTCTTCTAATATTTTATTACATACTTCTTCTTTTTCAATTAGTACATAATATGGATTTTTTTCTTCCTTATGTGTTTCTTTTTCCTCTTTTGTTAATTCATAAGGATTTTCAGGATTTATTGTAGGGAAGTTTTTATCATTTAATTCATAAACTTTGTTATTAATTTTTATTGTTCCTTTTTTATAATCAACTTTATCTAGTAAAAGTCTATCTTCCATTTTATATCTCTTTACTTTTTTATAAATATATTTATTCTTAGGATAAAAAATGTATCAAAAATATTAAAATTTACAATTTAATATTTTGATACATTATACGCTAATTATTTTTTCTTCTATCAATAACATAAGTACTTCCTGGAGTCATTTTAGCAAGATGTTTAACTTGTGCTGCAGATTCCCCTATTTCAAGTACATTTTTAAATCTTCCTTTATCAACAACTACTACTGCTATAGAAATACTTGTTAATGGAAATTGTTCTATTACACATTTTCTATTTGGTATTTCTAAATATCCTTTTTCAATATCTGACTTGTTAAAATATTTAAGTACTCCTTGATCAAATTCTAAAATTATATCTTGACATATTTTTTCACAATTTGTGTTAGCCGTTATTGCAACGAAATCATCTCCTCCAATATGTCCAACAAAGTTGCTTTCATCTTCTGTATCATGTAAATGATTTGCTACACATCTTGCTGTAAATTTAATTATTTCATCTCCATTTAAAAATCCATATACATCATTATATGCTTTAAAATTATCTAGGTCTACATACAATATTGAAAATTGATCATTATTTAATAATCTCTTTTTTATTTCAGTTTGAATTTGAACATTTCCTGGTAACCCAGTTAATGGACTTACTCTACGGTTAGTATCTAAAAGCCTTATTACATTTTTTACTGTGTAATATAAATATTGTTCATCAATTGGTGCTTTTATATAATGCTCAACACAAGCTTTTAATACTTGAATTCTATGTTCTTTTTCTTTTACTGAAGATATTACAATTATAGGTGTTATGCTATTATCTTCATTTTTTCTGATTTTATTGCAAAGTTCAATAATATCTTCTTTTATTCCATCTTCATTTATAATAATAAGTGCTGGAATGTTTTTTAACACACTTTCAATTTCCGCTTCTTTAGCTTTTTTAAATTTATATTCTTTTTCTTTTTTAAATAAATCTATTAGTTTGCTTTTTAATTCATTTCCTTCATCAATCAAATAAATTTCTTGTGACATATTTTGTCTCCTTTTATTATGGATTATATTGTAGTTCTGCTGTCTTAGTTATGTCATATCCACTTGTGTTGATAACTTGAACAGAAATAGTATTGTTTCCTTCCCTCAATTTTACAGGTCCTACTGTAACTTTCTTTCTATTTAAATCTCTTGCAGCATATACTTTTCCGTTTAAGTTAACTATTATGTCTTTTATTCCATCTTTGTCTTCTACTTCTATTGTTATGTCTTGATTATTACGTTTAACTACCATTTTAGGTTTTGAAGTTGAAGTTACTACTTCTTTTTCAAAACTCTCAACATTTCCATTCATATCTTCAGCAATTATTTTAACTTTTCTAGTTCCCACTGTCAAAGCTACATCTTTTCTAATTTCTTTTTGTCCTTGTTGATTTGCTTGAATTACTATAGGTTCCTCGCCTTCCCATTGATATGATATATATGATATAGCTGTTTCATCTTTTGCAATTATTGTCATATTATTATTTCCGTCTTCAGTTTCTACTTCAATAGAAGGTTTTGTAATATCAACTCCTGTTAATTTATATGGTTTTTGATATTTTATTCTTTTTCCATTTACATCTTCTATAACTAAATTTAAAGTACTATCATATCCTAAAAGTACAATTTCTTCATCTGCAGTTGTACTTCCTATTGGAGTAGTACTTCTTTCTCCATTATCCCATGAATATTCAATTTTAGATATTTCTACATTGTGTTCAACATGGACTACTGCTTTGTCATTCTTTCTTCCTATAATAACAGATGGTATATTTGCAGGTTTTCTATCATCTGCATCTTTGTACATAGCATAAGCTCCTTCTCCTACAAAGATAACTCCAAAAGCTATAAGTACAACAGAGAAGAATTTTATTATTCCTTCTATTTCAATAGGTCTTCCAGACCTTGTTCTTTTTATTTTTGTTTTAATATTAGAAGCAGATGTTTTTATGTTTTGTTTTATTGGTTCTCTTTTTATCTGCTCTGTTTGTATGTTATTATTTTTTTCATTTTCATTTCTATCGTTTCCAACAGCAAGAATTTGATTCATGTACTTCGAGTCTCCTTTGCTACAATCTACCATCATTATTATATCATAAGCATTTTTTAATGTAAATGTAGAAATAAAAAAATAATGCTAAAATAAGTTTTAGCATTATTTTTTATTTTATTCAATTACAAATTTTTTGATTAATATTACTCCTCCTGCAATTATACTAACTGATACAAGAGCTAATGTAATATATGTTTGTACACTACCTGTTGCTGTTGTGATTATAACTGGTGCATCATCTTCATCATCTTCACCTTTTTTGTCATTACCTGGTGTTGAGTCAATATCTGGTGAATCATAATCATTATCATCTTCATAAATTTCTGCCCAGTTTGTTTTTAATCCCATGTTATTTTTTCCATTTATCCATGTTAGTATTATTTCTACTGTTTGACTTTCTCCTGGTTTTATTAACACGTCTTTTAATTGATTTGTTAAAACTTTTCCGTCATCTGTTAATCTCCACTTTGGATTATCTTCCTGAACAAATTTTAAACCTTGTGGGATATAATCTATAATTTCTTTAGCATATCCTTCTATCTCTCCCTCGTTTGTTACTTTTATGCTAAATTTAAATTTTACAGTTGTTTGGTTTATTCTGTCTGAACGAATTTCAACTTTTGCAGGTGGTTCAGGATTTTCATCTCCTGTATGTCCTGTTTTTGTAATTGTTGTTTTTCCATTGTATGTAACTATTGATTCAGTAACCCATTTTTTAAGTGCTAAGTCAAAGTATTTAACTTTAATTTTCTCTACGTCTTGATCATCTTCGTCTGGATTATTGTTGTCTGGAGTTGAGTCAACGTCTTCAACTTCTTTACCATCTTCATCTGCATCTTCTGTAATTTCTGCTGTGTTTATTATTACTCTATCAGATGTATTTGGTTCTGTTACTTTAAATGCAATTTTTAGATCTCTATAGTCTGGCATTGTCATTGTTTCTGGATCAAAGGCTTCTAGTAAGTTTTTATTGTCAATATCATTTATTTTTGCTAAGTAATCAGTTTTTATATAACTTGCTTCTTTAACTTCAGTTGTTTCTGTTCCATCTTGTTTATACATTTTCCATCTAAAAGCTGTATTTATTGCATTAGTTGGTAAATATTCTAGTCCTTCTGGTAAATCATCTTTTACTTCTTCTGCATATCCTGCCATATTACCTTCATTAAATACTCTTAATGTATATACAACAGTATTTCCATTAGCAACTTCTACTGGTTCTTTTGAATGTACATATTTGTATTCATTATTCTCTGTTATTGTAAATACTGGAGCTCTACTAGTTATTTCTTTATCATTAACTCCTGTTATAAATTTTCTTAAAGCTAAGTCAAATCTTTTTATTACTAATTTTTCAAAGTCATCATCATCTTGTTGTCCAGGAATATATGTATCTCCACGATCAATTTCAGCATCTTTATAATTTGGTAATGTATCATCTGTTGGTAATACAACATTATCTTTTTGAGAATCTCTATCAATAATTTTATCACCGTTTTGATCAGCAAATCCTGTTATTTCTGCTATATTTGTAATTTTTTCATATAAGTCAATATTTTCTTTAACTTTACATCTAATTTGTACATCAATATAATCAAGAGTTGTTCCATCAAATGCTTTTAATAAAACTTTATCATCCACATTTGTTCTTCCTGCATATATATTGTCTCTGTTAGCTGAACTTGTTGTTGTTAAAGATGTTATATCTGTTTTTACTGTTCTTCCATCTTGTGATACTGTCCATCCATATTTTGCATTTAGTTCATCATTTACTATAAATTCTAGTTGCTCTGGTAAATGATCTGTTATTTCAGTTACATATCCATCTAATTGTCCTTCATTGTATATACGAATTGTATATGTTACTATGTCTCCATTAGAAGCACTTACTGGTGTTTTGTCATGATTATATGTTGCTGTTGTTGCTGTTTCGTTTTTTAAGTCTGTTACATCAACTTGTGGTGCTCTATTATAATTTTTTGTTTTTGTTCCTGTTGTAACTTCTGTAATGAATTTTCTTAAAGATAAATCAAAGTATTGTCCTAATACAACTAAATCTTCAAAATCATCATCGTCTTCTTGGCTTGTTGTTCCATAATTATTTTTATCAACGTTATTTGGTTTAGAGTCACGATCTTCTGCTTCAGTGTTTCCGTCTTTATCTTTATGCATTGTTATTTCTGCTATATTTTTTAAAGTTTTGTTTTCAGTTCCTATTGTTGCAATTACTTCACATTCTATTTCCAAATCTTTATAATCTAATGTTGTTCCATCAAATTTATTAATCATTTTGTCTGCTAAATATGTTGTCTTTACAGTTTTACCATCTTTTGTTGTTTCCCATCCATATTGTGTGTTTATTGCACTATTGTCTGCCAGTTTTAATCCTTCTGGTAAATAATCTCTAACAACTGCTGCATATCCATCAATGTTGCCTTCATTATATACTCTTATTTTGTATATAACCTTGTCTCCTGGTTTTACTGCAAGTGCATCTTTAGGATGTACTTTATTTGTTGTTGTAATTGCTCCATTTTTTAATTTTTCTAATTCTTGTGCATCTATTGCTGGAGTTCTATCCACTGTTGGTGCAACTCCATTTATTGATGTAATGAATTTTCTTAAAGCTAAGTCCATTGCTTCACCTAGCATTATTAAATCTTCAAAATCATCATCATCTTCTTGGCTTGTTGTTCCATAATTATTTTTATCAACATTGTTTGGTTGTGAATCACGGTCTGTCACTGTTGTATTTCCATCTTCATCTTTATGCATTGTTATTTCTGCTATATTTTTTAAGTTTTGATTTTTGCCTTCAACTACTGCTGTTACTTCACATTCTATTTCTAAATCAACAAAGTCTAATGTTGTTCCATCAAATTTATTGATCATTTTATCTGCTAAATATGTTGTTTTAGCTGTTCCAACATCTTTTGTTGTTTTCCATCCATATTGTGTATTTATTGTACTATTGTCTGCTAATTTTAGTCCTGTAGGCAAGTAGTCTATAACTGTTGATGCATATCCATTTACATTACCTTCATTATATATTCTTATCTTATATACTACTTTATCCCCTTTTTTTACTGCAAGTGCATCTTTAGGATGTACTTTTCTTGCTGTTGTTGTAGTTCCATTTTTAAGTTTTTCTAATTCTTGTGCATCTATTACTGGAGTTCTATCCACTGCTGGTGCTACTCCATTTATTGAGATAATGAATTTTCTTAAAGCTAAGTCGAATTCTTCTACTGTTGGTTCTTCTGGTATATCAGTAACAACTTCTTCTGAAAAGTTTCTTGTTATTTTTTCAACTTTAACAACAGGTTGTTCTAACTCTAAGTTGTTATTTCCTTTATCAATTACTGACCAATATGTAAGTTTAGTTTCTGTATAAGAACCTGAAATATTAAATTTTACACTTTTAATATTATTAGTAGATGGTACAGAAATATAAAATTCTTCTCCTACTAATTGTTTGTCATCAGTCATATTTATAATTTCGTTCTTATTCTTATCTAAATATATTACATCTGTTACTTCATTGTCATTTTCATCATTAACGAAAACATCTAAACTATATTGTGTATCTCTTACTTGTTCTAGTTTATATGGTCCAACTATATATCTGTTATTTACTTTTTGAACTGTTATATTACTTGTATCAGAAAGTTTAACTGGTACAGTGTTTACACTGCTATCACTTGGACTATAGCTAAAACCTTCTTTTTGAGGTGTTTTTACTAAGTAATCAAATAATGCTTGACATGCAAGTGCTCTTTCCCATCCATTTTCTAGTATATCTTCACTTAATGCTTTATAGTTTGCATCTACACCTTGTACTATATTAACATAGAATTCTATGTTTTCTACATGATAATCACCTGTAGGGTTTGTATAATACCATACTGCCAATTGTTGTACTGCATCTATATCATCATCTGTTAATAAGTCCATATCTGCAAATTCAGTTATTTCTGGATTTCCTTGTTCTACCGCATAATTAGTTGCTGCAGTTAATAAAGTATCTCTATTAATTTTAGCTTCAGCTTTTGCTGTTGAGGATGCATCAATTTTAGGTGCAACATAACAATTATCTAAAATCCATAATAATGCTTGATATTCTGAACCATTAACATCTGGTAATGGTGCTTGGTATACTGCAGGAATATCATCTGGATCCTTTAAATCAAAATATTTTGTATAATGAGTTTCAACAGGTGCTCTAATTGCTGAATAATCTGCTGATCCAAAACCAGGACCACCTCTTAAGCAATAAATAGTATCATCAGTATTTTTTCCTGTTTCATAGATTTTCCATACGTTTTTACTACCACTTGCTATTTGGTATCCATATCCTGATCTTCTTCCAACCATTGTTAAGTTAAGATATAGACTTCCAGTTCCAGAAGCTGCATTTACTTGTGTAAATACACTTAAGCAACACATTGATAAAAGTAAAAGTATTATAAACATTATTCCTTTTTTTAATTTCATTATCTTTACCTTCCTTTTTTATTATATTAATATTATTTTAATAGCCTATTAAGAACATGTCAATAGCAGTATTTTCCTATAATTTCATGCCTTTTTTTATTGCATTTTTTTCCCCTACGGATATAGGTTCTTGGATTTAACTTCTATTTTTTTGCCCTTATATTACAATTATATTACATTTTTGTAATATTTTCAATATTTTTGGTGCTAATATTGCCTCTTTTTCTTATTTCCCTAGTTTTTTTACGTCTTGCTTAATAGAATTTTAAAAAAGATAAGAATTATAATTCTTATCTTTTGGTTCGCTGGAGGCGCCTATCGGAATCGAACCGATGATCAGAGTTTTGCAGACTCGTGCCTTACCGCTTGGCTAAGGCGCCATAAATATTAAATTATAGTCACGAATTACTTTACTTACCAGCGACTCGCTATCGCTCCCTGCATACTGAGGTTGTAACTCGCTAAAGCTCGAACGACCTCAGCAGCTTGGCTAAGGCGCCATAAATATTAAGCTTAATAAAAAAAATGGAGCGGGAAACGGGGCTCAAACCCGCGACCTCTGCTTTGGCAAGGCAGCGCTCTATCAACTGAGCTATTCCCGCATAAGCTTTTTTCAAAGCATATTTATAATAACAAATTTTTATATAAAAGTCAAGGTACTAATGATAAAAAATCTATAAAATAATCAAATATATTCTTTTTTTCTATCACTTGCTTATTTTTTATATTTAAATTTGCTATTGTTTCTCCATTTATTTGAATCTTTGCATTTCCTATAATTTTTCCCTTTTCAACAGGTGCTTCTAAGTAATATAATGAATTTATTTCCATTTTTATGTTATCAATATCTGTTTTTTTTATTGCAATTTTAGAATAGCCTAAACTTTCAATATCTAAATCTATCTTCTCTTGTTTTGCCTTATTTATATATATGCGATTACAGTTTAATTGTTTCCAATTTTCAAATTGTTCTTTTATTTTTTTTTCAATATCTATTACTTCATAATTTTTATATGCATATTCAATTAATTTTATGCTATCTGATGTTCTATACTTTTTGGTATCTGCTCCTAGTACTACTGTAATAATATCTAAATCTTCGCGTTTACAAGCTGTAACTAAACATCTCCCAGCTTCATTTGTAAAACCGGTTTTTACTCCATAAACGCCATTCAAATTTCCAAGTAATTCATTAGTATTTCCTATTAAATTACTTCTTGCATTTATTGTTATATTGTAATTTTTAGAACTCACAATCTCTTTAAACTTTGGAATTTTCAATGCATAATCAGCCATACAAGCTAATTCATACGCAGTTGTATAGTGTTTCTCTTTGTCTAATCCATGTGGTGTTATAAAATGACTATTTATAAGTCCAAGTTCTTTTGCTTTTTTATTCATCATGTCTGCAAATTCTTCTATTCCTCCTCCAACATGTTCTGCCAAAGCAACTGCAGCATCATTTCCAGATTTAAGCATTAATCCATAAAGCAGGTCATGTACCGTAATTTTGTCATTTGTTCTTAATCCTAATCGTGACCCTCCTGTTCCTGCAGCTTTTTTGCTTATTGTAACTACATCATTTAACTCTGAATTTTCCAAAACAACTATTGCTGTCATTATTTTCGTTGTACTTGCCATCGGAACTTGTTTTAAGCCATTTTTTTCATACAGAATTCTTTTAGAATTTCTATCAAATATTAGTCCAATTCTAGAATTCAACTTTAAGTTTTCTATATTTTTAGATACGGTTTCAATTGCTTGCTTCTTTGTTTCGTTAATATCAATAATTTCATTATCATTTATATTAGCATAACACATATTATTTATAGATAAAATAAGTGTTACGAATAAACAAATCATTGCACTTATTACTTTTTTATTTTTAAACTTCATATACAAAAATCACCTTTTACATTATATTTGTAAAGGTGATTTTTATGAATAATTTAATTATCTTCTTGAATCTCTTGCTTCAGCATCTCCCCATGGAGTTCTTCCTTCGTCATCATCATCTCTTTCTTGCTCTTTTTCTCTTTCTTGCTCTTTTTCTCTTTCTTTTATGTTTTCATTTACCCTCTCTTTTGCTTCATTTTCAGTAAGAACTTCTTCTCCTATCATATAATTAAAGATTTCAACAGCTTCTTTTCTTTGATATCCATCTTTTATAAATTTCTCAATAATTTCTTCAGAATGTTGCATAAAATGCATTTCATCATATTGTACTCCGTCTTGTATCAAGCCTGTTTTCTCTACGGAACTGTACATTCCAGTTTCTCTATCTGGGTCTGCAACACCAGTTCTAATTGAAGTTTCTTCATTTACTTGTGAGCTATTATAAGGTTTTTCTTTTACTTCAATGGCTTGTGATGCCCATTCTCCTTTTTTTCCTTGTCTTGCTTCTTCAATATCCATATATCCGTATTTGTCAAATTTTATATTAAATCTAATATCTCTTACATCTCCATCCCTTCTTGATAAGTTCTGTGTTCTCATTACTTGGTTTGGCACTTCTCTAGTTACAGGCTCTCCATCACTTCCTATTGACACAGTTTCTTGTCTCATACCTGTCGTTGATGGCATTATATATTTTGATGGTTGTAATTCTCCATTTTCATCTATATACTCAGCTTTTACCATTCCATCATTATCACGACTAAAAATTAAGTTTCTTTCTATTTCTGGATGGTCTTTATATAAGTTACTGTTATCTCTAACCCTTAAAACATTATTTTCAGGAATTCCCTTCTTTTTTGCAATTGCTTTTTGTTCTTGATTTTCTTCTTGTGGATCTAATTTCTCTTGTTCTTGTTCTTCTTCTTCAGTTTTCTCTTCATCTTCTTTGCCTTTTTCGTCTTGTTTTTCTTTCTTCTTTTCTTTTTCTAATTCTTCTGGTTGTAAAGTAATATTTCTTTCTTTTATTTCTTCTGGCAACTCAAGTACTGCATTATCTAAATTTAGCATTTCAAAATATTCTTGATATTCTTGTCTTAACTTTTCTATATATTCTGGTGAAAAATGAATTTTTCCAGCTTTATCAACTGTTGCAACTAAATCCCCATCTTTGTTATATATTTCATATACCTCTTCTGCTCCCTTTTTACCATTTTCTCTATTAAGCTTTGTAACAAAAACATCATTTTCTATAAATCTCGCTGAATCAAAAGCAAGTTCTTTGTAATAAGTTATATTTGATATTTGAGTACTCTTGTCTTCCCTTTCAGCTATTTGTGTATAAATATTTGCCATTGCTTCTTTTATTTCATTTGACTTATCTATTTCCATTTATATATTACTCCTTTTTTGTTTTATTATATCATATATTATAAAAATAAACTATATAAAAGCCAAAAAGTGAGGAGAATAATCTCCTCATTTTTTAAATACTGAATGACATTACAAAATCTGTTCCTTCATTTAATCTCATTACAAATGTCTTTTTTACTGTTTTAGTATTTTTTTCTGTTTTATCAGTTATAGTAACTTCATAAGTATACAAATCTCCTTGTTTTTTTCCATTGCTTGATTTTGCATTATTAGATTCAAAGAAGTTTGTTTTCACATACTTTTCAAAGTCAGCTTCTGTTTTAAAGTTATTTGATTTAAATGTTGCATCTAGCTTATTGTATACATATTTGTAGTCATTATTATTTAATGCTTCAAAACATTTTTGAAGGTTTAATATTACCTTATCCTCTTCTTTTGCATTTTCATATTTTTCAAGAAACTCTGGTAAATCAATTGTATATGTGTCTAGTATAACAGTATAGTCCATAACTGATGTTTCTCTAAATATATAATAATTTTCTAAGTTATCAATAAGAACATATTGAGTATAATCATTATTCTTATCAATTTTATATGATTTTAACTCAAGTGGTTTATATTTTGCCATGTATATCATATATTCTTCCATGCTATCAAAATCACCATATTGTTTTGCATTTTTATTATTATATGATAAATATAATTCTTTATTTTTGCTTACATATTGTGCAAAATTTTGTAAGCTTCCAAAACGCTTTTCTTTATAATTTTGATCTAAGTCCTGATATGCTTGTTCAATATTAAATGACATTCTTTCTGTAAATGTTTCAAATATATACTTAACATATTCCTCATCATTTAAATATATTGATTTAAAAACATTATAAGTTTTATTTTCTATTTTCTCTGTTCTATTAAAATTTATTTCTGAATTTTCGTCAATTTTTAGCATGTTTTTTTCTGTCATATATTCATAAGGTAATATTGAAAATGTACTATTAGCAGGGTTCATTTTAACCCCAACAGCTAAATTAAACATTTTATTTGAATTTGTGTCAATTAATTTTCCATATATTAAATATACATCTACGTCATTGCTTATTTTTATTGTATACATTTTGTTTATGTCAATTTTTACTTTAGATATATTGTTTATTTTTAACTGTTCTTTCGTTATATTAGCCATTTGTACATATTCGTCATCTAATAAACCATATATTTTTTCTCTGTTTCCATCTGAGACATAATCATAAAATAATTCTACACACTTTTTTGCATTATAATATTCATTTTTTGATTGCACTTTTTCTAATTTATTAAGTTCAAAGTTATATGTCTCTTTACCATCTTCTATTTCGTTTATTCCGTTCTTCATTTTTCTTTAATAACAACACACATATCATTATTGTTGTTAT
>ERZ791569.1073-NODE-1073-length-11708-cov-2.929889_pt1 | contig 11708 bp, 14 predicted proteins | sample MGYA00509973_ERZ791569 | MGnify/ENA primary metagenome ERZ791569 (study PRJEB30046, sample SAMN00791902) | human gut metagenome | study: EMG produced TPA metagenomics assembly of the A metagenome-wide association study of gut microbiota in type 2...
CAGTTCCGCCGGGCGGACGCTGCCAAGGGAAAAGGTGCTGCTGTCACAGGCAGAGGATTTGATGGAACAGCTATTCCGGATAATATCAGAATCGGTAAAAGCAATGTCCGTTGTATATCCGGCATAATCGCCGTCATCCAGATAACAGGGAACGGAGAGAATGCCCTTTACATGCTCGTAAATTACCATGGTTTACACCTCCTCCAAACTCACCGAAAACTCATATGCTCCAGTATGCGGCTGTAATCCGTCATCCAGCGGATAAAAATGGCTCAGTTCTGGACTTTTGTTTTGCCATTGATACAAAAGCGGATTATTGTCAAACCTTGGATTTCTTGCAATGGTTGTGATTTGCAAATCAGATGTTTTCCGGAAGTATCCATATTGTTCACAGCTGTCAGACGGGGACTTGTAAAACAGCAGCAGTTCCGGCTGTTTGAACACCTCCATAAGGATTTCCAAGCCTTGCAAGTCTGCTTCCATCTTGATGTCAATCCTTCTTTTTCCCAGTCTGACAGGGTATGTGATTGTATGTCCACTCTCATTTTCATAGGTATCAACAATTTCTGAAAATGTAACATTCATTTGCAGGATATTGCGGATTAAATAATTCTGATACTTCGTTATCCATACACGGATAGAATTGTCATCGTTTTCCGCCCAGCGTAGTTCTTTGCGAGTGCCTTGCTCGACGCAATACCCCTCACGGCTGCTTTTTGTTACAATGCTGTCTCCATTTTGGTATCTAGTGATTTCTTCGTCTGTGATTTTTGTGTAAATCGCAGTACATTCGACCCAAATTGCATTGCCGTCACGGTTAGCAGGAAGTCCATCGCCATTCAGCTTAATTTGTGCGTTGTCGGTAAATACAAGGATGTCGTCAGGGCCTTTTTTCAAAGCGATTTGCGTACCAACTCGTTCAATGGTAGCTTGCTGTAAGTTCGGGTGGGTTGCCCAGCTATCGCCATCTGTTACAACTCGCAAATAACAGTGGTCAACACTAATAATACCCTCATCTGTCATGGTATCAATCTGTATCACACACTCCACCCCCCACTATTTGCATTGGCTCTTGTAACGGCGTTGACCACTACAGTTTCAAGCGTTTCGTCCCCAATACTGATTGGAATAATGATGTCGCCCTGCGGTTGAGAACTGGACGGAGCAGCGGTTGATGTGCTTGCTGCTGCAGGGGCTGCATACGCCTGTTGCAATACGGGGCTGTACGCTGAAACAGCTGCTGCACCCTGTGCATTCATAATACCGAGAGTGGAAGAAACGGCAGCGTTTGCCATATTCGCAGACACAGCAGACACGTCTGGAATTCCTTCTTCGATACCGATTGCAAACCCTTCATCCCAATCCCCACCGATACTTTTTGAAAGTTTGGAAGGGGAATGAGAATCAATACTGATTCGCAGATGTGCTTCTGCCACTTTCCCCAACGCTTTGACTGCTTCTTCTACCATGCCTGCATTGTCTGTAATCCCAGTTGCAAAACCGCTGTCATAATCCAAACCGATGTCCTGTGCAATCTTGTTCAGATTGTCACCATTGTTCAGACGTTCTTCAATGTAGCGATTCAGGGCATCCAGTTTTTCGCCCTCACTCATGCCGGATGCTGACAGCGTATCCAGAAACGTCTTGCCGGCATTATCTGCGTGTTCGCCGGTTTTGATTTCCAGTTCCACTGCAGCATCTTCTGCAAGTCGTTTTGCATCGTTCAGGTCTTCTGCAAGAACAGAACCGGGCTTTTCTTCCGCCATTTGCTTCAAGGTTTCATAGTGTGTTCTTGCTTCTTCTTCCTGTGCTTTCAGCTGGTCAGCTGTGGCAGTCGAAGCGGTCAGCACATTGTTTTGTAAGTCACTAAAAGCCTGCGTTACGGTGTCCAAATCTCCGCTTGCATAGGCTTCGGCTGCTTCCTTGTATGCATGCATGGCATCTGCACCTTTTTCCAACTGCGTGGTGGATTCGTAGTATGTTGTACTCAATGTCTGAATGCCGTCGTTGACACCGTTTAACTTTTCCCGCATTTCATCATATGTTTTGGATGCATCTGTATCGTTCCAGATTGATTCCGTTTTCCCATTGATGTCCGTTAAGGTGTAGGTGTTGTCCAGCTTAAACTGTGCCATTTCATCAATGATTTGCTGACGTTCTTCTTTTTTTGCTTGCAATTCCTGATTCTGTTCTGTAACTGCCTGCAGCAATGCTGGTCGTTCCTGCTGGGCTTGTTTGGATGCTTCCCCCAACATGTCCAGATAATTTTGTGCGTGCTGTTTGTCAATTACTTCATCAATCGCACCTGCAATTTTGCTGTAGCTGTTGACAACCTCGCCGTTTTTCTGGATTAAGCCGTCCGATACGGTCAAACCTGTATAGCTGTATTCGTCCAGCTGGTCAATCAGGCTTTGCACCTTTTCTTCTTGCCCTGTTTTAATCGTACCGTCTGCGTTTATCAACGCCATCAAGGAATCTTTCAGCTGATTGACTGCTTCATAGTCGGAATCTTCTACCATGCCGTCTTGACTGATTTTCTGGTGCATTTCTTCCCATGCCTGCGTGCATTCCTGCGTCTTTTCAATGGATTTTTGTACTTCGTCTGGAATCTTTGCAGCGGAATCCCGAACATCTTCCAAGTGGTCTTTCCATTCCTGCGACTTTTTCTTTGCATCTGCAATCAGTACAGAACCAACGCTCACAACTGCACCAATTCCCAAAGCAATCCACCCCAATGGATTAGATGCATTCAAAATCTGGAAGGCAGTCTTAATGGTTTTGACTGTGTTGACGGTGGTCGTTCCGAAATCCACAATCTTTTTTACCGCAAAGGCAGCTGCAATTCCAGCAGCAATCGGCTTTGCATGCTCTACAATTTCATCCAAGTGTTCAGAAACATAGTCAATTGCCTTTTCGATTTTCGGCATATATTTCTGCGTGATGGGAATAATGACATCCATTTCGACTTGCCGTTTCAGTGCAGCAGTTTTGTCTGCAAAGTTGTCATAATTGATTTCTTCGATGGATTCCATCGTGCCTTTTACATCGCTGTAAGTGTCGTTCACATTGTTCAGAGAGGTAATGACCTTCATCGCATTGTCTTCGCCCAAAGCACTCCAAACAGAGGATGCAATGGACAGGGCTTCCTGCTGGTCTGTCATATTGGATAAGTCCGAAATGATGGAGTTGAACACATCCTTCTGCGATGCTTTCCCGTTCTGCCACTCTGCAAACAGATTTCGTGTTCCCAGCGAAAACTTGTCTACATTTTCTTCGATTCTGCCGTCAGAAAGAGATATGGAAAATTCCTTTACAAAGTCGTTGACTTTATCCAGATTGTATGCACCGCTGTCCAAGCCATTTTGCAGGATGGAGAACATCTCTTCTGCGGAAAATCCAGCCTGTTCCCAAATCTGCGAATACTCCGCCAGATTGTCAGAGAGTTCACCGCTTTTGTCCAACCCATTTTGTGTGCCTTTTGCAATGTAGTCGAAGGCTTCTTCCGCACTCAATCCCATGTTGCTCATCAGAGCGTTGACCCCTCGCAGCGTTTCGTTCAAATCTGTTCCGAAAATACCAGACATTGCAATGGCATCCTGTGTGATTTGCTCCAGCGTGCTGGAATCAATATCGCCAAACTGCTGTTTTACCAGGGCAGCAGCCCCAGCAACTTCTTCCAGATTTTCACCAATGCCGCTGGTATAAATCTTTTGGATGGAATCGCTCATGGCATTCATTTCTTCGGCGCCGGCACCTGTAACAGCAGCAACCTGTTTCATAGCCTGTTCGTAATCCGTGCCGATTTCCGTAATTTCCTTCGCTCCATATGCCAGCCCAGCAGTCGCCATGACTTTCTGTAGCTTCTCGGAAAACTGGTCTACAGATGTTCCAGCAGCTTCAAAACTCTTTTCAGCATTTTGCGGAATCGTAGAAAACGACTGACTTGCAACTTCTTCCACGCTCTGTAATTCGGATTCTGCTTTCTCAGCAAATCCAGACACATTCCTTTCTGCGGTTTGGAAAGAAGATGAACCATCTCGTACTTCTTCCCATGCCTTTTTCATGGCATCGGATGCTGTCATTCCGGCTTCTTTGTAGGAATTTGCCAGTTTTGCAACCTGGGACTTCATGCTGTCAAACGCTTTTTCTGCTTCTTTTTCAGAATTGGTAGCAGTGGATACAATGGATTCTTCTATTTCTGCCAATCCCTTTTCTAATCCGCTTTTATCAATTCCAGTGTCAAAGACCAATGCCTTTTCTTCTGCCATTTTCTCACCTCTTATCCAAATAAACTGCCGACCTCTGCTGCGGTCATGGGCTTCTGTGGAATCGCAATTGCACGCTGAATCTGCAAAATCCTTTTCCGTTCTTCCTTGTCTTTGATGCAACCGATATTGATACATCGATAAGCGATCCGCTGTTTCGTGCTGCTTTTCTCCGGTAATCCCTCAAATAATGCATTAAATGCAAACCAGTGCAGCGGTGTTGTCTGCAAGTTGATTTGATAGTATCGCAAAAAGTCAGAAAACAAATACACGCTGTCATGCAGATACGAAAAAACGGGAGTGGAACGTACTCCCGTTGCTTTTCGTTTGGACTTTGGCAGACGTTCGCAGGCAGCAAATTCCTGTAATGCCTGATAAGCGGCTGCTTTGTTTCCCGGAATTGTGTTTCGATACCAGTTCATTGCAAGTGTGACTTTTTCGATGTCCGTCAAGTCTGCGTCTTCATGCAGAAAAAAGAAGGAAATCCAATCCCGAAAGCTGGTGTGAACTGGATAGGTTTTTCCGTTCACTTCCACACTGCCCGGCAGGCGGTCAGTCAGGATGTTATACCAATTCTCGTGGGACATATCGTTTCGCTGCCTCCGTTAGTCGCAGTGCTGCCGCCATTCGCTGTTCCAATATGGCTTTTATCAGCACGGTAAAAACTTCATCGTACATTCTGGCGTTGTCCGGCCTGCAAATACAGCCGCAGCCGTTCCATCGCCAAAGAGAGCATCAAAAAAATTACGATAACTCTGGCAGTATTTCCGAATCACTGTTGCCGGATTGTCGTTCAGCGTGTCTGCAGGATTTGCAGACATCGCATCATAAGCAGCTTGATAGCGTTCCATAAAGCTTGCATCTTCTGCATCAACATGCAGTTTCGTGCCATTGATGGTAACTGTATACAAATCCTGCATCGATTACTTTTTCACCTCTACATTCCCTGCACTCTGGCTGGCAACAGCACTGTTGCCTACAATGGTTGCATTTTCAAAGTCTGCATCCATTGTGACCTTAACCGCTCTTTTTGTCCCTCTGGATTTGAAATCGCCGGAATACGTCATGCAGTCTGTAGAATCACCATTGCTGGACGGCACAATCGCATAGGCTCTCAATGTTGCCTCATACTGTCCGTTGGACGTGTTGGACGTCATATCCACAGTCAAGATATTTCGCACTGCATCTGTCCCAGTCAGTTCGTTTTCGGTGATCTTCACAATTTCTTCCAATGCTGGATGGTGCAGATAATAGTCAAAATTATAGTTAACGCTTTCAGAGTACGCTTTAACATCCGTCCGCTTTGTATCTTCATCGACATACTGACGTTCATACTCTTCAGAATTTGCGTTAAATGTCTGTGTCGTAAATCCTTCCAAACGACAATAGCCGGTTGCCTTGTCACCAAGCTTGACTTCCAAAAAAGCCAGCTTTTCCGACCGCTTTTTAAGTTTGAGTGTGTCAATTCCTACGCCCATTTTTTTAATACCTCCATGATTGTAAATAGGTGATTCGCAATTGTATCTGATAGCGTGATGTTTTTTCTGTCACCTCTACTGCATAACCGCTGCTAATCACTTGTATACTTCTGACTGTTTTCCATTTGCCAAAGTCCGGATAGATTCCGGCATCATCGTTCTGCTCGACCCAATCAGCGAACTTTTCGTAAAATTCAGAGTTCTGGATGTTTTGTATGACATCCCGTCCATACGGTTCCCGGCTGGAAAATGTCAGTTCGATTTGTCGGATGCTGGAACCGTCCACATATCGCTTTACAATTTGCTCGCTGGGAAGGATGTCAATGGTGTATTCGATTGGGTCAACGCCCAACCGGTCAACTCCTAAAATTCGCTGATTTTCCAGAAGGGGACAGGTGGAAAAATAGTCCCATACCGCCTGTATCATTGACAACAGCATCACTCTCCATCTATGATTTTTTGTGCACCCGATGCAATAGCGTCACCATGTGCAAGCATCGCTCTTTTTACCCAATAACGTCCACGCTTACCGCTAGACCGTCCCTTGTAATATTGCTTTTTTGCATAGGGGGCAAGGTAGCGAATCCTGCCGCTGCCGATTTTCGTTCCTAAAACGCCAGAATCTCGCAGCATGCCAGTCTTGAGCGGAACGTATGGGTCGCTTTTTCGCAGTACCTCACTGTCTACAAACTTCTGTGCTTTTTGCAGACGGTTGGAAAAATCTTTTGCAGTCGGCATGTGAATCTTAAAACCTGTAATCAATTTGCTGTCACCTCGATGTGCTGAACCGCTGCAGAGCCATATCGGCAGTCTGCAACCGCTGTAATGGTGTGTTTGTTTGGCAGCGTCTGTATTTCGTGCAGTTCTTTTTCTTCCGAAATAATGCCACGAAACAGCAGGTCATCCCGTGCTGGAACATAATCTGTTACAGACGATGCAGGAATGCAGACATAAATGCTGTCACTCTGCTGCACCTCTTTTCCGTTCTGTCGGCTGCCAATGGATTCTTCCCAGTACACGTTCTTGATGACGTGTCGACAAAAAACAGGACGGTGATTGACTGCCCCATCTGGATGATAAATTGTAACCGCATCGCAATTTGTGAACATCAATCACACCCCCGATACATCAGCCCTGTGCGTCCTAAATATCGCAGACAAATGCTGTACAGATAATCCGAAACACTTTTGCCGCTCAGCAGAGCCGTCAGCGTTTCCGCTGGCGTGCTGTATGTCACGCTGTAATGGTACTGCGTTTCGGACTTTTTTGCACCGCTGTCATCTGTGCTGGCATACACCTGCCGCTGCAACTCAAATACCTCTGCCAACGCACACGCACATTTTTTGACAGGTTCTGCAAACGGTTCCGGCACGCTGCCGGAAAGCCGCCCGAAGGTCACATTGTCGATATAGTCCGATGCACGGGCGGCAGCCGTGCGAAATGCTGCCGCATCCGTGATGGATGTACCACAGTAAAAGTCTTGGTAATAGGGAAAATCTGCATAGACCATCCTTAAACCTCCGTCCGTTTCACATAGACGGTCTGCGGTTTCGAAATGCCAATGCCGTAGACCTTTCGACCCTGCACCGCAGAAGAACCAATGTATTCATTTGTCAGGTTTTTGATGGCAACCGGAACAGACCATTCCTGTACCCGATGACACCAGTTCGGGTGACCGCAAATGAATTCTGTGGTGGTCTTCTTGCCGCCAACAATCGTAGTATCTTCGAACATCGTGTTATTGGATTCAAAGACGTTGTATCCTGCGATTCTGCCGACTACGCCAGACTGCACCAGTTCCTGGGACAAGTCCCCCTGCCGGATGTAGTGGTCATCTGCCAGCAGCACTTCCATGAATTCTGGAGATGCAATCAGCCACCGCTTCCCATCGTTCGGCACGCCCAGACGGGACTGCGTTCGCTTTGCTGCCAGTACCTGCTTGTATGCAGTGCTGTCCGTGCAGGCGGTCTTTGTAGTTGCAATGGTGATGCCTGCGGTTTCCTCCAAAGCACGGATGCATTTCGTATCCATGGACAGCCCCAGAGAGTAACCAGCACTGTCCAGCCGTTCTGCGGTGATGCCGTCCGGAACGCTCTGTGCATCGAAACCGTCAATCATTTCATTGACCGCTTCATCTGTATCAATGTTAATGTCAAAGTAGGTGGTAGAGCCGGCAGAGATGGCGGCACCCTTCTGCTTGTCGTACTTCTTCACCTCTACTTCGGTGTCCCGAACTGGAACTTTGACCTTTCCAGCCTTTGGGTTTCCTTCATAACGTGGGTTGAAAATGAGATTGTCCTTGGTAACGAGTGTCGCACGCAGCTTTTCATCTACCAAACTCGAATACCGTTCCTGTGCAATATGTGGCATAAAATTTTCCTCCTTGTTACTGTTTCAGATTTGGGTTCATCTTGTAAAATTCCGTTTCCACACCGGAAAGCGTGGTTGGTGGGTTGCCGGAAGTCGCAGCGGCTGCCCGTTCCTGCGGATTTGGTGCAAAGGCATCCTCGTGGGATGTCCGGAACGCATTCACGATGTCGTCACCGCCGATGAGCGTATCGCCATCGAATTGCAAATTCTTTTCGGTCAGCAAATCCGTGACATGCTTTTCATACACATCATTTTTCAGTCCCAGCTTTTTCACATACTGGTTCATCTTTGTGCGGTACTCAAACGCTGCCCGCTCTGCTTCTGCCTGTGTCAGCCTCTGCTTGTATTCCTCCACACTGGCTTTGATGCCGTCAATGTCCATATCCTTGTAAGATTGGATGGTCTTGTTGGCTTCATCCAGCTGTGTTTTGGTGGCTGTCGCAGCGTCCTGTTCTGCCTTGATGTCAGCGGTGTAAGTTTCGGTAATCTTCTGCACCGTACTTTCATCTGTAACACCAAGGCTTTCTAAAAACTTTTGGTCAATCATGGTCTTGCTCCTTTCTGAATTTTGGTATAAAAATAGCACCTGATTGCTCAGATGCTGATTTGCTGATAGAAGAACGCCGTACCCACAGGCTTGTTTGTTCTTGGTTTCCACCCTCCGCCAGTTTTTGCCCATGGTCGGGGCGATGATTAAAGTATGATATTTTCGATTGCTGCACGGGCTTCCAGAGCGGTGATATAGTCTGCCATCGCTCTAATCTGCAAATCATAAATGCTTCTCGGGCAAGTTGGATAAAAGTTTAGCTTTCCCTTGTCCCATCTGGCAAGCATGCATTTCAGCTTTCGATACCGGATAGCCACCTGTATATACTCCGCCTTAAAGCGTTCCTTATAGTCTGTGCTGCCCATCATACTTACTGTATCTTTCAATTCTGCTGGTTTGCTTGTTTCCATATTTTTCTCCTTTCGGGCATGAAAAAAGCACCTCTGTGAGATGCTTTAATCAATATCTTTATAATCTTCTAATGTCCATGGAGAAGCCTTTTCCTCCATAAGATATTTTGCAAGATGCCCTAAATGCTCTTGAATTGTTTCTGGAAAACCATTTGGTGGGGCAATATACGTTATTCCAAATTTTTTTTCATATTCTTTTTCCAATTGATTGTATGTGTTTTCAGCGGTATCATCATCCATCATGCCAATTTCCGCTTCTGTTGGAATTTTCATTTGATTTCCTCCATCATTTTTAAAAATACAGTATATGTTTCAGGGAAATGCTCTTTTATCAATTTCAAAGATTCTGGATTATTTACCGAAGCACTAAACATTTCAGCAAATATTTCTCTACCATTGTCACGACCATACCAATATTTTGTTCCATGTCCGATTCCCAGAGGCGTTCTTGTATTAAACGGTAGTGCTCCTTCCAGCATATCAGAAAAATCACCAATTACTCTTTTATCTGTCTCTTTGTATTTTTGTTTCAGCATCGCAACATAAGCTTCTTCGGCTTCTTTTCTGCTGACAAATCCAAACTTTGTTTTGTATGCATCAACTTTTTGTGCTGCTTCTGCTCTTGCTGTTCTGCCGAGCAAGCCATCCTTATAGTATACAGAATATGCAACACTTTCATCGCCATTACCATATAACCTGTTCAGAACATAATCAGCATGATGCCCATATTCATGAAAAATTACTTGATAGGGGGCGGAAACTGAGCTGTTCAATATTCTTGATTCTATGATCTGTACGCCATCTCTTCTGTAAGAATAGTTAGATGCTCCAGATTGAATATAGCCAAGATTGTGAAAATACGGAGAGCAGATATTCCATACTTTTTGTATGTCCTTTGGAGCATCCTGCAAATATGCACGAATATTCTTTGCATGCTTTTTTCCGTAATTTTTTACTTCTCCCAAATTTATAGTACCACTTTTTTGATTTTTTGTCAACTTGTTTTTTATTGAAGCAACTGCTTTTTCCATGGTTTCTTTTATTGGACTGTCATCCTGCTGTGCTGCGTGCACGGCTTTTTGTGCCGTTGACCGATTGAATCCAAGCACCTGTTCCCGGAACCGGTCACGGTCTTGCCCGGTTTTCCTGCAAAAGTCTTTCAGCTTTGCTTCATTGTTTTTCAGGTAACGTGCTGACCGGTCAAATTCTGCCTGTGCTGTCGCTCTGGTCGCTTCATCTGTGGCACTGTTCACGCCTTCCTGTGCAGTGATGCAACGCCGCTTCCAGGCTCGGACTCTTCGTTCCTGTGCTCGCTGCATCTGGCTGACTTCATATTCCGTGTACAATTTCCCATTGTACGAAATACAAGGTTCATCCAGCCTTTTCAGCTCTTCAGGCGTGTAATTCGGTGTGCTGAATCCCGGATAATAAGCGTGCCAGTTGTGGCGGCAGTTCCAACCTTTGAACCCTTCGCCGCTGCCATAGCCGATTTCAGAGAGGGTAAAAACTCGCAGCCCGTCAATGATTTTTCCGGCATCTTTTCCGGTTATTGTAACAAGCTGCCCCTGCCATTTTGCATGGTCAGGTCTTGCACCGCTGTGGGCAGTGATTTCCATGAGATAGCAGCCTGCATCTTCCGCCTGCCGCAGGGAAACCGCTGCCGCTGTCTGACTGACACCCGTCAGCACGCACCGCCGGACAGCAACATCCATGCGGTCGGTGTGTCCAGTCGGGTAAGAAACTGTTGCCCCTGTATCCGCTAAGGCTCGCAGAGCGTTCATAATGGCTTCTTGATAGGAAAACGCCCCGGAGGATACCTGCATATATATCCGGTCACAGGTCTGAATAAATGCGGTCTGTGTCTGTGTTGCAGTTGTGCTGACCAGATTCTGCATCGTGCCAAGTGTCTTTTTGTAGCCGGCTTCTAATACCTGTCGGGTGCTGCTGTCCTGCCGGATGTCAATGGGCAATGCTCCGGCAGCTTCGTGCAGGCTGTTGTCAATTTCGACCGTCTGCACACCGGCATCTTCAAACAACGCTTTGACCTGTGCTGTGCATGCATCTGTGCGGTCGGCAATCAGCTGCACGATGTCATCATACAATAAGCCGGCAGCCTGTAAGACTTCCAACTGATGTTTGGACGCTTCCGAAACATACCCCATTTTCAGGATTCTGCGAATGACCGCTGACAAAATATCATCTTCTAATTGCTGGTATAGAGCAATGATGCGGTCAGCAGATGGTTCGTACTGCTGCCGCATTAAAATGCACCGCCGTCAAATAAACCGCCTGCATCCTGCTGTTCGGGCAACATCTGCAACGCCTCTGCTTCCTCGCATCCAAAGTACCATGACAACAGCAGTTCTGGCTTCAAGACACGAGCCTGCACCATTTGCAGGCGGCGTTGAAATTCCTTGTCTGTGTCTTCCAGAACCCCATCACCGAACGTGCAGGATACCTCTGCCGGCTTTGTGTGGCGGTTTGCGTAATAATCCCGATAGTACTGAAATCCGTACAGCAATTGTTCCAGAGCGGCTTGCAAGTTGCCCTGAATGTCGCTCACTCGCACAAAGGAACGCTGCTTACTGCTTTTGATTTCTTCAGCAGTTTTTTCAACGTCTGAAACTTCGGAAAGCGT
>ERZ791569.1074-NODE-1074-length-11702-cov-2.884691_pt1 | contig 11702 bp, 10 predicted proteins | sample MGYA00509973_ERZ791569 | MGnify/ENA primary metagenome ERZ791569 (study PRJEB30046, sample SAMN00791902) | human gut metagenome | study: EMG produced TPA metagenomics assembly of the A metagenome-wide association study of gut microbiota in type 2...
ACCACGCGGGCGTGAGCGAGAACAAGGCGTATGACATGGAGATCGAGCTGGACGACGAGGACGGCGCGCTCGTCTATGAGGTCGAGTTCAAGTTTGGCGGCATGGAGTACAGCTACGAGATCAACGCGGCCACCGGCGCGATCCTCAAGCATGAGGCAGAGATAGACGACTGAGAGAAAAGGTGCGAGCCGCTGCAATACAGCGGCTCGCGCCTTTTTACGGGTTATACAGAATCATGTGCAGAATGGTGGTTTGGTCAGAGATGTTGCGGTAGGTGTGGGTGGTGTCGCCCTGAAAACGGACGCTTTCGCTCGCCTGAACGACAATGGCCTTCTGATCAGCCGTGATTTCGATTGCACCGGCGAAAAGGGTGACAAACTCGGTGGTACCCCGCAGATGCGGCTCCGACTGCCAATGGCTGCCGGGAGCCAGCTCCATATAGTAGACGGAGAACTTCCGGTTTTCATCGTCCGGAAAAAGGCAGTAAGGCGATACATTGAAAATTATCAAAAACCTGATTTCGACCTTGCAATTCAGGGTACACTCCGCCGCAAAAAACCTCGGAAGTCTTGCCCTGTAAGGCTTCCGAGGTTTTTCTTCAGAATGGCGGAAATTTGTGTAACACCAACCAAACCCTTGCCCTGCAGGGCTTTCCGGCTTGACGGCCTGATAACTCCGACTCTGTAGGCCGCTGGTTCGAATCCAGTCGGGCGTACCATAAAGAATTACCGGTATAGATGCGTCTGGCACAAAGCCAGACGCATCAACCGTTTCCGTTCATAAGGATGTATTTTCTTACGGTGAGATAAGAATGGCCTCAAGTACATCGGTGTCTCCGGCTGACCGAAGCGTATGTTGTCGATAGGCAGCCGACAGGAAAACGTGAAACCAACGTATCGTTTGAGGTGGGTTTGACGATAACTGGACCGGTGGTTGCAAACAGCGGGGGCGGATGGTATACTCTGTGTCAGAGCGCAGCCCGCACTATGGGAACTGTATCCGATCATAGTCTCACGGTGTTTAGCGGCGGTGCCTGCCTGTATGTGAAGATGAAAGGACGGTGACAGTGGTGTATTTCGAATACGGGGAAACAGAGCTTTCTTATCTGCGGCAGAAAGACAGGCGGCTTGGTGAAGTCATTGACCGCGTTGGCCATATCGACCGTGCCGTGGATACGGACTTGTTCTCTGCCATTGTCCATCATATCATCGGCCAGCAGATATCGACTAAGGCGCAGGCGACCATCTGGCAGCGGATGCGGGATGCGCTGGGTGAGGTGAACGCGGAGAGCATCCTTGCGGCGGGAGTCCCTGAACTGCAAGCCCTGGGTATGACCTTCCGTAAGGCGGAATACATCACAGATCTGGCGCAAAAGGCCCGGGACGGTGCGTTTGATCTGGACGGCATATGGCAGAAAACGGACGGGGAGGTGATCCGCGAACTGAGCAGTCTGAAGGGTGTTGGCATCTGGACAGCGGAGATGATCCTGTTGTTCTGTATGCAGCGGCCCGATGTGTTTAGTTACGACGATCTGGCTATTCAGCGCGGACTGCGGATGCTCTATCACCACCGCAGCATTGACCGTAAGCGGTTTGAGATATACCGCCGTCGGTTTAGCCCGTATGGCAGCGTGGCGAGCCTGTATCTGTGGGCGGTGGCCGGTGGAGCGATCCCGGAGCTGAAAGATCATAAGCCGAAAAAGAGTGTGGAGGAAAAGAGATGACTTGGACATCCGAGTATGTGTCGCCACTTGGTAGGATCACGCTGGCCTGCGACGATGAGGCGCTCGTTGGTCTATGGTTCAACGGGCAGCGGTATTTTGGTAGCGTTCTGCCAGAAGTGACTGCACAAAGGGAACACCCGTTGTTTGCAGAGGCCGGTCGCTGGCTGGATATCTATTTTTCCGGTAAGGAACCGGGGTTTCTGCCGCCGCTGCGCTATGATACCACACCGTTCCGTAAGCGTATCTGTGACATCATGCTGACGATACCGTATGGAAAGACCATGACCTACGGAGAGATCGCCGCTGAAGCGGCTCGCCAGCAGGGACTGGCCAAAATGTCCGCGCAGGCGGTGGGCGGCGCGGTGGGGCATAACCCGATCTCTCTCATGATCCCGTGCCACCGTGTGGTGGGTACAAACGGCAGCCTTACCGGCTATGGCGGTGGCATCCAAAGGAAGAAAGCATTGCTGGAGCTGGAGCGTGCCGATATGCATGGCTTGTTCGTACCGAAGAAGGGGACCGCGCTTTGACCGGGTCTCGCTTCCTGTGAGGCCTGAGAATATACGCACGTCCGGCCTGACTGGGCCGGACGTGTGTTTTTGCTTTTTCCTGCGGCGGTATTTGACGAAAAAATGTGAGAAAAGAGCAGATAGCGTCTTGAAGACAGGCGGCGGGACTGCCATCATGATCGACGCCGGCTATAACTACGAACGGCTGGCGGAGAAGATGGCATGGCCGGGTATTGCACCGCAGTCCATTCGGCACATTCTCATTACCCATCAGGATACTGACGGGAAAACAAGCCGTTTTCGCCGTTGCCGGAAACGCTGCAAAGGCATACGCGGCTCAGCCGTGACCCTCGGCAGCGATCATGTGCAGTGCGTTCTCCAGTGCGCCGATAACGGCGGAGGTATGGCTTACAAAAGCTCCTCCGTTTTTCGATAGCCCAGCGCAGTGGAGATCATGGACGCGGTGGCGCAGACCTGTTCCACCGCCGCAAGGAATTCATCGGAACGGGTGCTGCGGAACATACCGATCACGCCAACGGTGTATCGTGCTTTGCCCTCCACGGTATAGACCGGTGCGGAAATGGAGCGCAGGCCGATCTTGTATTCGCCGTTTTCAATGGCATAGCCGTTGGCACGGCACAGATCGATCTCCTGCATCAGCGCGGTCAGATCGGTGATGGTGTGCGGGGTGAACTGGGTCATATGCTGCGCGCGCAGCAGCGCCTCGGCACTGGTGCGGGACATATGTGCCAAAAAGACCTTGCCCTGCGACGTACAGTAGATTGGCAGCCGGGAACCTATATCCGACACGACGCGCAGATTGTCCCGGGTCTCCACCTGGTCCAGGGTGATCACGCTGCCGCCCTCGCACACCGAGAGCATGACGGACGCCCCGGTCCGCTGGCACAGGTGCTCCATATAGGGGCGGGCCACCAGTGAGATGTCCCAGGACCGTTCCACCTGACGTCCATATTCGAACAGCCGCAGACCCAGCGTGTATTTCCCGTCCGGCGTCTGCGCTGCCACGTCATAGGCCCGCATGGTGGTCAGCAGGCCGAATACGGTGCTCTTCGGGTATCCGCACCGGGTGGCCAGTTCCTTCAGCGACAGCGGACTTTCCGCCTGACTCAGAATTTGCAGGACCTCCATGGCCTTCGCCACGGATAATATGATATTTCCATCCATCATGGCGCCGCCCCTCCCGTTGCTATCAGCATACCGGCTTCGTTATTCTCTGTCAAGAACGATCCGAGAAAGCTGACACAAAATAAGAGAAAACCTCCGGAAACGGAGGCTTTTTCTGCGCAGCTGAAGAACAGCGGGAAGGCCATGAAAACAGAGAGGTACTTGCGGAAACGGTCATGCTACGCTATAATACAAGGCGATCCAGGGAGAACCATTTGTAGTTTCCGGGGTGGACAGAAGCATATAAGGAGGACCTTGTACCATGGAGAAAAAGCTGACTCATAGTAAGTGGTTTTTATACCTGACAGAGTTTTTCGCGGGAATGTCCGTCATGGCGGTGGAACTGGGCGCCAGCCGTCTGATGGCGCCGTATTTCAGCTCATCTCAAATCGTTTGGACGGTCATTATCGGCGTTATAATGATCGCTATGGCTGTGGGCAACATTTGGGGCGGACGGATGGCTGACAAGAGCAAGTCGCCGGACCGACTCTATGGCCGGGTCATCATCGCCGCGATCTGGATCGCGTTGATACCCTTTGCGGGCCGATGGATGATCGCCGGGATATCCTTCCTGCTGGCCACGTTCGTAACGAAGAACTTTCTGGTCTGGGCGGCGCTGGCAGCCTGCCTGGTGATCTTCGCCTTCCCCTGTGTGCTGCTGGGCACCGTAACACCGTCCCTGACCAAGTTCACCGTGGACAATCTGGATGACACCGGCAGGACCGTGGGGCAGCTAAATGCGCTGAACACCATCGGCAGCATCATCGGAACCTTCGTGCCGACGTTTGTGACGATCCCCGCCGTCGGCACGGCGGCAACGTTTTTGATCTTCTCCGGTGTGCTCGCGGCCATCGGCATCGCGTACTTCGTGTTCGAGAAGAAAAAGAGCGTGCCGGGGATCGTCTCCGTCCTTTTGATCGCTGGACTGTGCTTTGCCCTGCCGTCTTACAGCTTCGCCTTCTGGCAGAGCGACATCACGCTTGAGGACGAGTCCATCTACAACTACCTCCAGGTCAAGGATGATGACCACACCACCACGCTCTCCACCAATGTGCTCTTCGGTGTACAGTCGGTGCAGAACAAGGACGGTAAGCTCACCGGAATGTACTACGACTACGCGCTGGCAGCCCCCTGTATGGCGGGTATGGACGGTACCGATAACACAGGCCGCAGCGCCATGATCTTGGGCATGGGGTCCGGCACCTACGCCGGATACTGCGTCCGCTATTTTCCGGGCATGACCGTGCAGGGCGCGGAGATCGACGGCAAGATCGCCGATATCGCCCGCACCTATTTTGGCCTGCCGGAGGAGGTGGAGGTGGCCGTAGCCGATGGCCGGGCCTACCTGACCGCGTCGGAGGAAAAGTTTGATGTGATCATGGTGGACGCCTATCAGGACATCACCATTCCGTTCCAGCTGTCCAGCCGGGAGTTCTTCGCGGCGGTGGCGGAGCATCTGAAGCCGGAGGGCGTCATGGTGGTGAACCTGAACATGACCTCCCGCGAGGATGGCTCCATCAACCAGTACCTCTGCGATACGATGGCCAGCGTGTTTGCGTACACCTACTTGGCCGATGTGCCCGGAAACACCAATACGGAGGTGTTCTGCACCAACGCGCCTGGCCTGCCGGAGCGCTTTGCCGCCAGCCGCGCCGCGCTGACCGACGGGGACTACGCCGCCATGATGGCGGAGGTGGCCGCCGATCTGACGGTCTACACCGGTGGGGACTGCCTCCTGACGGACGACAGGGCGCCGGTGGAGGTGCTGGGTATGCGTGTGCTGGATGAGCTGATCGCCGGAGAACTGGACTATTACCGGGAGAATTTCAGCCTACAGGAGATACTGGGAATGCTGGGCTGACGGCAGCGCTTGACAAGCCTCGCCGCCGGGGCTATGATAGCCGTGCCGTCCATCTGCCCAGCGGACGAAACGAGGAAATGAGGAATTGCTATGGACGCAGTTGTTCTTGACCATGTGGATAAAGCCTATACCACCTACGGCACGGATATCGTCCTGACCGGCGAGACGCGGCCCAGCCGTACCCGACAGGTGCTGCGCGGCCTGTCGCTGACCATTCCTGCCGGAGAGATCACCGTGATCGTGGGCCGCAGCGGCTGCGGCAAGAGCACGCTGCTGAAGCTGCTGGCGGGGACGGAGATGCCTGACACCGGGACAATACGGATTCCGGAGGGTTGGCACAGTGCCATGCTCAGCCCGGATCCCTATGTCATCACATGGACCAGCGTGCAGCGGAATGTGGCCATGGCCTGCGGCGTGGGGAAAACACCGGAGGAGCGCTATGAGCGCGCCAGCGAATTCGTGCGACTGGTGGGCTTGGAGGACTACGCCGACCTGACGCCGGCAGAGCTGTCCACCGGTATGAAGCAGCGTCTGGGCCTGGCCCGGGTGCTGGCAGGACAGGCGGAGCTGCTGCTGATGGATGAACCTTTCGCCTCGCTGGATTTTTTGACCCGCGCGGAGCTGCAGAGCCAATTGCTGGCCATTCAGGAGAAGCTGCCCCGCACGATCGTGCTGGTCACCCACCAGCTGGAGGAGGCGCTGCTGCTGGGGCGGCGGATCATTGTCATGCACCCGGACAGTACGATCTGTGAATTTGATCTGACGGATCTGCCCTATCCCCGGGATCTGGACGATCCGACGCTGCGGCGGCTGAAGGAGGCCGTTACCGACCAATGCCGCTATACCGCATAAGAAGCGGCGATGCACACTATACTTGCTGTACCATACCTGCGGCCTGTGCCGCTGAAAGGAGACTGTTATGCTTTCCGGACTGACGCAATATGTGCCCGAAGCGACCCTGACTGTTTACGATAATCTGGAATTTCTCATTCGCCTGCTGCTGTCTGCCGCCTTGGGCGCGCTGGTGGGTTTGGAGCGCAGTAAGCGCCGCAAGGAGGCGGGCATCCGTACCCACTGCATCATTGCCTGTACCTCCGCGCTGTTTATGATCGTCTCAAAATACGCTTTCCTGGACTGTGTTACGCTGGATGGTCTTCGCGGCGCCGACCCTGCCCGCATTGCCGCCCAGGTGGTCAGCGGCATATCCTTTCTGGGTGCCGGCGTCATATTCAAAAACGGCAACTCTATCCGCGGACTGACCACCGCCGCCGGTATGTGGGGTACCGCCGCCATCGGTATGGCTGTGGGTGCCGGTATGTATTGGCTGGGCCTGTTCGAGGCGGCTGTCCTCGTTGCCATCCAGATCATTCTCCACCGCTTCCCTGTGGGGGCGGATGCCCTCACGACCCAGGAGCTTCTGGTGGAGCTGGAGGATACGGATGAGCTGCGGGCCCGTTTTGACGATCTGCTGAAGCAGCACCGCGGCCAGGTGACAGAGAGCAGCCTCATCCGTCAGGACGGCTGCCTTCGTATGGAGATCACCGTCCGGCTTGAGCCGCCGATCACCCATGATGAAGCACTGGCCTTTATGCGGGAGAACCCCGGTGTGAAAAGAATGTCTGTATAAGCGACGCATGAAAAGCCGGCCACCAGGCCGGCTTTTTCATGCGCAGTTGCGGTTTTCACTGGAGTTTGCTATACTCTGTGTGAGAAGGGAGATGTTTCTGTGCTGCATACTGTTATGGCGTTCCTGCCGTTGGCGTTTTTGATCGTATATGCCCTAAAGACCCGCAAAATGGCAGATGCAATGGTCCTGGCCACTCTGCTGGCCGTGCTGCTGGTCCATCGCCAGCATTTTTTCACTGGGCTGATCGACGCCATGTATACTACACTGGGCAACAGCTCCTATCAGTTTGCACTGTGCAGTATTCTGGGCTTTGGCGGAATGATCTCGCTGTTTCAGGCCTCCGGCGGGCTCATGGGCTTCCGGGATCTGCTGGCGAAGGCGGCCAACACGCCCCGCAAAACGCTGCTGCTGGCGTGGCTGCTGTCTGTGATCATGTTCGTGGACGAGTATCTGAATGCCCTGACTACCACCATCTGCCTGCGGGATGTCTCCGATAAAAACCGTTTGCCCCGGGAGCACCTGGCGGTGCAGACCAACATTATGGCATGCTGCCTGTGCGTGACGGTGCCCTTTACCAGCTGGACGGCATTCAGCGTGGGCCTGATCTCCGACTTCGGCCTGGGGTTCACGGATTACCTTCAGGCGGTGCCCTTCATGTTTTATCCGCTGGCGATGATGCTGGTAAGTCTGCTGCTGGCGTTGGGCTGGTTTCCGAAAGTGGGCATGCTTCGTCAGGCGTATCACCGGGTGGCCTCCGGCGGCGCAGCCTTTGAGCCGGGAGAAAAGGACGAGAAGCTTGTGGACATTGACGAGGTGGATGAGCACAATGTCTCCTCGGCTTGGAACGCTATTATCCCGCTGGCGGCGCTGGTGGGCGGCACGGTGCTGTTTGACAATGATTTGCTCCACGGTATCATCGTGTGCCTGGTGGTGCAGTTCTTGCTGTATGTGATACAGAAGCGTATGACGGTGGGAGAATACTTTGCCCGATTCTTTTCCGGCGTTAAGGGTATGACCACCATTGCTGTGGTGGTGGGCTTTGGCCTGATGCTCAGCGACGCCAACCGTACGTTGGGGTTGTTTGATATTCTCATCAACGGTATCGGAGGGGCGGTGCCCCGCTGCCTGATCGCGCCGCTGGCGTTTGTGCTGGTGGGATTGACCGTATTTGCCGTAGGTGGCTGCTGGGCGGTAATGACCATCGCTATTCCTGTGTTCATCCCGATGGGACTGGCTGCCGGGGTGGCTGCGCCGCTGATGATCGCCGCGGTGATGAGTGGCGTTACCCTGGGATATAGTCTGTGCTTCTATGCGGACGCGGTGCTGATGACCACCGCCGGATCGGGCGTTTCGAACCTGACCACCATACGGGCGGCAACGCCCTACGCGCTGGCGGTGGGGGGCCTTTCGGTGATAGCGCTGTTGGTGGCCGGGCTGTGAAAACGGTGGCTGGGCTGTGAAAGCAGCGGGCGGAAACAGTAACATTTTTGATAGAAGTATGGTGGTTTACAGGGCGGGGAAATCGTGGTACACTATGCGGGAACGGGGATATGCACTGTTCGGGGAAAATGCGAGGGAAGGGAGGTGCCGCCATGCTGCGACGGATACGGGAGCTTTTTAACGACGTGTTCCGACAGGCTGATCTTGTCCTGCTGGCGCTGTGCATCGGCACGTCGCTGTTCGGCATACTGATGATCGCCAGCGCCACACGCTATATGCACACAAGCAAGCTGGTGCTGGTACAGGCGGCGGCGCTGTGCATCGGGGCGGTGCTGTATATCGTGGTGTCGCAGGTGGACCTGAACGAGCTGGCGAAGTACTGGAAGTGGATATTCCTGGTGGGCGTGGTGTTCATCCTGCTGCTGGCAACGCCCCTCGGCATTGCCGGGGATACCGGCAACAAGGCATGGCTGGAGTTCCCGTTCCTGCCGGTGAAGGTGCAGCCGGCGGAGATCGTGAAGCTGACGTTTATTATCGTGCTGGCGAAACAGCTCTCGTGGCTGAAGGAGAACCGGGACCTGCGGTCGATTTCCTCCATCGTCATGCTGGCGGCACACTTCGGCGTGATCTTTGCGCTGTACTACAAGATATCCTCCGACATGGGCAGTGCGCTGGTGTTCCTGTTTATCTTCGCGTGTATGTGTTTTGTGGCGGGGGTGGCGCTGCGGTGGTTCCTGATCGGCGGCGGCGCGGCGGGACTGCTGTTCTACGCCATGTGGGACCTGGACCTGCTGGATACCTACATGAAAAACCGGTTCATCGTTCTGTTCGACCACAGCTATGACCCGCTGAACACCGGCTGGCAGCAGACCCGGAGCCTGCTGACACTGGGCGGCGGAAGGATATTCGGGCAGGGGCTGTTTCGCGGCACGCAGACCCAAAGCGAGGCGGCGTCCAGCCTGCCGCACCGGCACACGGATTTTATTTTCTCCGTGATCGGTGAGGAGCTGGGGCTGGTGGGCTGCCTGCTGACGCTGGCGCTGCTGACGGCCATTATACTGCGGTGCCTGTATGTGGCGCGCCACGCCAAGACCCGGCTGGAGGGCTATGCCTGCATCGGCGTGGCCAGTGTCATTATCTTTCAGGTCATCATCAATGTGGGTATGTGCCTGTTCGTGATGCCGGTCATCGGACTGACGCTGCCCTTCATCAGCTATGGCGGCTCATCGCTGGTGATGCTGTTTGCCTGTATGGGACTGGTGTCCGGCGTACACGGGCGGGCGAAGCCCGACTGGCTGCGATAGGAAAGACAACAAAAGAACGCCGCGGCTGTGCCGGGGCGTTCTTTGTTTGTTTACACACCGGCGGGCAAAATCGGTTGTAATCAGCGGGGCGCTGTGCTATAATAATATATCAAATCATGGGGGCACAGGGCCGTTTTTCGCTGTGCCGCCTAAAAGTGAGGGTACGCTTATGAAGATCGTGGTATTGGTGGGCGGACTGTCCACAGAGCGCCAGGTGGCGCTGACCAGCGGCACCGGCGTGTGCAGGGCGCTGCGGGAGAGGGGGCACAAGGCCATTCTGGTGGATATGTTTTTGGGGTTGGAGGACTACGAGGGCGCGTTGGAGGATATCTTTGACGCGCCGGACGGCCTGTGCGGCCAGAGCCGGGTGGAGCGCGTGGAGCCGGACCTGGAGGCGGTGCGCCGCAGCCGGAGGGACCAGAGCCCCAGCCTGCTGGGCAAGGACGTGCTGACCGTGTGCCGCATGGCGGACGTGGTATTTCTGGCGCTGCACGGAAGCTGCGGCGAGGACGGCCGCATTCAGGCCACGCTGGATCTGCTGGGTGTGCCGTACACCGGCTCCGGCTATCTGGGCAGCGGCATGGCCATGGATAAGTCCGTGACGAAGCGGATGATGGATTCCCTGGGCATCCGCACGGCGCCGTGGCGGGACGTTCACTACACCGAGAGCGACATTCCCCGTCTGGTGGAGGAGCTGGAGGTGCCCTGTGCCGTGAAGATCGTCAACGGCGGCAGCTCCATCGGTGTGGCGCTGCCGGACACGAAGGAACAGCTGGAGAAGGCCCTGCGCGACCTGCTGCGCTACGGCGACCATGTGGTGGTGGAGCAGAAGATCAAGGGCCGGGAGATACAGATCGCCGTGCTGGGCGACGGCTATCTGCCGGCGGTGGAGATCATCCCCAAGGGCGCCTATTTCGACTATGAGAGCAAGTATCAGGCCGGCGGCGCGGTGGAGCTGTGCCCCGCGCCCATCACGGACGCGGCGTGGAAGCAGGTGGGCGAGATGGCTATGAAGCTGCACAAGGGGCTGGGGCTGAGCGTGTACTCCCGTTCGGACTTCATTCTGGACGAGAACGGTCAGGCCTGGTGCCTGGAGATCAACACCCTGCCGGGCATGACGCCTACCAGTCTGGTGCCCCAGGAGGCGGCGCAGGTGGGACTGAACTACGGCGAATTGTGCGAGAAGATCGTGGAGCTGTCGCTGGCGGCGCGAAAGGCGGCGCGGGCATGATGCCGCTGACGGTACAGACCATCTGCGCCGCGGTGGGCGGCACGGTGCTGCAGAGCAGCGGCGCGGCGGTGCGCGACGTGACCACCGACAGCCGCCGCGTGCCGCAGGAAGCGCTGTTCATCCCTCTGGTGGGGGAACGCTTCGACGGCCACGCCTATATCGAAAAGGCACTGGAGGCCGGTGCGGCGGGATGCCTGACGGCAAAGACGCCGGAGGCGCTGCTGCCGGGGAAGTTTTACATTCAGGTGCCCGACACGCGGCTGGCGCTGAAGGCGCTGGCCGCCTGGTACCGGGGGCAGTTCCGGCTGCCGGTGGTACAGGTGACCGGCTCCGTGGGCAAGACTACAACCAAGGAGATGATCGCCGCAGTGCTGACGCAGAAATACGAGACGCTGCGGACGGAGGGGAACCTCAACAACGACATCGGCGCGCCGCTGACGCTGCTGCGGCTCATGCCGGAGCACGAGGCGGCGGTGATCGAGACGGGCATGAACCACTTTGGGGAGATACGGTATCTGGGCGAGATGGTACGGCCGGATATCGCCGTTATCACCAACGTGGGCGACGCCCACATCGAAAATCTGGGCAACACACGGCAGGGCATTTTGCAGGCCAAGTGTGAGATATTTGAAAATCTGACCCCGGAGGGCGTCGCGGTGCTCAACGGCGACGACGAGCTGCTGAACACGGTGACGCTGCCACAGATCATCCTGCGCTGCGGCGAGGGCGAGCACTGCGATGTCCGCGTTACGGACATCGACGACCGGGGGCTGGAGGGCATGGCCTGCACCGTGACCACGGGACAGGCGGCCTATCGGCTGG
>ERZ791569.1077-NODE-1077-length-11687-cov-2.327029_pt1 | contig 11687 bp, 7 predicted proteins | sample MGYA00509973_ERZ791569 | MGnify/ENA primary metagenome ERZ791569 (study PRJEB30046, sample SAMN00791902) | human gut metagenome | study: EMG produced TPA metagenomics assembly of the A metagenome-wide association study of gut microbiota in type 2...
ACAGGTTTCACTTGAAAAAACAAGAAACATCGGTATCATGGCTCACATCGATGCTGGTAAAACAACTACTTCTGAACGTATCTTGTTTTACACCGGTCTGACCCATAAGATCGGTGAAACGCATGATGGTACTGCTACGATGGACTGGATGGCCCAGGAGCAGGAACGCGGTATTACAATCACATCTGCTGCAACAACTACTTTCTGGAACTATTTGGGTAACAAATATAAGATCAACTTGATTGATACTCCGGGACACGTGGACTTTTCCTATGAGGTGTCCCGTTCTATCGCAGCCTGTGAAGGTGCGTTGCTGATTGTCGATGCATCTCAAGGAGTACAGGCACAGACCATTTCCAACCTGTATATGGCTATCGAGCACGATCTTGAAATTATTCCTGTAATCAATAAATGCGATATGGCAAGCGCCATGCCGGAAGAGGTGGAAGATGAAATTGTCGAATTGCTGGGCTGCAAGCGTGAGGAAATCATACGTGCTTCCGGTAAGACGGGTATGGGGGTGGAAGAGATTCTCGCAGCCGTAATCGAACGTATTCCCCATCCGGTAGGAGATGAGGAAGCACCGCTGCAAGCATTGATCTTCGATTCCGTATTCAACTCTTTCCGTGGTATTATCGCCTATTTCAAGATTGAGAACGGAGTGATTCGGAAAGGGGATAAGGTGAAGTTTTTCAATACGGGCAAAGAATATGACGCTGACGAGGTCGGGGTATTGAAGATGGAGCTGGTTCCTCGCAATGAGCTTCGTACGGGGGATGTAGGGTATATTATTTCCGGTATTAAAACTTCAAAAGAGGTGAAAGTGGGAGATACCATCACTCATGTGGCCCGTCCGTGCGCGCAGGCTATCGCCGGATTTGAGGAAGTGAAGCCGATGGTATTTGCGGGAGTTTATCCGATTGAAGCGGAAGATTTTGAAGATTTGCGCGCTTCGTTGGAAAAATTGCAGTTGAACGACGCTTCTTTGACTTTCCAGCCGGAGTCTTCGTTGGCATTGGGTTTTGGTTTCCGTTGCGGTTTTCTGGGATTGCTCCACATGGAGATCGTGCAGGAACGGCTTGATCGCGAATTCGACATGAATGTGATCACTACCGTGCCCAACGTATCTTATAATATATATGACAAACAGGGAGAGATGAAGGAGGTGCATAATCCCGGTGGTATGCCCGACCCGACATTGATCGATCATATCGAGGAACCCTACATCAAGGCTTCCATCATCACAACTACTGACTATATCGGCCCCATTATGACGCTTTGTCTGGGGAAACGCGGAGAACTCCTTAAACAGGAATATATTTCCGGCAATCGCGTGGAGATCTTTTATAATATGCCTTTGGGGGAAATAGTGATCGACTTCTATGACCGTTTGAAGAGTATTTCGAAAGGGTATGCGTCGTTTGACTATCATCCCAACGGTTTCAGACCTTCCAAGCTGGTGAAACTGGATATTATGCTGAACGGCGAGCCGGTGGACGCTCTGTCTACGTTGATCCATTTCGACAATGCCTATGATATGGGACGCCGGATGTGTGAGAAATTGAAAGAGCTGATTCCCCGCCAACAGTTTGAGATTGCTATCCAGGCGGCTATTGGAGCTAAGATTATAGCGCGTGAAACCATCAAGGCAGTCCGTAAAGACGTAACAGCCAAATGTTACGGTGGCGACGTAAGCCGTAAACGGAAGCTGCTTGAAAAGCAGAAGAGAGGTAAGAAACGAATGAAGCAGATTGGCAACGTGGAGGTTCCTCAGAAGGCCTTCCTTGCCGTACTGAAGTTGGATTAAAACATTGCCGCAAGCAATTTTTCAGAGATATGCGCTGAACAAATTGACTTGCGGTTAGTTTTTAATATACCAGCAACAACTATAAATATGAGAAAAGTACTGTCTTTTTCGGGCTTCCTGATGTTGGGGCTCGTCATTTCACAATTCCTGCCAATGATAGCAGGAGAGGGGTATGGAGTTGTCAAGTCCATTTCTAACGTATTGCTTTATGTATGTCTTAGTTTTATAATGATTAACGTGGGCCGGGAATTCGTTCTTGACAAGTCCCGTTGGAAAAGTTATGCCGAAGATTATTTTATAGCGATGGCGACGGCTGCTCTCCCTTGGTTTATGATTGCTATTTATTATGTGTTCATATTACTTCCGCCCGATTACTGGAATAGCTGGGAGGCATGGAAAGAGAATCTGTTGCTAAGCCGTTTTGCCGCCCCTACCTCTGCGGGTATCTTATTTACAATGCTGGCTGCTATCGGATTGAAATCCAGTTGGATTTATAAGAAAATACAGGTATTGGCTATCTTCGATGATCTGGACACGATTATCCTGATGATTCCTCTTCAGATTATGATGATCGGTTTGCGCTGGCAGTTGATTATTGTAGTGGTGATTGTGTTTCTATTGCTGTCTATCGGTTGGCAGCGATTGAATAAATATGATTGGCGGCAGGATTGGAAGGCTATCCTCTTTTATTCTGTTATTATATTTCTGGCTACTCAGATACTTTATTTGGGCAGCAAGGAACTATACGGAGAAGCGGGAAGCATTCATATCGAAGTGCTTTTGCCGGCATTTGTCCTGGGAATGATCATGAAGCATAAAGAACATGATACACCGGTTGAACGGTCGGTTGCTACGGGAATCTCCTTTCTGTTTATGTTCCTGGTGGGGATGAGTATGCCTCATTTTATCGGAGTGAACTTTGCGGAGACTCATGCCGGTACACATTCGGTGACCGGTTCGCAGGAAATGATGTCGTGGGGAATGATTCTATTCCATGTCGTGATGGTTTCTTTGCTGTCAAATCTGGGAAAACTTTGTCCGATGTTCTTTTATCGCGACCGGAAGTTGAGTGAGCGGTTGGCTCTTTCGATCGGTATGTTTACCCGTGGCGAAGTGGGAGCGGGGATTATTTTCATAGCATTAGGATATAATCTGGGAGGTCCGGCATTGGTGATTTCAGTATTGACTTTGGTCTTGAACCTTATTTTGACAGGAATCTTTGTGCTTTGGGTGAAAAACCTGGCGCTGCGTTCCGTTACGACAAAGGACACAACGATTCGTTCTTGACAAACATATTCTGATGATTATATCCGTAATGCAACTCTGATAGCCTGTGAGATTATTCTTCCTCTTCTTCTATTCCGTCAATAGGTAGAATTTTCCGGCTTTCTTCATGGGGTAACTGTTCCACTTGCCGTAGTTTGCGTTCAATGGCACGTGTCCGTTTCCCCATCACTTCTTCCAGTTGGTCGCCGGCACTTTGGAGGTTCTTTTGTACCTTTTCAAGTAGTCCTCCGAACTTGCCGAATTCTGTCTTGACAGCTCCCAACACAGTCCACACTTCTCCGGTACGCTTTTGGATCGCCAGGGTGCGGAAGCCCATTTGCAGACTGTTGAGGATAGCGCCTAATGTCGTCGGTCCGGTCACTACAATTTTATATTCTTTCTGGAGTGTCTCTACGAGGCTGGTGCGGCGGATAACCTCAGCGTAGATACTTTCGAATGGCAAAAACATGATGGCAAAGTCCGTAGTGAAAGGCGGGTCCACATATTTGTCATGAATATCTTTTGCCATCTTCTTGATCGTATTTTCCAGTTGCTTGCCGGATGACTCCATCAGTGCGGTATCTCCGGCCTCGAATGCATCATAATATTGTTCGTAAATATCTTTGGGGAATTTAGCGTCAATCGGGAGGTAAACAGTGCTGTTGGCGTCATCTTTTCCCGGAAGTTTAATGGCAAACTCGACGAATTCTGTTCCGCTCTTTTTTGTTTTGACATTGGCGTCGTACTGTTCCGGACTCATCATCTGTTCCAATAAAGCACCCAGTTGGACTTCTCCGAATGTGCCCCGCATTTTCACATTACTCAATACCTTTTTCAGTCCGCCTACATCTTGGGCGAGAGATTTCATTTCTCCCAGCCCTTTCTGCACATTCTCCAGTTGCGAACGGACTATCTCGAAGGATTGCCCAATTCGTTCGTTCAGTGTTTTTTGCAGTTTCTCCTCCACCATCAGACGCATATCATCCAAACGTTTCTCGGTGGATTTTATTAACGTTTCCTGCTGGCGGGCCATCATGTCGAACTTTTGCCGTTGCAGTTCTCCGGTAGTCATCATGTTTTTGTGCAGAACGTCTTGAAGTTGCTGCATATTCTGGTTGAGCGTCTGCGTCATTTCCATGCGGAGTTCCCGGATACTGCGGTTCAGTTCCTCCCGGTTCTCTTGCATTTGTTGGCGTAGGGCTATCTGTAATTGTTCCGCTTGCGTTTGATTGTTGCCTTTCGTCAGAGCCAGTACCAGCAGGACTGTCACTAATATGGCAATCGCAATGAGTAGAATCAGTTCCATCAATATGTAAGAATTTCGTTTCCGGTTTCAGTAATCAAAATCATGTTTTCCCATTGGGCGGAAGGCAGTCCGTCGTCCGTGCAGACTGTCCATCCGTCGGCTTCGTCTACGAATACTTCGTAAGTTCCCATGTTGATCATCGGTTCGATGGTAAAAGTCATTCCCGGCACGATCATCATGCCCGTGCCTCGCCGTCCGAAATGTTCTACATCCGGCTCTTCATGGAACTTCATCCCTACGCCATGTCCGCAAAGATCACGTACCACACTGAATCCGTTCTTCTCGGCATGCGCTTGGATAGCTGCGCCTACATCTCCCAATTGCTTCCAGGGTTGTGCGGCCGCAATACCTATTTCCATACATTCTTTGGTCACTTGAACCAATTTGCGCATTTCAGGGCTGACCTCTCCAATCATAAACATCCGGGATGCATCGGAGAAATATCCTTTGTAAATGGTAGAAACGTCTACGTTGATAATATCACCGCTTCTGAGAATCTCGTGCTTGTTGGGTATCCCATGACACACTACATCATTGATACTTGTGCAGACGCTTTTGGGAAATCCTTCATAGTTGAGCGGTGCGGGAATAGCTCCGTGGGCGGTTGTGAAGTCATACACCATCACATCGATCTCTTCTGTGGACATCCCTTCACGGATATTCTCCGAAATATAGTCCAGCAACGCTGTATTGATTTTTGCGCTTTCACGAATCCCTTCCAGTTGCTCGGGGGTACGGAGTACCTTACGTGGCGGAAGTTTGTATCCTTGTTTTCTGTATTTCTGTATTTTCGCTTCTACTTCAGCCGGGTAATTGGAGGGAGTAAACCGGAATCCCTTGATAAAGTTCTTCATTATTATATGATATTTAAAATCGACAGCAAAGGTACGAGATTTAATGGAAGATGTAGCTTTTGGGCTTTTAAAACTTTTCAGGCTCGGTGGTGAGAGTCGATTTTATTGAATTTGTATTATACGATTTGTATAATACGAATGTAATAATTATATTTGTGTTCATTAAATATATGAATAATGGAAAACCCTTTTATTATTACCGGTAATATTCCGGAGAAATATTTCTGTGACAGGCGTGAAGAATCGAAAAAAGTCATTCGCACCTTGTCTAATGGTGGAAATCTATGTATGATTTCACCGAGACGTATGGGAAAATCCAAGTTGGTTCGTTTTTGTTATGACAAGCCTGAAATTGCTGATAATTATTATACCTTTTATATAGATATCCTGCATACATCCAGTTTACGTGAATTCACTTACCTTTTCGGGCAAAAAGTTTTTGAAACGTTGAATACTAAAAGTAGGAAGGCATTTATGGCATTGGTGCAGGGATTGAGATCTATTAATGCGAAGTTTGGTTTTGATCCCATCACTGCCACTCCGACTTTTAGCCTGGAGCTGGGGGATATCAGTCATCCGGAATTTACATTGGCCGAGATCTTTACTTCTTTGGAAAAGGCGGACAGACCGTGTATTGTGGCTTTTGACGAATTTCAGCAGATTACTAAGTATCCGGAAGATAATATTGAGGCACTACTTCGTTCGCATATCCAGCATCTTTCCAATGTACATTTTATCTTTGCCGGTAGTGAACGCCATCTTGTTACGGAGATGTTTCTTTCTTCAGCCAGACCTTTTTATAACAGTACGTCGATAATGGAGTTACATCCTATTTCGACAGAAGAATATATACCTTTTGTCTGTAAATGGTTCAGGGCGTATGAACGGGATATCCATGAGAAGGATGTATTGAGGATATACGGACTGTTTGGCGGGAACACTTATTATATGCAGAAGACTTTTCATGAAGCTTTTATAAATACTTCAGCTGGCGGTGTATGTACAATAGATATATTGAGACAAACAATTGATGAGATTTTGGAAGAGGCCGGTGATGGTTATCGCCAGATATTATCCCGAATCCCCGAACGGCAGAAAGAACTTTTGTATGCGATTGCCACAGAAGGAAAAGCCCAAAAAATAATGAGTGCTTCTTTTATTCGTAAATATGCTTTGACATCTAGTAGTGCCGTTCAGGCGGCGAGTCGTAAATTGATGGAATTGGATCTGTTGACAATGGAAGATAGCAGTTATTATATTCCGGATATTCTTTTCCGTATGTATCTTCAAAGATTAAGAGAAAGTGATATTCTTTTCCTGCCACTTGATTGACATTTGCCAACTGACAGATGGAACGGACTTGTATGAAATGCGTGTTTCTGTGTTTAAAAGATTTAGTGTTATGATACAGTTAGATGAAAAAAAATTAGCAAAATTCAAGACAACCAACCAGTTACTTGATGAAAAATACGGGGAACATGGTACACCAACCCGTGACGCTTTCAATGAAAAAATGTTGGCATGGTATTATGGAGATATACTTCGGGATAGACGTAAGGCTCCTAAGTTAACTCAGAAACAGTTAGCGCAAAAAATCGGTAAAGAATAAAGTTATATTGCTCGTGTAGAAAAAGGTGAAGTCGATTACAGTTATCGAGTTTCATTCGCATAGCACGTGCATTAGGTATTGAATTGGATTTTTGAATGAAAGGGCATTAGTTTATTTTATCTGCAATCTGTTTTTCTTTGGCGAATAAGTACTACTTTTGGAGTTTGATTGGAAAATAGAATCGGAATGAAAGATAAAAGGATGGAAATAAAGGAACGTATCAGTCTTTTGCTGGAAGAGATGAATCGGGGTGTATATGAGAAGGAAGTGGAAGTAGGGTTGTCTTTGCTTGCCGCTTTGGCGGGAGAGAGTATCTTACTGTTGGGCCCTCCCGGAGTAGCCAAATCTATGGTGGCTCGGCGGTTGAAGAAAGCTTTTGTAAATGCCCGGGCGTTTGAATATCTGATGTCACGGTTCAGTACTCCTGATGAGATCTTTGGTCCGGTAAGCATTAGCCGTCTGAAAGAATCGGATACGTACGAACGCGTGGTTGACGGTTATCTGCCGACAGCGGATGTTGTATTTCTGGATGAGATATGGAAAGCGGGACCGGCGATACAGAATACACTGCTAACGGTTATTAATGAGAAACTTTTTAGAAATGGAAATACGGAAATCAAGTTGCCGTTGAAACTGCTCGTTGCCGCCAGTAATGAGCTTCCTGCTCAGGGAGAAGGGCTCGACGCTTTGTGGGATCGTTTTCTGATTCGCGTCATCAGTACTTGTGTGAAGCGGGAAGAGACATTTTATCAGATGTTGCTGGATGAAGAAGTGGAAGAAAACGATGAAGTCGGGAAATGGCAGATAACGAATGAAGAATATCGCTTGTGGCAGGAAGAAATAGTCCGGGTGACAGTACCTATGACAATTCTGGCGTGTATAACGGAGATTCGTCAGGGATTGGGAAAAGTGGAAGTACAAGGTTCGGAAGTTCATCGTAATGTCTATGTGAGCGACCGCCGTTGGAAGAATATAGTACGGCTTCTGAAGGCTTCGGCTTTTGTACATGGGCGTACGGAAGTCACTTTGCCGGATTTGTTGCCTGTTTATCATTGCTTGTGGAGTGAGCCGGATGAGCGTACGGACATACGCCAGATAGTAATCCGTAGTTTGTTTGCCTCTTATGTTAAGGAAATTTCATCGATTAGCCGGGCCTTAAAATCGGATTTGAAAGTGAGTCGTGTGCGTGAAGCGTTGGAGAAGGCACGAAAACAAGGCGACCGCAGGGATGATGACCTGTTGATTGTCGATCATTTCTATTACCAGGTTGAAAATCATGGTACGGGAAATACTTATATCTTCATTGTGGATTATCGGAATCTGAAGGAATATAATCCGAAAAATGCACCGGCAACAGGGATGATGTATGCCGATCCTCAGAATCCGAAGCAGACGATTATACGTGTCTTTTCGGGTACTGCCAAGCTGGGAGAGCAAGGAGCTGAAAGGGTGACGCTGTATCGGGATGACAGGAATCTGTATATTAACGGGGTACGTTTCCCGATGCGTCGGCTGCAAAGAGGAGAGCAACAGCAACTCTGGCTGGGGAATGTAACACTTACCGACCGTGATTATGAGCAGGAGTTGGAAACGGTGAATGCTGCCGTCGAAAAACTGTTTAGAGAATTGCAGGGAAATATGTTTATATCCGAAGAGGATAAAACAGAGGTGGGGAAGTATGTGGCTCTGGTGCGTAAGGAGATAGCTTGGGCACGTGTGGATGTACGTAAATTGCGGTACGGCGATGAATCCTAAATATGACGCTTCCTTTTATATCCGGGTGCTGGATCAATATGTGGCAACCGGTGAGTGCAGTGATACAGATGATGAACCTTTGTATGCGTATTTGTTGTCTATCATGAATGATCCGATGATAAAGATACAAGTGCTGACTGATGAAGTGTGTGCCCGTATCTTTTATGACATGATGAGCCTGTTCATTCATTTGAATCTGGAAAAGGAAAAGTATAACCTGCAAAAAAGCCAATCGGAGCAGAATGGAATGAAGCAAACGTTGGAATGGTCGATAGCCAGGCGGAAAGACGGATGGCAGGCTTTGCTTCAGCAAGTATCGGACAAATACGAGACAATGGGTTTTGGTAGTTCCTTTTATAAAAGCCAGTTCGGGAATGAGGAGGAAAAGTATGGCGATGATGAACTTTGGGAACGGATGGTGGAAGATTGGGAGGAGGCTTTCAAACGTAATCTGCAGGAACAGAAAAAGAAGGAGATAGACCAGAGGAAAGAGAGTCTGGAAAATAGGTTGCACGCCAATCTCAAGAATATTCCTGAATATCTTAGACGGCATGAGGTGGAAAAAGATGAATTCTTTCAGGCATGGGGACTGATGAGCGGGATGTGGAATACGGTTGACTTTGAGCGGATCCGTAAAGTGGTGCGTATGCAGAAGGAATATCCGGAGATCATTAAAATAGCAAACTTGATGGGGCGTACTGCCGATGATGAGGGAAGGGAACGACTGCACGTGGGACAAGGGGATGTGTATCGGTTGGAACATTCCTCTAAAAATGATATTCAAGGAGTTACTGTCGGTAATGACTTGAATGCTTTATTGCCTACGGAGATGGTGCATTGTGCTGATGATGATTTGGAGAGTTTGTTTATTTATAAATATGTCACCCGAAAGCTCCAGACGTTCCGCTATAAGTCCGAGATTATGCAGCCTGCCCGTTCGTTGGAAACCAAACCGGCTGTTCATAAAGGGCCGATGATTGTTTGTCTGGATACTTCCGGAAGCATGGTAGGTATTCCGGAGAAAATAGCTTGTTCTTTGTTGGTGAAACTATTGGAAATAGCCGACAGGCAACGCCGTCCTTGTTTCCTGATCGCTTTTTCTGTTTCGATATGTCCGATTGATGTCCGCAAGGAACGGGCCCGTTTGCTTGATTTCTTTTCTACCACCTCTTGCGGGGACACGGATGCCACCCGGATGTTGAAAGCTACTTTCGACTTACTTCAATCGAAGAAAGAGTATATGAATGCGGATGTTTTATGGATTACTGATTTTAAAATACCGCTTCCCTCACCGAAGTTGACTGACCGGATATTGGAATATAGAAAGATACACATTTTTATGGCTTGCAGCTTGGCATTGCTGAGAATGAATGGATTCCTTTCTTCGATCGAGTTTACAGAGTCGATTATCCGGTTGCCCGTTGTTATTAATTTTTTGCCTTAAATACGGGTTGTATCTTCTGAATCTCCGATTCGAATCCAAACCAATAGCCATGTTCTGCTTCATCAGTGGGGAGGAAACATAGCCGTAAATTCTCACGATAAGTTCCGTATACTATTTCCCATTTCTCGGGTGGGACTTGGCGTTTGGTCCTTACTTTTTCCGCCGGAGCTTTCTTTAATGACATACCGGCCTCTATCCATGCGATACTGACTTGTGTCAGATAACCGGGATAATGCTTTTTACAGAAATCATATAAGATTAATCCTCTTCTTTCCAGACTTAGAGGGGTGTCTATGACGTCTGTCCGAACTAAATGATCAAGTAGCTCATGTAGGAAATGAGGATTCTCTAGAATTAATGTCCGTGTGATTGTCCGCCAGGTGGGAGTATTATAGAATCCATCCAAAAGACGGGACAGATAGTGGGCTGTTTGTAATTCTTCTACTGAGATTTCACGGGTTTGCAATACTTCGTATGGGGGAAGCGGAGAATATTGAATACCCAATTCTCCTGCTCTTCTTCGCATTTCTGTGCCCGGAAGTAACTTTAATGATTCCAGTTGTATTTCCCCTGCGCCATATTCTGCAAGTGTACGGACATCTTCAAATATTTCTGTCAGATGATAGAGGGGGAGACCTGCTATCAGATCGGCATGGGTTTCCATGTTCTTTAACGAACAGAGGTATTTTAATCCTTCAAGGGCGTCGGATAGTTTTCCGATACGGCGGCTTTGTTGCAGAACCGACTCTTTTAAACTTTGAATGCCGGCCTCCAAATGTAATAACCCCTTGGGTAAGACCGATAATTCCTGTTTTAATTCTTCGGAAAGGAGAGCCGGATGAATCTCCAGATGAAAACAGATGTCCGGATATTGCCGGAATAAGTCCAGTAATTCTTTAGCCCGTTTGTTGTTGTAATTAAAAGTCCTGTCCAGTACCCTGACGTTTTTTATTTTATGCTGTTGTATTATTTGCAATCTCTTTCGGATTTGTTCTGTATTGATAGTGCGTACAGGTTTTTCCCCTCCGCTTACGCAGAAGGCGCAAGTGTTGAAACAGCCACGGGTAGTTTCTAATTGTACGAAGGGTTTTTCCCAATTAAAGAATTTACTTTCTTCGGGAGGAATCAGTTTTTCGAAATTCCGTACGCGGGCTATTCCCCTGTCTATATACTGTTTTTGGGAATCGAGGAAACAAATTCCCTCTATCATATTCCATTTTTCAGGTTTATCCCATATTTGTAGCCAAAGTGGAACGTTTTCTTCTCCTTCACCGCGAAATACACAGTCGACAAATGGTGTTGAAAGTAAAAAATCTTTGTTATTCCCTAAAAATTCAGGTCCGCCCAGTATGACTTTGCTATCGGGCAGTAAAGCTTTAAGTCTGCAAATAATATGCAATAATATCTCTTTGTTAAATAGCCATGCGGTTGCTGCAATAATATCGGGTTTGCATTTTGCGGCGGTTTTTACGATCATGCCTATATTCTCATTGATAGTGCAAGATACGATTCCCCATTCGATATCCGGGTTACCCTTTATTTGTGCATGAATTGCCGGTAATGCCAGGGAAGCATGAGCGTAAGAACTGTTTAAATCTATCCAGAGAATTTTCATATTGCATGATGATTTTTTAATAAATTGCAAA
>ERZ791569.1096-NODE-1096-length-11536-cov-2.354325_pt1 | contig 11536 bp, 12 predicted proteins | sample MGYA00509973_ERZ791569 | MGnify/ENA primary metagenome ERZ791569 (study PRJEB30046, sample SAMN00791902) | human gut metagenome | study: EMG produced TPA metagenomics assembly of the A metagenome-wide association study of gut microbiota in type 2...
ACCGTATTCCTCCCGATATGCTGTTGAATTCCGTACGCAGGAGATCAAGGAGCGCGTACTGCATCTGTAATTTGCAAAAACACAAAAATGCTGAGGTATCTATGAAAACCTCAGCATTTTTTGCGTGAACCACAAATGAAACAGGATAAGGTATGGAAAGCAAAAAGTATGGAGATTGTATCTGTACATTTGTGAAATTTTTGTGTATAATTTGGTTAACAATAGCACTCTTATGTCCGATATAAATTACAATAGTATAAGAATGCGTTTCCAAGGAAGGAGATTGTATAACATGGAGAAAAGCAAAATGATAAACAGAGGAAAGAAGATTGTGGCAGTCGCATTATCATTTATGATGATGATTCCGGTAGCATTCAGCCAGACAACCGTAACGAAGGCAGCAGGCGCAAGCCAAGCGACGACAGCACCGACACCGGATAAAGTTTTAAAATTGACTGTGGAGAATAACACCGCGGATAAGAAATTGTCGCTTGAGAGAGGACAGGAAGTAAAACTGAAATTAACTGCGACTTCCGATATGGAAGTTGAGGAGATTGTGGGAAACTTGTCATTTGTAGATACAAATGGTGCAGAGGTTAAGTGCTTTTCATTATCTGAAGTGGAAGCAGACAATTGGAATGCCGGATTTGGTGCCGATGTATCTGTATTGAGTTTTCGCCCGAATTCTACTAAAACGGTAAAGGCGAATGAGGTGATTGCAACAATCACTCTGAAATCAATCAAGTCGGTTGATGCAGTGACTGCAAAATATGCAGTGACCAGTATGAAAGCAAAGACAACAGGTGCGAGTGCCGCAACCGTTGATGAGACCGGTGATGTTACGTGTGCAATGCAGAACGCATTAGCAGCGGCACGTGGGGTTACGTTAGAGATGGACACAACCTCGAAGCAGAAACTTTATACATTCAATTCGGATGAACTGAAAGTATTCTCTCTTCCAGTTAAAATCAAGGACAATACTGGATTCAATGCCATGAAAGTTAAGATCACATACGATTCCAGAAAATTGACATATAAGAGTTATAAGGTATCATCTAAGGCTTTGATCTATCTTCACTATATGACAGAATATCAGGGCGTTGATTCGGATGGTAATGGTGTGGTAACTATCAGCTTTGTGGGAACAGAAGACACAACACTGACGGGAGATTTCCTTACATTGAATTTCGGCATTGGAAGAAATGCAAGCTCTGATGCGGGACAGAATACGACAACGGTAAAATGTGAAATTACTGAGCTGCAGAATGCTTCGGAGAGTGAAAACCTTAAAAAAGCATCGAACGAGTGTGTAATTACATTTGAAGAGGGATCCAAACGTGGTGATGTCAATCAGGATGGTCAGATTAATCTGATTGATGTAACGTATGCATTACAGTTTTACAACGGCGTTCGTAATCTGACAACAGAGCAGCAGGCTTTAGCAGATGTCAATGGAGATAAAAAGGTAACATTAGTAGATGTATTGATGTTGCTCAAAAAATGCAACGGAGAGAATATTAATTTTTCATAATTGAATTGGAAATGGACAACGAGAAGAAGACAAAATACGCTCATCTTTATGAGACAACGTCTTCGCAGGTTACGCCTTCACCTGGAAATAATAAGAAGCGTCCGGATAGCGGGAACGGATATCTGGACGACCTGAAAGAAATTGAACACATATGTACGCAGAATGACCTGGGCGATGACAGAGAAAATCAGAAGCTGTATCGCAGTCTTAAGAATCAGAATTCTTTTACCACGTGGCTGGGGGAAGCGTTCTTAAGCGGATTGTCCGGTCATACGAGTAAGAACCGCCATAGACGAACTATGGAGAGAGTATGCAAGCGGATTGCTGTCTCTTTCCTCGCTATGGCGGTAGTGTTGTTATTATCCCTTCTTTATTTTCAGATGAAAGCGGTGCGGGAAGATGCGGTACTCGAGTATGTGCGGCAGGAAAGAGAACAATTGGCACAGGCATCGGATGAGGAAGACAATCACAAGGTTGCAATCCTCGACCAATATGCTATATTATATAGTATGTATTCGGATGTTGTTGGCTGGATCAAGGTCGATGGGACACCGATTGATTATCCGGTGATGCAGGACACAACCGGAGATGAGTATTATCTGAATCATAATTTTGAGGGGAAGGATGATAATAAGGGAGCGCCTTTTGTCGATGCTGACACTCAGATTAAGCCGCTTGACAAGAATATTGTGATCTATGGACACAATACGAGAGATGGCAGTATGTTCGGAGATCTGGATTATTATCTGGACCAAAAGTTTTATAAGAAGCATCCGACGATCTCATTTGACACGATTTATGAGACAGGAACTTATCAGATTGTGGCGGTTGTTAAGACGCATGTGCGAAACAATGACGAGTCTGGATTCCGCTACTATTGGTTCCGCAATTATGAGAATCGTGGCGAATTTCAGGAATTGTTGGATTTTATTGATGAGAATCAAATTTATGACACGGGAGAGCATCTCTCCTATGGGGACAGCATGATCATGTTATCAACCTGTGAGTATACGGTTGAGAACGGGCGGCTTGTTGTTATTGCAAAAAGGATATAAGGACGAAGGATGAAGAGATTAGCGAAACTGTTATTAGGAATTTGTATGGCATTGATAGTCAGTCTGGCTGCCACTCCGGTGGTGACTTATGCGTCGAGTATCAATCTTACACTTGGAACAACGGATAATGCGAGAGTGGGGGACACGGTTACGGCAAGGATTGTACTTGGAAATAATCCGGGTATGTCTACGTTTGCGGTTAAGCTGGCATACAACAGAGATGCACTCACTTATACCGGAGCAACCTGGGCATCTTCCGTGACATCGAATTCCAATAATGTTCAGTTAATCTCAGAAGTGACAGAGAATGGAGGCCCGGTTCTTAACATTTCTTCGATTCTGAATCAGACGTATTCTGGTAATGAGACTTTTGTTACTTTAAATTTTACAGTAAAGCAGGCATATACGACGATGCCGGTGACTTTAACTGTGCGGGAACTGACGGATTCCAGCTATAACACCATGACAGTGAACACAGTTGTTGATGCGAATGCAGGAAAAACGAATACCCAGAACAGCCAGAACAACAGTCAGAGCCAGAGTAATAGCCAGAGTCAGAGTAATAGCCAGAATAACAGCCAGAACAATAGTCAAAATAACAGTCAGAATAACAACCAGAATAATAGCCAGAACAACAGTCAGAATAATAATAACAATAATAATTCAAATAACAATAATTCGAATAATAATGACGACACAACGATCGATGATACGATTGATGGATCCGATACAACAAAGAAGCCGTCAAAGGTTGATAAGACACCGAAGACCGGAACGTTCGATATCCGTTATCTGTTCGGTGCTGCCATCGTGGTATTCCTTGCGATCGCGGGAATCTGTATCAAGGTGTTGGGAAAGAAGAAGATGTAATGAATTACGCAGGAATTAAATATTGTGATATTGCCAACGGCACCGGGTGTAGAACGGTGCTGTTTGTCTCGGGATGCCGGAATGCCTGCAAAGGCTGTTTTCAGCCGCAGACATGGGATTTCGGATACGGAGAGCCTTTTGATGAGAAGGTGCAGAAGGAAGTGCTCGACTCACTGGCTCCGGATTACATTACCGGAATTACGTTGCTTGGAGGGGAGCCGTTCGAGCCGGAGAATCAGAAGGAACTTGTGCCTTTTATGAGGAAAGTCGTTGCACAGTATCCGAATAAGAATGTATGGGCTTTTACGGGATATATATATGATAAGGATCTGGTTGCCGGAGGGAGACGGCATACAGAAGATACCGATGAATTACTTTCTATGATTGATGTGTTGGTGGATGGACCGTTTATTGAGGAACTTAAGGATATTACCTTGAAATTTCGCGGTTCATCGAATCAGAGGGTTCTTGATTTAAGAGAAACCATCCGAACGGGGAAGATAACCACATTGTTTTAGAAGAGGAGCGTGTTAAGTATGAAAAAGCATATCAGTATGATGTGTGCGATAATCTGTTATGCAATCGGCGTGATCGCCTCCGTGTATTTCGGATTATGGAAGATGCTTTTGCATCCGGTGCTTATGATTGTTGCGGCTTTTTCTGCCGGAACACTGACGGTGAATCTGATGATCGCGTGTGCGGTCAAGATTTTGTTTTCCACGACGCTTACCGGACTAATCTGGTGCATCGGATACATAGGTTATAACCATTTCAAGGGGACGGAGGATCCGGACTGGGATAAGCTCAATCCGCTCAATGATACGAATGATTATGAGGAAGAGAGGCGTGTGTCGTGATTCTGCGTGTGCCGGAATATTATGATGAGTTCTCCTGTATTGCAAGCCGCTGCAAGGACAGCTGCTGCGCAGGCTGGGAGATTGATATTGATGAGGAATCTTATGAGTATTACCGGAATGTTGAGGGACCATTCGGAGACCGCTTAAGAGAGAGCATGTATGAGGCGGAGGATGAGGATGGCGGTTACCGTTTTAAGCTGAAGGGACCGAAGCGTTGCGCGATGCTCAATGATAATAATTTGTGTGATCTATATACCGCTTTGGGCGAGGAGGCGTTGTGTGAAGTGTGCACAGAGTATCCGCGCTTTTCGCTTGTCTATGGGCAGGTGGAGCAGAAGGCACTCAGTCTTTCCTGCGAGGAAGTGGGACGGATTCTTTTTAACCGAACCGAGCCGGAGCAGCTGATTGATATCGAGCTTCCGGGAGACTGTGAGGATGATGAGGAAGATCCGCTTCTGGTTGCCTTCATGGAATGGGTGCAGAAAGAAGCGGTTGCAATCCTGCAGAATCGACAGAATCCGATTCCTTATCGTGAGAAGGAATTTCTCGCATGGTGTGACCTAGCGCAGAATGCACTTAATCATGCGGAGGCGATGGATGACTTGTCACTTCTGGACGTATGGAAGAAGGAGCAGGCACTCTTGCAGCTGCGTGCGTGGGAAAACGAGAATCCGGTTCAGAAATGTTTGAAAACACAGATGGATGGTCAGGACGAGAAATCCACAGAAGAAGCAGAGAGAAGTCAGGCGTTATATGAAGATTTCTGCGATCGTTTTGAAGTTTTTCTGACGATGGAAGAGCTGGATGATGAGTGGATCAACACGAAGGCAGAGTTTGAGAAGCTTTATCATGCGGATACTTACGGAAAGCTTCTGCGCGATTATCTGGATTCGGATGACTATTCGGAACTTGGTTACGAGCATCTGCTTGTCTACTTTGTATACCGTTATCTGATGAATGCGGTCTACGATTATGATATCTTATCTTATGCGAAGATGATCGTTGTGGCGACGCTTGTCGTGCGCGATATGGACGCAGCACGTTACCAGAGAAACGGTGGGGCGTTTACGATGCTTGACCGCATTGATATCGCACGCATTTTCTCCAAGGAAGTGGAGCATTCGGAAGGAAATGATGAGGATCTCAAGGAAATGTGTATGATGGAGGAGATTGCTTCGATCGAGGCGTTGGATCGCCAGATATCAATTTGAATAGAAAACCCGCATGTGCCATCTGGCATATGCGGGTTTTGCAATTGCTCAAATTTATTTGTCGAGCAGATCGGTATAGAAGTCTGCGTAATCGGTACGGGCTGCGTGGCTGAAGTCGATCGCTGCGGACGGATGCTGGTTTAAGCGGCCGGTCAGCAGGTAAGGAATATCGTATCCCCATACGGCTCCGGATGCTTTCAGTGGAAGCATATGCTCCTCAAGGAATTTAAGAACCGGGAAGATATTGTACTTCGGGTTCTTAAGGAAGCTTAAGAGAAGCTCCATCGCACAGTTTCCGGCGCCTCGTCCCATAGACATCATGGTTGCGTCGAGAAGGCTGACACCTCTTGCAGCGGCTTCAATCGTATTGGCGAAAGCGAGCTGCTGGTTGTTGTGTGCGTGCATACCGATGTATTTGTTGTATTTTTCTCCGACTTCTGTGTATTTGTCGGCAATCGCACGGATCTGCTCCGGGTAGAGAGCTCCGTAGCTGTCTACAATGTAGATGCCGTCTGCATTACTCTTGCCGACCATCTCGAGTGCCTGATCAATGTCTGCTTCCTTGGCGTTGGATACTGCCATAATGTTACAGGTTACTTCGTATCCTTTCTCTTTGGCATCCTCGATCATCTCGATTGCTGCCGGCATCTGGTGAACGTAGGTTGCGACGCGGACCATGTCGATGACACTTTCGCTTTTGTCAAGGATGTCCTTCTTGTAATCGCAGCGTCCGACGTCTGCCATAACGGAAATCTTCATATCGGAATTGTTGTCTCCGACAATCGCGCGGATGGATTCCTCATCACAGAATTTCCACTTGCCGAATTTGTTTACGTCAAAAAGCTCCTTGGAAGCCTTATAACCAAACTCCATGACGTCGACACCCGCTTTCACGTTGGCGCGGTATAATGCGTTGATAAAATCGTCCGAGAACATAAAGTTGTTCACAAGTCCTCCGTCACGAATGGTTGCGTCCAATACGCGAATATCAGATCGTACTGTCATTAAGTCTCCCTTTTGAGCCATTGTTGTTTCCTCCTAAGCTGAAATAAATTATTTAACACTTTAACGCCTTAACGCGTGTGAGTATATGATAACACATTGTGCCGAAAATGCAAGTAAAACTTTACTTTTCTTATTCAGACTAATATAATTAACATGGATTAGAATCCAAAGGAGGACAAAATGATATACTTACTAGGAAACTTAGAACCCGCAATTATTGCGTTTGTTGGAATTTTATTTGCGTTTGCCGCAACCTGTATCGCAATCGCAAAGCTGAATAAATACCTGCCGAAGGATATGGGACGTCAGTTTGCACATGACGGTGCGCTATCTGCCGGAAAGCCGAGAGGAGCCGGTATCATTTTCGTACTGACCTTCGTTGCAGCAGCACTTCTCTTTGCACAGATGAATGTGGAGATCGGTATCTATCTGATCCTGATCGTTGTTGAGATGTTTACGGGATATTTTGATGATGCCGCAGAGAAACCTTGGGGCGAGTATCTGAAGGGGGTTCTTGATCTTGCGGTAGCCGTTGTTGTAGCACTTGTTTATCTTCACTATAACACAAGCACAATTACATTTGCGATCACCGGTACACAGGTCACAATTCCACCGGTTGTATTTGCAATCCTTACGGTGGTTCTTGTGTGGGCATCCATCAATGTCACCAACTGTTCGGACGGTGTAGATGGACTTTCCGGAACACTTACCATTATTACATTGATGACGATTTTTGTACTGGATAATCTGCTTGGTGTGGATGACGGATTTAATTTCTGCATCTTACTGTTTTGTGTATGTCTGCTTGGATATCTGTGGTACAACGCGACACCGAGTAAGCTTCTGATGGGAGATGCCGGATCCCGAGCGATGGGTATCTTTATTGCAATCGCCGTACTCAAGATGCACAGTCCGTTTATGTATCTGCTTGTCGCTGCGGTACTGATCGTAGATGGTGGACTCGGACTGATCAAGGTTTCATTGCTTCGTTTCTTAAAGATACATATTTTAAAAAACGTAACGACACCGATTCATGACCATGTGCGCAAGAGAAGCGGCTGGTCGAATGCACAGGTTGTATTCCGTTTTGCAATCATCCAGATTGTGATCTCGGTAGCAGCAGTGTATATGGTAATGATGTAGTGAATCATTCTTTCAAAGTAATTATTGAGATAAGAGAAAAGTACAGTACAAGGGGTTTTTTAGAATGCGATACATAACGATTGAGGAAGCACAGCCTGGAATGTGCCTTGCCTATGATCTATATGATTCGATGGGCAGAACGATGATAGGACGAGGCTGCGAGCTGACTGCATCCTATATCGATAAACTGAGGGATTACGGATTTAGCGGAGTCTACATTGATGATGAATTGTCGAAGGAGATCCAGATCGAGTCATCGATCTCCGAGAAGCTTCGAACAGACGGAATCAACTGCATCAAGAAAAGTGATATTGATCACTGTGCAGAGATTGCAGCTGCAATCGTAGATGAGATATTGCCGCGTGGCGAGGTCTCTCTTGATATGCTGGATCTGCGATCCTATGATGACTATACCTATGCACATTCTGTAAATGTTGCGGTTCTCTGCTGCGTGATCGGCATGGGCATGCAGATGAATGAGCGTGATTTAAATTATCTGGTTACGGCGGCGTTACTCCATGATCTCGGTAAATTATCGATACCGCCGGAAATCCTAAACAAACCGGGAAGATTAACGCCGGAAGAGTATCAGATCATGAAGAAACATGCAGAGTATTCGTACAAGCTTCTGAGCAATCGCTGGGATATTTCTGCACATATTAAGCAGACGGTATTGCTCCACCATGAGAATTATGACGGAAGTGGTTATCCGCAGGGGCTTCTCGGCAAGGAACAGTCGATATTTGTCCGAATTCTGCATGTAGCGGATGTGTATGATGCTTTGACCTCGAAGCGACCGTACAAGAAGCCGTACTCTCCATATGAGGCGATCGAGTATCTGATGGGTGCATGCGGTATTATGTTTGACAAACAGGTAGTGGAAGTCTTTTTGGAATATGTACCGCTTTTCCCAAAGGGAACGAAGGTCAATCTATCGGATGGAAGAACAGGAATTATTTTTGAAAATGCGGGTAAGCACAATCTTCGACCGGTTATTATGCTTGATGATGGAGAGAAGATTAATCTCATGGATAAGGAGCACTTGAACATCACCATTCTTCCACCGGATTATCTGGATGTCGTATCTCCGGAGGACGAGGAAGAGGGCAGAAATAATATGGTGGAAGGAACGCCGCATACCAGAATCATGGTTGTCGATGATATGAAGACAAATCTTGAGGTGATGCGCAGCATTCTGGATAATATCTATGATCTGACGCTTTGTAAATCCGGATATCAGGCGATCCAGTATATGAAGAAGAATCCGTTCCCGGACCTGATCATTATGGATGTGGACATGCCGGAAATGACGGGAATTGAGGCTACGGTTAAGATCAATGAGATTACGGGAGGAACGATTCCGGTTCTCTTCGTGACGGCAATCTGCGATGCGCAGACGGTCATTACCTGTCGCGAGCTGCATGCGGCAGGATACATTGTACGCCCTTATAAGCCGGTCTATATTAAGGCTGAGATAGAGCGTATATTAAGCGGATGGAGGCATTAGGATATGATGTTAGTTTTCCTTGGGGTGTGCATGTGCATTACCTTCTTCGTACTCCAGACATATATTACTTCAGGCTTTCATGCCAGAGAGCACCGGCTTCTTCCGCTGGTGCTCACTTTGGTTGCGCTGTATAACTTTTACCGGATTGTACAGGAAATCATGGGCAGCACAAGCGTATTTCGGGCTTTGACCGATCTGCTGGTTATTCAGATGGTCTATGTTCTGTTTCATTATGTAATGGATTTTATGCATTTCAAGCTGAAAGTATGGCTGGAAACGCTTCTTTTTTTTAGTCTGCTTTTCTCGGATTTTATGATGTTTTATGATATGATCTATGACCGGTCTTATCAGGATGTCTTTCTAGTTACTCTTTTTGCCTATGTGCTTCTGACACTTGGCTTTTCCACTTATGCGCGAATACTGACACCACTCTCGCAGATTGAGGGACATGTCAATGATATGTTGTATGCATCGATCGCGTTGCCGGGATTTGCATTGCTTTTCCGTGTATTCCCGTGCTTCGCGGGCACAACGTTCGTCGAAACTCTCGAAATGGCAGGCACAGAACCCCAACAGCGCACCCAGTAAAAGTGTGGTATTAATCTTTTTCATATCTGATGGTTTTACGCGCGAAATTAATTTATTCTTTGTAATTTTGCAAATCAATCCATTGAAATGATATGAAAGACAAAGAGGAAAGGATTGCCCGTGCAGTGGCATATTTCAAAGAAGGTTATAATTGTTCGCAGTCCGTAGTGGCGGCTTTTGCAGATTTGTACGGCTTTACGCACGAACAGGCTTTGCATATATCCGCTTCGTTCGGTGGAGGGATAGGCCGTATGCGGCTCACCTGCGGAGCGGTCTGCGGCATGTTCCAGTTGGCGGGATTGGAAGTGGCAGCCGTGGAAGGCAAAGACCGTGAGACGAAATCGCGGAATTATGCCATTGTGCAAGAGCTTGCCGCCAGGTTCAAAGCCGAAAACGGTTCCATAACCTGCGGGGAATTGTTGGGGTTGAAACGGGATGCACCGGTCAGCAACCAGGCAGAAGCCCGTACGGCGGCTTATTATGCCAAGCGTCCTTGTCCGAAGATGGTAGAGTCGGCAGCCCGCATTTTTGCTGATTATTTGGACTCTATCGGTCGTTGATGTCAATGTTTTGCCACATAGTACACCTAAAAAACCTTTTTTATGTTAAAATAGTGTATAAACCTGCAACTATTTTAAGTTTTTTTATATGGCATACAAATAAAATATTACCTTTGTATGTATTTATGAAAGAATATCCTTTGAGAGGATGAGATTATTAACTAAAAGTATTTGAGTATTATGTTTGAAAATGCTGGTGAAGTGGCAGGCCTCGTATGGAATGCCTTGAATGAGAGGGCACCGTTGAGTGCAAAAGATCTGAAGAAGCAGCAAAAGTGAAAACAGACAAAGAATTGTATCTTGCACTGGGCTGGTTGCTTCGTGAAGATAAATTGGTTGTTGCAGGCACGGAAAAAGAACCCGTATTCTCTTTGAAGTAATAAAGGGGGCTTTAATCGACTGACAAGAAAGCATGTCGTAAGCGCAGAATCCTTCGTCACAGGCTAAGGAAAGAACGCTTAAGACATGTTTTTTTTTGTGGTACTTCTGTTTTTTGACATTTTGGTATCTGTATAGGATATTTAATCCTTTATTTCTTGCTTTTGTTGACTCGTTTTTGTAGATTTGCCCCAGTGTTAGTCAACATAATGTTAGATGTCCTTAAAATTGTAGGCTATGGATATTCAGAAAATAATGGCTCAGCTTGAGGCCAAGCATCCTGGTGAAAAGGAGTATTTGCAAGCAGTTCATGAAGTGCTTATCTCCATAGAAGACGTGTATAATCGCCATCCTGAATTTGAACGTGCCAAATTAATCGAGCGACTGGTGGAGCCGGAACGCATCATTGTGTTCAGAGTTCCTTGGGTGGACGACAAGGGAGAGGTTCAGGTCAACTTGGGTTATCGGGTACAGTTCAACAGTGCCATCGGCCCGTATAAGGGCGGATTGCGTTTCCATGCTTCCGTAAATCTTTCCATATTGAAGTTCCTCGGTTTTGAGCAGACGTTCAAGAATGCGTTGACCACACTGCCCATGGGAGGAGGTAAGGGAGGTTCCGATTTTTCGCCACGAGGCAAGAGCGATGCCGAAATCATGCGTTTCTGTCAGGCTTTCATGAACGAGCTTTACCGCTATATCGGTCCGGAAATCGACATTCCGGCCGGTGATATCGGTGTGGGAGCGAGAGAAGTGGGCTACCTTTTCGGGCAGTATAAGAAACTTACGCGGGATTGGAGCGGTGTGCTCACCGGAAAAGGGCTTGAATTCGGC
>ERZ791569.1097-NODE-1097-length-11534-cov-3.063769_pt1 | contig 11534 bp, 7 predicted proteins | sample MGYA00509973_ERZ791569 | MGnify/ENA primary metagenome ERZ791569 (study PRJEB30046, sample SAMN00791902) | human gut metagenome | study: EMG produced TPA metagenomics assembly of the A metagenome-wide association study of gut microbiota in type 2...
GAAATGCTATATGAATATACCTCTTCTTCCGCTAACAACGGTTCCGGTTTCGAAGGATTAGGTGACAACACCTATTTTTGGAACTATACTTGCGGTTTGGCGTTGATCATTTCACGTTATTTACCAATTGTCGGACAGGTTGCTATCGCAGGTCTATTGGCAAACAAGAAATATACTCCAGAAAGTGCGGGTACATTGAAGACCGATACCGTTACATTCGGTGTGATGACATTCTGCGTAATCGTGATCGTAGCCGCATTGTCATTCTTCCCTGCACAAACATTAGGCCCGATCGCTGAATATTTTAGTATTTACTAATTGACAGATTAAGAAGATGAGAAATAACAAAACTGCTTCTTTATTTCCAAAGGAGCTCGTTATAGAAAGTTTGAAGCAATCATTCGTTAAGTTGAATCCGCGGATGATGTTCCGTAACCCGATCATGTTTATCGTAGAGGTGGTGACATTCGTCATGTTGTTCGTTACTATATGGGCAGTAGCCACAGGCGATACGACGCAAGGATCTTTCGGTTACAATATCTTAGTGTTTATTGTATTGTTCGCCACGTTGCTTTTCGCCAACTTCGCAGAGGCGATTGCAGAGGCACGAGGCAAGGCTCAGGCCGACAGTTTGCGTAAGACTCGTGAAGAGACACCGGCAAAGAAAGTGGAAGGCAATAAAATCGTTACTGTCAGTTCTTCACAGTTGAAGAAAGGGGATGTGTTTGTCTGCGAGGCAGGAGACGTGATTCCTTCCGACGGTGAGATTATTGAAGGGTTGGCTTCTATTGATGAAAGTGCCATTACCGGTGAGTCTGCTCCGGTCATTCGTGAGGCAGGTGGCGACAAGAGTTCGGTAACAGGAGGTACGAAAGTACTGTCCGATCATATAAAGGTGATGGTGACTACCCAACCGGGAGAAAGTTTTCTTGATAAGATGATAGCATTGGTGGAAGGTGCTTCCCGCCAGAAAACCCCGAATGAGATTGCATTGACTATTTTGCTGGCAGGTTTTACGCTTGTTTTCGTCATTGTGTGTGTGACTTTGAAACCGTTTGCCGATTATAGTAATACGGTCATCACTATTGCTTCGCTTATTTCTTTGTTTGTGTGTCTGATCCCGACAACTATCGGTGGACTTCTCTCTGCCATCGGTATTGCCGGTATGGACCGTGCACTTCGCGCCAACGTGATTACTAAATCCGGTAAAGCGGTTGAAACTGCGGGTGATATTGATACATTACTGCTGGATAAAACGGGTACTATCACCATTGGTAATCGTAAAGCAACTCATTTCCATACAGCTCCGGGTGTCGATCTGCACGATTTTGTGGAAACTTGTCTGTTGTCTTCCTTATCCGATGAAACGCCGGAAGGTAAGTCTATCGTAGAATTGGGACGTGAGTCGGGCATTCGTATGCGTAATCTGAATACAACAGGAGCACGTATGATTAAGTTTACGGCTGAAACCAAATGTTCGGGAGTAGACCTGGCAGATGGAACGCAGATTCGTAAAGGTGCTTTTGATGCCATCCGCAAGATGGTGGAAGGTGACGGGAATGAATTTCCGAAAGAAGTGGAAGAGATTATTTCTTCTATCTCAAGCAATGGTGGTACACCGCTGGTAGTATGTGTAAACAGAAAGGTGACTGGTGTTATTGAACTGCAGGATATTATCAAACCGGGTATTCAGGAACGTTTCGAACGTCTGCGTAAGATGGGAGTGAAGACGGTAATGGTGACAGGTGACAACCCGTTAACTGCAAAATATATTGCTGAAAAAGCCGGTGTGGATGATTTTATCGCCGAAGCGAAACCGGAAGATAAGATGGAATATATCAAGAAGGAACAGCAGGCTGGTAAATTGGTTGCAATGATGGGAGACGGAACGAACGATGCTCCTGCCCTGGCACAGGCCAATGTAGGTGTAGCCATGAATAGCGGTACACAGGCAGCGAAAGAAGCTGGTAATATGGTCGATTTGGATAACGACCCGACGAAGTTGATCGAGATTGTGGAAATCGGTAAACAATTACTGATGACACGTGGTACGCTGACTACTTTCTCTATCGCCAATGACGTAGCGAAGTATTTTGCTATCGTTCCGGCCTTGTTTATGATCGCCATTCCCGAACTGGCTGCTCTGAACATCATGCATCTGCATAGTCCTGAAAGTGCTATTCTTTCGGCAGTCATTTTTAATGCGATTATTATTCCGATTCTGATTCCGTTGGCTTTGCGTGGTGTGCAATACAAGCCGATAGGTGCGAGTGCTTTGCTTCGCCGTAATCTGCTGATCTATGGTGTGGGTGGTGTGATTGCTCCTTTCGTGGGAATCAAATTGATAGATTTAGTAGTAGGTTTATTCTTTTAATTAAAAAACAATAGCAATGAAAACTTTATTGAAGTCATTAAAAATAACACTTGCTTTTTGTGTCTTTTTCTCCGTGTTCTATATCCTTATCCTGTGGGTGTTCGCACAGGTAGCGGGTCCTAATAAAGGAAATGCCGAAGTAGCTACATTGAACGGGAAAGTAGTGGGAGCAGCCAATGTCGGCCAGATGTTTACAGAGGATATTTATTTCTGGGGACGTCCTTCTTCTGCCGGTGACGGGTATGATGCTACGAGTTCCTCTGGTAGTAACAAGGGCCCTACGAATCAGGAGTATCTGGATGAAGTAAAAGCGCGTATCGATACTTTCCTTGTACATCATCCTTATTTGAATCGGGCGGATGTGCCTGTTGAAATGGTTACAGCCAGTGCTTCGGGACTGGATCCTAATATCACTCCTCAATGTGCGTATGTACAAGTGAAGAGAGTAGCACAAGCACGTGGCTTGAGAGAGGAACAGGTGAGAGCGATTGTTGATAAAAGCATAGAAAAACCTCTTTTGGGGTTGTTGGGAACAGAAAAGGTGAATGTATTGAAATTGAATATCGCATTAGAGGAAAGCAATAAGTAGATGAAGATTGAGCAGCGTTCCTGTCCGGACCGTTTGGGTTATGCCGCGGTTCAAATTAACAGGGTTGGATAGGGCGCTGCTTTTTTACGGAAACATAAAATAGAATAAGATAAGAAGTATGAAAAGTTTTTTTAGTAAAAAGAGTTTTTTAGGAACAATGGCTGTAGCAGCCGTTTGTATGTTGGGAACAGTTAATGCACAAGCACAAGAGTTTACTATACAAGGTGATTTGGTAAGTTCGTATGTATGGCGTGGTATTTATCAGGGGGGAGCTGCTTCCTTTCAGCCGACTTTGGGATTTAGCGTAGGTAATTTCTCGCTTACTGCATGGGGCTCAACCAGTTTGAGTGAGAGTAATAAAGAAATTGACCTGACCGCAGCTTATAAGTTCGGTGAAGCAGGACCGACGCTTTCTGTAGCCACTCTTTGGTGGGACGGACAAGCTGATGTGGCCAATGGAGAACTTACCAATAATTATTTTCATTTTAAAAGTGGAGACACCGGACATCATTTTGAAGCAGGGTTAGCTTATACGCTTCCTATTGAAAAGTTCCCCTTATCTATCGCATGGTATACCATGTTTGCCGGTGCTGACAGAAAAACGACTGATGAGGGGGAAGAAAAGCAGGCATACTCTTCTTACGTAGAACTGAATTATCCGTTCAGTGTGAAAGGAGTTGATCTGAATGCTACTTGTGGAGTGGTTCCTTATAAGACTCCGCAGTATAATGTGAATGGGTTTGCAGTGACGAACCTAGCTTTGAAAGCAACGAAAGCAATAAATTTTAATGATAAGTTTTCATTGCCTATATTTGTACAGGCTATATGGAATCCACGTTTGGAGGACGCCCATTTAGTATTTGGCGTAACTTTAAGGCCATAAAATAAACTCATGAATTTTTGTGAAACCCGTGGTGATCGTGATGATTACTACGGGTTAGGATGTTTAAAATAACAGATTGACGTAATGGATGATAGAGAACATAGTGTACAGTATTTTTTGGATCTGATAAAGAAGTCCCACCGGGGCAAATTCAAGGTCTATATCGGTATGATAGCCGGTGTGGGAAAGTCATATCGTATGCTTCAGGAGGCACATGAACTGCTGGAGAATGGTGTGAACGTGCAAATCGGCTATATCGAAACTCATGGACGCGCCGGGACGGAAGCATTGTTGCAAGGGCTCCCTGTCATTCCGCGTCGTAAAATCTTCTATAAGGGGAAAGAATTGGAGGAAATGGATCTGGATACGATTATCCGTGTCCATCCGGAAATTGTAATTGTGGATGAACTGGCTCATACCAATGTAGAAGGTAGTTTGAACGAGAAACGTTGGCAGGATGTGATAACTTTGCTGGATGAGGGAATCAATGTGATTTCGGCAATCAATATCCAGCACATTGAAAGCGTGAATGAAGAAGTGCAGGAGATTACGGGTATTGAAGTGAAAGAACGGGTGCCCGACAGTGTTCTTCAGGAAGCGGATGAGGTGGTGAATATTGACTTGACGGCAGAGGAGCTGATTGCACGTTTGAGAGCGGGTAAGATATATCGTCCGGAAAAGATTCAGACGGCATTGGATAATTTCTTTCGGACAGAGAATATTCTTCAGTTACGTGAGTTGGCTTTGAAGGAAGTAGCGTTGCGGGTAGAAAAAAAGGTGGAGAATGAGGTGGTGATGGGAGTAGCCGTCGGACTCCGGCATGAAAAGTTTATGGCTTGTATCAGTAGTCATGAGAAAACACCCCGGCGGATTATCAGAAAGGCGGCAAAGTTGGCAACCCGGTATAATACCACTTTTATAGCCCTGTATGTTCAGACTCCGAAAGAGAGTATGGATAGAATTGATCTAGCTAGTCAACGGTATCTGTTGAACCATTTTAAGCTCGTGGCGGAACTTGGGGGAGAGGTGGTGCAGGTGCAGTCGAAGGATATTTTGGGTAGCATCGTCAAGGTTTGTAAAGAGAAACAGATATCGACTGTTTGCATGGGAACTCCTAATTTAAGGTTGCCATACGCTATTTGTTCTATACTGGGATATAGAAAGTTTTTAAATAATTTGTCACAAGCTAATGTAGATTTGATTATACTTGCATAATATTAATCGTATGAACGTTATGAATATTAAAACGAAACTGATTCTCGGTATCGGAATGCTGGCCGGAATGATTATTTTGCTGGTAACACTTTCAGTTGTGAATCTTCAAATTCTGACAGCGACAGAACCTGATAGTCCTGCTGCTATGCCCGGATTGGAACGTGCTTTGTTATGGATTTCCGTAACGGGAGGAATCTGTATCTTGACCGGACTGATATTGCTTTATTGGTTGCCCCGTACTATCAGCAAGCCTATTAAAGAGCTGAAAGAGGGAATTCTTGAAATAGCCAATCATAATTATGAGAAGCGTCTGCAGATGAATAATAATGAAGAATTTCGGGATGTGGCGGATAGTTTTAACCGGATGGCGGAACGGTTGACGGAATATCGTGCAAGTACTTTGTCGGATATTCTTTCTGCAAAGAAATTTATTGAAGCAATTGTAAACAGTATAGATGATCCGGTGATCGGCTTGAATATGGAGCGTGAAATTCTGTTTATCAATGAGGAAGCACTCAATGTCTTGAATCTGAAACGGGAGAATGTGATTCGTCAATCGGCGGAGGAACTGGCTTTGAAGAATGACCTGTTGCGGCGGTTGATCCGTGAACTGGTGACGCCAAGCGAGCAGAAGGAACCATTGAAGATATATGCCGACGACAAAGAGAGTTACTTTAAGGCCTCTTATGTCCCTATCATTAATACGGAGGCTGAAAAAGGGGAACCCCGCAAACTGGGTGATGTTATTTTATTGAAGAATATCACGGAATTTAAGGAATTGGATTCTGCCAAGACTACATTTATCTCGACGATATCTCATGAACTGAAGACTCCGATTGCTGCTATTATGATGAGCCTCCAGTTGTTGGAAGATAAGCGTGTCGGTGCATTGAATGATGAACAGGAGCAGTTGTCTAAGAGTATCAAGGAGAACAGCGAGCGTTTGTTGAGTATCACCGGAGAATTACTTAACATGACCCAGGTGGAAGCGGGAAAACTACAGTTTATGCCGAAGATCACCAAACCGATTGAATTGATAGAATATGCAATTAAGGCAAATCAGGTGCAGGCGGATAAGTTCAACATTCAGATAGAAGTGGAATATCCGGAAGAGAAAATCGGCAAACTATTTGTAGATAGCGAGAAAATCGCTTGGGTGCTGACTAATTTATTGAGCAATGCAATCCGTTATTCGAAAGAAAACGGTCATGTTGTGATCGGAGCCAGGCAAGAGGATAATATTATCGAACTATATGTTCAGGATTTTGGTAAAGGTATCGACCCGCGTTATCATAAAAGTATTTTCGACCGCTACTTCCGTGTTCCCGGAACGAAAGTGCAGGGTAGCGGACTCGGATTGTCTATTTCCCGTGATTTTGTGGAAGCGCACGGCGGTACGCTGACCGTAGAGAGTGAATTGGGAAAAGGCAGTCGGTTTGTGATAAGGTTGAAAGCATAAAAATAAATGTCTTTTTGGCGAATCAATATATTGTAGCGTCTTTTAAAATATTTATATTTGCAGGTGAATTGAAACTAAGGTCAAACTATTGGCTATATAAAAACTTAAAAGAACCAGAATCAGATGAAACAGGACATGATTGTTATCCTTGACTTGGGTAGTCATGAGAATACGGTATTGGCTCGCGCCATCCGTGCATTAGGAGTTTATAGTGAGATTTATCCTCACGACATCACCGTAGAAGAACTGAAAGCATTGCCCAACGTAAAGGGTATTATTATCAATGGCGGACCGAATAATGTGATTGATGGCGTTGCCATTGACGTAAATCCGGCTATTTATACAATGGGACTTCCTGTTATGGCTGCCGGTCATGATAAAGCGATTTGCACTGTGAAATTGCCGGAATTTACAGATGATATCGAGGCTATTAAGGAGGCTGTAAAGTCTTTCGTATTTGATACCTGCAAAGCGGAAGCTAACTGGAACATGACAAATTTTGTGAACGACCAGATAGAGCTGATTAAGCGTCAGGTTGGTGATAAAAAGGTATTGTTGGCTTTGTCGGGTGGTGTTGACAGCTCTGTGGTTGCTGCTTTGCTTCTGAAAGCAATTGGTGATAACTTGGTGTGCGTGCATGTCAATCATGGTTTGATGCGTAAAGGGGAATCTGAGGATGTGGTTGAAGTTTTCAGCAATCAGTTAAAGGCAAATCTTATTTATGTGGATGCTACAGACCGTTTCCTGAATAAATTGGCAGGAGTGGCGGACCCTGAACAAAAACGCAAAATCATCGGTGGTGAATTTATTCGTGTGTTCGAGGAAGAAGCACGTAAGTTGGACGGTATCGATTTCTTGGGGCAGGGTACTATTTATCCGGATATTGTGGAAAGTGGAACGAAGACTGCCAAAATGGTGAAGTCGCACCATAATGTAGGTGGTTTGCCGGAGGACCTCAAGTTTGAATTGGTAGAACCGTTGCGTCAATTGTTCAAGGATGAAGTTCGTGCTTGTGGACTGGAGTTGGGCTTACCGTACGAAATGGTTTATCGCCAGCCTTTCCCGGGACCAGGTTTGGGAGTGCGTTGTTTGGGAGCTATTACACGTGACCGTCTGGAGGCTGTGCGTGAATCTGACGCTATTCTGCGTGAAGAATTCCGAATTGCAGGATTGGACAAGAAAGTATGGCAATACTTTACAGTAGTTCCTGATTTCAAATCCGTGGGTGTGCGTGATAATGCTCGCTCTTTTGATTGGCCGGTAATTATTCGTGCAGTCAATACGGTAGATGCTATGACAGCTACTATCGAACCGATAGATTGGCCTATTCTGATGAAAATTACAGACCGAATTCTGAAAGAAGTGAAGAATGTAAATCGTGTCTGCTATGATATGTCACCGAAACCCAATTCAACCATAGAATGGGAATAAAGTAATACTAAAATACCTGATTTTACCAATTAACTCCTCTTGAGATATCAATTCGGTTTGATTTGATCTTTCTGAATTTCCAAGAGAAGTTAATGGTAAAGTATCGTCCGAAGTTCTCTCTATTAATATAGTTGGTATAGTTGTTTTTCAGTTGAATAATACGATTACGATATGAATCCAATAAGTCGAATGCAGTAATGCTTACTTCTGCTTGTCGATTGAATACTTTTGCTCCAGCATAAATGTTTAAGATATTTTCTTTATCAATTTGGTGATAGGTTTTGCTGTTCTGGTGCTGATAGGTATATGATATATTCGCAAAGAAATACTTTAATATGGGAGTACACGTCATATTTACTATTAAGCGATTTGCTAATATTCGGTTTGTTTGGTCATTTGCTTTATTGGAGGCTTGCCGATAGCTGATACTCCAATAAGTTGATGCACGCAATCGAGGAATCAGATTGGTAGCGAATCTAGCTCCTATCCTTGTTGTGCTTATTTTTGTTATATCCCGTATGTTATCATAGTAGTAAGGCAGATGTTCATACTTATTATTAATATTAACATCTAAATTAGATTTGATTTTTACGATAGGATACATCCAGGAAATATCCCAATCTGTATTCCATGCTCCATTTAGATTGTCGTAACTACTGAGTGTACTATTTGCAATAGCCGTGTATTTAAAATCAGGCAAGTAAGTTGCTTTGCTAAAATAAGTGTTCCTATTGGAGATGCTGTTTTTTATGAAAGCTAACGTTAATTCCGAATTTATCAAATGTCCGTAGTTATTAAAGCGATGCTGTTCTTTCCACCAAATTTTATGTATGGTACTGGCTTTCAGGTTTGGATTTCCACCGCTGATAAAATAAGGATTAGAATTGTTGACTTCTGAACGTAACTGTGTTATATTGGGGAGTTGGCTATTCATAGAATATTTGATTGTATGCTCTGCTTTTTCACTCAATCTTCCTCCTAAAGAAATCAGTACTTCTCCTTTTAATGCGTTAAATGATTTTTCAAATTTTGTTTGTGCCGTTTCTTTTCTATCCTTAATAATGGAATGTTTCCACCCTGCTGAAATCTCAATATTGAAAATTCCTAAATCGGGCAGAATAACTGTCGTTCCAGGGGTGTGTTCTATCAGATAATTTCGGTAATTATATGTATTTGTAGGGTCTATTTCTCCTGTTATTTTGTTCCATGCGAGCTGATTGATATGACGATTGTCCGATACAAAATTATATGCTAATTCGATGAATGAATATTTGTCTTTTGATAGCATGCGCTTTAATCCTGTTTTGGCCTCCCATTTATTTCCTCTTCCATTGGCTGGAATTGTTGTAATCTCTTGCAGACTTCCACTAGCCTCATTTTGTGTCTTGTTTTCTCGGCTTTCTTCTCCGCTGGACGAGCTATTCGAATAGTTCGCATGGATGGAGTAGTTCCAATCTCCGACGAATTTTGTCCAATTCACCACACCTTGCATCTCTTGGGCTTTACCACAGCCGTTTTGTTGTAAAATACCGGTACTCTTAATCTCATCTACGCTATTTGTGATTTGCTGTAGTGTATGTTGTTTTGAATGATTAGTTGATAAGGTATAATCAATAATCAAATTGCCCCATTTCTTATCATTCATGCTAAATCCAGTATTCATAGTATGTTTATTATACTGATTTGTATTTTGATATTGGCTTAGATAACTCTTTTGCCAGAAGGCATCTGTAGCAAAGTATTCTTGTTCTGTTTGGGTATTGGCTTCTGTTGCGCTTCGTGCAAACTGATAGCTTCCTTTTATTTCTTTGTAAAATCCGGTTTCTTTTTCCCAACGGCGAGACAGGTTGATAGCTCCAAAGCTATTTTCACTGTAAGTCTGCGATGGATTTCTGGTACTTAGAAATATTTGCGGTTGATTGGTTGTTCTGTTCAAGTTATTGTGCATAGCATTGATTGCTACCAACATTTTCTCGGAGAAAAAGTTAAATGTGCCTCCTACACCATAGCGCGCGTTATGGTCTGCGAGCTGTTGTTTTTCCATATTTCCTCCGATACTTGCTATCAGATTCCCTTCCTTCTAGTTTACTAATTTGCTTTTTGTCTCAATATTCAGAACTCTGCGTTTCTTGCCTTTTCTATTTTTACGTGTTTGCTCTTTATGCTCATCTTCATCATAAGCGGATATGTATACAACATCATTGGCAGGAAGGTGATTCAACGCATTCATTGGATTTTCTCCAAAAATCTTTTTGCCGTCAACGTATGTCTTCTCCACATCTTTTCCAGCGACTTTAACTCCCTGTTCTGATACTTGCACTCCCGGCATTTGCTCCAGGATATTTCGTGCTACGTCGTCTTCCAATATGTTGATTCCTTGTGGATTAAATCGGATAGTATCGTCTCGGTATACCATAGTGGAAATTTTACCTTTTACAGTTACGGCTCGCAATTGTATAATGCGGTCGGTCAGATAAAAGTCTTTTCGTGTCGTTTGTCCCTCTCGCACATATAGTGTATCAGAATCCGCGATAAATCCGTCGGCCCACACGATGGCTCGTGCGATGCCGACGGGAACTTTATTCCAAAAGATAAATCCTGCATTTCTATAATCTTCTTTCAAGGTGTCTTTTCTACATATCAGATTTGCTTTGACTGCATCAAGACTTACTTGCATAATACTTGTGCGTAGCTGTACTTTTCCATATTTGACAACCTTTTGTTGCATGGTAGTGGAATCTGATGGAATTGTTTTTTGAGCACACAGTATGTGTATATTGCAGAGAGACAGTAATATACATGAAATATGGATTATAGATGTAGGATTTTTTATCATATTTCTATATTATGAGATTCATATTTTGCCGGGCATTGATCTGTATTCACGTATGCTTCCGTCATTCGTATTCCCTTCGTAATTCGATTTCACTTTACCAAACCGATACGCAAAGTTTATGGTAAAGAATCGTCCATAATAATTAGTCCATGTATTTTGAATGTAGTTGGAATACATTTGACTACTGAATGTTCGGTGACTATTTAATAAATCGTATGCGGCAATACTAATGTCTCCTTTACGATTTAACACTTTGCATCCGATATTCAAGTTTAGGGTGTGATTGCGGTTAATCTCTTTGTTTATTCCATAATCACGGCTAAAAATGAAAAGATAATGACTGCTTAAATAGAAATGTTTGCATATTTGGCTGATATCTACTGTTGTTCCCGCTGTCTGATAGAATGTTTTCCCTGTATAATTTTCAGTATTGATACTATGTATATATCGAGTATTGGTACTGACCGTTATTTTTAGTTTTTTAGTTAGATTACATAGTAGCGAATGTTCGAGCGATGGATCATAGGTACGCGTTGTAGTCTTATTTTCCCCTATGTAATATGGATTATGTTCATAGTTGAATCCGGTAGATAAGATATATTTAGATTTTATACTACGTATAGGAGCTTGCCATATCAGTTTGCCTTTTATATCCCAATATCCCTCTACGTTTTCAAAACTAATTAGGGAGCTGTGAGCTGGTGTTGTGTATTGTAATTCCGGTAGATAAGTTTCTGTATTATAATA